>Ga0137403_10000066_pt1 | contig 111699 bp, 89 predicted proteins | sample CZOMad2_1_16fung_FD_122057 | JGI IMG/M metagenome (GOLD analysis project Ga0137403, IMG submission 122057) | Vadose zone soil fungal communities from Angelo Coast Range Reserve, California, USA - CZOMad2_1_16fungal (Hybrid Assembly) | ecosystem: Environmental > Terrestrial > Soil > Vadose zone... | reverse complement strand
AGGCTTACAAATGCCGCGCGGGCGATGCCATGGTGCGCCCTCCCGAAAAGCGATGTCAGATCTGGTAACAACAGAAAAAAGCTCATTTTCCGTTTGTCATTTTCATTTTTCATTTTTCATTTGTTGATTCTTCTTCGTGTGATTTAGTGGATCGTATTTCTTCCCCAAAAGAATGCATCCACGAAATTACACGAAATAAAAATGAAAATGAAAATGACCAATGTCAAATGATCTTTTTGTACTGCCCAGTCACTGAACCCCATCCCTGAGGACTGCCTGCACATCCGCAAGTATTTCTTCTGGCTTCCATTCGTTTCCCCGATAAACCTTGTAGATCTTGCCTTCGGGGGTAATAACCGCCGTGCGCAAACTGTGAATTATCTGGCCGGTGCCTTCGTAATAACGCAAACCAAAAAACTGAGCGATACCTTTCACCTGGTCCTTCGTTCCCGAGGCAAATTCCCAATGCTCGAACGTCTCTGCCGAGTAGCGGCCGGAGTGCGCCGCTCCGTAGCTGCGCAGGACCGGCGGCGTGTCATATTCCGGATCGAAACTTACGCTGAGCAGGTGTGTTTTCTGGTAGAGCTCGGGCGTCTTTTGCAGTTCGGCATCGACCCTGGCAAAGTTCTCACTCATCAGATCGCACTGTTCAGGCATCGGGCAGCGAGTGTAAATGAATGTCAACAGCAACACCTTGCCGCGATAATCGTGTAATTTGATCGGCTTTCCATCCTGGTTGAGCAGGCCGTAGTCAGGAACATCGTCACCGGCTTTCGCTTCGACCGGCACATCTGACTTGGTTGCTGAAACGTCCGTGCTTTCGCGGCTGATGACCAGTTCCTCGAGCCAGGATTGCGCTCCGTCAACTACCAGCACGGCGCTGATCTGGTCGCCCGGTCTCAGAATGGCATAAGCCGATTCATCAGGAACCGTGAACGGCATGGTCATGCCCGGCATATAGTCTTTGATGTCCTCATGGGCGATCGTTACCAAATGCTTCTCAGGCTCGACCGCCACGACTTTCCCTTTCAACTCGTAGCGCTTCGCGTTACTGGAAGCGCGGCGGCAGGATATCGCAACGGAGAGCAGTAGAAAGCCGCTGAAAATAACTAAGAAGAGCGAAAGATTTCTCTTCATCGGTTAGGCCGCGCCTTTCTTTGCAGTTGCGCATCATAGAGCTGCATATACATCCGATAGTTGCTCATAACTTTATAGACATAGTCTTTCGTTTGGGAAAAACCGATCTCCGGCAGGTAGCGATCAGCTTCACTCGAACGCGATCGTGCAATCCAGCGCGCGGTGTTGTCCGGCCCACCGTTGTAGGATGCTGCAACCGCCTGAGGTTGATCCGGGAAGCGTTTGAAGAGATTTGATAGATACTGTGATCCAAAGAGTATGGCCGTGTCCGGATTGTAAAGCTCATCATGATTTGAAGGTTTCCGGCCCAGTTGCACTGCAATCTCATCAGCAGTCGCAGGTATGAACTGCAACATGCCGCGCGCGGCTGCGATAGATTTCGCATCCGCCTGAAAGCGCGATTCCTGGCGCGCGATAGATAGAACAAAACGGGCGTCAACACTTCGCGCCGGAGCGTGCTTCAAGAGTGAGTCGCGGTAGGGAACCGGATAAAGCAATTCCACTAACTCGGGTGGCGCGACATCAACAAGGTAGTCGCTCGGCAGGTTTTTCCATAACTGCTCGGCAAAACGGACGGCCCGATTTGGCAGGCCGCCACGCAAGGAATAAAAGGCAATGGTGTAGTCAATATCCGATAAGCCAGCCACCGCAGCTGGCTGTGCTGCTGGTTCTGCCCGTTTCTCTGGCTGCAGAGCGCTTGCAGGGCTTGATCTTGCCGCTGTGAATTCCGGCACGGCCTCGTCGTAAAGCCCCAGGAAAAAGAGTTCTGCGGCAATAGTTGAATGAGGTGGCTCGGTTGGACTTGCGCTTGTAGTTGCCGGTAAAACCTCAGAACGCCCCAATGGCGCAAGCTTGAAAGACTGCACTTTGTAAGCGGGCAGCGAAGCGTAGGCCCTTTCCACCGCATTCTGCAAGTCGGCAATCGTGGCCGGATCCGGGGTCAATCGCAAAGCCTGTTGGGCAGCCGTGTGAGCCTGATCGGGTAAGCCGGTCTCAAGGGCTTTCCGGGCATCCGCTCGCAAGGCTTGAAGGCGCGTCTCAACCTGATTTTGAGTTTTAGGATTCGCGGCCAGTGCGAGTAATCGGTCAGTTGCTCGACCACCATAGTACTCATTACGTCCGTCCGGTAAGGACAGATACTCGGTGACCGCCTCGTCGCTGCGGCCTAATTGTTCCAGTGCGTGGCCGCGGATAAAAACCAGTTCGGCTTTGGTGGTGCCACCAGGGATGCGCGTGCCGCCCAGATCCGGCATCTTAAGGAGTTCGTCGACTTCGGGAATGACTGCTGTCCAGTTACCTTGCGCCCTGTGAATCCTCAGCTGCGCGAAGAGTGCTAGTGCATCTCCAATGTGTCCCTTGAATTGCCGGCGCGTTTGCTGCACCCACTCAAGTGCTTCAGGATGACGCCCGGCTTCGTGCAGCAAATCGATGATATTCAAATATGCGCGCTCAGGGTTCTGGGGATCAGGAAAACGTTCCGCTAAACGACGGTAAGTCTGGATTGCCTCGTCCGGACGGTTCAGGCGATTGTAGGTTGCCGCGATAGACGTGAGAGCGTCACGAGTACTCGAGCTGTTCGGAAACTCCTGCACGACGCGCTGGAAATACTTAAGAGCTTCGTCGTACTTCGCCTCGAGATAGAGACCTCGACCCAATTGATAAAGCGCATTCGGGACCGGCGTGCTCTGGGGAGATTGCTCAGCTAGCGCGAGATAGTGCAAACGGGCCCCAGCAAAGTCGCGATTAAACTGATAGATTGAAGCGCGTAACAAGTGTTCAGCTTCGGGCAGTGACTTTCCTCCGTTCTGACCCGCTTCCATCTCGTCCAGCGCACGGACAGCTGCGAGAGCGAAGTCATCGGGCTTTGAGGCGTCCGGCATTTGCATGATTAGTTTGGCAAATACATTCCGAGCCTCGGCCAGTTTGCCCTGCCGCGCATAGCTTCGCCCAATCAAGACCTGGGCCTGGCGAGCAGTCGCGACATTCTTAGTCTGGTTTAACGGTTCAAGTGCTGTGACTGCACTGGCGTAATCCTCACTTTCGAAAAAGCTTTCACCCAGCCTGAACATGGCGCTTTCGCGCAGCAAACTTGCGGGCGCCGAGATAATTAGCTGTCGCAAGCGCTCTCGCTCGAGCACCAGATCTCCAATCGAGCGAGCTGACTGCGCGAGATGCCAGAGCGCGTATTGCGACAATGCGGAGTTATGCGCCAGAACCGACTGGTAAGCGGCGGTGGCCTCTCCACCGTCTCCGTTCAACTGCGCCAGACGGGCCTGAAGGTAGTCGTAATTGTTGGTTTGAAACAGAGCGGCATCCATGCTGCGCAAAGCGCTTAGCTCTGCGAGGGCCCTCTTGAGATCTCCGGCGTCGGTTGCGGCGCGAATTTGCTGATGACGTTCAGCCGGGGTTTGGGCAAAAACCGAGACACTGCTGAAAGCGATATAAAAAAGGATCGCGAGATAACGATAACTTTGTTTCCTGACCATTTCCCAGATTATGTGGTAGGGCCGTTGCTTCCTCAAGTGAGCCCGCATTAATTTAGTTCATGAAAAACTCGCGTTGGTTTTACTTCAAGTCTAAATAGAACAAGTTGGGACTTCTTTGATCTTTTGAAGATTGATGCTGTTGAATCCCACCGAGTATGCAGTTGTGATATTTTCAAACTGCATCAGTACCAAATATAAGCTCCTTCGGGAATGTGTTACGATTTCCGGACCACGTGCGGGAGATTCAATCCACAGGTTTGCTACAGAAGATCGAGAATGGTTTCAAATTTGGCTAAATCTGGCCGGTTGCTGGATGGCGCGGCATTGGCCGCCAAAATAAAGAACGACGTCCGTCTTGAAGTTTCAGCCATGGCGGAAGAGCACGGTATCGTGCCCTGCCTGGCCGCGGTTCGTGTCGGAGAAGATCCAGCGTCTGCTGTGTACGTACGGAATAAAATCCGAGCCTCTCAGGAGGTAGGTCTGCGTTCCGAGCATCACGCCCTACCGGAATCTACAACCCAACTGGAGTTGAGCAATCTGATTGCGTCCCTGAATTCGCGGGACGAGGTGGATGGCATCCTGGTGCAATTGCCGCTGCCTGACCACATTGAAGAATCAGCGATTATTGATGCGGTAAATCCAGCGAAAGACGTAGACGGGTTTCATCCGGTAAACGTAGGCAAACTGGCAATGGGCCGTCCCGTATTTGTGCCCTGTACCCCGGCCGGCATTATTGAACTTTTGGTCCATAATGAGATCCCATTTCGCGGCGTGGATGCTTGTGTTGTCGGTCGCAGTCAGATCGTCGGCCGGCCGATGGCCCAGTTGCTTTTGCAGCGAGACGCCACAGTCACTATCGCTCATTCTCGGACTCGTGAGCTGGCCCAGGTAACAAGCCGAGCAGACATCCTGGTCGTGGCAATCGGGCGGCCGGGATTGATAGGCGCTCAACATATCAAGCGCGGCGCCACCGTAATAGATGTGGGGATGAACAAGGTGAGCGATGAAACAACCGCGAGAAATTTGTTCGGTTCCGAAGCAGACAAACGGATCGAGATCATCAGAAGTCGCGGTTATACGTTGGTTGGTGATGTGAATCCCGCCGAAGCCGATCAGGTTGCCGGATATCGTACCCCTGTCCCTGGAGGCGTTGGCTTGCTGACAGTTGCTATGTTGATGAGCAACACTGTCAAGGCGGCAAAACTAAGGCGGGGAGTCTTGAGTAGTGAGCGCTGAGCCACCCAGTACTAATACCTTATGCTACGTGTTGGACTGACAGGCTCGATAGGCGTCGGCAAGTCGTTTGTGACGGGGGTCCTTGCCGAACTCGGTTGTCGTGTTTTGGATGCCGATCAAACCGCACGAGCAGTCGTTGAGAAAGACACTCCCGGATTACGGGCGGTTATCAAAGCATTCGGACCAGATTTATTACTCGAGGATGGCAGTCTGGATCGGAAGCGACTCGCTGATCTTATATTTGCGGATGAGGGCAAGCGTGAGCTCTTAAACTCGATTCTCCATCCGCATATTATTGCACTCCAGGACAAGCAGCTGCGTGCCTGGGAGCAGGAAGACCCGGCGGGGATCGCTGTCATCGACGCCGCTTTGATGATTGAATCCGGTGGATATAAACGATTTGATAAACTGATAGTGGTTCATTGCCGTCCCGAGATCCAGCTACAGAGGATAATGAGCAGAAATCTTTTTTCGCGGCAGGAAGCCCTAAGGCGAATAAATGCCCAGATGTCACAGGATGAAAAGAAGAAGTTCGCCGATTATCTAATCGATACGTCTGAGGGATTCGAATCCACCCGCAACCGGACCAAAGAGGTCTATGGAAGACTGTTGCAACAACTCGGCAAAGCAAATTAGGTGAAACCCGGACGATGAGCAGAAACAGGTTTGGTCACCGACGGCCACGGCTTAATGTTTCAATGATCGCCTCTCTGTTGTTGAGCTTCTGTCTGGTTCATTCAGCCTGCCTGAATAATCAAACCTCTGATGGGTATTACGGTCGCATCGTTGTGCCGCATGCGCAGGAGTTTCGTTGGAGCGACGGCGGTTTGCCGCAAACGTTCGACCCGGCCTTCGCGGCCGCTCCCCCGGATACGGATGCTGTCCGTGCAATCTTTGAGGGATTAACCGATTACAATCCGCGTACGCTTGAACCAATTCCCGCAGTGGCCGAACGCTGGGAATCGTCGGATGACTCGCGGGTGTGGACCTTCTACCTGCGTGATGACGCGCTTTGGTCCAATGGCGAGCCGGTTACGGCTCAGGATTTTGTTCGTTCCTGGCAGCGGGCAGTGCGAATTGGTCAGCAATCACCACACACAGAACTGCTGACAAATATAGTTGGGACGCCAGCGAACCCCCCGGCTGACAACATCCCAAGGCCCAAGTCCGACTCGGAAAGGGGGGCGCGGTCGCGTCAAACGCAGCAGCAAACAAGAGACCACCAACGCTTCGGCGCCGAAGCACTCGGAAACTATGTATTGCGGGTTCGCTTGCGACACTCTGATGCGAATTTTCCAGCCCTTGTGGCGCACTCGGTTTTTCGTCCGGTAAAGCTCAATGATGAAAGTCACCTGCGAAGATTGAGTCCGGCCGAATTGGTTTCCAACGGTGCGTTCCTGTTGGCGAAGACTGAAGCAGACCGAGTGTTGCTGGAACGCGCCAGCCAGTACTGGGGACGCTCGGGCGTCGAGCTGGAGCGCGTGGAGTTTGTCGGCTCGTCGGATGCCGAAGCCGCTCTTGCGGCTTATCGCGCTGGGGAAATTGATGCGATATCCAATGCTCCCTTTGAGCCGCTCGCGCTTAAGTTGCTGACACCTTTTAAGGACTTTCGGCGGACAACCTATGGCGCGTTGACTTATTACAGTTTCAATACTTCAAGGGCGCCATTCGACGATGTGCGAGTACGCGAAGCGCTCGCGATCGCGATCGACCGTGAACGAATCAGCCGTGATGATCTTGACGGTGCTACGGTGCCGGCCAGAAAGTTCCTGCCCGAATCGATGTCCGCGCCCGATAAGCCTGTTGTGGACAAATCTGAGTTAATCGATCAGGACACGCAGCACGCCAGGGAGTTGTTGGCTGAAGCAGGCTACCCGAACGGCGACGGGTTTCCCAAGGTGCGCCTCCTAATCAACCGCAACGAACAACAGAGAATTGTTGCCCAGGCGATTGCTGCGATGTGGCATTCTGTGCTCAACATTGAGACCGAAGTTGTCACGCGCAATTGGGAAGAATATGAAGCTATACTTCAGGCCGGCGATTATGATGTCGTAAGACGCGGGATGGTGATGCAAACTACGGACGAGTATGCGAATCTTCGGATGATGTTTCGCCAGGAGAATCGCATCAACACTGGCGAGGCGGGCAACGAGGCAGGCGCTCTAAGCTCTCCTAGTGCGGGAGAGAAAAAGAGTTCAGCCACTGGCGAAGCCAACAAGATTAGCCCGATCGAGTCTGAGGCTCAGGCTTTAAGCCAGCTCCGGGCAATGCCCATCTATTTTGCGTCGTCGTACTCACTGGTGAGGCCCTATGTCTATGGATTTGATGCCAATGTGCTGGATGCTCCATCGTTGAAAACCGTCCGGATTGACACAAACTGGCGGGCACCAAAGACCGCCAGTTTGTTTAAGCCGTAAGGGGCCAAGTGTCCGATAAACTTTTTAGTTTGTCGCGCGTTAAGACAAGCTAATAAAGCTTATCGGACATCAACTGACCCACTACCGTGGCCGAGAGACTCTCTTGATCAATGACGTTTCGCATGGTAATTTGCCAGTGACTGCATGCCGATGCCACGCACCTCTCCTCCTGGCTGCACTGAAAACAGGCGCTCCCTTGCCTGCCGTAGTTTAGCCAGTTGTTTTTTCACTAGTTTGCTCCCCCGAGAGTCAGGAAAGACCGGAAGGAGTTCTGCATGAAGAACCTTTATTTAAAACAAGCGATCGCCGCAGTCTCGCTCATATCGCTCGCAGTGGGCTCGATTTCTTGCAGCGTATCCGCGAAGAATGAAATGTTCTTTGGCAAGACAACTCCACCCGAGCTGAATATCCTCCGCTATGTCACCGGTGATGAGCCTGAGTCGCTGGATCCACCAGTTAGTACAGGACAACCCGAAGCTCGGATCTACATGGCGCTGTTCGAAGGACTAGTCGAGTATCACCCCAAAACGATGGAGCCGATTCCGGCCATAGCGGAACGCTGGCATCCGAACAATGATTACTCAGAAATCACTTTTTACCTGCGAAAAAACGCGCGCTGGTCCAACGGTGAGCCGATCAACGCCAACGATTTTGTCTATTCTGTCCGGCGCGGTCTCTCGCCTGAACTGGCATCTCGAAACGCTTATCTGGCTTATTACATCAAGTATGGCCAAGCCTATAACGAAGGCCGGGTATTTGTGCGCGACCCCAACACCGGTCAGTTCCTTCTCGAGCGCGATTTCGAGGAAAAGCCTGCCGAGACTTCATCCCAGTCCGGACCCCTGACCTCGAAGCCTGCTGGTCCCGATAACGTCGAATATAAGCCCACGGTCGAGGAACCAACCGCCGCCCCCGACACACCTTTTCACCAGTTCATGCATTCTCCGACCCGCTTAACGTTGCCGGCGGATGAAAAATCCAGGAATAAAGCACTCGAGAAGAACGCAAAATTGAAGGCAGCAGCGGCGACTATGGAGTTCGTAAAAGTTCCAGCTGAGGATATTGGCGTGGAGGCTGTTGACGACTACACGGTGCGCATTTGCCTGGCGCAATCAGCTCCTTTCTTCAGCGGGTTGTTGGCCCACCAGTTTTTTCGTATCGTTCCCCGGAAAACGATTGAAAAATTTGGCGCGCATTGGACCGACCCAGCAAACATTGTTTCGAGCGGCCCGTTTAAGTTGAAAAGCTGGCGCCCTTACGATGATCTTGTTGTAGAACGCGATCCGATGTACTGGGATGCGTCCAATGTCCATCTCGATGAGATTCACTTCTACCCGATGTCCGACAACCCGAGCATCATGAATCTTTACAAGGTTGGCGAGGTCGATGCCGTTTTGAATCATACGGTACCGAATGCCTGGCTCGAGGTAGTAAAGTCCAAGAAGGATTATATGGATGGCGTCGAGGCGGCGATTGATTTTCTCCAAATCAACGTAACTCAGCCGCCGATGAGTGATGTTCGCGTGCGCAAAGCTTTCAACATGGCAATCGACAAGAATGCCTGGGCGGCCTGGCGTAAGATCGTTAAGCCATTGACTGCATTTAGCCCGGAGGGAATCTTTAACGGTTATCCCCAACCGAAAGGTGATCCCTTCAACCCAGAACGCGCCCGACAACTGTTGGGTGAAGCTGGTTTTCCCGTTACACAAAAAGCCGAGGGTGGTTTCGAGTGCAAAAAGTTTCCCATCAGCCAGGTTGAATACATCTACAACACCCAGGAATCTAACAAAGCGATGGCCGAGTTCATGCAGGCGCAATGGAAGCAGAACCTCGGGATCACAGTGTCGCTGAGAAACATGGAGTGGAAGACTTTTTTGACCGCGCGAGCAAAACTGGACTACAAGGGCTTTTCGCGCGGTGGGTGGGTCTCCGACTATCTGGATCCATTTACCTTTCTGAGTCTCTTCTACACCGGGGGTGAGAGCGGCACAGGTTGGGAAGATCCAAAATATGTAGCGATGCTCGACGAGGCGAACCGGACCCTGGATAAACAGAAGCGATATGAGCTGTTGGCCAAGGCAGAGAAGTACATGCTCGATGCGCAACCCGTCATCCCGCTCGACACCGCGGCCATTAACTGGGTGAAGAAACCTTATGTTAAGGGCATGTATCCTAATCCTGGTACTCTGTTCCCATGGAAGTATGTGTACATCGAACGAGACCCGGCCAAGTGGGATTACCAAACTCCAAGTCTGACTGACTAGGACAGCCATTCTTGTCTGACAAACGTTGCAGATAATTGGGCGCCGGGTCGACAGGCAGGAATGCCTGTCCTACTAAAAATGCTTCGGTTCATAATTCGCCGTTTGATTGTCACCATACCTACGATTCTCGTAGTGATCACCCTGACCTGGGGTTTAATAAGACTGGCGCCTGGGAATTTCTATTCCGGCGAGAAAAAACTTCCGCCCGCAATCGAGCAGAACATCCGCGAAAAATACGGTCTGGATAAGGCATGGTACGAACAGTACGGCCGCACGATGTGGGGGATTGTGCGTCACTTCGACTTTGGCACTTCGCTGAAGTACGAGGGACAGTCAGTCAACTGGATCATTGCGCGGTCGCTGCCAGTATCCGCGGCCGTCGGGCTGCTTGCTTATCTGCTCTCACTCGTTGTCGGCATAACAGCGGGATCGATTGCCGCGTTGAAACAGAACTCGCGCTGGGACTACGCCTCAATGGCCGTTGCCATGCTCGGGATTTCCGTGCCGAATTTTGTGCTCGGGCCAATTCTCGTACTGGTCTTCTCGCTGACGCTTTACTGGTTGCCGCCTTCACGTTGGGGCGGTTTCCCCAGCCGAAATCTGATTCTGCCGGTCCTGACGCTTTCAGCGGTGTATATGGCCTATATCGCCCGGTTGACAAGAGCCGGCATGCTCGAGGTATTGCGGTCCGACTACATTCGTACCGCCCGTTCAAAAGGGTTGACCGAAACCAACGTAGTCATCCGTCACGCGCTGCGCGGCGGTTTGATGCCGGTGGTTTCATACACTGGTCCGGCGCTGGCGTTTCTGCTGACAGGAACCGTCGTAGTGGAGAGGATTTTTGCGCTGCCTGGTCTAGGTAACTATTTTATTCAAGCATCCCTGAATCGCGACGAGCCGTTGATCATCGGCATAGTAGCCTTCATCGCGATCGCACTTTTACTTATGAACCTGCTGGTCGACATTGCCTACGCTTTTCTCGACCCGCGGGTGCGTTACTGAAGTGGGACAGACATTCCTGTCTGTCGCTGGCGTGTACAAAAACAGGCTCGAGTGCCTGTTCCACTGATAAATATGAACGACGACGGGCCAGTAGATCATCCTGAGACTGAACCGAAAGGGCCGGCGCTTACGCCTCTGGGGACGCTTCCCACGCGGCCAGTTAGTCCCCAGGACCCGGATATAATTCATGTTCCTCCCGAGGCGGCAATCGCCGAAGCTGATGTTCGATCCGCGGAGAGAGGTGAAGGTATCAAGGGAACTTCCCTCTGGGAAGATGCCTGGCGCCGCCTGCTGAGGAATAAACTTGCCGTGTTCGGTCTGGTGGTTGTAGCAATCGTTACTGTAGCTGCGCTGATCGGGCCTCCGATGATTCAACAAGCCACCGGCTACTCGCCTGACTACATACCGACAAACAATGTGAAGTTGATCAAGTCGTTTCCGCCTTTCACCGGACCGAACGGTTCGTTCTCCTGGACGCATCCGATGGGCACCGACAATGCCGGCCGGGATATGTTGGCGCGAGTTCTTCAGGGCGGACGCATTTCATTGTTTGTAGGAATCATTTCCACGCTCGTTTCTTTGCTCATCGGCGTGAGTTACGGCGCGATTTCAGGCTATCTCGGCGGTCGCCTCGATAACGTCATGATGCGCTTTGTTGACATCCTCTACTCGTTACCCTACGTCATTGTCGTGATCGTTTTGTTGTCGATGTTTCGCCGGCAAACGCCCGAGGGTCAATTGATCCTGCTCTTCATTGCCCTCGGTTCAGTGTCATGGCTGACGTTGGCTCGCATAGTTCGGGGCCAGGTTCTGTCATTGAAGAATCAGGAATTCGTGCTGGCTGCCAGGGCAACGGGCGTATCAACGCCGAGAATTATCTTTCGCCATATCGTGCCGAACACACTGGGACCGGTGATCGTCTATGCGACGTTGACAATTCCCCAGATCATGCTCACCGAAGCTTTCCTCTCTTTTCTCGGCTTCGGCGTCCAGGCCCCGAAATCATCCTGGGGCAGCCTCGCGGCGGACGGAATCCAGAACATTGCGATTTTTCCCTGGCAGCTCATTTTCCCCGGTGTGACGATGGCCCTGACGCTGTTTTCTTTGAACTTCCTTGGCGATGGCTTGCGTGATGCGCTCGATCCACAAATGCGAAAGGTATGAGTAACAGCAACGGCAATCTTCTGGAAGTCCGAGACCTGCGCACCTACTTCGAGCTCGAGGAAGGTACTGTCAAAGCTGTTGACGGTATCAGTTTTCAGTTGCAGCGGGGTGAAACTCTGGGGATCGTTGGCGAATCAGGCTCGGGAAAATCCGTTACCAACCTTTCAATCATCCGTCTGATCCCCTCGCCACCCGGAAAAATCGTCTCGGGCGAGATCATTTTTGACGGTCGGGACATTCTGTTGCTCTCCGAAGCCGAGGTGCGAAAGATTCGCGGCCGGCGCATCGCCATGATCTTTCAGGACCCAATGACTTCGCTCAATCCATTCATGAAAATCTCGAAGCAGTTGATGGAGATGACTCAACTGCATCTCGGCTACGATTCCTCGCGCGCCTACGAGCATGCCATCGAGATGCTGGAAACTGTAGGCATTCCCGATGCGCGTTCGCGGGCCGACAACTATCCGCACGAGTTTTCAGGCGGCATGCGGCAGCGGGTGATGATCGCCATGGCCTTGTCCTGCGAGCCCGAGCTCTTAATCGCTGACGAACCAACCACCGCCCTTGATGTCACCATTCAGGCTCAGATTCTCGAGTTGATAAAAGAAATAAAGCAGCAAACAGGCACCAGCGTAATTCTGATTACGCATGACCTTGGCGTCGTAGCGGGGATGACCGATCATCTGATTGTTATGTATGCCGGCAAGGTTTTTGAACAAGCGCCGACGCGGGAGTTGTTCGCGGTGCCGGCTAATCCTTACACGAAAGGTCTGTTGCGTTCAGTTCCAGATCCGCTGGTTGAGCAGGGAGCGCTTTATCAGATTCCGGGCTTGCCCCCGGACGTTGCGCACCTGCCGCCGGGTTGTCCCTTTGCTCCTCGCTGCGAGCGCGCCGAGCAGATTTGTCGCGAAGAGTATCCGCCGTTTGTAGAAGTTACCGCTGATCATCATTCACTCTGCCATTTCGCCCGTGAAGTATATGAGTCGTCGCTGGACGAGCGAAAGGTCAATTACAAATGAGCACGCAACCGGCAAACTCATACAACGGCTCGATGGCTCAACCTATTCCCGGCCGAGACGGCCAGCCGTTGATCGCCATACGCGATCTCAAGGTGCATTTTAACCTGGGCGGGGGTACGGCGTGGGACAAGCTTATCGGCGGCAGCCCGGTCAAACGTGTTGTGAAGGCCGTTGACGGCGTGACCCTGACTATCGCGCGAGGTGAAACGCTCGGACTAGTAGGCGAGTCAGGATGTGGCAAATCAACACTCGGCAGGGCAATTCTACGTTTGACAGAACCCACTAGCGGCCAGGTGTTTTACCACGATCGCGATCTGGCACACCTTTCCGGAAGGGAACTTCGCGAGCAGCGGCGACACCTTCAGATCATCTTTCAGGACCCGTATGCCTCGTTGAATCCGAGAATGACCGTCGGTCAAATCGTCGGCGAGCCGCTCGAGACTTTTCACCTGGCCCGTGGTGAGGCTGCGGAACGACGTGTACAAGAGTTGTTGGAAATTGTAGGCCTCAGCAGACGGTTCATAAAACGCTATCCTCACGAGTTCTCCGGTGGGCAGAGGCAGCGTATCGGAATTGCGCGCGCGCTGGCGGTTGATCCCGACTTCATCGTGGCAGACGAACCGATCTCTGCACTCGACGTTTCGATTCAAGCCCAAATCATGAACCTGCTGGAGCGCTTGCAGCGAGAAAAGAATCTCACCTATCTTTTCATCTCTCATGATTTGCGCGCCATTCGGCATGTCTCAGATCGCGTCGCGGTAATGTACCTTGGCAAGCTTGTCGAGGTAGCGGATGCAACCACGATTTACCGCGAGCCGTTAATGCCTTATACGAAAGCCCTCATCTCCGCAGTGCCCGTGCCCGATCCGGAAGTTGAGGCCCGGCGGCAGCGAATCGTGTTGGAGGGTGATGTGCCTTCGCCGATTAATCCTCCGCCGGGATGCCGCTTTCACACGCGTTGTCCTTTTGTTGTTCAAGCCTGTAAGGAAGTGGTGCCGCAGTTGGTCGAGATCAAGCCGAACCATTGGGCAGCCTGCATTCGGATTAGTCCGGAGCAGCCAGATATTGAGAACGTCCCACCCGGCGATACGCCAGGTCTGCGCAGCTGACCAGAAACCCAGTCCACCCACCCGGCCAATCCGACCCGGCGGCAGAAGTCCGCGACAAAAGGCTAAGTCCCTACCCATCAGGGCGTTAACGCGTGAAAAGTGGCCGCTATTGATCGTATTACCAGTAGGGTAAACTGTTTTCTGTTCGCGTCACTGTTGAGCGGCGTCAGGATTGATTACCTAAGTGATTGACTTGCCTTAGTTTGCTGTGGACCCAGGGGGATCCTTCCAATCTCGCCGTAACCCGGACACACCGAACAGGGAACGCCCAGAAATAGTCGTAGCCACTGCTACAAAAACCCGATTCCCGATGGTCAAGCGCCCAGAAAGAGAGACGCAGCTTGTGCAGGAGCATCCGGCAGATGCGCCTCCCGGTTGGACTGCGGTACAGGAATCGCTTGCCGGATCCTCGGGTCTCTCCCTGCTGTTGGTGGAAGGCCGTCAGCCGCCGGCAATTGCCGTTGCCAACAACAACTCCATTTGCCACGCGCTGCAATCCTCTCCTGAACACGTGAGGCTTTGCGATCCATATTGCGGCGAGGCACACCGCCGAGCGGCAAGTGAGGGCAGGATTCAATACAAGTGTCACGCCGGCCTCAACTGTTTTGCCGAGCCGATCCAGATTGGTAAGAATGCCAACCTCGTGGTTATTGGCGGGCGGGCCTTTGCTAAGAGCGCCGACTACGATTCCTTGATCGAACGATTCCTGACAGGTGACCTTCAACCCCTTCTCTCGGACGAGGTTTTCCGAAATATCGTTTTTGCCAACCCCCAGCAGTTGGACGAACTGGCTGATCGCGTAACGAGGGCCGCCACAAAGTTTCGCGAGGTCGAGGGCCAGGAACGCCAGAGCAGTCCAAAGAAATCACTGCCACCGGCGGCCAAAACCGTTGCCGCAAGTGAACAAGCGGGCGACCTGGAGCGCGAGATTGAACGCCTGCGGGCAGAACTCGAATATCGAATCCGTTTTAACGAATCGTTGCAAAACTTTCTTGAGCGAATCAGCTCAAACGATCCGGAAAAGACATATCGTTCGATACTCACTAATCTGAAAGAACTGCTGCAAGCCGAGCGCGCCTCGCTCTTTGTTTTTGATGCCGCTTCCGATCAGCTCGTTCTTAAGGCAGCCCACGGGTTACCAGTCGATGTTTCAGAGGTCGGACACGTGCGACCCGGCTCGGGAATTATCGGTGAAGTGCTCGAGACGGGTCAGCCGCTGCTGGTGACCGACATGAAGGCGGCCGGTCGCAAAGCTGCCGCTCCGGCAAGGCATTACAAGTCGCAATCATTCATCAGTTATCCATTGACGCTCGGAGGACGAAAGATAGGCGTCATCAACGTTACCGACAAAACTACCGGCAAACAGTACAGCCAGGTGGATCTGAGTCTGCTGGATCTTGTTTGTCCGCAGGTGTCACTGGCGTTGGAAAGAGCTGACTGGCAGCAGCGCGCGACTGAGTTTCAGCTGATGTCAATTACCGATCCCCTCACGAGCCTGCCGAACCGGCGTTATCTGGAAGAGCGGTTGAATGAAGAGCTTAACCGCTCAAAGCGCTACGACTATGCGATGAGCTTTCTGATGATCGACATCGACGACTTCAAGAGCTACAACGACCTGAACGGTCATCAGGCGGGAGATCTCGCCTTACAGCTCACTGCTCATTGTCTGAAAGCCGGTCTGCGCTCGGCGGATGTGGCTTCGCGTTACGGCGGGGAGGAATTTTCAATCCTGCTTCCCCAGACCTCCGTGAGCGAGGCAGGCGTTATCGCCGAACGTATGCGCGAAAGAGTCGCGAATACCACCTACCCGCACGGCAGCTCCCAGCCTTTGGGCCACGTCACAATCAGCATCGGAGTTTCTACTTTTACCGGCGCTGTCAACACCGCAGAGAGAGTGATCGCCGCGGCCGACCGCGCGCTTTACAGCGCGAAGAGCCGGGGCAAGAACCGGATCGAGTTTTACCAGGAAGAGCAGGCCCGCAAGGCAAAGAAAGATGAGCTCAGATAGGCAGCCAAACAGTCGCCGCATTCTCGGCCGCGTACCGCCGGACCAGTTTGTTGGCCGGGTTGCCGAGTTGCAGCAGCTGATTTTGCATCCGTCGCGGGTCGGCGGACCGCGCGGCTTGCTACTTTTGCTTGCGCCTTCGGCCGGTGTCTCAGAATTACTTCGGCAGGCTTACGACGCGCTGTTCAACCGTCGAAGTGACATTATTCCCATCTATTTTGCTTTTACCAGAAACGAAAGTACATCAGTCAGCGCCTCGATTGAGTTCCTCAACACCTTCCTTCAGCAATACGTTGCTTTTCGCCGTGACGAACCTGCCTTATGCCAGGCTTCGCTGACGCTCACGGATCTGGTCCAGCTTGCTCCGTCCAGTGACTATGAATGGATACAGCGCCTGGTCGATTCTTACAACCTGCAGCGATTCAGCAACGATGACAGGGCGCTGGTGCGATTCTGTTTGAGCGTGCCGCAGAGAGTTCCCTCGCGGCATGGCCGGCCCTTTCTGATGCTTGATGGGATACAACTGGCCGAGCACCTGAACGGTTCTGTCGCTTTGGGCAAGGAAGTCTTGCGCACCTTTACGCGTGGCAGTTTGCCATTTGCCTTCGCGGGTCTTCGCCGGCAGGTCCTGAACTCTGCGCTGGCCGCCCATTCTGATTTTGAGAGTCTCGAGATCATTCGGCTGGAACGGCTCAGCGTAGAAGAAGCGCGAGTGTTAGTCGAACACGTCGCCCATCGCCAACAAGTCGCGACCTCCGAAGGAACGCGTGACCTACTGGTCCAACAGTTTGAGTGCAGCCCGCTCTTTATTACAACTTTTGTGCAGGCCGCGCGCGATAAGAATGTTTCCCTGACCACTTATCTTAGCTGTGAGCAACTTTACGCGGACGAATTAATGGGTGGGCGCATGCATAGCTACTTTGCTTCAGTGCTCGAGGACATTGCGCTGGCGGAAACACGCCGCGAGCTGATCGCCATCCTTTGCGAAGCGGCTGTTGGTGAGGACCGCCGGGTGCCTTTGGAGACATGGCGCCAGCGGCTCCATGTTGATGCGCACGAGCTTGAGGCTCTCCTACGAGGCTTGCACGAGCAGGAGTTGATCAACTGGGATGACAGTTATGTCGAAGTTACGGGCGGCTCGCGCGTCTGGAAAGATTACTTCAGGGTGCGATACCGGCTTGAAGTCTTGAACGAGCCGCGCGCGCTGGTGGTCGCCGACACGATAACCGCATCCTTGAAACGCGCACCACACACGATGGCCCAGCATTATCGCCGCCGGGCTGCGTTAGGGTTGCCCGATCTGCTGAAGGGCTTTAACGGGCAACGCGTCCCGCAAATTCTCTTCCAGTACGACCGCTTCAGCAAAGAGCTCAAGGGAGCGCCGTCCGCTGAAATCGCGGCAGGGCTCGAGAATGAGAGTGATTTGATTCGGCTGCCACAGGTGGTACACACAGCGAGTTGTGCGTCCTTCGACTTTGTTCTCCAACAGGTATGCGACAACGACCGTTGTGTGGTCGCTCATTCCTTTGAGGGCGGCAACTACAACGACGCCAATCAGCTGGTGTGGCTTGTCGTGGAGGTCGAATCCAAGCTCGAGGCTGATGCTGAACTTGCCCGGGTTTGGTCTGATCGGCTGGAAGAGTTGGCGCGAAAATGTGCTTTTGGGCGCTTTCAGATTTGGCTGATAGCGAACGAAGGGTTTGACGCGGAGGCCTGCAAGGTGCTGGAACGCCGGGGCGCTTTCTATTCAAGCCGGCAGCAGGTCGAGTTATTGTCTGCCCGCGTAAATGAGCTTGTGGGCCAGCCTGCAACCCGCGTCCAGGATGCCAATGAATTCATGATGGTTCTGCCAATGGGCGAAGATACCGAACTGATTGCCGCCAGCACGGCTGAGCAGATAGCCCGCCGTCTGACCTTCCGGCCTGAGGCGATCAACCAGATCAAGACAGCGGTCGTTGAGGCCTGTATTAACGCCTCAGAACACAGTTTTAGCCCGGATCGCAAAATTTATCAGCGGTTTCGCGTCGAAAATGATAGATTAGTAGTCACTATATCAAGTCGGGGCGTGGTCCCCCCGAATTCCACTGGGGCGGCTAGCCCGGATGAAGGACCACAACTCGGAACATACGACGCCGCCAGCGAGCGGCGAGGCTGGGGTCTTAAGCTCATCAGAACCCTGATGGACGAAGTTGAATTTGAGCGCGTCGATGAGGGTACCAGCCTGAAAATGACCAAGTACTTGCGCAACAGTTCTTCATAGCAACGGCAAAGTGTTAGGTTGCGTCCGCGCAAGTCAACAGCTTGCAGTACCAGAACGCGTAGTGTTTTATCCGCATTCGTAGCAGAGGAGGGAGCTGCTGAATGGGAGAGGCAACCCTGTTACCCGTCCGCTCGCATTGCGTGGGCACCATAGCGGTGGTTTATGCGAGCGACTACCTGAACAAGCTAACCGGTGAACGGATCGAGCGCGAGTGCAAACGACAGCTTGATTCCGGCTGTCGAGCACTGGTGATCAGTTTCTGCGACACCGAACTCGTAAACAGCATAGGTGTCTCGATCCTTCTGGGCATCATCGATGTGGCTGAGAAAAACGGCGCCCGCGTTATCTTTTCCGATCTTAACAACCAGACAATCCAACTCTTTGAGATGCTTGGTCTGACTCGCCACGTCGATCTTGCACGAGACGAAGAGGAAGCGCTGTTGAGTTTGTCAGACTTTCCCTCACATAGCGCCGCGACGAGTCATTGATCCTCGCTTAAATGGAACCCACGATCCAAAAACTGGTCCACAGCTTCGGCTCGCTCGCGGATCTCGGCCAGGAAGTCGCCAGCACTGGCGACTTTGATGAGATGGTGCGCACCTCACTCCACCTGCTGCTGGGCGCCCTGGCGATCCGTCGCGGTGCACTCCTTGAGTGTGAATCATCCGGCGACGGTCTCGAGTGCCGCGCGGTCTGGGGGCTGGGAGAGGACTTTGCACCACCGTTGACGATCGATCCAGCTGAGAAAAAAACATTACTGACCGCAGCCCGGGGAATCTCGTTGGTCTATACCGATGCGCCGGAGGTTTTCGCTAAACAGCGGGACAATCTGAGAGGGCAGGGGATTGAGATGATCGTGCCGATGGTGGTGCGCGGCGAACTGACGGGGTTGGTCCTGTTAGGCGGCAAGGCGAGCGGAGAGCCATTTTCCACAGATGATTTCGAGATCCTTCACGCTATGGTCAGGCACATCGGCGTCGGCATTCACACTCACCGCCTGCTTGGGCAACTCGAACAACGAGCAGAGGAAAACCGCCGCATCTACGAGGACCTGCGGACGATATATCGCGATACGGTGAAAGCTTTCGCCGCCGCAATCGACATTAAAGACAAATACACCCAGGGCCATTCGGAAAGGGTAGGGAAGTACAGCGAGATCATCGCGCGGGAAATGGGGTGGAACGAAGAGGCAGTGGAGGGAATTGCGATTGCCGGGTATCTGCACGATGTAGGCAAGCTGGTGGTCGAGCGAGACATCATAAACGCGCCTTATCGGATTGATGCCAAAGCTTCGAATGAACTCAATCGGCACCCGGCCGCCGGCTATGAAATCCTTTCGCCAATTCATCATCCCTACGCGGACATTCCGCTGATGGCGCGTCATCATCACGAGCGACTTGATGGCCGCGGCTATCCTGACGGGCTAAAAGGGGATGAGATTCCACTGGGAGCAAGGATTGTCACACTGGCGGATTCATTCGATGCAATGACCACCGATCGCCCCTATCGCAAGCGACGGCCTTTTGCCGATGTGCTGGACGACTTGCGCGCCAATACCGGCAAACAATTCGACGGCCAGGTGGTGGTCGCGTTTTGTAGGGCGATCTGCAAAGAGCTCGAGGGAGAAATAAAAGAACGGCGCGTCTTGAAGATGCTGGGCAGGAACTACATCGAATCAGAACAGATAATCCCCGCCCTCAAAGAGCTCATCAGCGAGCTTAATTCCAACAACCCTCCCGCCGCCGCCGCCGGGGTATAGACAGTTTGAGTGGCATTCAACGTTCAGACGCCAAGACATTTTCCATTTGCGAAATCAATTTCGTGTGGTTTGGTTTTGGCTTCGTGGGATTTCGTGGATCCAGCTGATATACATCAACAACCGATCCACGAAATCACACGAAAATCGAAAAACCAAACCACACGAAATTGATTTCGCAAATGGAAAATGAAAAGTGAAAAATGAGGAATGGAAGATGCTTTCCGCCAGAGAAGTCTTGGGTACCACCCTGCGAGCACTTATTTAGGCTGGATGCGCAGGACAAAAGCGCAGATGGAGATCTTTTGATCCGGAAAGACTTCCGTAGGCTCTTCTCGCGGGAGTTCCCGCCCGTTGAGAAGCGTCGCGTTGCGGCCTTTGGGGACTACCCAGTAACGGCCCTGGTTGTCGCGCGAGAGTTCGGCGTGAATGCGGCTTACTTCCGGATCGCCCTTGATTGGTAAATCAACCGTAACCGATCTCGAACCCCGGCCTATCGTGATATCGGTTTTCATGATCGGCACCACAGCCTCGCGCACACCATCGCGCCAGACCTCGACGGAATAGAGCGCTGGCGCTTTCTTCCTGACAACGGTCTGTTCATTTTCAGCGCTCTCTATAGTTTCACGAATCGTATCGTTGAAGTTGACCGGGCCCGCGGCGGAAGGCTCTCCGCGCGGCAGTACCATGGTGTGGCCGGCCTCAGCCTCGTCCCATATTGGCTGAACACGGAACTCCCCCTTTTGCAGCGTGCCATCGACTCGCAGCTCAACCGCGAAGGACTTGACGGCCAAATGAGTCGACCCGCTTAGCTCTTTCGCGCGTTCTGAAAGCACATGAAACAGACCCTGCTCGAGTCCACGACGTTTATCGCCCTGCCAGTCTTTATCGTCATCACTACTAAGATAAACAATGTATTCGCGGGGGATGTAGGTTGGACCACCGGGCGGGGTGAACATCTCGCGCTGCATCACGGCTTCGACTTCCCGCGCAATCTTGACCAGGAATTCTTCCCAAATGCGCCGCGGCCGTGCATGTTCATCCGCCGACTCGAGCAGGTCTTCGCCCGTCTCGCCGTCGATCCATCTTCTGATTGATTCCAACAGGCTCAAGTTAGTTTCTGGTCTCCTATAGACTTCTGTGTCCTTCGTGCCTCCGTGGTGATTTTTACCACGGAGACACGGAGGGCACAGAGATTATACTAATCAAATCTCACGAACTTCTTGTTAATCCAGCCGCGATCCGAAGAAAAGGGATCGGTTTTTGTGCGCCCGTGGGCTAAAACCTGAACCTCGTACCAATTGTTGTCGATGTTGAGCACTTTTACTTTTGAGCCTACTTCCGCAATGCCGATTGGCGAGCTCGCGGTGCTGGCGTCCGGACGCAGATTCACATCAGTAGTTGTAACACCCTCGCGGCCCACGACGAAAGTCTCGCCCAACTGTGGTATCCAGTTGCTGGGGGTCCAATGGCTCGTGACGTACTTGTGCGTCGCCAGGAGCATTCCAGAGAAAGCAAGGATAAGCAAGAGCGCAACTAGAAAACGCCGGGTCCGAGTGGCCGGTGGCGCCTCGTGCTTAATCGGAACCGCGCCCGCAGACAGATCGGCCAGCGTGGTGCGAGCGTTACTGCGCCTGGTCGCCGGAGGCTCTGCCTTTACTTTATTGAAGGGCACAACTATCCGCGGTCGGCGCAGGGAATCAATCGGCAAACTCGAGCTCTGCTCAGCGCGAGGCACCTCAAAACGAGGTTGTGGCGGAGCCGCTTGAGTGAATTCGTCCGGGTCGATAGTAAGATCGGCGCTCGGCCGCTTTAGGGGTGCGTCGTCAGGCTGAATCGGCAGCAGAGGCCTGGTTGGCGGCAAAGCTGCCTCCGCCAGTTCATCCCAGAACTCTTCCACGGTTTGATAACGATCAAGGATGCGCGTCTGCGTGGCCTTCTCGAGCACTCGAAGAATTGAGCGTGACCAGAACTCGTCTTTAATCCTATCCGGCAGCGCACGGATCGGATGTTGAGCAAAAACCCTCGGCGATTCGCCGGCGAGCAACGTATAGGTTGTCTTTGCCAGAGAATAAATATCCGCCGCCGGCATCAGATCCTTTGACGAGGTCAATACCGCCGGATCGAGCTGGCCAGTCTGCACCAGTGGATTGTGTTCCGGGGCGGAATAGATATTGGTGCCCACGCGGGTAATAGCGCCTTCGCTTGCTTCTAGCCGGGCCACCCCAAAGTCCGCAATCTTTACGACGCGTTTGTCGGCGGTCAGCAGCAGGTTTTGCGGCTTGATGTCTCGATGAATTATTCCGGCCTTGTGCGCGTGTGCAAGACCCGAGCAAACCTGTTCGAGATAGTTGAGCGCCTTTTCAATTGAGAGTGGCGCCCGCCGCGCCAAAGCTGACATGTCACCGCCCGACAGGTATTCCAGCACCAGGTAATGAAAGGTCGTGCCCTCGAGATCTATTGCCGTGCCGTGACCCAGCCGGCTGATCACATTTGGATGGCGCACACGGTCCAGCGCCACGGCTTCATTTTGAAAGTTTACAACCAGCGTTCGCTCGAGGTCGGCATCCGGGGTTTCCTGAAGGAACATGTTCAATGCCTTGATAACTACTCTCCGCGGCCCATCCTCGGCGGCAGCGTTGTCGTGCGCCACGTAGATCTCGGCATAACTGCCGCGACCGAGGCATTCAATAATGTCATAGCGGCCGTCAAGTCTGCTCTGCTGTAGTTTGAGTTCCGGCATCAGTTCGCGCTGTAACGCATCGCAAATATTTCCCGTTTAGATGCTGGCAAACGGATCAAGGAGGGCTTCAGGGAGAGGTAGTTGGCCCGGGCCTGGCCATCATTTCGTCGTAGTGTTTGAGGGCATTTACTCGGTCTTTCTCTGACTTCAGCGTTAGCGCGGCAAGCCCCAGAGTGGCTTCTTTTCTAATCGTCGCGCTGGATCCGGTTTTATCAAGATCAGCTTTGGCTATCGAGGCTTCAAAGGCGCGGCCGGCCTCCTCCGTGTTGCCGGACAGCAAAGAAGCGCGCCCATAAAGATAGAGAAACTCCGGATTGCTTGAATCGATTGGTTTCTGTATGCCCTGCGTGACAAGTTCCTGCTGCATTTCGCCAGTCAGCCATTCGTTTGGACCCAAGTCAACTTTGCGGCGTGCTCGCTCGAATTTTAGCAAGGGGTCTTCCACTGGCGGCGGAGTTATGGCAGCGATCTGGTTGTCGGGTGCGGATCGAATGAATGGAATCGGCCCTTTATACCGAGTACCGGCGTAAAAAGCGCCGGCTACGGCGACGATGAAAAGGAGCAGCACAAATATTTGGCCCAGCGATGACCCCGGGGAGTGCTTTGGATCATTGATCCTCAAGGGTCTCTCGCCGGAAGTCAAAATGTCTCTTCCGGCAACGACGCCCGCCTCAGCCGGAGTGGACGCCGGAAAGGCTATACGCGAAGCAGGCACCAGACGGTGTCCATCCGACTTACCCGCCATCATGGTTTGCTGCATCGGATCGTCAAAGGCCGGGATCGGTTCGGTATCCGGAGTGATGGTGGGTTCGAGTTCGCCGAAACGTGTCTCAGAGGGAATGCGCTCGCCGGCTCGAACAATCACCACAGTCAGATTGTCTTCCGCGCCGTTCGCGTAGCAACGCTTCTTCAGTTCCTCACAAATTGCCTTAAGGTCATCGTTTGACAATAGCAGCTGTCTGATTTCCGCGTCCGATACGTGGCGAGTAATGCCATCGCTACAGAGTAGATACTCCGTGCCGTTTTTGACCGGGATAGACTTCATGTCGACATCGACATTATCTTCGGCTCCCAGGGCGCGACTGATCACATTCTTACTGGGATGATGGGCAGCCTGTTCGCGCGTCATGCGTCCGGCCCGCACCTCTTCTTCAACCACCGAGTGATCTTCGGTTTCACGGATCAACTCGCCTGACGGGGTCAAAGAATACAGCCGGGAATCACCTACGTGGCCGACGGTTGCTATGCCATCCTTGATGTGCAAAGCCACAATCGTGGTAGCCATCATCGAGAATCGCGCGTGTTCCTGGGCCATCTGGTGAATTGAGGAATTGGCGCGCTGAATGGCGAGCTCCATCAGATCCTCAACATCGGTTCCTTCAACCTGATGGCGAAAGGCTTCGTCGAGTACTTCGATAGCAGTTTGTGAAGCCACCTCGCCGGCTTCCGCGCCACCCACGCCATCGGCAACGGCAAAGATGCAGCGGCTGCTGTCATCCAGGTACGCATCCTCGTTCAGCGGCCGGCGCTCGTTCAAACCACGATCACTCAGGGCCGACGAGGCAATTGCCAACTCTTTTTCGGGGCTACTCATTGGAGCCTCCGAACCGGCAGAGTCGTAGATCCAGGGTACCTTCACAAGTATGTGCGTATTCGAAAATGCGCGAACTCAGGTCTGTGCCACCAGCGGTCTTCACTCTACTGCCTCCAGAGCTATTGCCGGCGTATACCTCTCCGGCGCTTCGCTGACGAGCACTTTATCGCGTGCGTTTCGGTGCGAAAAGGCCATCAGCATTCCCAGCATCGCAAAGCTTGTGATCAAACTAAAGCCCCCGTGACTCACGAACGGCAGTGTAATACCGGTCATTGGCAAGGCCCGCAGTATACCGCCGACGTTGACCAAGGCCTGAAAACCTATAAAGGCCGTGAGACCCGCCGCACATAGTTTAGTAAACATATCACGCGCATCCAGCGAAGTGCGAACCCCCGCCGCGACGAAAATGATTACCGCAAAGATGACAACGGCCCCGCCTGCCAGACCCATCTCTTCGGCAATGGCTGCATATACGTAGTCTGAATCAGCGATTGGGATCACCTCGGGATATCCCAGGCCGAAGCCTCGTCCGGAGCGCTTTCCCGAGGCAATGCCGAAAATTGCCTGGGCCGGCTGAAAAGCCAGCTTATCGAACCAGATATCGACGTTGACACTCTTTTGCATCGCCGGGCTCTGTTCGGCGAGTTGCTTTAACTGAGGATCCTTGCTCAGGGCCTCCTGGTAGTCCTTTTTCCACCAGGAAACTTCCGGCGAAGGCGGATCAAAGCCGTCCAGCCATAAGTGGAATCGTTGTTGGATTCGGGCCGGCAGCGCTGCCTGAATCGGCCGCGCTATGGTCGGCAGCATCGGTACCTTTTCCTGCACATTTCGCGGCAAGGCACCAACCACGAGGATGCTGATTACCAAAAGAACCGAACCCACAAACAGAAGCAGTTGAGGCCAGCGCCGCACGGCAACCAGATAAAGCGTTGTGTAAGCGCCGCTGAAAATCAACATCTGGCCAAAGTCCTTCAGCGCAAAGAACGGGACGAACGGCAGCAGCGCCATGACCAGCAGAGGAATAATGTCACGGGCCCGGGGAATACCCCAGTAGGTCTCAGCCAGGTCCTTGTACCGAGCGGTTAGTATTCCCGCGAACCCGAGGAGAAAAGGTATTTTTGAAGGCTCCCAGGGCGTCATATTTCCCAACGCTTTGCCCGCGCTGGAGGTAACGACTGCGCCGGCCAGCGGCACGAGTGTAAGGAGGACAATGATGAAGCTGTTGCGCTGAATCCACAGCAGGAACCCGTCCTTCACACAGAACCAGTAGGCCAAGGCAAACGCGATAAACGAGAAGATCGGAATCCAGGTATAACTCGATGTTAGCGCATTCCAAAGCGAGTAATTCGATTCGCGGCGTGGCAGCTGGTTGATGTCAAGTGGTTGAGCCGGTGTCGGAGGCAAGCCCATCAACTGCTTTTTGACGGGATCATAGTTCTCCATGATGTAACGCGTGCGCAGCGCATCCATCTTTTCTTCACGCGCGGCCGCTTTGTTTCTGGCGTTGTACTCAGGATCGCTGTAGAGCCGGTATTGCACCAGCATCCCGATCGAGAACAAGACCACGGCTGTCGTAAAAAGGACCCAATTGCCCGAGTACCTCATTGCGCGCGACAGCCAAAAAACCAGAATGATCAACGGCAGGTAAAGCATCAGGTCGCGGACCGCGCCGATAATGGACGTCTCATATCCGCGCAGCAGGCCTGCTCGATGAATGGCCACATAACCGGCTATCTCGACTCCGATAATTATCAGAAGAATTAAGAGATGTGAAGAAGCGCGATTTTTCATTCAATAGTTTCGATTTTGATTTTTCAAGTCTTTTATTGTTGCGCTCGCCGCCGCGAAGGCCGCGTCTTTGGCGGCGGCTGAGTTCCCGCATCTTTCTGATTTGCGGCCACATTGAAATAGCCCAGGTCCTTCGCTTTCAAGACCAGCGCAGCAGCGATTGGAGCGGCTGATCTGGAACCATAACCACCCCCTTCTACAATCACAGCCATGGCCAGTTGTGGCCTCTCTAGAGGGGCGATACACAGGAACCAGCCGTCAATGCGGGGATTGTCCTCGTCCATGATCGTTTCATCGTATTCACGAATGACGTTTCCCCGGTAGTCGCGTTCAACCTTGTGCCGGGTCTTCGGCTCTCCGGTTTTCGGGTCGAAAACGGGGACAACTTTCTGCGCGGTACCGGTCTTACCACCGGTGTTGATGCCCGCAGCTTTGACCGGTCCGAAGACTCCCCTTGCCGTGCCGCGCGGACCTCCCGTTACCAGCCCCATAATCGAGCGCAGCCGCGCCGCGACTTGAGGGGACATTACTTGTTTGAACATTTCAGGCGGCCGATTAAATTCTATCTTCGGCTTCATCAATTTTCCTTCAGTGTTGGCAATCGCCGAGGCAGCCAGGGCCATTTGAAAGGGAGTCATCTGGCCGGCATAACCCTGCCCATAGCCCATCAACGCCAGATCGTATCTGGTAACCTGTTTCCCGGTAACGATAGTGGCTTCTCTGGGCGCCATCGCGCGCTTAATCGCATCGGTGCTTGCGTTCCACAGTTCGGCCTCTTTACGTCCGCGCAGAGCTTCGGCAGCTGTATCGTAACAGCCAATGCCCAGCAACTGCGCCGCTTGTTTCAACCTCTCTGGTCCAAGCTTCACACCCATTTGAGCGAAGTATTGATTGCAGGAAACCTCGTAAGCCGTATCGATTCCTATCTTGCCGTGGACTTCGCCTGGTCCCCCATCGTCGAAGATAACGTTGGCCCCGGGAGCGGCATAATAACCGCCGCCGCTGCAAACGAATTCCGTGTCCTGCAGACCGGCAAGAAATGCCGCGGTCATAGTCACTGTCTTAAACGTGGAACCGGGAATGTAGTAGGCACCGAGGGCTCGACTGACCAGCGGACGATCACGCTGATTGGCTTCCAGCTTGATCCAGGTTGCCTCGTCCTCGACGTCTTTCAGGCTGTACGAGGGTTCGCTGTAGAGGGCGAGTACTTCCCCGGTTTGCGGATTCAATACGACGACGGCCCCATGTTTCCCTTTCAACTGATCGACAGCAGCCTGTTGCAGTTCACGATCGATCGTGAGCCGGACGTCGGTATTCCCCCTCGTCTGCAACGTTTGGTTTCTGGCCACTTGCCACGCCTCGGGTAACGCCCCGCTTTGAACGCCAAACAGAGCTCGCTCCAAACCAGGATCTCCACGATCAGAGCCAAAGATATGCGCCAGGGCTTTATCCATCGGATATTCACGCTGAATGTCACCGTTCGAGTTGCGGCGATAGAGTGCCAGGGCTTTATCCAGGCGGCCGCTGCGATCGAGAATCCAACCACGCAGCGTAGATTCCGACAGCCGGCGGGTCCGCAGATCTTTGTAACTCAGCTCCTGAAACTTTTCGTTGTTTCCTTCGGCGTACTGCGCCCAGTAAATGTGAACGCTGAACAAGCCAATCGCCAGCAAGACAAACAGCCACCTGAGCGCGCGCAACCCACGGTTAGTCGAAGTGGACCCAAGTCGTTTTCGAACCTCTTTGGGAAGATGTGCCGGCACCGCGGCCGTAGCTCCCGCTGGTCTGCGGCGATTACGCAGGAAAGAGAGAAGCAACAACAAAACGACAAAAGCAAACCCGGCAACATACACCAGCGTAACTACGGCGGGCATTTTTTCGGGTACGTTAGGAATAATTGGAGTGGGCGTCGGTGATTGAAGAAGCAGAAATAATGACATTCCGTATTTAGATCCCCCGGGCAGCAACCGGGTCTGAATTTAATCAGCCGTGTTGCGGCAAGGACTTTGCGCAAAAATTACTTTTTCATTCTGTCTTGCGGAAGCGTACCTCGACATCGCCAAAGCCGACGACGTCTCCGTCGTTAATCTGGCGCGCTTCGCCATAAGCTATGCGACGTCCGTTGATGTACGTCCCGTTAGTGGATCCTGTGTCTGCAACCATGAGGGTGCCTTCCTGAGTCATGACCAGCGCCGCATGAATCTTCGAGACACTGTTGTCGTTGAACGAGAGCTCGCTGTCTGCGGCCCTGCCTACGGTAAGACGCTTGCCTCCGGCTTTAAAGCTCAAAGGAATCTCGCGTGAACCACTGGGAAGAGTGACCCTGGCGAGAACAACTATGTCCGGCATGGGCGGCGCCAGCCCCCGAGTCGAAGCCACGCCGGCCTGTGCGGCGCGACGCGCTTCATCTCGCTGCCGCAGCTCTTCTTCAAACTCGCCGAAGGTCGGATCGACGGAAATACCGGTTGTGAAAATGTCGGCTTCAGTTTCAATATCTACCGGTCCCAGCGTTCGATAGCGATGATCATTTATATGATCGATTGCTGCCGCTACGACTTCGTGCTCCAGGTCCTTAAGAATCTCCAGAGGCGCCTCGGAATGCGTGCCCCACTCGACTTTCAGCTTCAGATGATGCGGCGCAATTCTGCCCCGCGAGCCTTCGTCTCTGACTCGCTCGTCGATCAACTTCTTCATGCGCTCAACCAGCTTCGAAGTCGTCAGGCCGCTCTTGGGGTCAATAGTACGGCCAAACTTTCGATCCACCAGCTCACCCATGGCTTCCATAAGACGCCTCATAACACGCTCGGGCAACGCTTCTTTTGCTTTGCGCGACGGAGCCGGTTGTTCAGCCATCTTCCCGGTGTTGTCGAACGGTTCAGTCATATTTCGGAATACGCTGGCGATGAGTGGAGGTTCCCTCGTCCGGTGGACCTCCGTCTGTCTGGAATGCGTGGCCCTTTCCCTATGCTGGCCTTATCCCACGCGAAAAGCGCAGTCGGAAATGACTGCGCCAAAGAGCGGTTTACTCAGGAACGGTGCTATTCTAGCGGAAATTCTGCTGCGGCCATAGTGAATAGAGTTGCAACCGCGGTTGTTATACTCCAATCAATTTGAGTACACCTAAGGACTATCCACGAAGTCACACGAAACGCGGCGTAAGCGAAATCACACAAAACTACGCTGTCTGGCCGCTTCATACAACAACACGCCGGCAGTTACAGCAACGTTCAGACTTTCAACTGAGCCTTTCATCGGTACCTTTACAGTTTGGCTCGTTAGCTTCAGTTCTGCTTCCGATAGGCCTGCAGATTCCGGTCCAAGAATCAGCGCGCACGATTGGCTCCACGCAACAGCCGTATAATCTGTGCTTCCTGCTGCGTCGGCTCCGATGGTGTGAATCTCATTTTGTGCACACCAGTTAATTACATCTTCATAGGAAGGCCCAGACCAAATAGGTAAGCGAAAGGCCGATCCCATAGCACCGCGTAGCGATTTCGGTGAGAAGGGATCGGTCGTGTGCGAGGTGGCAATGGCGCCCGTTGCCCCGGCTGCCTCCGCCGTTCGCAGGATCGCTCCAACGTTAACAGGATTATTGATCCTGTGCATTACAACCAACAGCGGATTTTTTGAAGCGCTAACGTCGAACTGCTCGGCTTGCGGTCTGGTGGCCAGCAAAACGATGCCCTGGGGGGTCTTGGTGTATGAGATTGTGCCGAGGAGTCTTTCACTTACCGCTGCCAGGCGTGACGTTACGGGTGCGACTCGAGCCAGAAAAGTTTTTGCTCGCTCCTTCTCAGCAAGCTCATCGGAATAAATGACCGCTTCAACTTTTAGATTCGAGCGCAGTGCTTCTTCACAAAGACGCAACCCTTCCACGAAGATCAGATCCGTTTCCCTTCCATCACGTACCGCCCGGGCGCGTTGCAGCAGGGGATTCTCGCGGCTGGTTATTGTCTGTTGATCCAAATTGCCCCCCTTCATGTGGGCCGCGGTCCCAGGAATTCAACCTAATTCGATCTCGGCCCAGATGGGCCAATGGTCCGAAACCCCCAGCGGTCTTGCTACTCCCCAACGCGCGATCTTCAGATCGCGAACAAAAATCCAGTCTGCATGCAGACGAATGCCGGCGCCGCGCCAGGTTGCGGTTCCGGTAGGAAACGATGTGGTGTAGCCTTCTGATTCGAGCCGCCGCCTCATCTCTACGCACTTGCGGTCTGAGAGCGTGTTGAAGTCGCCCAGGATCACCGTGGGCCCGCCCGATTGACGAGCATGATCCAGCACAACTTCCAGCTGTTCCATCTGACCCGCAACTCCGGAATGTGGATCGATGTGGGAATTGAAGATTCGTACCTTACCTGACCGGAAATTGATAGTGGCACCGACAGACAACCGGGGCCTCCAGGGACACTCGGCCCATGGCAGATCTATCCGTGTCACGTCCTCAAGCGGGTAATGACTGAGCATGGCCACTCCGGTATCACCGCTGTCGAACAGTCCAATCTGTTCTTCAAAGTCGAGCCACCACTGTCTCTTTTGGGGAACTACACCTCGCGGCAGTCCTGATGGAACGTATATCCAGGACATGTTAAGTTCAGCGGCTAGCTCCCGTGTAACGTGACATCTGCCAGCGCGAACAGTTTGATTGTCGGCCTCCTGTAACGCCAGCACATCGACGACCGGCAGCAGTTGACCTTGGCTGAAAGCGTGGGCGGCAGTACGGATATTACGCGCGACGTTCTCGGAGCGTCGATGGCGGGGCAGTAACCCAGCTCGACGCAAAAGTCCCCCCGAAATGAGGTATCGGCCAACAGCGTAGCGAATGTTGAACGAGGAAATAACGAGTTTCGAGATCTTCTCGGTGCCTTTGTATTTCGGTTCGATCTTGCCGAACTCGATCTTTTCTGACTCCGCGAGTGTCACAGCTCTTTGTTCACCGATCACCATTGGCTAGTATATTTAAGGTAAGATCAAGATATTGTGGAACACATACTCCTTGGAGTGCGCCGACTTGTCGGCGCTTTTAATGGTCTGTTATTCAACCCCCTCAGGAATAAAAGGGACAGAGTGCTATGAACCGTGTCGTGCTTGCCGTCGTCGAGGACATTTTCTTTGCATCCAAGATCCGGGGTACATCGCAGCCACTGGGAGTGGAAGTAATTTTTATTCGCAGTGCCGATCAGTTAACTACCGAGTTCGGAGTAAAGCCGGATTTAATTATCGTGGACCTTCATAACCGGAAAATTGATCCGCTGCAAGTGGCACAGATGATTAAGAGTGACGACAGGTTGAGATCGATACCCCTGCTCGGATTCTTTTCTCACGTGGAGGTGGAGTTGCAACGGGCAGCGTTGGCAGCAGGCTATGACAAGGTTATCCCACGTTCCGTCTTTTCACGCGATCTGGTCAGTATTCTTAAAGGAAACGAAGGGTAAACTCCAGGCAGTCGAGCGAGTACCGAACTGCGAGCGACAGGACCGGGTGCGAGCACTCAACTAAGTACAGTACCATCAAGGGTAGCGACCGGATGCTGCCACTCAAGCCTTTCAATGTTAGCGCAAATTTTGAATGTACCCGACAGCCTCGATAGGCTGCGGCTCACGCCATTTGCGTGGTGGAGTCTGCTCGCGGTGCTGTACCTGGTTGAGTGGCAGCATCCGGTCGCTACGCTCGCGGTACTGTACTTAGTTCAGTGGTATCGGATTACATGACTGCGGCAGGGGCGATTACTTCGTGAATAGATCTAACCTCCGTCACGAGTTGGTCAAACTGTTCAAGCGTCAGCGCCTGTGCGCCGTCAGACAAAGCATGATCCGGCTGATCGTGGACTTCCACGATTAAGCCATCTGCACCTACGGCCACGCCTGCGCGGGCCAGCGGTGTAACCATGAAGTTTTTGCCTGTCCCGTGTGAAGGATCGACAATCACCGGCAGATGAGAGAGGCGCCTGACTGCGGGGATCGCCGCCAGATCCATGGTATTACGAGTGTGCTGAGCGAAAGTCCTGATCCCTCGTTCACAAAGAACAATCTGATAGTTTCCTTCGGACATCACGTATTCCGCCGCCAGCAGCCATTCATCCAACGTCGCGGACAAACCGCGTTTCAGCAGCACCGGCAATGATGACTTACCCGCCCGGCGCAAAAGAGAGAAGTTCTGCATATTGCGCGCGCCGATTTGAATCACATCTCCATACCGTTCGACAAGGTCCACTCCCGTCTCATCCAATGCTTCAGTCACAATCTTCAAGCCGTAGGCTTCGCGCACCTCGGCCAGAATCTTGAGGCCTTCCTCGCCCAATCCCTGGAATGCATATGGTGACGTGCGCGGTTTAAATGCTCCTCCGCGGAAGAATCTGGCGCCGCTTCTGCGTACTGCCTCAGCGATGGCAAAAGCCTGCGCGCGACTTTCGATGGCACACGGACCTGCGATTATGGCGAGTTCCTCGCCGCCGACAGCCGCATCGCCGACACGAACAACCGTCTTTTCAGGTCGTAGATCGAGCGTTATAAGCTTGTACGGCTTGCTTACCCGAATTGCTTCAGCGACGCCGGGCAAGGTCTCAAAGTGCGACGGATCGACAGCGCCCTGATTACCCGTAATGCCAATAGCCGTGCGAGTTGCGCCCGGCATTGGGTGAGCTTTGTAGCCCAAATCTTCAATGATGCGAACTACTGCCTCAACCTGGCCCTCGGTCGCATCAGCTTTCATTACGATGAGCATAGCTTTTTATACTCTCAGCCCTCGGTAAAAGTACAGCCAACAAATTGCCGATTGCCGATTGCCGGTTTCGGCCTGGCGGCTGCTAGTGCGACTCAAACGTAGAAGTTTGCCGCTCGGCATATAGTAGTCTTTACCGATGCCCAATCGGCACTTGGCAATCGGCAATCGGAAATTTTCTTACATCCTCTCCGGGACGTTGATGCCCAGAGTCGCGAGCGCTGAAGTTAGCCGGCGTCGAGTGATGTCGGCAACGGCAATCAAGGCAGATTGCTTTATGGCATCTTCTTCCGCAATTATCCGATGACGGTGATAGAAATTATTGAACGCGCGCGCGAGATTGAAAGTGTACTTCGCCAGGTTTGCAGGTTCAGCGGAGATAGCACACTGCGCGATTACGTCATCCAACCGTTCAGCCAGCATGACCAGCGACCAGATCTCCGTACCGGCCTCGCCTGCGAGCAATTCGTTGATCCTGGCGGTGAGATCCGGATTGGATTCGGCTGTCGCAATCAGTTTCGTGGCAGCTGCCGCCGATTCTTTATCGATCTTTCGAAAAATCGAATTCGCCCTAACCGCCGCATATTGGCAATACGGTCCTGTCTCACCCTCGAATGAAAGAGCCTCAGCAAAGTCGAAAGCTATCACCGTATTTCGCGTAAACTTCAACAAAAAATAACGCAGAGCACCGACAGCAATGTCGTGTGCCGTTGCTTTTCTTTCGGACACCGAAATATCCGGATGGCGAGACTCGACCTCGCGCAACGCATCGGCTTCCAGGCGACTGATTAGATCGTCTGCCTTGACCCCGAGTCCGCGGCGACCGCTCATCTCGATGAATGGACGCGCTCGATCCTCTTCGCTTAATTGGATACCCAGTTCTTCACAAGCCGGGGGCGAAAGAGCAACCATTTCATAGCCGAAATGAACACTCGCATCGGCCCCTACCTCGGGAACAAGTGCGGCGACACCCTTGGCGACGATCTCTTGTGGGTAGGACTGACGGGAATCAATTACGTTGTATACCTTCTTTCCGTTGCCGAAAGTGGGGCGCGGTACTTCGGGCGCCATCCCGGTGTTTGGATCGCTGGTAGTAATCCAGGTTACCTTGCCATCTTCATAAGTGCGGAAAGGCCTATAGTTGAAGTCGAGTCCGAGGTGACCGAGTTTCCAGAGTTGATAGGCGATATCCTTTCCGGTGTAGGTCACGGTGCCGTTTGAACGAACGATAATTTTGTCGGCTTCGTGCTCGTCGGTGCCGCTATACGACTCAAACGGCATTACCCAGCAGCCGGCATGTCGCCCCTCAGATTCGAAGCGAATCACACCCGCCTTTTTCATCAAGTCAAAAGCTCTTTCCCAAAAGTGAAGGTGAAGAATGTCGGATTCCCGCGCTAGCAGATCGTAGCGAATGCCCAGCCGCTCCATCGAATCGAGGATGCATTCAACGTTTCTTGTCGCAACGTAATCAGCCAACTCCGCGGTGGGGTTGTTTCCTTCCTCCAGAGCATGCAGAACGTCGTTTCGCAACTGCAAGGCTGACGGGTTGAGATCACCGCCCGGATTTCCGTCGCGATAGAACAGCCCAACTCGGGTGTAAAGATCCCAACAGTAATAATCAAAAGGACGATCAGCGGGCAGAGACCGATCGAGTGACTTGATGTCTGCGAGCGTCATCTGCTCGAGGTGCATAAAGCCGACGACCACATCGGCCACCTGTACTCCGGTATTGTCGATGTAGTTCTGCACTTCGACGCGCTCGCCGGCGGCAGTAAGGATACGAACGAAGGTGTCGCCAAGTACTGCATTGCGAACATGACCGATATGCGCGGCCTTGTTCGGATTAATGCTCGTGTGCTCGACCATTTTCTTTGGTCGATCGGGTAGGGTCTGTCCTGGTTGCGGACCAACGGCAGAACTCGCAAAGACTGAGAGGAGTCTGGGGCGATCAAAGAATACGTTTAGATAGCCGGCGCCGGCCACATCGATGCGGGCAATCTCGGCACTACCGGTCAATTTGTCTTTCAGCTTCTCGGCGATGACGCGGGGAGCGAGTTTCACGCCGCTCGCGGCTTTGATTAATTTGGCGAGCTCAAACGACACGGGGAAAGCCAGATCGCCCAAGTCAGCGCGAGGCGGCGCCTCAGCGCTTAAGTAGGGCAGCTCGACACCAAACAGTTCGAGCGCAGCTTCACGAACCTGTGATTTCAATCGATCCTGAATGGCAAGCAAGGTCAAACGTTCAGGTACCCCTTCTCGACAATCTCTCGCAAAACCGCAGAGTATAGCGCAAGCGCGTAATGCTGCGAAAACTCCGTGCGCTTGACACTTTTCGGCTCTGCTCTGCTACCATCAAATCTCCGTCATGCAATCGGCAGTAACTCGACAGATCTCGGCAGAACTACGCCGGCGTTTGGCCAAGGCCAGTAATGTCCTGGTTTTAACTGGGGCGGGCGTGTCCGCCGAATCGGGCGTCCCGACATTTCGCGGTGGTGGAAATTCCGCTGTTTGGAAGGGAATGCCATTTGACGTAATCTCCTCCGCCACGATGGTGAGGCGAAACCTGCCGGCGGTCTGGGAGTGGTTCGACTATCGTCGCGAGCTTCTGAAGAGTCTACGGCCAAACCCGGCGCACCAGGAGATTGCCCGTTGGCAGAAGAGATTCGCTGACTTGAGCGTGGTGACCCAAAACGTAGACGGGTTGCATCAGCTCGCCGGCTCAAAAGATGTGATTGAATTGCACGGCAGTATCTGGCGATCTCGTTGCCAGGATTGCCGATCGAAGATTCAGATTTCTCGGACTGAACCGCGTGCCGAACTCTGTCTTGATTGCGGCGAAAGCCTGCGTCCTGACGTTGTGCTGTTTGGCGAGATCTTGCCCTCCGGTGCCTTTGAACTCGCAGCTGAGAAGGCGGGCGCTTGTGAGTTATGTTTTGCCATCGGGACTTCAGGTCTGGTCTACCCGGCGGCTGGTCTTCCAGAGATTGCCAAAGCAGCGGGCGCCTACGTCTGTGAGGTCAACCCTGAACGGACACCTGTCTCGGATATCTGCGATGAAGTGTTAACGGGCAAAGCCGGGGAGGTGCTGCCTCTGCTGTAGGATTGGCTTTGCAGCTTGGCGGTTTTATATGCGCACTCTCTATTTTGATTGTTTTGCCGGTATTAGCGGGGACATGGTCCTGGGCGCCCTCGTGGCCGCCGGCGTTGATGCCGTTGCCCTGCGCGAGCACCTAATGCTACTTGGCGTCGACGGTTTTACTGTTGAGTTCGAACAAGTCGATCGCTCGGGGATCGGCGCCACCTTCGCACGAGTCCAGACGCGCCATGAGCACAAGCATCGGCACTTAGCCGACATCAAGAAGATCATAGACGATTCACAATTGCCCGGAAAGATTAAGGATCGCTCCAAGAGCATATTTTCCCGCCTTGCGGCAGCGGAGGCCCAGGTACACAACCAAACGGTAGATCAGATCCACTTTCATGAAGTGGGGGCGCTGGACGCAATTGTCGACGTCGTAGGAGCGGCTGTTGGTTTCGAAATGCTGGGCATCGAGCGGTTCGTATGCTCTCCGCTTCATGTTGGTAGCGGGGTAGTAGAAATGGAACACGGTCGTTTCCCGGTGCCGCCGCCGGCAGTAGCAGAATTGCTCAGAAATGCTCCCGTGTATGCGACCGACATCAAAGGCGAACTGGTTACGCCGACAGGCGCGGCAATTGTCACCACCGTCTGCACGGAGTTTGGCCCATTGCCGCGAATGACACTGGAGCTGACCGGTTACGGCGCCGGCAAGCGGCAGTACGAAGGATTTCCCAACGTCGTTCGGATACTGGTGGGCGACGATCAAACGAGCGACTCGACCACGGAACGCCTTTGGATGCTCGAAACGAACGTGGACGACATGTCACCCCAGATCTTCTCTCATGTGATGGAGCGGGCCTTTGAGTTGGGTGCGCTTGATTGCTATTTCACTCCGGTGCACATGAAGAAGAATCGTCCTGGCGTTCTGCTCTCAATCCTTTGCCGCGCTTCGGAGAGCGAGGAGTTGACCCGAATGCTCTTCGGGGAAACTACTACGCTGGGCCTTCGCGCATATGAAGTTGAGCGCCGTTCACTCGAGCGAAGAATCATCAGCGTGCAGACCGAGTATGGGCCGATTGATGTTAAAGTAGCCCGATTGAACGGAAACGACACAAATGAAATGCCCGAATACGAACAATGTCGTGAGGCAGCAAGAAGGGCACAGGTTCCTCTACGTGTGGTAGAAGAGGCCGCGCGAGCCGCACTTGCCGCCCTGCTGCATCATCCGGACAAAACGCGTGAGTAAGAAGGACTATATGGTCACTAAGATTCCAGATGCCAGGCAGTCCCCGCCCGTCGACCTCGAGGCAATAGCTCGCGGAGTGCGTCTTATCCTGGAAGGCATCGGCGAAGATCCCGAGCGTCCGGGACTGCAAGAAACACCGCGTCGCGTTGCCGAAATGTTTGTCGAACTAACTTCCGGAATGCACGAAGATCCGAGCCAGAACATCGTGCCCTTACGCGGTGATACACACGATGAGATGGTCATCGTGAAAGATATCAGCATCGCCTCCTTGTGTGAGCATCATTTGTCGCCATTCGTTGGCAAGTGCCACATTGCGTACATACCTCGGGAGGGCCGGATTCTGGGCATCTCAAAGCTGGCCCGGATTGCCGAAACCTTCGCGCGCCGGCTGCAACTGCAGGAGCGACTGACCACGGACATTGCCAACACGCTGTACGAGGGGCTGAAACCTGTTGGCGTGATGGTGGTTATCGAGGCGGAACATACCTGCATGACATTGCGCGGCGTCAGAAAAGCAAACGCCAAGACGGTAACGTCTGCTGTGCTTGGCGGGTTTAGAAAGGATCCTCGGACCCGAGCAGAAGCTATTTCATTGATTACCGGCAAAGAATGAGGACAATGCGATGTCATTTCGGATCGGGAAGGTTTCAGTTGGCGCTGTGTTGATGGCTATCCTGGCTTTGACAAGCGCGTCCTGGCAAAGGAGCGCATCTGTGTTGATCGACGAAAACGTCTTGCGAGCGCATATCAAATTCCTCGCTGATGATCTATTGGAGGGACGCGGTACGGGTGCGGCGGGCGGGCAGCTCGCCGCGAAATATATTGCTGCTCAACTCGAAGCGTTGGGGTTGAAAGGCGCCGGCGCCAATGGCAGTTTCTTCCAACAAGTTTCACTTGTCGGTGTGAAGGCGGATCCGAAGACTACGTTAGTTATCACCAGTCAGAATGGGAAGGAAACTTTTAGATTTGCCGACGATTTTGTAGCCTTCACTGGAGCGCAAACGAACACGGTCGACGTTGATCAGGACCTCGTCTTCGTCGGCTACGGAATTAACGCGCCGGAACAAAGATGGAACGACTATAAAGGTCAGGCTGCCGACTATCGCGACAAGATCCTCGTAATGCTCGTCAACGATCCGCCCGCGACGAGCGAGGAACCGAACCGCTTTGGTGGACGCACGCTAACCTACTACGGACGCTGGACATACAAATACGAAGAGGCCGCGAGACGAGGCGCTGCCGGGGTCATTTTGTTGCACACCGACGAATCAGCCGGATATCCATGGAGCGTAGTGCGGACTTCAAACGGATCCTGGCGTTTCGACATTGCGCGGAGCGCGAACGATACTGCTCCCTTCTTGAAGTTTCGGTCGTGGATGACTGACGACGCGGCGCGCCGCATGATGAAACTTGCGGGCAAAGATCTGACCCAGCTGCGGCGCGATGCGGCTTCGAGGGATTTCCAGCCGGTTAATCTCGGATTGAAGGGATCAATCAAACTGAAGAGCGATGTGATGAGGGTTGAGGCGCCGAATGTTGCAGGAATTTTGCCCGGTAAAGACGCCGCTCTGCGCGATGAGTATGTGGTCTATTCGGCTCACTGGGATCATTTCGGTGTCGGCGCCCCGGATAGCTCGGGGGACAGAATTTATAATGGAGCTTTGGACAATGCGACCGGCGTCGCATCTGTCATCGGCATCGCCGAGGCGCTGACAAAGTTGCCGCCGGCGCAAAGACCAAAGCGCTCAGTGCTCTTTCTTTTTCCAACGGCGGAAGAACAGGGGTTGCTCGGCGCCGAATGGTATGCGAAGCACCCGCTGGTCCCGCTCAACAAGACTGCCGCAAATGTAAATCTCGATTCAATGAATGTGCTCGGGCCGACACGGGACTTCATTCCGCTCGGAGCCGAGCGCTCGACACTAAAGGCTGTGGTCGACGCTGTGGCGCGTGAGCGCGGGATGAGCGTTTCTCCTGATGCGCGTCCGGAACAAGGATCATTCTATCGGTCGGATCATTTCCCATTCGCGAAGGTCGGAGTTCCATCAATCAGTCTGAAGGAAGGTAACGATTATGTCGGCCATCCGCAGGGCTGGGGTGAAGAGCAATTTCGGGCTTACAACACTGCTCATTATCACCAGCCATCAGACGAATACCGTGACTCGTGGAACTTCGAAGGCATGGTGCAGGAAGCGGAAATAGCGCTGGCCATCGGCAGGCGAATTGCCGATGCCCCATCCATGCCCCGCTTCAATCCCGGAGATGAATTCGCAAAAACAAACCGGTGAACTAAACCGCCGACCAGTCAACGCAACTCTTTGGAGTGCGGCGACCAGTCGCCGCTTTTCAAGTTACGAATGCCTCAAGCGAACATAAAGCGCTGACAAGGCAGCGCACTCCAAGGAAAAATCAACCAGGCAGAATGGAAACATTTTACATCACAACGCCAATCTACTATGCGAACAGTCTTCCGCATCTGGGCCACCTGTACACTATGATCGTGGCTGATACCGTGGCGCGTCATCAAAGACAGCAAGGAGTTGAAACATTTTTTCTCACCGGCACAGACGAACACGGCATTAACATCGAACGCGCAGCTGACCGCGCCGGTCGAACACCACAGGAACAGGCTGATTATGTCGTGAGCTACTACAAGAGAATGACTGCGGCGTTTGGTCTGGATTCAGCTCACGGCGGCTATGACATTTTCATGCGCACAACGCAGCCGTTTCACTATCAGGGGGTGAGCGAGTTCTGGCGCCGCGTTGCCAAGGCAAAGACGCCACGAGGAAACGAGGCGATCTATAAAGGACATTATGAGGGTTGGTTTTGCGCTGCCTGTGCTGCTTACAAGACAGAGGATGAATATGCAAAACCAGCGCAGCCTGATCAGCCGCCGACGTGCCTTATTCACGAAACGCCCTTGGATCGCGTTTCGGAGGAGAGCTACTTTTTCCGGCTTTCTGATTATGACGAGGCACTCCTGAAGTTGTACGAATCGCGGCCCGATTTTGTGCAACCTGAGTCGCGACGCAACGAAGTAAAGAGCTTTGCTAGCGGAGGTCTTCAGGACCTTTCGATCAGCCGGCCCAGATCTTCAGTCAAATGGGGCATTCCCGTCCCGGACGATCCGGATCACACGATGTATGTCTGGTTCGAGGCTCTGACCAACTACATCACCGCGATTGGCTTTGGCAACTCAGAACGCGAGCAGGCTGTAGGTTTCGAAAAGTTCTGGCCCGGAATCCATCTTGTAGGAAAGGACATTCTTCGCTTTCACGCGGTTTACTGGCCGGCGTTTCTCATGGCTGCCGCCGTCGAGCAGCCCCGGCACGTCATTGCCCACGGCATGTGGGTGGACGGCACGGGTCGAAAAATGTCCAAGACCCTTGGTAACACAATCGAGTTGGACGTGCTCAAGCGTTTTTTTTCAACCGACGCGATTCGTTACTTCTGCCTGCGAGAAATGGTGTTTGGGCAAGACGGACGGTTCAGTTATGAAGGCTTGATCGACCGGACCAACAGCGATCTCGCAAGCGGTCTCGGAAATCTCTCCAGTAGGACCTTGACTATGATCGCAAGGTACTGCGAAGGCCTCGTGCCGTCTGGCAAGATCTCGGAAGACAAACTGCTGCTGGCGAAAAGAACCGGAGTTGATACGGACGAAACCACGATTGCGGGGTTTATCGAGCACGCGCGCGATCAGTTTCTTCAACACTTCCAGAACTTCGCTTTTAGCAGAGCGCTCGAAGTTGCCTGGTCGGTTGTTGCGCGCATCGACAAGATGATTAGCGACGCCAAGCCATGGGACCTGGCCAAAGACGAAAATCAAAGACAGACCCTGAACGCAGTCCTCTATCGGTCGGCGGAAGCGCTTCGCTGGCTGTGTGTGCTTCTCTATCCCGTGATGCCGCAAGCTACTCAGGAGATCTACGCGCAATTGGGATCAACCGAATCAGTTGCCAAAGCGAATCCCCTTGAGCTCAAGTGGGGAGGCCTCGCTGAAAACACAAGGATTGGAGAAGTGAAGCCGTTGTTTCCCCGTATCGATAAGGCGAAGACGCTGGCTGACATTAGCAAAGGTGCGCCGCACTCAGGTGTGCACGCGACCGAAGCTGACGCGGTGCCAGGAGCGGCCGCAAAAGGAACAACACAACCGCCCCCTCCTATGCAACGCGCGACTGAAGCTGACGCCGCAAGTATCCCGGGCGTAACGAGTTTCATCGAGATCACCGACTTTGCGAGGGTGGATCTTCGCGTAGGTGAGGTCTTGACCGCCGAACGCGTGCCAAAGTCGGATAAATTATTGTTGATGAGGATCGATATTGGCGAACCAAAGCCACGTCAGGTGCTAGCAGGGATTGCCGAGTATTACGAACCGGAAAAGTTGGTTGGTCGCAAGGTTGTGGTAGTTGCGAATCTGAAACCGCGCAAACTTCGCGGCCACGAATCGCAGGGCATGGTTGTCGCGGCATCAATTGGTGAGGAGGGGCGGCCGGTGATTGCGACGTTTACCGAAGACGTTCCCAATGGGGCAAGACTTAAGTGATGTAACGCAAGCTGTCAGCTTGCGTCGATGGCAAGCTAACAGCTTGCCCTACGCACATGTTCGTTGACTCACACGCTCATATCGATGGCCCCGAGTTCGATGCGGATCGCGAAGCAGTTATTCAACGCGCGCGGGATGCAGGGGTGAGAGCTATCTTGAATGTCGGCACAGGAGATCCTCACAGCGGTGCACTGGAACGTGCCATCCTACTCACTGAGGCTCACCACGACGTGTTCGCTGCGGTCGGGACGCATCCCCACGATGCCCGACTGTTCGATGACAAAGCCGCAGAACGCTTAACCCGACTGGTCCGCCAAGCCGCCCGGGTCATCGCCTGGGGAGAGATCGGTCTCGACTTTCACTACGACAATTCGCCGCGGGAGAATCAGCGAGAGGTATTTCGCCGCCAGCTCAGACTGGCTCGGGAAGAAAAACTTCCGGTGATCATCCACACGCGCGAGGCTGAAGAAGAAACAATCGAAATTCTGCGCGCTGAATGGGCCCCTGCAAATCTGCCTGGCGTCATGCATTGTTTCAGCGGAAGCGCGCGGCTGGCAGCGCAAGCTCTGGAACTGGGTCTGGCAATCTCATTCTCGGGGATTCTCACTTTCAAGAAGGCACAGGATCTCCGGGATATCGCCAGGCAAGTTCCCTCAGAACAACTACTAATCGAAACCGATTGTCCCTACCTGGCGCCGGTTCCTTTTCGCGGCAAAAGAAACGAGCCGGCGTATGTCGTGGAAGTGGCACGCTGCATTGCGGAGGTAAGGGGAATGGCGATTGAAGACGTGGCCCGCCTTACGAGTGAGAACTTTTCGCGCGTGTTTGCTGTCGCAGCAACCAAACCAAAAGCCGTTCCACGAAATTACACGAAGTAACACTAAGAAAATATTCGTGTTACTTCGTGTGGCTGCGTTGGTGTTCTTTCGTGGATCAATTGTCTTGTTTACAAAACCTGGTCGAGAAAACAAGAAGTTGTGCGTTTGTAGTAAAGAGACACCGAGCTTGCATAGAGATCTGAAATTAACCCAGTTTCCGAGCAAGAGAGAACTTTCACATGCGGGCGCTTTGATGCTATTCTCGATTTATTAGCGATCGGACGTTTTGCCTAATTAGAGAGCATGGCGCAGCAGAATTCATTCGATATCGTGTCCCAGGTGGATCGGGCAGAGATCTCCAATGCCATCAATCAGACAATCAAGGAGGTCCGCCAGCGGTTCGATTTCAAGGGCAGCACGGCGACCGTAGTCCTGGAAAAGGACACGTTGGTCCTGAGCGCGGAGGACGAGACCAAGCTGCGTAACATGAACGACATTCTGCAACAGAAACTAGTGCGGCGCGGTGTTCCTCTCAAGGCCCTCAACTATGGCAAAGTAGATCCGGCCGCCGGCGGGACGGTCCGGCAAGAGGCGCAGATTCAGCAGGGAATTCCTCAGGACAAGGCGAAGGAGGTTGTAAAGTATATTAAGGATACGAAAGCCAGGGTTCAGGCCTCAATTCAGGGCGACACCGTCCGCGTCACCGGCCGAGACCGCGATGAACTTCAGGAAGTTATTGCAAAATTAAAAGCTAAAGATTTTGGAATTCACATGCAGTTTTCAAACTACCGTTCAAACTGAGCAGCACAGTAGATGACTCGATAACAATGCAGAGCTCCAGTCAAAGCAGCATGCTAGAAGAGGTCAGGCTATCAGCCCAACGAATTTTTGGTCTGGTGACAGCCGAGCTCAAGCAGGTTGAAGTAGAGTTCGAACGGCAAGCCCGTTCCAATGTTCAGGTCATTTCTTATATCGGCGATTACCTGCGTGCTTCCGGAGGCAAACGTGTTCGTCCGGCACTCACAATTCTCGCGAACTATGCGGTCGGTGGAGACGGCGCTCGTTACAATTCAATTCGAATGGCCACGGTGATGGAGTTTCTGCATACCGCGACCCTGGTCCATGATGACATCATCGATGAAGCTGACACTCGAAGAAACAGACAGACAGTAAATGCGCTTTACGGAAATCAGACTGCTGTATTAATGGGCGATTGGCTCTACATGTCGGCATTCGAAACAAGTCTCGCCGAGAGATCGCTCGAAATACTCGATATTCTTACAGCGGTTACGCGGAAGATGACCGAGGGCGAATTGTTGCAGCTAACCCAGCTTGGCAAAATCGGTGTATCAGAAGTTGAGTACCTCGACATCGTGCAGCGCAAAACCGCTTATCTCTTTAGCGCCTGTTGCGAAGTTGGTGCGATTCTGGGTGGCGCCACCAAGATCCAACAGACAGCTTTGCGAGAATATGGGATGAACCTGGGCATGGCGTTCCAGCTGACCGATGACCTGCTCGATTTCACATCGTCCGAAGACGTGATGGGGAAAGCCGCTGGTGTCGATCTTATCGGCGGGAAGGTGACCCTACCTTTGATTTACTTGCTTGAGCGTGATTTCTCGGCAAAAGATCTGATTGAGACTGTCTTGCGGGATAGTAACTATGCGTCGGTTAGCCGTTGGAGCCTGGTATCCAGACTTGAACAGAACGGCTGTTTGGCCCGGGCGAGATTGCGTGCCGACGAGTTTGCTGAAGCCGCCCGGGCCACACTGGACAGTTTCCCTGAATCAGACCACTGCGAGGCACTGCGGGCGATCCCTGGCTACGTCATTCAACGTGATCACTGAAAAAGTCCAACCAAACATTCCGCAAGAGTATTGTGAAAAGCCTCGATAGGCCCTAAGATTTGCTTGATGGACCGGCCAAACGAAAACTTACTTTCCCGCCTGGAACAGAGCTTGCGCCAGTCGCGAGCGGCCCGGATGCATTTGGCGGCCCGCCTTCGTGAATTAGAGGCGGAGGCAGACGCGGTCAGAGCGGAACTTGCCGAGATGGATACACTGGCTAGTCAGACCGAGGCGGCAATTTACCGGCTCTTGTCCTCAGTTTTAGCGTCAAGCAATCTTTCCCTGGGCATGCCTTCGGACGCGGAACTTGAAGCTGCCATGCGTCAGTCGGGTCCACGCAATGCATCAGCGGGATTCGATCCGCGGCGTCAACAGATCCCACTGGTCCGAAATAACATCGAAGTGCTGAGCGATCGATTCATGGACCGAACGATTCCCCAGGCAGTTACGCTCTTGCTGCGCGAGGAGGGTGCCCCGCTTCATGTAAATGAAATTTACAATCGGCTGCTCGAGGGTGGCTTTAAGTTTACTGGTCAGAATCCCACGATTAGCATTGCCGTTTCTCTCAATCGAAATACGAGGTTTCGCAAAGTCGCTCCTGGTACCTTCGATCTGGTCATGCGCGATGCCTCCAAAGCATCTTAGGTCAATCAGTTTTCCTTTTCTCAATCGACAATCCGCTGCGCGAGAGTGAAGCTTTAGTATTTACAGAGTTCGCCTAACCGTATAGACTCCACGCGCTACCAAAAACCCAGCTTAGACTAGTGTTGCTAGTCTTAATGGTCTATTAGCCACCATTAACGTGGCTGTTCGATCATCGCCTGCCAGGGTGGGTCTTCCGATAGTTCTATCCCAAGGTAACAAGGTTGTGGGCAAAAGTTTGAGTCGCCGATCGGCGGTCGGTAGATCCTTGAGCCGAACCCGCTGAAATTTCTTTCTTAAATTATTGGCTGAGGAGGGCGCATCTGCGCCGCTTTTTCGACAGTCAATCGGATCTAATCAGTTGGATCCAGTGGTATGTCTCTCACTCCCGAGGAGGACTGAAATGAAAAGGCGCATAGGATTTGTGCTGTTGGTGACCTTTGCTCTGTTCGCGGTGTGGTTGTTGACTCCATCCAGTCGCGCCGGCGGCTCTGGTAGGGGCGATCAAGCAAAAGGCGACGCGTCACAAATCGGCGACGGACATGCGACTGCGGTGCGGAGAGGCCGAGTTGGGCCAGAAACGGTGGGCTTACCTAGCACGCTGGATGAGAGAGCGCCTTTTTCAGCATCAATTGCCACCTTCGTGGGTGGTCGTAACGGCACGTTCAACGACGTGACGTTGCTTGGTAATTTCGACGGCAGAGAAGACTACGCGGCTGACCGCGCAGCGAAGTTTGATGATCTAGGCGGCTTATTTATCGATCCTGATGCCACCATTACGCGGGTCGCCTTGTCCGAGCACACCTTTGCTAACGGATTCAACGAAAATGTTGTTTATTACGGCGATACACAGGGTAATTTCATCATCGGAACAGATACAAACCCGACTCTTAATCCCGGTCCGGCCGCGTCAGTCGATACTATTCGCCAGGTGCAGATACCAATCCTGGTTAGCACCGGCGCCTCTGGCGGGTTCACTCTACTGAATCCTTCGGGCGCCGATTGCACGGACGATCAGGTCACAATCAGCGGCATCGCCGTCAATCCGGTTGCGGATCTAGGGGACTTTGGCTTGTGCGGCACGATCGGGGAGGTGGTCTATGTGGCGACTCTCGATACAGGCGCCTGCGCCGCCAATGCCGCGGGTCAGCCGTTCCGCACCAGAATATTCGCGTTCGCCTTCACCGACATTGCGGGTGGGGTGGCCCCAGCGGGCGTCCTCCAGGTTACGCGCAATGTTCTCTCCAATACCGGCATTGCCGTAGACGACGATGGCAGCCTCTACTTTCATCTGGTAGATCTCATTCAATTTACCGGCGGCGCGATCTTCAAAGCGACTGAAATACCTCATATCACTGCTGCCTGTCCCGCAGTGACGAGAGCGAACCGAGTGGTCGCGAACATACCTGCTGTCGGGCTAACGTCGTTCACGCCCTTAAGCACAAGTAGTGTCCGGCTTACTAATTTCAGCAGCGCAAGTCCAGGCACAGCAGGGACCATTACAGCTGCATTTGGGAATATTGTCGGGATTGCTACCGGGCCAGGAAACATCGTTTATGCCGCTGTAGCCCGCTCGTTCGTTTCGAGTGACGATACAGCGACGCAAGCGACGGAAGGACCCTTCCCGAATAACAGTGCGCTCGGTGCGACACCCTCCATGATTATCAGTTTCGCCGATAGTCAGGGGGCCTTTGACGTGTGTTCGGGGCAGACAAACGTTGCGAACATAAATATAGGCGGGGTAATTCCGGTGGGTGATGGATATGCAGATGGTCCCTCAATTAGCACCGCGCGGGTCGTGGGGGTCAATAATTTCCGAGTTTTCGCGCTCGGCAATGGGCCAGACACTCGCCCTACGCCTCCGGCAACTTCGCCGATCGTAACTGCAAGTACCCTCAGGCTTGACATGCAAATCGATTTCTCGACCTACGCTGGGATCACCGTGGACGAAGAAGGAACGGTGTACGCGATATCCGGTGGCAGTCCGTTCCGAGTCGCGACTGATCCTTCCCCCTCGCGCGGAGAAATACTTGCATTTCAGGATCAGTGTCCTTCGGATCGTCGAGCCGATTTTATTGATCTCCGCGGCAATACATTCCCCGGCACGAACGTTGGTGACGGAGACTCGGATCGTTTCGATCACATCTACTGGCAGGCGCCAAATGACGGGACGGCGAATCCCAGCGGTATTTCAGGGCTGGCTCGCGGTTTGCTGCTTTACACAAATCGCACCCGCAACAGGAATGTGGCCACATTGGCGAATCTTCCCAACGGCGGCGTTCAAGGCGACGACAGCACCAGCGGTCCATTAGTTTTCGAAGACTTCGATGCGAGTCACCAGGTGGCCGGAGGTGATGACGCCACCGCGCCAAATCGTGGCGACGACGCGGATGGAAACCCCAGTCCGCTGAGTGCGAATAATCCGGTAGTTCCACCGCCGGGCGGTGGCTTTGAATTCATTTTTGGAAGGAATGGAGCCAACACAAGCGTCTGGAACGCCTTCTTCCTCAACTCAAATGGAAACGTCACCTTCAGTGCCGGTGACACCGATAATACGCCGACTGTGAGTGAATTCTATGCCGGTCTACCAAGAATAGCACCGGCCTGGACCGATCTAAATCCATCCTCGCGGGCAGTGGATCCTCGAACATTCCCTGTACAGGCACTTGGCTTTGCAAACGTCAACGCTTTCAAGGTTCGTTACATAAATGTACCTGAGTTTGGCGCAGAGACATGTACCGGCGCAGGCGGCAGCCGGTCAAATAACATCTCGGCGACGTTGTATGACGACGGTACCGGGGCGGACGAGAATTCTGTCCCCGGGGCCGTTGAGGGTCCAACCGATCTTCGCTTTGTTCGAGAGCCCATAACGAACACACTGGCGGGGGCTCCGCCGAGACCCGATGGCTCAGGCTACTTCGTGTTTGATTACGCTCGCACAGATCTCGTTGCGCCGGTATCTCAAGCAGTCATCACAGGCTACTCTGCCGGCGGTGGAGTGGGGTCAAATCCACCTGGCTTGTGCGAAACCAATCTGGGCGAGGCAGCCCGCGCAGCTGACTCCGGAACGTTTGGCACTATTCAAGGTCAGACTGCCAGCATCGCAGCTTGCCTGATCGGCGAAGGAACTGAACCCAGTCTTTTTGAGAATTTCGACGAGGGAGCTCCGGCAGCGGTGAACGGAGCTGGAGAGTTTTCCTTTGCTTCTCCTGATTTTGATCTACGTGGTGAAAGCAATGACAATCAGCTTGTGACGCCAGTCACGCAGAGGGATCTGAATCGCGGCCGTATCGGCTTTGTGGGCTTGGCACGTCCGCCAGCCGCAACAGTATCGGCGGTCATACCGGGTCCGTTTGTTGTTGCGCCTAATCAACCGCAGTTTCTTATAGATGCACTGGGTCCAGTTGATATTTTCGTGGTAGGCAGCGGCTTCTTGCCGAATGAATCGACAACCGTCTGCCAGGGATTCGATACGGGGGGCGTGCCGCTGCAACGTCCCGGCAAGACTGTAGCCACGTCGTTGTCGCTCGGCATCGACAACAATGGTGATTCGATCATTGATGTGACGATTCCGCTTACCAATGTCGTGCCGATGGGTCCCAACTTGATCAAGGGTACCCTGGCCACCGTAACGGGTCTGCCGGGAACGGCTTTCCCGTTGACCGCTTGTGGTCCCAATGCCGTCCTTAGTGTGAATACTACGTTCACCGCCGGAGATAACAATGCGTTTGGTCCTTTTACCAGCAACGGAACGAGTTCGACATTTAGCATTGGTAGCCGTGCTCCGGTAGTCCTCACAGCGGTTCCCACAGGTGGTGAGTGTTCCGTATCACAAACGCTGGCCATTACCGGTGCTTGCTTTAATCAGGGTAATGGGGCGCCGAACGTTACTTCTGTTACCGCGGTTAGCGGCGGTACGGTGGTGACAGCAACCTCGTTCACGATTGTCGACTCGACCCATTTAATGGCTACGTTCAATCTGCCACCCGGCAGCTCGGGCAGTGTCTTTCGAGTGTTTGCCAACGGGCCAAATGGCTCGAGTCGGAATCTCACAACATTGCCTGCCGGCACGCCTCCCGGTGTGCCTCTGGGCAATGAGGCCGGCAACGCAGTCACGTTCTCGTGCGCCGAGGCCTTCCAGTTTAATGTGGCGAATACAAACGTCACGGAAGCCTGCACGTTCGTGCCCATAACTGTCTCGCGAGTCAATTCAAGCGCCGGAACGGCCACTGTAGATTTTGCCACCGCGGACGGCACTGCGCTGCAACGCACTGATTACTCAATAGCGCTGGGAACGTTAACCTTTGCTCCCGGTCAAACCAGCAAGACTATCAACGTGCTGATCAGCGACGACTCGTTCGTCGAGCCCGCTGAAACCTTTACTCTGTCGCTGAGCAATCCGACCGGCGGGCCCGCCTTAGGATTCCAGAGTTCGACAACGATCACCATCAACGACAACGATGTCGTCGGTTCGTTATTGCCGGCGCCCCGGATCTTCGTTGCTTCACTAAACGGCGCTCAGGAAGTTCCCGCCACTACTTCGACTGCGACGGGGACCGCTGTAGTAATACTGGATCCCGGTGATGCGACCGCGAAGGTATCGATGAAGTTCTCGGGTCTTAGTAGTGCTCAAACAGCGGCACATATCCACGGGCCCGCTGCGCCGGGAGTGAATGCTCCGATCATCTTCCCGCTGCCTAACGGCACGGGCACCAGTTTTAACTTCACCAACTTTAACATCGCACTGACCCCAACTCAGTTGCAGCAGCTAAAGGATGGTCTGTTCTACGTCAACGTTCACAGCACGACAAACCCGGGTGGTGAAATCAGAGGCCAGCTTCTTTTCAATGCGATCGATGATCCCGCCACCTTTGTTTGCATGCAGTATCACGACTTTCTTAATCGCGAGCCTGATCCTGCCGGGTTGAGCTTCTGGATCAATCAAATAACTGTTTGCGGAGCTGACAGCGACTGCATAACTCGACGCCGCACAGCGGTAGCTGCCGCTTTCTTCTTCGCACCAGAGTTTCAGGACACCGGTTTCTATGACATCCGTCTCTACCGCACAGCGTTTGACATGACTGCGGCTACGCGTCCGAACTTCATTGAGTTCATGACAGATCGAAGTACGTTGTTAGGAGGCGGAGATCTCAATGCTCAGAAACTGGCCTTTGCAAATGCGTTTGTAACGCGAACAGAGTTTACGACTGCTTACCCGGCCAGCTTAACTCCGGCCCAGTACGTGGACGCGCTGAACACGAATACGGGCAACTCGCTGACTACAGCCGAGCGAGACGCGCTTGTCACCGGCCTAACAAACATGACGGAGACCAGGGCCACAGTGTTGCGCACGATTGCTGATAACACTGTCTTTCGCCAGAAGGAGTTCAACCCAGCATTTGTGGCGATGGAGTACCTGGGTGAACTCAGACGCAATCCGGACATCGGCGGCTTCAATTTCTGGCTTGCGCAGCTGACTGCAAACAACAACAACCAGGCGATGGTTTGCTCGTTCCTCACCTCGGCAGAGTACCAGCAGAGGTTTGGACCAAATGTTACCCGGACTAATTCCGAGTGCGCCGGGGTTGGACCGTAATCAGGTTTCAGGGAATAGACGAACGCAGGTTTTGGAGACGAGACAGCTACGTGGCGCCACGGCCGTCAGACTGCCGCCGGGGCTAGAGCACCGAGTCGTTTGACCTTCGAGGAGGAACAGAAGATGAAAAGGCGTATCGCACTCTTCTCATTGTGCGCGGTTTCCCTGGTGTTGGCGCTTTTGCTGATTCCCAAGGGACAGGCAGAACGCGATGCCAGGACCACGCCACCGGTTTATAGCGCGCCACGTCGAGCCGTCGTCTCTCGCTCCGACGATAAGATCAAACCGGAAGTGGCGGGACTACCCAACGTCTTAGACTCCAGAAGTCCGCTCTCAGCCTCAATGCTCACCGCCGTGGGCGGCAGCAATACGCAGTTTGATGAAGTTTCGTTGCTGGCAAACTGGGACGGTCGCGAGGATTACACTGCCGACCGCGGTCAAAAAGTAGACGACTTCTCGTTTGTGTTGGCTAATCCTGACCAGTTCATTATTCGGACCGCCATTTCCGAACACACAGTCGCAAATGGCTTTGCAGAGAACGTCTATTACTACGGCGATTCCTTTGGCAACTTTTACGTGGGAACGGATCTTAATCCCGGTGTCAATACGACATCCAATCCGGCCATCGATACTGCCACCACCATAAACATTCCGGCTCTGGTAACCACTGGAAGTTCCGGCGGAATGTTGCTTATCGGACCCACAGGTTGCAGCGCGGCAAGCGTGATCATTACGGGCATCTCTGTAAACCCGGTCGCCGACCTGGGAGATTTCGGAATGTGCGGAACTGTCGGCGAGATCGTCTACGTTAGCGTGCTTGATCCAGCCGGCTGTGGAGGCCTGACAACTCGTTCAAGGATACTTGCCCTGGCGTTTCGTGATCAGGTACCCGGAGTTGCGCCGGTTGGTGCTATTCAGGTGATTACCAGCCCACTTAGCAATAAGGGTGTCGTCGTAGATGACGATGGCAGTATTTATTTTCAACTGTCCGACATGATCGGGCTCACGGGGGGAGGTATCTTCAAGGTCACTGAACAACCGCACGCGATTTGTGCGACCACAGGCCGAATCAATCGAGCCATCGCTCCCGCAACAGCCGTTGATGTTCCCAGTCTCGCCAGTGGGCCAATAAACTTTACCGGCGGCAGGGTCACAAACTATGGAGGAGGGTCTGCGCCGTTGTTTGGCAACATCGCCGCGCTGGCCACTGGTCCCAACAATGTGTTGTATGCTGCTGTCTCCCGCTCTTTTGTTGCTTCCGATGACATCAACACTCGCGCAACGGAAGGTCCGTTCACAAACCCGGCAGGCCTTGGTCCAACGCCATCGATGGTTATCAGCCTGGCCGATGCTGCCGGCGCCCTTGACGTTTGCTCGGGCGAAACTGGAGCCGTCCCGGCAAATGTCGGCGGAGTGATTCCTGTCGCCGATGGAGTTGCGGACGTAGCAGTCGCCGGAGCGACCTTGAATCCCGGCATTAACAACTTCCGAGTGTTCCTCCTGGGTAACGGCCCTGATATCCGACCACCCATCGGTGGTACCTCGCCGATCGTCACCAGCAGCACGTTGAAGTTGAACCTCCAGATCGACCCGACGTTTTATGCCGGACTCATGGTCGACGAGTTGGGAACCCTCTTCGTTGTCCATGGTGGTACACCGGCGGGAGTTGGCGCCAATGCTTCGGCAACGTTTGGCGAGGTGCAGGCTTATCCGGACCAGTCGCCGGCCGACCGGCGCGCCGACTTCATTGATTTACGCGGTGACGCGCTTCCGAATCCTCCGGCTTCGGGCGGCAATGTTGGTGATGGCGATTCGGACCGCTTCGATCACATCTTCTGGCGAGCGCCTCTCGATCCAATCAATGGCACCCCGAGTGGTATTTCGGGATTAGCCAGAGGCTTTTTGCGGTACACGAACAGGCTCGCCCCCAATGCCATCAGCACCGGTGTAGCGCTGGGGCAGAGTGGTGGTCCAAACAAGACAATCCAGGGTGATGACGACACTGATGGACCAATCTTTTTCGAGAGCCTCGATCCAGGCCATCAGGTAGCAGGCGGAGACGATCAGAACACACCATTCAGAGGAGATGATAATGATGGTGCCGGCAATACTGCGATCGCTGGAGCACTAAATGGTGGTTTCGAATATGCCTTCGGTGGTCCCGTAGGAACCGCTGCCTGCGTGTGGAATTCGTTCTTCCTCAACTCAAACGGGAATATCACTTTTGGGGCTGGTGACACGGACAATACACCCACGATTCTAGAGTTCCGCAGCAACCTTCCCAGAATAGCGCCAACCTGGGCGGATTTGAACCCCAGTTCCCGGGCCGTCAATGTTGGCACATTTCCGGTTCAGGCGCTCGGCTTTGCCGATGTCAATGCTTTCCGGATACGCAATATCAATGTCCCTGAATTCGGAAAGGAGATCTGTTCAGGAACGGGCGGCGGCGCGTCGAATACTTTCACTCTTACGCTCTGGGATGACGGTCGAGGCATCGACGAAAACGCCAATCAGCCGCTAAACCCCGCCAATCCCATTGGCAACAACGCGGTTCCTTTCGATCTACAAGAGGGACCCAATGATCTTCGGTTCGTCAGGGAACCGAACACCAATATTTTGGTCGGCGAACCGCCGCGTCGCGACGGCTCGGGCTATGCAGTGTTTGGTTACGGACGGATGGATCTGCTGGGCACTGTCGCTAGTCCCGTGATCACCGGTTATTCAATTGGCGGATTGGATCCGCTTAATCCTCCGGGGCTTTGCGAACTCGATCTGGGCGAGGCGGCGCGCACGGCAGATACAAATCCTTTTGGAGTAATTCAAGGCGAAACTGCAAGTATCCAAACAAGTCTTATTGGTGAGGGAACGGAACCCACTCTGTTCGAGCTTTTTGATTGTGGCACAGCTGCGTCGATCGGACCGGCAGCTCAGATCAATTTGGCTAACGCTGATTTTGACCTGCGGTTTGAGGGCAACGACAGCGCTACCTCGAGCCCCGCGCCAACGCGGCAACCGGATCCAAATAAGGATAACGTGGGCTTCTTTGGTGTTAGTTGTGCCCCTCCTGCAAACCCCCTTCCGCAAACGGTTCTCATTAGCCCGTTCGTAACAACCCCGACCACAACAGGGCTGATAAATGCTCTCGGTGACGTCACCGTGAACATCGTCGGTTCGGGATTCTTCCCGAATGAAGTGACTCAGGTCTGTCAGGTAGCCGGCACTACTTGCTCGCCGCCTCCAATTGGAGGGGGGCCACCTGTGCCGACCATGCGACCGGGTAAGGTCGTGAGCACTGCCCTCACGCTGTCAATCGATACTAATGGAGATGGGATTCCCGATGCTGTAGTGGCACTAACGAATGTAACACCGGTGAGCGCGAATCTCATTAGGGGAACTCTGCATAGCATCAACACTCTGCCAGGCACTGCTTTCCCGCTGACTGCGGGAGGCGGCGCTGGCACTTATACGATTACTTCAACTTTCACTTCCGGCGACAACAATATCTTTGGACCATTCACCCGCAGTGCGCCACTGGCCACAGCGCTAGGCGTTCGGGCGCCAGTCGTCCTGGGTGTAACCGCAAGCAGCGGTAACTGCGGTTTACCTCAGGATGTGTTGGTTTCGGGTAGCTCGTTTATCATAAACGGCGTCCCCAATGTCACCAGCGTCCTTGCGGTGGATCAAGCAAACCCGACGACCCAGATAACGGCGTCCAGCTTTACGATCCTCAGCACCAACCAGATCATTGCTCGATTTAATTTTGGCGCCGCTAATTCCGGCAAGATGTTTTTGATTTTTGCTGCTGGTCCAAATGGCACAAGTCGTAATTTGACTTCGCTGCCGCCTGGAACCCCGGCTGGTGTACCGCTTGGAAATGAGCAGGGTAACGTAATTAAGTTCACCTGCTCGGCTGCAAACCTGCCGAACGTGATCCAGTTCAGTGAACTGAGTTATACAGTTACTGAGGGCGCAACCGCTGCGAATCTAAACCTCACCCGTCGCAATCCAACCCCGGATAGTGTGAGCGTTGACTATGCCACGCTTGATGGAAGTGCGCGGCAAAACAGCGATTACACGCTGGCGCTGGGTAGAATAACCTTCGTCGCGGGCGAGACGAGCAAGACAATCTCAATCTTGCTTAATGACGACTCTTACGCCGAAGGAACAGAAGCATTAACGGTCGCGCTCACAAATGCGGGTCCTACAGCTGTGATCGGTGACAACGCAGCGACGACCATAACCATTGTCGACAATGACACTTCATCCTCCGGACCCAATGTCATCGACGACGTTCAGAGTTTTGTCCGCCAGCAGTATCACGACTTTCTCAATCGGGATCCCGATGCGGGAGGTCTGAGCTACTGGAGCGGTCAACTGGCGGCTTGCGGCACTAACACGAAAAGCATCAATGCCAGGCGCGTAGACATTTCTGCCGCCTTCTTCATCGAACGGGAATTTCAGCAGACCGGGTTCTACGTCTATCTGGTCCATAAGGCACTCAATAGCGGCATTCCGAATTACAACGAATTCATGCACGGCAGAAGCAGCGTGGCTGACGGTTCCAGTTTGGACGCCAGCAAGACTGCCTTTGCGACTGAATGTCTCGCCGCCCCAGAGTACCTTTCAATGTATGAGATGTCGCCGGCCGATTACGTTGACACTCTCAACGCGCACTCCGGCAATGTCTTAAGTCTGAGTGAGCGGAATACTCTGGTCGCCGATTTGAGCTCCGGAGCTCAGACGCGACCTGGTGTATTGCGGGCGGTAGCAGAAAACAGTGCTTTCCGGCAGCAGGAATACAACTCAGCCTTTGTGCTGATGCAGTACTTCGGCTTCCTGAGGCGCGATCCGGATGCCGGCGGCTTTAGCTTCTGGCTTAACGTCCTTAACAACCGAGTACCCGGCAACTTCCGGTCGATGGTCTGTGCGTTCATTACGTCCGGGGAATACCAGGATCGTTTCGGCGCGACGCGCGCGCACAGTAATGCCGATTGCGCGGCGATCGGGCCCTGATTTCAGTCATTGTTAGATGATCAGCCTGAGGTTTTCTGCCGGGTCTAATGACGCGGCAAGTTGGGCGTGATTTCTCTTAACAGCCTAAACCTGGCTTTTGAGAGACATCATCTTGCTGGCGCCCACTTCGTGAGGAGGAAACACGTGAAAAGCAATGCGATATTGGTGCTGACCGTAATTTCAGCCCTTCTCTTGACGGGTTTATTGCTTCCGCCGAGCGAGGCCAGACGTGGCGAGAAGTCTGTCGCAACGTCATCGCCTAAGGATCTCTCCGGCAACAGCAGGCAGAGTGGGATCAAGTCAGCCGAAATCAGTTATGCCGCCAATGTCAACGAGGTTTCGACTTCCGAAGCAGTTCACAATCAAACAGCAGACCGCTCCGAGAGACAATTAATCGGTGCGCAACTTGGTATCACTCAAGCACCCGCAACAACACCCAGGCCTGGTAGCCCAGGTGTAAGGCCTGAAATTGCTGAGCCGCTTAACCTGTTGGATAACATTCCTTTCTCGGCTGCCGTCGCAACAACAGTGGGCGGGCGCGATACTCAGTTCGATGATGTTTCAGTCCTGGGTGATCTGGACGGTCGCGAGGATTTAACTGCCGACCACGCCGGCAGAGTCGTAGATATGTCCACCGCAGTCCCGGGCTTACCACCTGAGGTTACACTGACACGTGTCGCGATTTCCGAACACACCAGAGCGAATGGTTTCAACGAGAACATTTTTTATTACGGCGACTCGGCAGGAAATCTATACGTCGATGCCACACCACTTACGAACATTAGCACACCAAGTCCGGTCGCCAATAGGTTCACAATTAATCTACCCACGACACTTAATGCCTTTGGCAACCTCAATAGTGATTCGCAGATCGTAATCACCGGAATTGCCGTCAGCCCAGTGGCGGACCTTAGCTCCTTTGCGAACGTGAACGGCAGCTACGCTGTCTTTGCTGGCCAGGTCGGCGAAGTCCTTTATATCACCTTTACTGACACGGGCAGTGGCCTTCGGCTGGCTTCCAACAACACTCTAGTGCGGAGCGGTGTCCTGGCCTATCCGATTGCCGATCTGGTGTCGGTGGCTCCCGCACCGCCGGGACAGATCAGTCCCGCAGGGTTCCCGGTGCAAATGGGATCCGCTTTTGGCGTGGCATTCTCAATTTATAGCAATCTCGCGGGTATTGCGGTTGACGACGATGGCAGTGCTTACTTTCAGCAGGTCGATCTGACGCAATTCACTGGCGCCAACATTGTCAAGATCCAGGATGTAGGATCCAACCAGGATCGATCACCGGCGACAAACGGCTTTCTGACAATCACCACTCTCAACCCGGCGGGCGGCCAATACGGCAACGCCAGTGGACCAGCCCCACAGATAAATCGGTTTACAAACTATTCGGGGACGTCCACATTTTTCGGCAACATTGCAGCGCTCGCCACCGGACCGCAAAATACTTTATATGCCGCGGTGACGCGCTCTTTTGTTACTACGGATGATCCAGCGACACAGAACCAGGAGGGTCTGTTTACCAATCCTGTGACGCTCGGTGCCACTCCGGCAATGATTATAGGCTTCTCGGACGTTGTCGGCTCATTCGAATTGTGCTCAGGTGAGACTGGCGTTTCAAACGTTGGTGGCGTATTGCCGATCGGCAACGGCATTGCCGATGTAGCTCAAGCTGGTCTGGCAATTGCGCCTGGCGTGAACAATTTCAGAGTCTTTGCTCTTGGTACCGGGCCTGACATCAGGCCTGTAGCGCCAGCGACCTCGGCGATTGTAACCAGCAGCACATTGAAGCTCGAGTTTCAGGTTGACTTTAGTATCTACTCAGGCTTGACGATGGACGAAGGTAATCGCCTCTACGTTATTTCAGGTGGAACTCCGGGTGGCGTCGGCTTGAACCCTTCACCGCGGATCGGCGAAATCCTTTGCTTTGAAGATAGTTGTCCGGTCGATCGCCGAGCAGATTATGGGGACCTGCGTGGCAACAGTTTACCTAATCCGCCAGCCTCGGGTGGAAACGTCGGAGACGGAGATTCTGATCGGTTCGATCACATCTTCTGGCTTGCACCGATTGACATTGTGAGTGCCACTCCTACCGGAGTCGCCGGCCTGACGCGTGGTTTTCTACGATACACAAACCGCCTTGCACCAAACGCGATTAGTCCTGGTGTGACTCTGGGTCAAACGGCGGGCGCGCCTACTCAAGGTGATGACTCGACAGATGGTCCTATTGTCTTTGATAGTTCTGATCCCAGCCACCAGGTTGCAGGAGGCGATGACCAGAACCCGCCGTTTTTCGGTGATGACAGTGACGGTAACGGCACACCTGCACTGGCAAATCCATTAGAGGGCGGATTCGAATTCAGTTTTGGATCGCCCGGCACACCGGCCTGGAATAGCCTGTTTCTAAACTCGAATGGGAGTGTCACTTTTGGCGCTGGAGATACCAGCAATAGCCCTAACCTGCTCGACTTTCGGTCCGGACTTCCTAAAATCGCAGGCGCCTGGGCGGACCTCAATCCTTCCAGCCGCGTCGGTGGCTTCTTGAACACATTTCCGGTGCAGGCACTTGGCTTCTCAGGCATCAACTCGTTCAAAGTTCGCTACATCAACGTTCCGGAATTCGGGGGCGAGGCTTGCAGTTCCAGTAATACGTTTTCTATTAGCCTCTTCGACGATGGCCGGGGTCTTGACGAGAATAGTAGCCAGCCTCTTAATCCGGCCAATCCTATTGGCAACAACGCTGTGCCTTTTGATCTTCAGGAGGGACCGACAGACTTCCGCTGGAGTGTTGAGCCCCTCACGGGGACTCTCACACCGGGGAATCTCAGGCGCGGCGGGTCGGGAAACACATTGCTGGCTTATGCCAGAACGGATTTGTTGGGCACTGATGCCCAGCCGGTTATCACGGGCTACTCGGTGGGCAGTCTCGATCCCTTGAACCCTCCAGGTCTCTGCGAAACAAATCTGAGCAATGCCGCGCGAGATGCGGAAAGCGGCCGCTTCGGGCTCATTCAAGGCCAGGGGCAAACCGCCAGCGTCGATTCCTGTCTAATCGGTGAAGGCACTGAGCCGGCTGTCTTTGAACTCTTTAACTCCGGCTTCCCGGCCCAGGTCGCCGCCGGGGGAGATATAACGTTCGCTAAGCCGGACTTCGATCTGCGGTCTCCGGGCAATGATCCGGTGCTTTCACAACCCGCTGGGCAGACGGATCCAAATCAAGGCACCGTTGGATTAGTGGGAGCAAGCCCGACACCTCCTGAAAATCCGACTATCAGCTCGATCGTTTTCGGTCCATTTGTCCCGACGCCAACCACGACCGGCGTCACCAACGCCATTGGAGCGGTGGAAGTGAACCTAATTGGCTCTGGATTTTTCCCAAATGAAGTAACAACAGTCTGTCAGGGACAAAATCCACCTCTACCGATTGTTCCGACTGAAAGACCGGGCAAGACAGTCACGACGGCGGTCACACTGGCAGTCGACACGAACGGGGACGGCATCCCTGATTCGGTTTTCGCTCTGACCAACATTACAGTCGTTAATCGTAACCTGATTCGTGCCACGCTAAATCCGCTACCAACATTTCCCGGCACAGCATTTCCGCTGTCAGGCTGTGGTGGTAGTGGCACCTTCACCGCTACCACGACATTCACCTCTGGAGATAACAACATCTTTGGTCCCTTTACACGCACAGCCACGGCTCAAACTCAGCTTGGTGTTAGGGCGCCGGTGGTGCTCGGGGTCACACCTGTAGACGCTGATTGTTCCATTATTCAGGACGTCGTGATTGCCGGCAGTTGTTTCCAATTCAATACGCTCACAACAGTGCCTCCTTCGCCCGCTCTGGTTCCGGTGGTCGTGACTGCTGATCAGGTGTTTGCGGTAGAAGAAGGAAATCCCGGCAATATCATCAATGCCACAAACATCAACGTGTTAAGCAACAATGAGCTCGAAGCACGATTTAATCTTGGCGGGCTGCAGAACATCGGAAAGATGTTCCGAATTTTCGTGACAAGTCCGCTGGGCCACACCAGCAGGAATCTATCAGTCCTGCCCCCGGGCGCGCCGGTGAGTGCACCATTGGGAAATGAGCAAGGCAACGTGGTTAAGTTTACCTGCTTCGATACCGTCGCTCCGACAATCACTTGTCCGGCCAATATCACCACGGCCGCAGCAGCGGGACAAACCTCCAAAGTGATGACGTATTCAGCGCCTGTTGCCTCGGACAATCTACCGGGCGTAACCACGAGTTGCATTCCGGCCTCCGGCTCGAGCTTCCCGGTTGGTACCACCTCTGTGAGTTGCACCGCAACTGATGCTGCCGGAAATACCGCCTCATGCAATTTCAATGTCACGGTAACCGCGCCGAACATGATTCAGTTCAGCCAGGAGAACTACTCGACCACCGAAGGTTATACGGTCGTTCCGATTACTGTTACCCGCGGGTTGCCGACTGCGGATTCAGTGTCCGTAGATTACGGCACCAGCGACGGCAGTGCCCACCAGAGCAGTGATTACACACTGAGCAGCGGTCATCTGACCTTTGGTCCCGGCGAAGTGAGTAAGACTGTTTTCGTCCTGGTTAATGACGATGGCTATGTTGAAGGAACGGAATCGCTCAACCTTACGTTGAGTAATGCTCGCGGCGGGGCAGTAATTGCCACTCCCAGTCGAACGCTGACGATTCTGGATAACGATCTCGTTCCCGCACTGACAAACCCGATAGATAATGCGCAGAACTTTGTGCTTCAGCAGTATCACGATTTTCTGAATCGTGAGCCTGATGCAGGTGGTCTTGCGTATTGGGCTGATCAGATTAGCGGCTGTGGCAGTGACCCGGCATGCGTCAATGCCCGGCGAGTCGGAGTCTCAGCAGCCTTCTTTGCTGAACCGGAATTTCAGCAAACGGGCTTCTATGTTTATCTGGTTCATAAGGCGCTCACCGGATCTAACCCCAGTTATGAGAGTTTCATGCACGATCGAACCGGAGTGACTGTGGGACCCCAGCTTGATGCCAGCAAGTCAAGCTTTGCTGCTGATTATCTGGCGTTGCCCGAGTACGCTTTACTCAACAGTATGGATGCCGCGCATTTCGTTGATGCCTTGAACACCAATAGCGGCAACTCGCTTACTCAGGTGCAAAGAGACTCGCTGATAGCCAGTCTCACCAACAACACGCAAACACGAGCGGCGGTTTTGCGTGCCGTGGCTGAGAACACGGCCTTCCAGACTCGCGAATACAACAGTGGGTTCGTGCTGATGCAGTACTTCGGGTATTTGCGGCGCACGCCGGAGCAGGGAGGCTTTAACTTCTGGCTCGACGTTTTGAACAACCGCGTACCGGGTAATTTTAAATCCATGGTGTGTGCGTTCTTGACGTCCGGGGAATATCAGGATCGATTTGGAGCTGTCCGGTCACATGCAAATGCTGAGTGTGCGGCTGTAGGACCTTGAGGACTGGGTTCGGCCGTTAACGTCAACAGCCTCCGCATCGGTGGGGGTTGGACACTGTCTCATATGCGGATTTTGAACCAACACGAGAGTGTAAAGCGATGCGCAAAACAAAAACCAAACTAAATGTAAGTCAAATAAGCAGTGGGATCACCGCCCGCCGATTTGTGCTGGTGATGTCCTTGTTATTGTTCGCGGGCGCGCTGACTTTAACTGCTTTTGAAAATAGCGAGCACAGCCTTGCCGCGTCTCGAACGCAGGGCGACTCTGCGGAAACGTTAAAGCGCGCGCGCTCGGTCCTGAATCAGGCAATTCTCAAACAGCAGACGGATCCCTCCAGGAAACAGACGCGCGGTTTGCAACGAGCCCTGGACAGCTTCAAGAGCGCAGCAGAAGCCCGCATGCAGGAGCTCTCCACCCGACTGCAAGCGTTAGCTGTATCGGGGAATTCCCAGGAGCTGTCGGCAATCAAGACCGAATTGAGTCAGATCGAGAAATCACTCAGGAATCCATATTCGCTTTGGTCCAACGGAGTGAACGCTGAGGCTAGTGCCGCTGGACAAAGAATCATCAAAGAGGGGGTTTCGGCTCAGGTTTTTACGCTGCCGGGACAGAAATCCACGCTGCTCGCTGATGTGGCAGACTCCAGTCGTGCTGTGAACTTTGTTCTTACCTGGAACGATGCTGCTTCTCAGCCCGGGAATAGCCTGCTCGGCAACAACCTCGACCTTGAGGTTGAGATTAATGGTGAAACCTACCGTGGCAACGTGTTGCGAGGCAATTTGTCAACTACCGGCGGGTATGCCGACCAGACCAATGACCTCGAAACCATCATGCTTCCCGCCGGCTTGAGTGGAACCTTTGCCGTAAGAGTAATTGCCAGCGATATCCTGGCCTCCCAGGATTACTCATTAGCGATCACCAACGCGATTGAAGCCCCGCTGGCGCCGATCGTGGTCTCGGCGGGAGCAACACTTGTCTCGGAGTCATGCTCTCCCGCGAATGGAGCGCTCGATCCCGGCGAAACAGTGACGGTCAGCTTCTGCGTACAAAACACCGGCGACGCCAATACCACCAATCTCGTTGGTACTTTACAAGCCACTGGGGGAGTAACGAGCCCGAGTGGTCCACAAAATTACGGCGTGGTTGTGGCAGGTGGTCCAGCTGTGTGCCGAAACTTTACATTTAATGTTAGTGGAACCTGTGGCGGCACGATTACTGCAACCATTCAGTTCCAGGATGGCGCCACAAATCTCGGCAGCGTTACTTACACATTCACACTGGGTGTGCAAAACGTGGTGTTCTCTGAGAATTTCGACGGTGTCACCGCTCCCGCCTTACCTGCAGGTTGGGTCAGCTCGTTCACGAATGGCGCGGCAAATTGCACGCCGACCGGCACCTGTGCGCTTGGCAGCAACTGGACTACCGTCAATACTCTTTCCGATACGGCGCCTAATTCCGCGTTTCACAACGACCCCAGCTGTGTGACAAACAACACGCTGGATACACCCAATATCTCAATAACCACTACCTCTGCCCAGCTAACCTTCAGGAACAACTTCAATCTCGAAAGCGGCTTCGATGGTGCGGTCCTGGAGGTGTCATCTCCCAACATAAACGGAGGCGCCTTTACCGATATCACTAATGCCGCCGTCGGCGGCAGCTTCGTCACGGGAGGCTACAACGCTACGATCAGCGTTAACTTCTTGAGTCCTATCGCCGGTCGTCAAGCCTGGTCAGGCAACTCAGGTGGATTCATAACAACGACTGCGAACCTCGGACCAAATGTCGCCGGCCAGACGATTAAACTGAGATTCCGCTTTGCCTCAGATTGTAGCGTATCTGGTACCAGACATAATATCGATACCATCAGGATCACCGACGGGTTCACCTGTTGCACACCGGCTTGCACGATTACCTGTCCAGCCAATATCACCGTTAGTAATGATCCCAATCAGTGTGGGGCAGTTGTAACTTACCCGGCCCCGACGACGATGGGCGCCTGCGGCACAGTAACTTGTTCACCGGCCAGCGGCTCGTTTTTCCCGAAGGGCACGACGCCTGTCACGTGCACGAGCAGTGCCGGACCAAGTTGCTCCTTCACAATCACTGTTAACGATACGCAACCGCCAACCATTACGTGTCCGACCAATGTTACAGCGGTTTCACCCAACCCGATGACGGGAACGGTAGTTACGTATCCGCCACCAACAGCAAGTGACAATTGTCCCGGTGTCACCGTGGTTTGCAATCCGCCATCCGGATCAACTTTTCCGCCAGGGGTGACAACCGTGACGTGCACGGCCACGGACACTTCAGGTAATACAGCCACTTGTTCGTTCACAGTCACTACTTTTGACGCGGGCTTGCAAGATGACGGCGGAAATGGGGTTTTGCTCTGGAACTCCACTACGGGTGCCTATAGATTCTGCGCAATTGGAGGCACGACGTTTACCGGCGTGGGGACAGCTACGGTCAATGGCACGGCTTTCAGCATTGTGCACAATGCTGCGGATAGACGGTTGAATGCAACGTTTGACAACACCCTGAAACGAGGTTCAGGGGCCTTCCAATTCATAAGTGGCCACCAAACGTTTACCATTACGGACCGAAACACGCTGAATGATACGTTTGTTTGCCCATAGGTTGGACCATGAAAGAGGGTGGAAGTTGGCCGCAGCGTTCGAGACGCTGCGGCCAACTGCTTTAGTGGCGCGCGCCCGTCTGTTCAATTAATGACACTTCAACTTAGAATCTTCCCATGCGCGCGATGATCCTATCCGCAGGATACGGTACACGACTCTGGCCATTGACCGAGGACCGCACCAAACCGGCTATTCCGATCCTGGGCAAGCCCCTGGTTGGCTATGTCGCTGAATACCTTGCCGACTACGACTGCACAGATATCATCGTCAATCTTCACCACCGGCCGGAATCTGTGCGGGCGGCGCTGGGTGACGGAAAGCAATTCGGCGTGAGGTTGCAATACGTTGAGGAACCGCAAATCCTCGGCACTAGTGGAGCACTCGACAATGCTCGTCACCTCTTGGGAGCGCAAACTTTTGTAGTGATCAATGGAAAGATAATCACGAACATTGATCTAGGCGCGGCACTCGACACTCATCGGGCAACGAAAGCACTGGCAACACTGGTGCTTCTACCCAACTTCAAGCGCGAGCGTTTTTCAGTGGTGAACACCAGGGACGGGCTTGTGACTGGGTTCGGCGGAATGCCCGCAAATGATTCTTCGGATACTCCGATGATGTTCACCGGTATTCAGATCATGGAGCCCGAAATATTTGACTACATCCCGAAAGGCGTTTTTTCCCATTCAACCGTTGACGTGTACCCGCGCGCGATTGCTGAGGGTCGCCGCATAGCCGCGCATGTTGGGGCAGGGAACTGGTATGAACTCTCGACGATTCCGCGGTATCTCGAGATCAGTCTTGCGCTGCTTGCAGAAAAAGGAGAGAGCAATAGCGTCGGAAGGCAATGCGTTATAGCAAACAATGCTCGCTTGAGCCGAACCATCCTGTGGGACAATGTCATAGTTGAACCCGGAGCCAGGCTCAAACGAGTAATTCTTGCCGACAATGTGCGGATTCCAGCAGGAGAAGAGATCGAGGACGCTGCGGTTGTGTCGGCTGCTTTGGTGCAGGGAAAGCCGGCACCCGAAAAAGCCCTTAAAGGAGTAGTGCGAGGTAGTAACTTTGTTGTCCCGATTCCGCGATGATACAATCCCCGTCTCGACGATCTCATGAAGTGGCGTGGGAAAACAAAGTTGCCACTTTCATCGAGGGACAGAACTTCCACTCCAATTGTTGCGCATGATTTCACCTAAGCATGTGGTTTCTAATACCTTTGAGTCGTCGCCGTCCGAACGACTGATCGAATTTCTCAGAGCCAAGGGAGTCAATTCCAGCGAGATTCTGCCCCTAACCCCTGACGCTTCTAGCCGAAATTATTTCCGAGTTCCATGGCAGCGAGGCAACGCTGTTGCAGCGGTTTATCCGGAGCCATTCGATCCGCAGTTTCATCCCTATCTGGACATCACCCGGCTGTTTGCTACCAGTGATATTCCCGTGCCTGAGATTTATGCAGTCGATGGCACAAGCGGCATCATACTGCAGGAGGACCTTGGTGATCGGCAGTTGATGAGCGAGTACGAAGCAGCTCCCGACGAAGACTGCGAGCACTACAAGGAAGCCGCGATCAAACTGATAGCGCGAATACAGAAAGCTACCGAAACCGCAAAGCAAACAAACTCGATTGCCAGCCGGCTGGCATTCGATGAAGCGAAGCTCTCGTGGGAGCTCGATTTCTTTTTCGAGCACTATTTCAAGAGTCTTCGTGGCGAGCAGTTGCGTCATTCGGAGGCTGCGGAGTTAAAAGCTGAACTGAATGACATTGCCGCCGAACTCGCTGCGGCCCCACGCGTCTTGTGCCATCGAGATTTCCATGCCGCAAATCTTATGATTGATAGTCATGGACAATTGCGCGTCGTTGATCATCAGGATGCCAGGATGGGTCCCGCCTGTTATGATCTGGTGTCATTCCTTTTGGATCGTCAACCGGCACCACCATCGCTGGCAGCACTCCGCGCCCATCGCTTGTTCTTTCTGGAGGAGCGGCGCCTGCAGGGACTAGACGCGCTGGATCCGGACGAGTTTGCGCAAGAGTTTAGACTGATGGCAATCCAGAGGGAGCTCAAAGCGATTGGCACGTTTTCCTACCAATCAGCAGTTTGCGGCCGCGCTGAAGCTTATGAACAGTTTATTCCTCCTACTCTGGAAATTGTTCTGCAGGCTGCCGACTGGCTGGATCGATTTCCGACTCTGCGAGGAATGATTCGTGAAAGAATTGATGCAAGTGCTTAGTGACGACATGGCTACGGAATCCCTTGAATTAACTCCCCCACCGCAAACTTATATCAATCAGCTTTCGCTACACGCAGGGGCCGAAGTAACCCTCAAGGGTTGGCTCTACAACCTGCGATCCAGCGGCAAGATTCTCTTTCCCCAACTGCGAGATGGGACCGGAGTCGTACAGTGTGTGGTGGTTAGAAACGCCGTTGCTCCGGAGGTGTGGGAGGCCCTGAAAGGACTGGGGCAGGAGTCTGCCATAGTCGTGCGTGGTCGTGTGCGCGAGGACGCTCGCGCCCCGGGTGGTTATGAAGTTGATGTGGTTCATGCTGAGATCTTGCAGGAAGTTCGGGACTACCCGATAACGCCAAAAGAGCACGGAACAGAGTTCCTCATGGACCACCGCCACCTGTGGCTGCGGTCTCGCAGGCAGCATGCAATCCTGAAAATGAGGCATACGGTCGTTCGCGCTGTGCGTGATTTCCTGGACCACGACGGTTTTACGTTGTGTGACGCCCCGATTTTTACTCCCGCGGCCTGCGAAGGCACCACGACGCTTTTCGAAGTCGATTACTTCGAAGGCGAAAAAGCGTACCTGACGCAATCGGGTCAGCTTTACAATGAAGCTACCGCGGCGGCCTTCGGCAAGGTTTATTGTTTTGGTCCAACCTTTCGAGCGGAGAAATCCAAAACACGACGCCATCTTACGGAGTTCTGGATGGTTGAGCCGGAAATGGCCTATGCGAGGCTCGAGGACGTGATGGTCCTTTCCGAGCGAATGCTTTCCTACATTGCGGCTCGCGTACTCGAAGAGCGAGGGGAAGAGTTAAAAGTGCTGGAGCGCGACAGGACCAAACTGGAAGCAATCACTGCGCCATTTCCCCGGCTGCATTACGATGAGGCCGTCAGGATGCTGCAAGAGGGACACGCAAATGGTGTCCTGGAATCTCGCTTCGAGTGGGGCGGTGATTTTGGCGCGCCTGATGAGACTTACCTCTCGAGCCAATTCGATCGACCGGTGATGGTCCATCACTATCCCGCAGCGATTAAGGCATTTTACATGGCCCGCGACGAACAGCGTCCGGAATTAGCCCTCGGTGTTGATGTGCTGGCATCGGAAGGTTACGGCGAGGTAATCGGCGGCGGCGAACGGGCGACTTCCCTCGAGTTTCTCGAACAGCAAATAGCCCAGCACGGCCTGCCGCAGGAGTCCTTTGAGTGGTACCTTGATCTCAGACGCTATGGCAGCGTCCCGCACGCCGGTTTTGGCATGGGGATCGAACGGTGCACCGCCTGGATGTGCGGGATCGAGCACATCCGAGAAACGATCCCCTTTCCGCGAATGCTCTATCGACTGCGACCGTGAAACTGAAGTAAAGCAACACTCGCCCGACGAAGCAAAATGTCCTCGTCAAATCCAAAATCAACTCCGGATGAGCGCCTGCGACTGGAATTCAATGAATGGGCCCGCGCAGGTCGAGGCGAAAGCATGGAGAAAGGCCACCGGCCTGTTGGCGAGCAGGCCCTCGCGCAAATGGCTGTGCAGCGCAGCGCCCGGGTTCTCGATGTCGGGTGCGGTTCGGGTTGGGCCAGTCGCTTGCTCGCTCACCAGGCAACGGATGGCTATGTCATAGGCATAGACATTTCCGATCAAATGGTTGAGCTTGCGCGCACGTCTTCCTCGTCCATTCGCAATCTCGAATTTCGAGTTGCCAGCGCCGAGCGTCTGCCGTTCGCGGATAACGAGTTTACTCACGCATTCTCTATGGAATCGCTGTATTATTACCAAAACATTCCGGCGGCACTATTCGAAATTCACCGCGTACTTGTGCCGCGTGGAGTGTTCGTCACCGTGATAGATCTCTTCCAGGAAAATGAAGCCTCACATCAGTGGGTTGAGCAGCTTAAGGTCCCCGTCCAACTCCTGGGCATGCCCGAGTATCGCTCGTTACTTGAGGGCGCAGGTTTCGTCAACGTTCAAGATAGTCGTCTCTACGATCCCTCACCAATTCCAGCCGAATACAGTGGTTCTTCCTTCAGAAGTTATGATGACTATGTTAACTACCGGAGGGCCGGTTCGCTTTTCTTGAGGGCTGAGGCGGGGAAATGAGCGAACTTCCCGAACGAATCGTAACTATCTTCGGCGGTTCCAAAAGTCGCGAGCAGGATCCTGAATATGCTGACGCGAGACGCGTTGGTCAGCTCCTGGCAGAGGCGGGCTATACGATCTGCACCGGAGGCTATCTTGGCGTAATGGAAGCCGCGAGCCGGGGAGCGCGCGAGGCCGGCGGCCGAGTCCTTGGCATCGTCATGAATCAATTTCGAGCCGAACCCAACCGCTACCTCACCGATAAAGTAGCCACCCCGCATTTTTATGAACGACTACAACGCTTAATTACGCGCTCGGTTGGCTTCATTGCCATTCGCGGGGGAATGGGAACCGTGACCGAGTTGTCGCTGGTATGGAATAAGATCCAAACGCGAGTGATCGAGCCTCGTCCCCTGGTGCTGTTGGGAGAGTGCTGGCCGCCGATCGTCCGCGAGTGGCAGCGACATCTGGCGGTTAACGACCAGGATGTGGCTGCTCTGGATTTTGCTAAAACACCGGAAGAGGCTGTGGCTATTATTAAAGAAAAATCTCAAGGAGTAGTTGTATGAATTGTCCAAAGTGCGGCGCCCAGTTGTTTGAGGGTTCAGTATTCTGCGGTACCTGTGGTTATCGCCTGATCAGCGGCCAGGCGCCCACTACTACAAGTTCGCCGGCTGGGCACGGTATTACGATCGATGCGGATTCGCGGGGACAGGGTTCAGGTTATAGATATGAAGTATTACATCAACCTTCATTCTCACTAGCGGTAGTGCAATTGCAGCCAGAACAATCGATCCAGGCAGAAGCGGGCGCAATGGTCTCAATGTCTGCAAACATTGAACTGCAAGCGCAAATGAAAGGCGGGCTCTTCGGCGCAATCAAGCGCGCGGCAGGTGGCGAGTCGGCGTTTGTCTCAACCTTTACGGCACGCGGTGGGCCCGGGGAAGTTACATTCGCTCCCGGCGCTCCTGGAGATATTGCGGCGATCGAAATGGGCGGACAATCATTCTTTGTGCAATCCAGTTCTTACCTCGCCGGTGATACGACTTTAACGGTCGATACAAAGTGGGGTGGGGCGAAGTCATTTTTTGCGGGTGAAGGCCTGTTTGTATTGCAGGTTCAGGGGAGCGGGCTGCTCCTCGTTTCTTCGTTCGGCGCGATTCACCGCAAAGCTCTCGGACCCGGAGAACGATATGTGGTCGACACCGGTCATCTGGTGGCCTGGGAGGGTTCAACGCAGTACACTTTGCGGAAGGCTGCCGCAGGGTTTTTCCGCAGCATGATGAGCGGTGAGGGAATAGTTGCCGAGTTTACAGGCCCCGGCGAACTCCTGATTCAGACTCGAAATCTCGCGGCACTTGCCGGTCTTCTGAAACCGTTTTTCCCGAGTCAGTCTGGCGGCAGCGGCGGCGGCTTTAATATTAATTTAGGCGGCTGAAAACAACTCAATCGGTATGAACGAAGCTGTGTTGCATGACAAGCCTCTTGAAAAGGCTGTTGGCGAAAAGCATCCGCGCCGCGGGGTCAGCATCCTTGGAGTCCCTCTGGGTTACGGGGCGAGCATGGCCGGCGTCGACATGGGCCCTTCCGCTTTGCGTGTCGCTCGACTGACGAAGCGTATCGCGCAACTCGGTTACGCGGTAAAGGACCTCGGGGATCTGCAACTTATCCATCCGGAGTCTGAACCCGCGCCAAATGAGAAACTGAAGTATGTCCGCGAAATCAGCGCGGCCTGTGAACAGCTGGCTCAGAAGGTACGTGAGATTCTGGAGGCGGATAAGCTGCCGCTGGTGCTCGGCGGAGATCACTCGATCGCAATCGGTTCGCTGGCGGGTGTTTCTTCTCATTGTCGCGAAACAAAGCAGAGCCTGGGTCTCATTTGGTTCGATGCTCATGCCGACATGAACACTCCCGAGACCACTCCCTCTGGAAACATTCACGGCATGCCGCTGGCGGTTGTGCTGGGTTATGGTGCGCCTCAGCTTACGGAAGTTGCGGGTTTTTCACCCAAGCTTGATCCGCGGTTTTGCGCGCACGTCGGCGCCCGGGATATTGACATTGGCGAGCGCGAGCTCATCCGGAAGTTGGGAATGCGCTTCTTCACGATGCGCGAGATCGATGAGCGCGGAATGGCAGCCTGCATAGATGATGCAATTGCGATTGCTTCAAAGGCCAGCGGCGGCTACGCCGTAACCTTCGATGTTGATGCACTGGATCCGGGCGATGCTCCAGGTTCGGGGACCCTCGTGCGCGGCGGGCTAACGTACCGCGAAGCACATCTGGCGATGGAGAAAATCGCCGAAGCGGGCGGCATGCGTTCACTTGAAGTAGTAGAGATAAACACGGCATTGGATGTAAACAACAAAACCGCGGAACTCGGAGTTGAGCTTATTCTTTCCGCATTAGGAAAGACTATTTTATAAAATCGGAGACGTGTATTGGCCAGAAAACGGCGCGTGGGCATAATCTTTGGTGGCAGGTCAGGTGAACATGAGGTTTCGATTCGTTCCGCTGCCGCAATCATTGAAGCAATAGATCGAAAAAAATATGAATTGCTTCCTATAGCCATCTCCAAGGAAGGGAAGTGGCTGTCCCCGTCAAAGTCAGGAAGCTTGTTGCCGGAACGCACTCAGCAGTTGCTCTCCTCAGCTACAAACACAGCCGGCGCCGTCGCCATCCTCGGCGATCCCTCCAGACAGGGGCTGGTTTCATTCGACTCCGATGGGCGCTTTGCTTCTGAAAAACTCGACGTAGTGTTTCCGGTGCTGCACGGCCCGTTTGGCGAAGACGGCACGATCCAGGGATTGTTGGAGATGGCCGACATCCCTTACAGTGGCTGCGGCGTGCTGGCATCGTCTTGCGGCATGGACAAAGTGACTATGAAGTCGCTGTTTGTGCAGGCCGGATTGCCGATTTGTAAGTACCTCTGGTTCCTCAGAACCCATTGGCAGGCTGCGCCCGACCCAATTGTTCGAAAAGTAGTTCGCGAGTTGGGCTTTCCCTGTTTTGTAAAACCCGCAAACCTTGGATCCTCCGTGGGAGTTTCGCGAGCCACGGATAAGACTTCATTGCTGAACTCCATTGAACTCGCAGCGCAGTACGATCGCAAAGTCATTGTCGAAGAAGGCCTGGATGCGCGCGAAATCGAATGTGCGATCCTCGGCAATGATAGCCCTCGAGCAAGCCTTCCCGGCGAATATGTGGTCCATGATGATGTGGCAAAGTTTCTGGACTACGCGGAGAAGTACTCAAACACCGGGCATGTGCAATTCGTCGTTCCGGCTCCGATCTCCAGGTCTTTAACCTCGCAGATCCAACGATTGGCGATTCGGGCTTTTCAATCAGTGGATGGCGCGGGACTGGCTCGTGTGGATTTTTTTCTGCGAAGGGATAACGGTAAGTTAGTGGTCAACGAACTGAACACGATGCCTGGTCTAACAGAGGTTTCAGGCTATCCGAAGATGTGGGCCGCTTCAGGTCTGGCGTTTCCGGATTTATTGGATCAACTCATTGAACTCGCCTTCGAAAGGCACAGCGAGAAGTCCCTCAACAAGACAAGCATCTGAGGCGAGTGCTAATCCTTCGGTGCTCGATATCCTTTCCTCGTTCGCACCGAAAGATCACCGCCCTTCGCCAGTTTTACTTCAAGCGTTCTCCACTTTCCATCCCGCTGCTCGTTCAATGGGCGATAAGCAATGGTGTACTGATGACCCAATTCCTCGGCGATACTGGCGAATGCATCACGCAGCGCCGGCCCACCAGGAGTTGCCACAAAGCGCCCCCCGGTTTTTTCGGCAAAGCCCCTGAGCACCATGGCGCTCTGTTGATTTCGAGAAGCGCTGCCCTCTGTAGCGGACATATCGACTGCATAGATGCTGGCACCAACGGCCAGAGCGCTTTCAACGGCCTTTCCCGAGCTTGCTTTGCTGAAAGTGTCGAGCCCATCAGACAGGACGATGATGGCTTTTCGCGGTTCCGGCCGGTTAACGAGAGCATGTGCCGCTTCGACAATCGCATCGTTCAGAGTTGTCATTCCCCGGGCGTGAAGGCCGTAGGCCATTGGAGCAAGATCGCGCCCACCCGAAAAGTCCTGGACCTGCTCGACTTTGGTATCAAACCTAAAGACCGCCGCCACGTCTTCTTCACGGAGTCCGTCAAGAAACCTAATGGCGGCTGACCGACCTAACGACAGGCGACTCTCCATGCTTCCCGATGTATCGAGCAGCACAACTGAGGCGAACGGAGACTCCTGGAGTGAGAAACCGGAGATCAATCGCGAAGCAACTTCTTTGCCATCTTCGTAAACTTTGAAGTCGGACTGTCGCAGGCCCGGCACGTACTGTCCGGCAGCATCGGTGACGGTAATGTTCAGTACGACAAGTTCGCTGTTTACACGAACCACATCATCGTCCTGAGCCTTTACTTCAGCGAGAGCTGCGCCTAGCAACAGGATCCCGAACATGACCGGGAGTTTGACCAATAAGATTGCTGAAGCCTTCTTGTGGCTCGTAATGGTGAAGAAGAGGGAAGTCAACGAGCCATACCCCGCACGCGGCGAATTAGTTCAAGTAAAACATTAGCTTCGTCAATTACTGCGGCCGAGATTACCTGACGAGGAGTTTGCTTTACCTTTTCACCGACTGAGGCAGCGACTTCACCTATGCGGCATACGCCTGAATTAAGATCGGTGGGCGGGTTCTCAAGCGTAACTTCGCCATCTTCGCCGCCCGCTTCATTCCGGATTTTTCGGGTAAGCTTTTCCAGGCGCTCCAACCTTTTCACATCCTCACGATCCAGCGAGTTCTTCTGCTTGAAGGATGTAGTCAACCCTTTTCCGAGCTCGGTGATTTCGTCGGCCCGGGCGACATTCTCGCGGTGCTCTTTCTCGGCGAACTTGATCTCTCGCTTTTTGCGAAGTTCCTCTTCCATGGTGGTCATGGGTGAATCATCGCCGGGCGCGCCCTTGTCAGCGCGGATTGAGTCAGGTCGCGGAGGCAGGGAACCTGTCTGGGCAATTGCACACTGATAACCTGCCAACACAATGGACAGGAGAATTAATGAACGGCAAAAGCCTGGAATTCTTACGGGGTATTTCATCTTCTGCGCTAACCTGGATAGACTGCCGGTGTGGCTAAACACTCTGACGGCCCAACATATCCGTCTGGTTGCACCGGCCCTAAACCAAGACAAAAAGAGATCGCTGTTTTGTAAGACTTCACCTTAAGTCTCGGCGCGCCGACCCTTAACGAAAAGCATGAGAAACATCGTGATTGCGGCGCTCCAGTTAAGGTCCTTGCTAAGGCACGCGAGCGGGGTTCTCCGGGGAGTTGAGGAATTCGCCCCGCTGGGACGGCTTTGTGATCACGATGGTCTTTGGCTCAATTCGCTCGGCGGGTCTTTGCTTTCCTTGAGCAGAGACGAATGCCAACTGCGTAGAGTTGGGATCCCCGATCAAGCCTAGTAATCGCACCGAGCCATATTCCTGGGCCGAGAACTTTACCGCATAAGCGCCCTCAGCATCTGCTTCAAGAGTTGAAGGTTCAATCTCTACCAGGCTCTCGACTAGCTTGCTATCCTTGCGCCTGCGTAATTCCAGACGAACCGACAACCCACTCAATGTTTGCCCCGACAGATTTTTCACACGACCGCCGATTATAGTCTCGCTCCCCTTTAGCAATGGTTCATCAACAACGATTTGAGCTTTGGGAGGGCCTTTCGGGGTGTTGTCTACAGCGGTGGGAACAGCTGTCGCGAGATTCTGCTGTGCATGGCGTTTTCGAATATAGGCGTATCCGGCGAGAAGTGCGCCAGTAATGAGGAGTGCACAAAGCGCCGCCAGAAGTTTGGGGCCGATGGATTTCCGCGGCTCAGTCGTCAGGCTCAAATCAATTAATTCGTTAGACATTCACGGGAACAAAAGCTAAGAGATTACTTCAAGGATACTTCCTGCGGTTGATGTATAACTTTAAGTGCGCCCTTTTCCTAAGGCGTGCGACCCGGGGGCGGATTACCCGTTACCGCAGTAACAAGAGCGGACATGAATTCGTCTTCGACGAGGCCGCTGCTGCGCAAAGTAACCCATTCCGCTCCAGTCGCTCCGTCGGTGCGACCTTCAATTTTGGCGTTCACCGAAATGTTCGCGCTCGTACCATCGATTGGTTGCACTTCTACTGTCAGAGTGTAGCGTCCGCGTGTCCAACCGCGCGCTGCAGAAGTTGGCACCTCCGCATACCGGCTAAGTTCACCCGCCGATACGACGACTCCCTTGATAAAGGTGTAGGGCTGGGTCACGATGATTCCTTCGGCGGGACGTGATGCGGCCTCATCGAGTATCAACTTTCGGTCTCGCATCACATCCTGAATTCCCTGAAGGATTACCTCACGTCTGCCGGTAATTCGATAAGGATTGGGTAACGGGGGCACCTCTGGAGTTCGGCCTTTGCCGAAATCCATCCCGCGTCCGGCGCCGACATCGGTTTTAGCGCCATTGTTTACCGGGACGCGTTCACTGCCGGTGTCACGCACCCTCTCGCTCTGCTTGTCGACGCCTTTGCCCTGCGCCAAAACGAGCAACGCGCATGTGCAGGAAACTAATAACGCAGTAAACACTTGTCGCATCATTTCACACCTTGCTCACAGCCGATGAAACCCCCGGGGAATTGACAAAGCGAGAATAGATTAACAAGTGGGCAATTTCAAGCAATGCGAGGTTCTTTAAGGAGATGAAACGCGAGGAATTGAACTCTCCTGTTGGCTAAGGGGCCTCGCCGGCGCCCGCTTTGCTTGCGGCATCTCTTTCGCGTTCCCATTTTCGCAACGCCTGAACGCCTGATTCGAAGTCACGAGAATTGTTGTAGAAGTTGTGGGCGCCGTCATTTCGCGAAGGCTCGCGCACGTAGTAGAGATAGTCAGACTGAGTGGGATTAACTGCGGCGAGCAAAGAGCTCTCGCCGGGCGACGCTACTGGCCCAGGCGGCAAGCCGGTGTGCAGCCGGGTATTGTAAGGAGATCTGCGCTCGACGTCGCTCTTGTAGACCCTGCCATCGTTACGCCATTTACCCTCGAGCTTGGACGCATAAATAACCGTTGAGTCCACCGCCAGAGGGATTCCCAGCTTGAGCCGATTGTAAATAACCGAAGCAATAAGCGGACGGTCAGTAGCGAGCTTTGCTTCGGTCTCGATCAAGGACGCAGTAGTGACGATTTCGCGCGGGCTTAGGTCTAATACTGCGGCTCGCTGGGACCATTCGGGCTGCCATGCACTACGAAAACGCTTCACCATTATCTCAATCAGATCCGCCGCTGAAGTGTCAGCCGAAAACTCATAAGTGTCGGGATAAAGGTATCCTTCCAGGTTTTTTGCGTCAGGATCGAGATCGGAAATCAAGCTGACATTGTCCATGAGGGTGAGCGCGGCCTTCGAGTTTTCGAGGTGAAGTTCGGGTATGCGAGACATTGCTTCTGCGATGTCCCAACGCGTCCATCCTTCGACAACCGTCAATCGGGCCAGACGCCGTTCCCCGTGTTCTAGTTTAGCGATGGTAGCAATGGGTGAAATGGGTGAAGGGAAGTCATATTCGCCCGCCTTGAAATGGGATCCTTTTCCAGTCAATTTCAAATAGACCGTAACAGGCAACTCGTGCCTGATTATTCCTTCGGACACGAGCCGTTTAATCACCGTGGCTGATGATGAGCCTTTGGGGATCTCGATGTACTGCCCGCTCTTCGTATGAGACACAGGCTTGCGCAGATCTGTGTATCCCCAGGCGGCCAGGCCGGCGGCAGCGCCAAGGATGATAAGAGTCGCGCCAATCAGAATTCGCTTCATGCGTAGTTTTCCCGTTAGTCAATTAATTCCGTGGCGCAATATAACCCGGCTTGTCTTAACCACCAACCGGCCTTGCTATCTGTGTTGAAGAGAGAATTTACAACAAGGAAGCATTCAAGCAGCGAGAATTTACAAGTCAGGAAGGGGGCAAGCGTAACACAATCATGGTGACACTCAAGATGCAGCGCGCGCCCCCGCTTAAGAGCAACAGCTACCCAACTTCAAAACTCCTCTCAACCTAAAGTTCGCAAGGAAGGAGGTAACTTGGGCTGCGGCTTTGCCTCAAAAGTCAGAAATCCACCAACCGCAGAGATTGTGTAAAAACTCTGAGGATGCCTTGGAGCTCTGAAGCTGAGGATTTGGACAATTCAAGCTGCGTAAATTCGCAGGTCGGGAAGGGGGCAGTCGTTAGCTTGAAGGTTCGGTAAGTTCAAGGCGCCCCCGCTCAAGTTTCAGAGGCTTCATCATCGAATCAATTACTCAGTGCAGTAAACCCAGAGGCTTGACTGATAAGGATAAGCACTGGCATTCAACGTTGAGCGGGGGCGCCTTGAACTTACCGAACCTTCAACGTAACGACTGCCCCCTTCCCGACCTGCGAATTCGCTCGGCTTGAGTTGTCCAGTCGCGACTGCAGATTCTTCAGAGTTTTGACACTGAACACGGCGGTCAGGACGGCCCGGGGCCAAAACCTCGCCGCCGCGAGCAACACGCACGACCCAGTAAATAAAGCGGTCGGTGTAATCATACGGGCCAACGATCAAGCCGGGACGAATGATAAACACTCGGTTGGGCAAGACCTCTTCAGCCGCCTGCTCACACAGCGCTTTTAACCCGCCATACATTTCTCCATAAGTCACCGCAGACGCTTGCCCTGATGAATCAATCCGATTTGCCTTTTCCAATTGTTCGCTCGTCAGCGTCGAGAGCGGGCCATTTTCATCTAGACCTAAACGGCTAACATCTGAATATACGGATTGACTGGATATGAAAACGTAAGCGTCGACTGATTGAGACAAGACTTCCGCCGAAGCCCTTACGGTACGCGGCAAATATCCGCAGGTATCAACGACCGCGTCCCAGCGGCGACCATGAAGTTTAGCCAAGTCGCTGTTTCGATCGCCGTAAATCGTTTCTACATTTTTTAAGGCATCAGCTGGATGCTTACCGCGATTAAAGAGTGTGATTTCATGGTTACGCGCCAGGGCTGCAGTGACCAAATGACGACCCAGGAATCTTGTTCCGCCAAGAACCAATAACTTCAATTTACACCGGCCTGATCTCTATTCACCAATCAATTTGCATCGAACATCCTGGCCGCATCACCCGCACGCATCCGAGTTTTTATAGTCGTGGCCGCGATTCGTCCAGCCAATTCGCCCGTCTCGAAGGCGCAACTTTATCCACCACTCACTGCTGTGCTCAGCTTTTAGATGCCCCCAGCAGTTCTTCGAGTCGTCCTGGCATCTGGTTCCCGAACTCCCGCCATACGGACTGAAACCGAGATCCTCCTCAGACATCCTGCCCTTGAACCACACCAGGAAAAATCCCTCGCCGTGATAGGAGTAGACCCAGATCGTATCACCTGCATGATACCGTCCCTTGTTACGAGTTACGATGAACTCCGCGGCTCGCGTCCGGACAAATCCAGTTATTGCTTTAACATGCTCGCCCTTCTTAAGCATCCGAACCTGTGCGGCGCCGGCACTAGGACTTGCTAATACCGGAGTCGATTCCGCAGCCCACCACTCACGGTAGGTGCAGCATTCAAACGGGCAACCGCCTTGTTCGACATAAACCTCTGGTCGACGAGATGAATTCTTTGCAGTTACTTTTTTCTGAGAAGGCTGGAAGGGGACCCCATTGGTTATCAAAGAGGCTTGCTTTTCTTTTTGCTTCTGACCAGTGACGCGTCCACCCAACAGGGTGACGACTATAGAGCTTGCCAAAGCCAGGGACAGGATCTTAACGCTGTTCATGCTTATATCTCCTGAGCCAAAGATTGACCGAGCGAAAGTATTCGAGCAGCGGCGTGAATAATTGAACCAAGTTGTCAGAGCTAACAGCTTGTTAGCGGTGTCGTTGAGCTCACCACGTATCCGCCAACGTTCAGTATCGATTTGGGAAGCCAATAAACTGGTGCTGCTCCCCGGGTTTCGTGAACGCCTTTTGAGCTTTACTATTCGACGAGCGCAGCTAACTTTCGCGGCGCAATTGACTGAAAAGCTTGTCGCGCAAGTTCGCGCACGGTGTCCCAATCAACACCATCGAGATCCAGGCGAATCGCAACCCAACCCCTCGCACCAAGATAGGCCGGCACAAAGAAGCTTTCCGAATCATCTCTAATCAATCGTCGCTGCTCGCTGAGGCTCGACTTGCAACAGAAAGCGATGATCCCATCGCCATGATGGTCAAAAAGGTAATAGGCGAATATCTTTTTGCGCACGCGAAAGGCGATATGCTCCTGACCAACCACTTCAAAATTAACTTCAGGCAGAGTCCGGCAAACCTCAATAAGCCGCTCTCGACGACGCGTTGAATGGGCGAGTTGCTTCGGCGAAAGAGCCATGGTTATTTGATAGTTGCGACTCTTAAGCAGATCGCAACTTACATTGTTTGCTCATCTGCCGTTGGACCATAAACACCGGGAAGCGGAATGTCGTTAAGCCGCATATAAACCGAGAGTTGTCCCCGATGGTGAATGAAGTGGTTGAAGCAATCCGCGCGGAGAACTTTGATTCGTGGCTTTACAAAATAGATACGTTCACCGTTTCGCACAGTCCAGGTTCCCATGATCGCCTCGTCAGAAGCGTTATTTAGGGCCTCAATCGCGGCCTCTACGTTTTTGTCGAAATACTCAAGAAGTTCGGCGTTGGTTTTCGGCTCGAACGGTTTATACGGTTCAAGCGCATAATCGAGTTGGGCAGTTGTAACGGCAAGTTTCGCCCAAACAATCATCTCGGCGATGTGCACTGCTAAAACGCCGAGGGGCGTTGATTTTTCGTGCGGTTTCCAGTCGAAGTTTTCCGCGGGAAGTCTTTCCAACATTTTTCGAGTCGCCGCCGCTTCGTGCTCTAACTCGCCGGCAAAAGTTTGTCCTAAGGTCATTTTTTCCGTTGTCATACCTTCCTTCGAGATTCAAGTGGATTCTTTTTCGAGAGCGTTTGTCTATTTCGCACGTCCGGTTCAGGCGACAGCCGCCACTGCTAGGAAGAGTTGTTGTTAAACGCGCGTGAGAGATATGTCCCGCTAACCACCTTGCCAGGCAGACCATAACCGCAGTACCAACTCGCTGATCACAAACGCCACAGCACCTGGGAGCAGGCTTTGAAATAAAATTGACGCGAACCTCCCACCCTGGCTGCCACTGTGATCATCTACGCTCACATTTCTAAACTGTTTCAGAACGAGGTGCCTGACGATTACGAACAGAACCACTGCCAATCCGATTGCTAACGATTTCATCATTACCAACGAAAGCAATAGCTGCGTCAGATAAAGCGCGGAGCCTGCAATGAGGTCATTGACGTACGTAGCGTCAACTCTGACGAACAGCTTAACGGCTAGATACAGGCCCAGGAGAGCCACGAAAAACCCGATCTCTTCAGCCAGCCGCTGCGTTGAGATTAAGCGTCTGAGTATGACAGTGGCCACTGCCGCACAACCGAAAAAGGCTATAACGACTAACCAAAGCACCCCTGACCTGCTCATGGCGGTGTCTGTTACCGTATTCACCCGATGCTGTGACCTACTCGTTGTCATCGTCAGACGCGTATCGTTGCCGGTCCCGCAAGATCGACAAATACTTGCTCCAGGGTCCCGTCGCTTCCGTGTACACCTTTGCCATAGTCCGCGCTATCTGAGCCGCGTGGTCCAAGTCGTGCACCACCCACGTCGCCAACAGTTGGCCCAGCGTGACCTGGCCGAGCTCAGGATGCAGCCCCCTGCGATCGAGATCCTCGTCGGTCAGGCTCATCCCCAACAGCGTGGCGACGTTCGCGCGCCGGAGGTCCGCAAAGGTCACCAGCAGTTCATCGAGGCTCCGGCCCTCGCTCTCAGTAAACTGCGCAGTTCGGTCGAAAGCCTCGAATGGTCGCGTATCACCTGCAAGAATGTGCCGAGCCCGCGGGATCCAGTCTGTGCGCTCGCCATGGATGAGGTGGCCCACCACATCGTACGGCGACCAGGTACCATCGCCTTCCGTCGCTTGCACCCAGGTCTCGGGTAAACCCGCGAGTAACGCCCTCAGGCTTGCGGGCGTTCGCTCGAGAATAGCCACTGCATCGTCCAGATTGAGATGGTCACGTTTCATCGCCGTCATTCAAAACGAGTTGATAGCCACGGCTGGGCTCAAGGACGATTCTTCATTTTGATGTTCGCTCGCTGTAGATTGGGTCAAACGCGCGGGTAGTGTGCTCGGTCACGCTCGGCATGGGTTCTGGCAGCGCTCGCGCATGTGCTGCGTCAAGCTCGTTTGTTGATTGCCGCTTCGATAGCACAGTATTGCTGGCTTCCTCAGCGCCAGGCTTGCGACGGAATAACAACCGAATGAATACACCTTCGAGTGAAAGCAGTATCAGAAAGCTCAGTACTGCAAAAGCGAGAATCACCCCGACCTCTAAGTGGAGCACGGCTTTCATCATCCCGATCAAAAAAGTGATCGCTCCCAGGCCAAAGACGAAGGCAAATACCATCGCCCCTACGAGCGTTTCAGGTCTCACTTCCGGCGATCTGTTGATGCTATCAGCCTTGGCGCCACTCAGCTTCGCTCCACAATAGTTACAGTAGGGCAAGCCTTGGGCGACAGCCACGCCGCAAGATGCACAGTACATACACTTTCACCTCCTCAGGGCTACTACGATATTGAATGAGGCTGAGTTCAACATCAGTGGTTTCTCAGCAAAGGTCAAGCGCGTAACGTTTCACTGGGCCGCGGGCGATCGGCATTCAAGCAGAATGGAAAGGTTGCTTGAGAACCTGCTACCGCGCCGGCAGCTGCAAGCGTTAGGAAATGGGTCAGTTTGATGTCCGATAAGCTTCATCAGCTTGTCGTAACGCGCGACAAACTAAAGTTTATCGGACACTTGCAGGGAAACTGACCCACTACCCAAGCGTTAGGTCACACGCCACCGTTTGCTCGCCTAACCGCCTAGCCGTTTCAGGCCAAGGCCGGCGGCTATCACCAGGGCGACAATAAACGCTGGCACGGCAGTCAGAAGGGGCCAGGCTAGCAAGGCGATGAGCATTCGGGGTCGATAACCCGAGGGTGACCCCAGGTCATGAATATTGGCCACGAGTGCGAGCGCCAAGGCCCCGAAGGCGACGGCCACGGAAGCGTGCCATGCCGTTGGCCACGCTGTGTTACGAAGTCGAAAGTGCTCATAGGCTACGTGGGCCGCGAACACTACGGCACTGATGACAAAGGCGGACAACCGCCAAAGCGATCGCATCTGATTGGACGCAGCCGCCCCGGCAAGAGCGGCGGAAGCGAAACCAATGCCGAGGTAGAGCACGCCGGCGAGTATCACTCTGCTCAACCATCGTTGGCGGAAAGAGTCTTCCATGCGTTTGGCCTAACGCGATCAATCATAAGTTCGAATCTCGATCAGGTGCTTATTCGGATCATTCATGTAAAGAGTTGGAGCCGGACCTCTGGCACCAGACTCAACTCCCGGACCGTTGTTGTTACCGACCGCGTCGTACGCGTCGCCATATGGGATGCCCTTTGCTTTTACCCGGGCGAATGCGCTATCAAAAGCCGCGCGCGACAAAGCGAAAGCAAGATGTTCATTCCCTTCAGTGCCCCATGGCGCTAACTGCAGAGTGAAGTCGTCGTTAACTCTGATTACCGTGAATGGTCCGTCCTCACCCTCCAGCTCAAAGCCCAATACGTTGACGTAGAAATCCACGCTTGAGGGTATTTCGTTGACGTTAAGTATCATGTGATCAATCGTAGCCATATTTCCATTTCATATGAGCGGATAAGCTCTTCGTTACCGTAGCACGAAACTGCCTTTCCGCCTCTTGAACCTGCCACTGCGCCTCACCTCTACCTGGGCCCCTTCACTTCGTAACAGTGGCGCACGCTTTTTGCGAAGCATATCTTCGACGGTCTGAAAGCGATACTCAGCGTCTCCGATGCTTTGTATATTTACGGCATCGTCAAATACGTGCAAAGCGCTGGCGCGGACTGCAGCAGAACTGTCGTTTGTTAGCTGAGACACGATGTTGACGTACTGCTCGAACAGCTCCCAATCCTTATGACAAGGGCATAACGAGCCGACTGCTCTCGCGCGGACAAGTTCGTCAGGCGATTTTAAGTCTGAAAGGAGAAGCTCGCGGTCAATATCGGTACATATCTTTTTTCTTCTCATAACGACGTTTGAGTTCGGTCTAGTGCAATGGTTCATCGTGAGTGTCAGCGGCGCCAAAACATGATTCAAATGGCAGCTCACGAATTATTTCTCCTTCCAGGGTTTTCGCTCCATCGTAGGAATAGTCGGTCCAAATGCCAACACAATGTCCTCCGACCCTGAAGCCTCGTTGGGCCAACTTTCCGTTATCCCAAAAGCACAAACACTCTCCCTCCTCTTGTCCGTTGAGGAAATTTGCTCGGAACTTAATCACGTCGTTAGGCCAATACACCTCCCAAAGACCTGAATAGCTTTCATCGGGCCATAGCTCCTGCTCGCCGTCACCAATTAGATGCTTTTGCATTTGATCATCAGACCAGCGAAGCGCCCAACGCTGATGCGCTTCAGCTGCGCGCTCACTCAACGCACATAAGAGGCATCGTTGTAGCGCATCAGCTGCAGGCGCTTGTTGGAGCGCGGTTGACTCTATGCGTTACGTTGATAGATTGCGGTAATATTTGGCTTGAATGCCGGACACGCCACAGCGCTGAACCATTCTTCGAACCTTTGACTTCCGGGCAAATACTCAGGCAGCTTCTTGACCAGAGATTCCCAGCCACCCATTTCTTCATTGATTTCCACGGCCTTATTGTCCTTCAAAAGAATAACCAGGCAAATCAGGTCAACCGAGTACAGATCTCGCTTGAAAGCCTTAATCCCAACCGTATCTTGCCACGCCACCACTATCTCACCCCTCTCATTTTTCATTCTGAGCCATGAAAGCTTCATCGCATTAGCACTGTGAAAAATTGTATAAACAGTATCTCGCCTTCCTGCGCGATGAGACTTCTGTCTTTGACCGGTCCGATGCAAATATGACTTGAACGCTTCGAGCATGTTCTTGTTATTGAAAAGGGAAAGTGATTTTACATCCAGTCGCTTTTGCTCCCCAAGACAAAAACCGGAGCGATTGCGACGGTGTGAACTCTTAAATCCCCCCAACCGCAGTTGGGGGATGTTTCAGATCCAGCCTACCTCCGAAGTACTTTAACAATCCTCGCGCCTAACGCGTGATCCTCGCTGCCATTCATGTTCGCGCAAGCGCGCATAAATGTTTTTCTCGGTTTTGTACGTCGGGTTTGGACAATCCCCCAACTGCGGTTGCGGGGATGGTTTAGACGCAACCTAATAGGACGCCGCCCCTTACAAGCAAATCCCACCGAGCGCAGAGACTTGTAAAACTCTGAGGATGCCTTGGAGCTTTGAAGCTAAGGATTTGGACAATTCAAGCTGCGTAAATTCGCAGGTCGGGAAGGGGGCAGTCGTTAGTTTGAAGGTTCGGTAAGTTCAAGGCGCCCCGCTCGAGTTTCGGAGGCTTCATCATCGAATCAATCACTCAATGTAGTAAACCCAGAGGCGTGAGTGATAGGGATAAGCACCGGCATTCAAACTTGAGCGGGGGCGCATTGAACTTACCGAACCTTGCACCTAACGACTGCCCCCTTCCCGACCTGCGAATTTACGCAGCTTGAATTGTCCAAATCCTCAGCTTCAAAGCTTCAAGGCATCCTCAGAGTTTTTTCACAAGTCTCTTCCGTTCGTGGAATTTAGCGAGTTCACAGCGATTCATTCAGAGCAGAGAGGATTTGACACAATCTCCGCCGTGGGTGGGATTGGACTTTTTGCGCAGAGAAGATTAGTCCGTTTCAGTTGCTCTCTTCCTAAACCACGACAGCCAAACGCTGATTTTGATCGGCAAGGAAATCCCGCAAGATAATGGCGGCGGATTCGCTGTCGAGAAGCCCCGGGATTTCAGCTGACCCGTACCCCTCCTCGCGCAGATTGGACTCGGCCTGCACTGAGGTGAGGCGCTCGTCCTGGAGGAAAACCGGGATTCTTAATGACCGCGCAAAGTTTCGAGCAATCTTCTCAGCTTCGACTGCCGCCGCGGCCACAGTCCCATCTAAACTCAGCGGCAAACCAATTACTAGTGTTTGAGCGTCAAACCGCCGTGCCAGGGTTGCAACGTCATTGAGCAAACGCTTCCAATTAGAGCGCTTGATCGGTTCCAGTCTTCTAATGGAGATGTTTAAGGCGTCGGATAGGGCGACACCGACACGTTTTTGGCCCAGATCAAGGGCCATAATGGGCGCCGCAATCTCGCTTTTGTTCGCATCCCGTTTCATCGGCCGGTTTTCATCCCTGGATGGGTCAGCAAGTTGACCGCACATCGCGCAATCGCCCTAGGGCCAAGGCTTTGTGAGCGGCCTTTGGGAGCAGCAACGCTTGCACCGTTTATCTTGCGCCCTGTATGATACGACTGGTTGCAATCAGATGCGATGCAGTCAGAATTCTGAACGTAAACTGCAGAGGTAAATGATGTCCTTTCGAACCAAATTCATCCTGATTCTTTTGTCGGCCACCCTGGCACTTTATACAGTCGTCGGCGGTTGGATTTCGACCCGGGCTCAACAGCCCGCTAACGATCCGAACGCCCAATTGCGTATTTTTGAAAGCGTTCTTAACCACATACAAAATGACTACGTCGATGAACCGAACATGGACAAGGTCAAGGCCGGCGCCCTGCGGGGACTTGCCTACGGACTCGATCCCTACTCGACCTACCTGACCCCGGATCAAGTCAAAAACTATAACGAAAGTGGAAAAGACAATCAGGTTGGCATCGGTGCTGAACTATCACAGGTCGCATCGTACCTCTATGTAATCGCTCCGATGAAAGGATCGCCGGCTGATCAGGCCGGTGTCCGAGCCGGCGATATTATTGAGTATATCGACAACAAGGCTACGCGAGATATCTCACTTTACGACGCCCGGCAATTGCTGAACGGCTCTGCAGGATCCGAAGTAAAACTTCGAGTATTGCGCGCGAATGTGAGCCCGCTGACTGTGAGTGTTAAGCGTGGGGCCTTCCGTGCGCCAGCTGCCGAAGCACGGATGGAAGCCGGCCGGATCGGAGTCTTACGCGTTAACAGCTTCGCAGACGGTGAAGCCGCCGATGTGCGAGCGCGGGTCCAGGATCTCCTGAAACAAGGGGCGCAAAAGCTGGTCATCGATCTCAGAGGCACTGCCGGAGGCTCTCTGCAGGAAGCTGTAGCAGTTGCAAATCTCTTCATCAAAGACGGAACGCTTGCGCAAACGATCGGCAGGGAAGGGAAATCGCTGAAAACCTTTGCGGCAGACCCAAAGGCCGTCTTGTTCACCGGCTCTCTGGTTGCCCTGATCGACACGGGCACTGCGGGTGCGGCTGAGGTGGTCGCTTCAGCGCTCCTGGAACGCAATCGCGGTCAAGTAGTTGGTGAAAAGAGTTTTGGTGCAGGCGCTGAGCAGCAGCTTTTCACACTCCGTGGAGGCGATGGATTGCTGCTGACCACTATTAAATGGGCCTCGGGAAATGGCAAGCCATTCCTGGGTGAAGATCGCGCGCATTCGGGAGTTTCTCCTTCCGTAGAAGTGAAGCGGCCTGAAGTTGCCGAGGCAGTCGATCCGGATGATCTAACCGGGAACGATGATGACAACGTGGCTAAGCCGGACCAGCCGGCCGAGAAGCGTGAAACGGCACCGCAACCTGGACCTGCTCGCGCGCCGGCCGAAGACGTGCAGATGAAGAAAGCCTTGGACCTCCTGCGCGACAATAAGCCTGTGCAAACGCAACGCGCCGCTTAGAAACATTCCAATTTCAGCATGATTAACACGAACGGCCAGGAAAACACTCCTGGCCGTCGGCCTTTTCTGTGTTGTCTTGATACTCAAACCGTCTCATATAGTATTCATGGAACCCATATCGGGTAACTCGTGGGCGAGTAAGAAAGTCACCCAATGTTGGAATGTGATTATAAAAATCTTGCGCTCGCGTCGTTTTTCCATAAAACAGCGTCGTTTTTCCCCTGGATACGGTAAAATTCAAGGCGTAAACCGGTAACTCGACACTTCCCGACAGAACGAGGAACGCACCTTGCTTTTTCAGGTCGCGAGTCCTGAACTCGTGAAGTCTGACTGAGACTAAAAGGAGAGCTGAGCGATGATTTTTACAAACAAACTTTTGCCCGTAGCATTGATTGCCGCGCTGGTTGGCGGATCTGTGGGGGCGTTGGTCATGCATTCCCGGAACCAGAGCGTTTCGGCTGATAACAGTGCCGCCACGAAATACCAGACACTAGCAACGGATCAGGCGGGGACTGTGCCCGTGGAATACAGCACAGCAACCGAGCAGACTGCTTACAAAACAGGCTTTGCTGACGGATATCAGGCGTGTAATCAAAGTACGGCAACCACGGTAACGAACGGCCGGACGGGCTATGTTTCACGCAATGTCAGCCGCAACTCTACACGACGCGTGTACTACGACTACAATCGCCCGCATGGTCGCAGCTTTTGGCAAAAGCATCGTGACAAGTTGACTGTCGCCATGGGTACCGGCGCCGGCGCTGTCATCGGTGGCTTGATCGGTGGTAAGAAGGGTGCAGCCATCGGTGCGCTGTCAGGCGCAGGCGGATCCGCCCTGTACACCTACAAACTACGTCGGCGTAGCCCGCGTTACTAAATCGGGGTACCCGACAATAATGCAACGAGTGGGACTAAAAGCAGGGGCATTCATCGCTCTACTTGCTTTTTCTTGGGCAGCCCCAATTACTGGGGCTGCTCTTTCGTCTGCCACCCGAAAACCAGCCTCAAAGGTCTCGCCCAACTCAAATCAGCGAACGACGGTCGAGGTCCCCGGTCCAGTGCGAATTCGAGACGTCAGGGGACGAGGTTTGCTTGTCAGCGTTTGGCTGAATCATCAGGGGCCGTTTACTTTCGCGGTTGATACCGGCGCCGGAGTGACTTTGGTTGGTGCGGATGTCGCCCGGCGAGCCGGCCTGGCGGGGAAATCTGGACGGCGGGTCTCCATTGGGGGATTGAGTAACGCCATCGCCACCTCGGGTGAAGAGACCACGCTCGATGATGTTGCATTAGGCGTCCCCAACAACCTCACGCGGAGTGGCCAGCGCGCTTTTATTGTCACCACATTACCTCGTGGACTTGACGGAATCCTCGATCCGACCGAGACGTTCGCTCCACTCGGTTACGTAATTGATATCGCCGGCGGCGCACTTGTAGCACTTGACAGCACCACGCGATTGAGGCCAGGAAACGAGCCGGAAGGGGGCACCGTTGTCCGATGGATTCGCGAAGGTGGCGACAAGCGTCCGTTCGTGAGACTGGGTGATAGTCGCCTGGCGCTGATCGACACCGGCTCCGGCTTCGGTTTGGGCGTTACGGGTACAGTCGTTGGCTCAGGCGCGGCGAATCATCGAAAGAATGATTCGGTTCGTGATTTGAATGGAGGCGCTGTCGAAGCGAGGCGGGTGGAGCCCACCACGGTAAGTATAGGTTCCCTGGTGCTGCGCAACGTACCTACCGAGGTTTTGATTGGCGCCCACGACGAGGCCCCGGTCATTTTGGGCAGAGGAGCCCTCTACCCCTTCCGGATTACTTTTGATCCAGTCAGCAGGTTGATAGAGATCGCTCCTTCAAGAGAGAGATAGCCAGGCTTCCGATCAAAGCGGTATGTTTCCGTGCTTCTTTGGTGGGTTTGAGTCCCTCTTGTTCTCCAGCAACGCGAGCGCGCGAATTAGTTTTGGACGAGTCGTAGCCGGTTCGATAACTTCATCGATGAACCCTCTCTCTGCCGCCACGTAAGGATTCGCAAACTTCTCTTCCAGCTCTCCGATTTTTGTTCGTCGCGCGGCTTCCGCATCTTTGGCTTCACTGATCTCCCTTTTGTAAAGCACTCCCACAGCCCCTTCGGCTCCCATTACAGCGATCTCCGCTGAGGGCCAGGCGTAGTTGATATCAGTGCGGATATGCTTGGAGGCCATCACGCAATATGCACCTCCATATGCTTTCCTCGTAATCACGGTTACCTTCGGCACGGTTGCCTCGGCAAACGCATAGAGAAGCTTGGCCCCATGGCGAATGATGCCACCATGCTCCTGAGAGACTCCTGGCAGAAAACCAGGGACATCCTCAAAAGTTACCAGCGGGATATTGAAGCAATCGCAGAAGCGAACGAAGCGCGCTCCTTTTGAAGATGCGTCGATGTCCAGTACACCCGCCAGAAACGCGGGCTGATTTGCAACAATGCCAACAGGACGACCATCAAGCCGGGCGAAACCGACGCAAATGTTCTGCGCAAAGAGTTGCTGAACCTCGAAGAAGTAACCATCGTCGACTACCCGAGTGATGACTTCACGAATGTCATACGGTTGGTTTGATGCTTCAGGGACAATCGCGTTCAATGCCGGGTCCTGTCTTTCCGCACTATCGCGGCTACTTAACCGAGGCGGATCATCCAGGTTGTTCGAAGGTATGAACGAGATCAGCTCGCGCACCATTCTCAGAGCGTGCTCGTCAGAGTCGGCCGCAAAATGAGCCACGCCTGAAGTGCTGTTGTGAGTCACGGCGCCACCGAGTTGCTCCTTGGTCACTTCCTCGTGCGTTACCGTCTTGATTACATCCGGCCCGGTGATGAACATGTAGGACGTGTCCTTCACCATAATATTGAAGTCGGTTATTGCGGGGCTGTATACCGCGCCGCCGGCACACGGTCCCATGATGCAACTGATCTGCGGCACGACTCCGCTCAGAAGCGTATTGCGAAGAAAGATATCGGCATATCCCGCGAGGCTCATCACGCCTTCCTGAATGCGCGCGCCACCTGAATCATTCAACCCAATCACCGGGGCGCCCACTTTCAGCGCGAGATCCAGCACCTTGCAAATTTTTTCTGCGTGAGTCTCTGACAGCGAGCCACCGAACACTGTAAAATCCTGAGCGAACACGAAGACGCGGCGACCATCGATCAAACCGTATCCGGTAATAACGCCATCTCCGGGATAGAGCTGCTGATCCAGACCGAAATCCCTCGAGCGGTGGACCACCAGTTTGTCGAATTCCTGAAAACTGTCCTCGTCCAGCAGGAACTCAATTCGCTCGCGCGCGGTCATCTTTCCCGCGGCATGCTGTTTCGCGACGCGCGCGGCGCCGCCCCCCAAGCCGGCGTTTTTATCACGTTCTTTAAAGACTTCGAGTTTCGACTTGGAATGTTTTTGTTGTTGTTTTGAGGCCATGTTTGGGATTTTGGAATTTGGAATTTAGAATTTTGAACTTTTGTGCTGCCCTGGCATCCACCAATTGCTAAACTACAAATTCTTCTGCGGCATTCGTTACGCTGCGAATGGGAAAGCTTTGGATTTGATCAATTCAACCAGTTCGGTAAGCGCCTGCTGTGCTTTTTCCTTTAGCTCCCTGGGGTATCGATAACGCCGAGCGTTGCTCTCGAACTCCTCTATATCAAGGACCTTGAAAGACGAATCCGGATTGACGAGCACGTCAATATCCAAATCAACATAGCTCAGTATCTCACCATCAAAGATTGGAGGCTGGTTGATGTTGCAATAAAAGTTTCTGAAACCACCCTGTGGGTCTCGGAAACAAAACACGTTATACCAGCGGTCGAGCCAATAATACTCCGCACTCAGGGTTCCCTCGGAGATCGTGCCCAGCACGTCGTGCTCAATCTCGCGCTCGAACGTCGCGTCGAGAATTATCAGCGGACCTTCCTGCCGCAGGAGTTGCGCGCTCCAGTTTCGATGTTCCGAGCCATCGTACTTTAAGGCTCGAACCAGAATTGTTTTTGTACGCGCGATCCTTTATTTCCTTCCGCTCTTTTGCCAGTCCGCCAGGAACTGGGCCTGACCCTTGTCAGTCAGCGGGTGATTAAACAGCTGGTCGATTACCTTGAACGGCATGGTGGCGATGTCGGCGCCCAGCCGCGCTGCTTCAATCACGTGAATTGGGTGCCTCAGACTAGCGGCGAGCACCTCGGTTTCCCACCCATAGTTTCCGTAGATCTCAACAATGTCGTGCAGCAGAATGAGACCGTTTTCTCCAATGTCGTCCAGCCGCCCGAGGAACGGACTAATGAACGACGCTCCGGCCTTGGCGGCCAGGATTGCTTGTGCGGCGGAAAAACAGAGTGTGACGTTGACCTTGATCCCTTCGTCCGACAACTGGTGAGTCGCCTTCAGACCTTCCCGCGTCAGCGGACACTTTACGACCACGTTAGGGGCGATCTTCGAATACTCTCGTCCTTCGCGCAGCATGCCTTCAACATCCAGAGTGGTGACCTCGGCGGAAACGGGCCCATGCACGATTTCACAAATTGCGGCAATGTGCTGTTTGAAGTCGACGTTTCCTTCTTTGGAAACCAAAGTAGGATTGGTGGTGACTCCGTCCAGAAAGCCATACGAGGCGGCCTCGCGAATCTCCTTAAGATTGGCGGTATCCAAAAAGAACTTCATAACAAACCTCCTAATGCTTGGTTAACAGGGCAATTATCGCTCGTTTCTCGCGTTTTAATAAACGGGATTGCTTAACAAACCCACCCCCTCGACCTCAACCTCGACTATATCGCCGGGTTGTAAGCGAGAAACGCCGGCAGGTGTCCCGGTAACGATCAAGTCACCGGGATTGAGAGTCATGATTCCTGAAATGTACTTTATGAGGAAAGGCACAGCGAAAGCCATATCCGATGTGTGACCCTGCTGCTTTACCGCTCCATTCACCCGTGTTGTCACCGAAGTATTCGCCGGATCCAGGTTTGTGATAATCCACGGACCCACGGGGCAAAAAGTGTCAAAGGATTTTGCGCGAGTAAACTGAACGTCCTTGCGTTGCAGATCACGAGCGGTTACGTCGTTCACACATGTGTATCCGAGCACGTAAGTAAGTGGGTCTTCATCATCGGAAAGCTTTCGCGCATGTTTGGCGATGATCACGCCAAGTTCGCCTTCATGTTCGACCTGTTGCGATTGGGGAGGCAACACAATCTTTTCGCCGCTGCCAATCACTGCCGAGGGCGCTTTCAGGAACAGCAACGGCTCGTCCGGCATCTTGTTTCCCAATTCAACTGCGTGCTCCAGATAGTTGCGCCCGACGCAAACGATCTTTGAGGGCACAACGGGAGCGATAAGGTCAACTTCAGCAAGAGGCAGAGAGCGAGCGTGTGCAAGAAAGTTCAGGTCGTCAAACCACTTGCCCTCTTCCAGGGGATAAACGCGGTCGTTCTCGATACGTGCGAAGCGTGGTTTAAGTAAGCTCTTATGTTTGACGCGGCCGAGTTTCATTTTTGTTTAGGGCACAATCTCAGAAACAACTTCCGATGGCTCACTGACATTCCCCGTTTTATCGATTGCTTTGAGATAGTAATAATACCTCTTGCCTGATTCCACATTCTCGTCCTGGAAAGTTGTGCGGGTGAGAGGTGCCGCATTCAGTTTGGTCCAACGCTCTTTCGGCAGGCTCTCATCGGTTGAGCGGTAAATGTCGTAGCCAACCACATCCGGCTCGGGGTTAGTCGGAAAGAAGATTGAGATTCGCCCGGGAGCCGCGACAATACTCAGGTTGACCGGCGCCGAAGGCGGAAAAATGTCCCGCGGAGAAGCCGTTAAGGTGTTGGAGTTCAGACTTTCGACCTGCGCACCCTCTGTTCCGAGCGACACCGATCGCACAAGGTAGCGGTAGTTCTGCCCAAACTCAAAGGTCTTGTCGGTGTACTGGGTCCCGGAGACAGGGGCGCTGTTCAGGGCTGTAAGACTGATTTCAGTTTGCGACTCATCCATGCGGTAGATGTTGTAGCCCAACAGGTTCACCGGAGTCGAGCCGTCGATATTTGCGGCCGGTGCTTGCCAGGTTAAGGTTATGCCATCTTCCGCAATCTCAACCTTTGTTAGGGTGGGCGCCTGCGCTATGCGAGCAGCAGGCTCAATCAAAAGAAAGTTGGAGAACGCTGCCCGCTGGCCGGCGGCATTAACATAGCGAATCGCGTAGCGCAGACGGGCGGGCTCGCCCGCGAGTTCCAGTGTATCGATGTAATTAAGCTCCTGACCCGCTGTTTTGATTTGATCGTAGGTTACAGACCCAATCAGCGTGGATCGTGCGCCAAACTCTTCTTCGGTCAGCGGCAACGGGGCGCCGGGCTTTTCAGCCAGGCGGTAAACATCGATTCTGCGGATGCTCTGCACACTGCTGTCAGGTGCATTACGTTGCGGTGCAGGCCAGCTCAAGATGACCTGATTGCCTCGCTGAACGCCGGAAAGGAGTTCAGTGCGTTGCTGAACTCGTTCGACGGGTGGCAGTGGCGGCCGGCGTTTACCACATCCCGAGACCGCGATCAGCATTAGGAAAACGCCCGCGATGATCCAGGATTGATTGTCCGGAAGGAAGTCGTTAACGTGCCGCGGGCGGCGGGTGAATGGCATGATCATCAGGCAGGGTGAGATACTCGTTCACATCGCTTCTTCCAGCAAAAAGTGACAACCTCACAAAATGTAGCGACTTAAATCCTGATCTTTGACAGTTTCCAGAAGCATCGCTTCGACGTAAACGGCGTCGATTCGCTGGTTCTTCGGCTCGAGGTCAGGACCTTCAAAACTGATCTCTTCGAGCAGCTTTTCCATAATTGTCTGCAAACGACGCGCGCCGATATTCTCCGTTTGCTGGTTTACGCGCGCGGCGAAGTTAGCAATCGAGTCGATGGCGTCATCGGTAAACTCAATCGCCACCCCTTCAGTTTCCATCATTGCCTGGTACTGCTTAATCAGAGCGTTTTTGGGCTCGGTCAGAATCCGTTTGAAGTCTTCTACCGTCAGGGACTCCAGCTCGACCCGAATGGGAAAGCGGCCCTGCAATTCGGGGATAAGATCAGAAGGCTTGGAAACGTGAAAGGCACCGGCTGCAATGAACAGGATATGATCTGTCCTGACCATGCCGTAACGCGTATTGACGGTTGTGCCTTCGACTATCGGCAGAATGTCGCGTTGGACTCCTTCGCGCGAGACGTCCGGTCCATGGCCTGATTCCCGGCCCGCAATCTTATCGATTTCATCAAGAAAGATAATGCCGGAAGACTCGATGCGCTCGATGGCGGCCCTCGCCACCTGGTCCATGTCTATGAGGCGCTCTTCTTCCTCCTGCATCAAATACTCGATTGCCTCGTCCACCCGCATTTTTCTTCTCTTCGAGCGGCCCTGGAAAAGATTGCCCAACATGTCTTTCATGTTGATGCCCATCTCTTCGACTCCTTGCGGGCCTGCCAGCTCGATAACGGGAAAACTCTTTTCACGCACTTCAATCTCAATCAGGCGATTGTCGAGCTTGCCACTGCGAAGTTGGGCTCGCAGTTTTTCGCGCGTCCGTTGAGATTGTTCATCGCCCTGGGCCTCGATTTCGGTGGTCGAAGTTTCCGCAGTTTCGGCATCGAAGTCATAAAAATTGGACGAAGAGCGCGGCGGCGGCAGCAGGATGTCCAGGATGCGTTCCTCGACATTCAACTCCGCTTTCTCGGCAATCTCTTCAATCTTTTCCTGACGGGTCATCTCAACAGCTATTTCGGTGAGATCACGAATCATGCTCTCGACGTCACGGCCGACATAACCCACCTCGGTGAATTTCGACGCTTCTACTTTTAGAAACGGTGAGTTGGACATGCGCGCAAGACGCCGGGCAATCTCAGTCTTGCCGACGCCGGTCGAGCCAATCATGATGATGTTCTTCGGCATCACGTCGACAGCCATTTCCGGTGCCAGCTTTTGCCGGCGGATACGATTGCGCAGGGCCACCGCTACAGCCCGTTTGGCATTGCGCTGACCGACTACGTGCTTATCAAGCTCGGCAACAATTTGCCGAGGGGTCATCTCGTCCAACCGCACTTCTTCGTCGACGTCACCTGTCAAATAAATAACCATATCCATTACTTCTTTGTGATTAAGCAACGAACAGCAACCAAAGGTGGTTTCTGCAGCGAATTAAAGTTCTTCCACAACTATATTTTGATTCGAGTAGATACAAATCTCGCCGGCCACTTTCAAAGCTTCTATTGCGATGGTCCGGGCGGGGAGCTCGGTGTGTTTTAACAGCGCCTTTGCCGCCGCCAGTGCGTACGAACCTCCTGAGCCGATGGCCAGTACTCCCTCATCCGGAGCGATCACATCTCCGTTACCCGACAGGAGAAAAGAGCCTTTAGTGTCCGCTACCAGGAGCAGAGCTTCAAGATGGCGGAGCATCTTATCTGTGCGCCAATCCTTGCTCAACTCAATAGCGGCGCGCTCGAGGTTTCCGTGATACTGCTCGAGCTTACTTTCAAAACGTGTCAAAAGAGCAAACGCGTCAGCAGTCGCTCCGGCAAACCCGGCGAGTATTTGATCGTTATAGAGTCGGCGGACCTTCTTTGCCCCGGCTTTCATGACTGTTTCGCCCATAGTTACCTGGCCATCGCCGGCGAGGGCCACACTTGAGCCTTTGCGCACAAGTAATACCGTTGTGCTTCGAATGCGAGAAGATTCTTTGCGCATATTGTTCAGAAAGCACTATAGGAATATGCCGTAATGTTAGTCAAGGAGCGGTTCTGTGAGGGGAGAGTTTCAGGTTGCGAATCGCACCAGGAAGGGAAGCATTCAAGCAGGAAGGGAAGCATTCAGGTGGGGGAAATTTGCAGTCTGGAGTCTGGAGTCTGGAGTCGCGAGTCAACCAGGAACTGACGAGTCCGGACTCCGGACTCCAGACTCCAGACTGCAAATTTCCCCCACTTGAATGCTTTCCTTCCTGAGCGCAAATTCCCCCAGGCAGTAGCAACGCGCATACGTGCAATTTGCGATATGATAAGTTACTTTAAATTCAGTCCGGCTAAATTGCATCGCTGGCGAGGATATATGGCAGAGTACAGACCACGCATCGGCATAACGATGCGAATCGAGTTAGAAACTGATCGCTTCTATCTTTCGCGCCACTATAGTGAGGCCGTGGAAGCCGCGGGTGGCGCCCCTGTCCATGTGAGTCTTATTCCCAATGAGGAATATGTGAACGCTGTAGTAGCGGAACTGGATGGCGTGCTGCTTCCCGGCAGTGATTCGGATGTCGATCCACTTCTGTACAATCGCGAACCGCATCAGGCCCTGGGGCAGGTGCACCCCATCAAGGATCAAACTGACTTGTTAGTCATCGAAGCGGCCGAAAAATTGGCATTGCCCACTTTCGCGATCTGCTTTGGTATGCAGGTGCTGAACGTGGCTCGTGGTGGAACACTGATTCAGGACATTCCGGCTCAAGTACCGAATGCGATTAAGCACTCACAGGGCGCTCCCCGAGATCGCGCTTCTCACCGGGTGTCGCTAATGGCTCAGAGCCTGGTGTCGTCGCTTGCCCAAGACGATGCTGCCATTGTAAACAGTCATCATCATCAAGCGATTGAAACTCTGGGCCACGACCTCATTGCGACGGCGTGGTCCGCTGATGGGTTGATCGAGGCTGTCGAAGATTCAAGATCTGATCGCTACGCTGTTGGCGTGCAATGGCATCCCGAGTTGGGCTGGCAACGAGATAAATTTTCTCAGGCACTGTTTGGTCATTTCCTGCAGCAAGCCCACCGTTACGCAGAATCAAAGGGTGCTTCCAAGTCCATGCATGCCTGATGTTTTTCGTTAACCATCGTTTTAAGGGGAGGGGAACTGTGTGAGTGTTAGTCCGTTCGAGTTGACTAATCGTGTGGCCATTGTGACCGGAGGTTCCCGCGGCATTGGAAAGGCTGTCGTAGAATGGCTTGCCCGAGCGGGTGCGCATGTAGTTGTGAATTATGTGAAAGATGAAGCAGCGGCTGTTGCAACGGTAGAGTCTGCATTGGGCGAGGGTGTTGAAGCGATTTCCGTTAGAGCCGATGTCTCAGAACTAGCCCAGGCCGACTACTTGATTAAGACAACCTTGGATCGTTTCCGCCGAATAGACATACTGATTTGTAATGCGGGGATTTGGCAGGGTGCTCCTGCCGAAGAGATCGAGGAAGAACTTTGGGACAAGACCATTCGCATTAATCTAAAAGGAACATGGACAGTCTGCCGGTCGGCAATTCCGCATCTGAAGAAGCAACGGTCAGGCCGTATCGTGATCGTTAGTTCGACAGCCGGACAGCGAGGCGAAGCGAATGTTTCAAACTACGCCGCGTCCAAAGGCGGCCAGATATCTTTCACGAAATCGTTATCGTCTGAATTGGCCGCCTTCGGGATTACCGTTAACTGCGTTGCTCCTGGATGGGTGGACACAGATCTTAATCGGGATGTGTTTAAGGATAAGGCGAGGATACAAGGAATCATTGATACTACTCCGGTTGGTCGTGTCGCCACTCCTGACGATATTGCTTTGCCGATCGTCTTTTTATGCACCGAAGCGGCACGCCACATTACAGGTGAAGTCCTGAATGTAAATGGCGGATCGGTTCTGTGCGGCTGACTGTTAAGAAATTACTTTAACTATCGGGGATTGCCTGGCGAATGACTAGCAAAAGACACGTTCGACTGGGACTTGAGAAATTACTTGAAGAAAACCCCGCACTCGTGCGCGGCGAGCGGGTGGCGTTGATCTGTAATCAAGCGTCGGTTGACCACGGATTGCGACATGCTGCGGACCTGCTTCACGATCACCCGGAGATTCGCCTCACCGCACTCTTTGGCCCGCAACACGGCATTCGTGGCGATGTTCAGGACAACATGATCGAGACGGCCCACGGCGTAGACCGAATGACAGGTCTTCCGGTTTACTCCTTGTATAGCGAGACGAGGGAACCGACTCAGTCGATGTTGGAAGCGGTGGATGTCCTGGTTTTTGACATGCAGGATGTGGGTTGCCGCATTTATACCTTCGCCTATACGCTGGCAAACTGCATGCGTGCGGCCCGGCGATTTGGAAAGAGGGTGGTAGTTTGTGACCGGCCGAATCCAATTAATGGGCTTCATGTTAACGGGAACGTCCTGGAACCGGAGCAGGCGTCTTTTGTCGGCCTGTTCCCACTCCCGACTCGTCATGGGATGACTATTGGTGAACTGGCGAGCCTATTCAATCGCCATTTTGAGCTTGCGTGCGAACTGGAAGTAATACCGATGGAAGGTTGGTCTCGCGACAACTGGATGGACGAAACCGATGCGCCATGGGTGATGCCCTCGCCAAATATTCCAACGCTTGATTCGGCCACTGTGTTTCCGGGGGCTGTTCATTTTGAAGGCACGCAGATCTCGGAAGGGAGGGGAACCACTCGTCCTTTCGAACTGATCGGCGCGCCCTACATCATTCCCGAAGAGTATGCCGGCGCGCTTAATGCGATAGGTCTTCCGGGAGTGTTTTTCAGAAGCTGCGTCTTCCAGCCGACTTTTCAGAAGCATGGTGGAGTCAGCTGTGGTGGCGTTCAGATCCATGTCACAGATCGAGATCAATTTGAACCTGTAATTACCGGCGTCGCCATGGTTAGGACTGCCTACGAGATGTACAAGGATGATTTTCGTTGGAAAGATCCGCCTTACGAATACGTATATGACCGAAATCCTTTCGACGTGATTTCAGGAACGACAAAGACTCGAGAGGCAATAGAGAAGGGAACTTCATTAACGGAAATAAGGGACGGGTGGCAATCGGCTCTGGAGCAATTCAAAACTGTTCGAGCGGAATACCTGTTGTACTGACACCTTAGGTTCGTTCTTACTTTTAACGTTCTTCATCAGAGGTCGTCCTGCCGACCGTTAAAGTTTGGCATCAGGTTTACAGGCGAGTCTCTGGTAACAGCGCTCGATTTTAATGAGGAGCAAAGTTTTTGGATGAGCACGGTTGCCAGTCGATAGTCATTAATGTAAAACTTTAAGTGGTTATGCGTGATGTATTGGAGGTCTTAATTGGCTGTTTCAGATAACGTAAGAGAACTTGAAGAGAAGGTGCCACAGAGGGCCTGGTTAATGGCGTTCGCGGGGTGGTTCCTGCCAGGCGTCGGCCATTTGCTGCAAGGCAAATGGGGGCGCGCAGTGCTTTTGGGAGGAGCGGTCTGGACTTGCTTCCTGGTGGGGCTGGCGATGGGAGGTCATATGTTCAGCCCAACTCCCTCAGACCAGGGCTCCTCGGCGTGGCTACAGGTTCCACCGATGATTGCCAACCTGGGCAGCGGCGTACTCTACATATCATCGTGGCTGATGGGCGTTGGTTTCTCTGACGATCCGGCACATGCGGCACGCGCCACTTATGAATACGGCAACACCTTCCTCTTAATCGCGGGATTGCTGAATTACCTCTCGATGCTTGATGCTTTTGATATATCCGCGGGGAGGAAGTCTTGAGACATTTTCTGGTAATGGCGGCATTCGCACTTTTGACTTCAGTCGTCTTTGGCACTGTTGCCAAGGACACCAACAGGGAGCGAGTTCTTTACGGGGCAAAGGTTTTTGCTGAGTTCATGATTATTGGCCTGGCACTCGGCTGGATTCTGTATTTCGTTCCTTTTTAGTCAACGGTTAGGGCACCGAGATTTCCGGAGATGGCTCTAGTCGATACCGAAGCACTCGTCCTCCGCACTTACAATCTTGCTGAAGCGGACAAGATCGTTGTCTGTTTGAGTCGAGCGGCCGGATTGGTGCGCGGCGTTGCAAAAGGTTGCCGCCGGCTCAAGAATCGATTCGGCGCTGCACTTGAACCCTTCACGTTTGTAAACCTCAACTACTACCAGAAGGAAAACCAGGAACTGGTGTCGATTCGCCAGGCAGAGATCCTGAGATCAAACTTTAACCTGCTGTCGGATCCGGTAACGCTTTCAGGGCTCGCTTACATTGGAGATCTGGTAGTCGACTTCTCGCCACCGTACCAGGCGAATGAGCATCTCTTTCGGATGGTTAAGGCTTGTATCGAAGCAACCTCGGAGTGTCCCGCGGATTTGCAGTCCATTCTCAGGTACTTTGAGGTGTGGCTGCTGCGACTCGAAGGCTTTCTCCCAGATGTAAAGCGGTGCTCCGAGTGTCATCGAATGTTTGCCGAAGGGGAAGCTGTATTTGTAGGTGGGGATTCTGCGCTGCGCTGCCGATCTTGCAACACAAATCAGGAGAGTCACCTATTGTCAGGCGCCGTTCACGCGCAGCTTCGGGCCACATTGAAACTTGGTCCAGGACCATTCGCCCGGGAATCACGCGGAGTGAACGTCAAAGCTAATCGCGAGCTGGCGCAACTAACACAGCAACTGATTATGCGTGTGCTGGAAAGACAACCGCGAAATCGACCGAATTATGCTCCTGCCGGATTTGGCGCAAAATAAGAAATCCACTACTGATCAGTAAGTATGCTGAACGACAGAAAACTCATCCCGCGTTACATCATCGGATCCGTATTGCCATATGTCCTGCTCACACTCGTACTGTTGACCGCAGTTCTGTTCGCCCAGCAGGGAACCCGCTTTGCGGAACTCGCCCTGTTCGCAAACTTGTCTTTCGCACTGCTTGGCCAGGTGGGCGCGGCGCTGCTGCCTAGTGTACTGGTCTTTACTTTGCCGATGGCCGTGTTGGCAGGAATTGTCATCGGCTTTGCGAGGATGGGTACAGATAGTGAGGTGGTCGCAATGCGCGCTGCCGGAGTCGGAACCTGGACCATGTTGTGGCCGGGCCTGCTGCTTGGTCTCGTGCTCACCGGGGCAACGACCTGGCTGCAACTTAAGGAAGCCCCGGAAGCTGCACGCGATTTGCGGCGCGCCGCAGTGCAGGGGGCGCTGGCGAGACTGGATTCACCGGTAGATCCGCGAACATTTACAACCGACCTCCCGGGATATGTGATTTATGTAAGTGACGGCGACAAAGTGCAGGGAACCTGGGGCAGGGTATTCATCTACGCACCGCAGCCTGACGCATCCGCGCAAATACTCACAGCCCGCTCGGGCCGGATCGACTCCTCTGCCGAAAAGGCGGAATTGGTTCTGTCAGACGCTGTGAGGACACGCATACCGGCGGCTGAAGCAGATCAAAAGCAATACGTGGTCGAACGCTTTGATCAGCTCCGTGTGGCGATTAACACAGGTCGCGCTGAGCTCCAGCGACGCTTGACCGACGACGAGATCAGCCCGGACGAGATGGAATGGAGAGACCTGCGAAAGGAAGCCCAATCGGGTTCGCTTGCCGACCAGCGGGCGGCGCAACGCACGATTCATCGCCGCCTCGCCTTGGCTGCCTCGCCTCTGGTTTTCGCCCTGCTCGCCGGGGCAATTGGTCTTCGTGTGAGGCGGGGCGGGCGCAGTGCTGGTGTTTTGATTTCGCTTGTCGTGGTTGTGATCTATTACTTGAGCTCCTTGCTTGGCGAATCCCTGTCGAGGGTGGGCACGGTTTCTCCTGCGGTCGGTGGCTGGATGGCTACGGCCCTAATGTTATTCTTTAGCCTAATGTTCTTGTTGAAGCCTCGTGGGCCAACCGTTTTTCTGGCTTCGCGGATGCGAGGCGGGTCAAAGCTTCCATCAACGTCAGCGAAGATTCACGACCGGCATCACATCACCGGGGTGGGCGCCTGGGGCTTTCCGAGTTTGATGGACATCAGTCTTTTTCGAACGCTCACTGCCAGCTTTGTTTTGGGTTTCGCTTCTCTCGTGTCCGTTTTCATTATCTTTACTCTTTTTGAGTTGTGGCGCTTCATTGCCGCCAATCATGTCCGGGGCTCGCTGGTCTTCAAGTACATTCTGTATCTGCTGCCACTAATCACGGTCGAGTTATTCCCGGCCACAATGCTCATTGCGGTTTTGATTACTTACGCTCTGCTGGCTCGTCGGAGCGAGGCTATTGCCTGGTGGGCCTCAGGGCAGAGTGTTTATAGACTAATGTTGCCAGGGCTGGTTTTTGCATTCGCAGCCGGCCTTGGAGTTTGGCTCGTGCAAGAGCAGCTCATGCCTTACACGAACTTGAAGCAGGACGCGTTGCGCGCGCAAATCAGGGGAGGGGAAGCACGCGCGATTACCGGGGCCGGTCGGCAATGGCTGGCTTCAACCGAAACCAATCGCCTCTACTCGTACGAGTTTGATGAGCAGCGCGAAGTCTTACGCGATCCCGTAATTTACCAACTTGATGCGGAAGGCGTTCATCTCACGGACGTCATTAATGGCACCCTGGGAACATGGACAGATGCCAGCCATCTCGAGATCAAAGATGGTTTGGCAATCGGGTTGAAAGGAATCGAGGTCGAGAGGCGTGTGATTCCGGACAGCTTAATTGCCGGTGTCGAGCCGCCGCAGGTGTTTAAGCCGACTGTTGACAAGCCCTCACAGTTAAGCTCACAAGGTTTAAGCACTTATTTAAAAGCAGCGAGAAGACGTGGAATTGATGCTTCAGCGCTCGCCGTCGCCCTGCAACGAAAGTACGCCAGCCCCTTCGGAGTTATGATTATGGCTCTCTTAGGAATGCCTTTGGCTCTGGCGTTCGGCCGCCGTGGTGCGATCATTGCGCTTTGTGTAGCGGTCGGCTTCAGCATCGCTTACTGGGGAGTGGGGGGTGGCTTTCAACAACTAGGTGAGCATGGACTACTTCCCGCCGCCGTGGCTGGCTGGTCGCCGTTGGTCATCTTTGCGGCGGCGGGGATCTACTTTCTTTCGCGCGTGAAGACCTAGGTACCGGTCTCCCAACTGGTAATGTATTCCAACTGTTCCGCCGTCAGCGTATCAATCGAAAGCCCCAATGCTTTGAGTTTCAGGCTGGCGATCTCAGTGTCTACCTCTTTGGGCAGCAGGTGTACGCCCGGTTCGAGTTGGCCCTTCTTCTTAACCAAATACTCAACCGATAGCGCCTGGTTCGCAAAGCTCATGTCCATGACGCTGGCCGGATGACCTTCAGCCGCAGCCAGGTTAATCAAACGACCTTCGCCGAGGACCATGATGCGCTTGCCACTGCCGAACTTGTATTCCTGAACAAACGGCCGGACCGTGGTGGGCTCTCCCGACAGCTCCCGTAGCGCCACCAGGTTCAGTTCGAGATCAAAGTGTCCGCTATTGCATACGATGGCTCCATCTTTCATTTTGGTGAAGTGAGGCCCGTCAATTACGTGGCGGTTACCTGTGACAGTGATGAAGATGTCGCCCACCGAAGCCGCTTCAGCCATGGGCATCACGCGGAATCCGTCCATCACGGCTTCGACCGCTTTGATGGGATCGATCTCCGTGACGATTACGTTGGCGCCCATGCCTCGAGCTCTTAACGCAACGCCTTTTCCACACCAGCCATACCCAACGACAACTATATTGCGGCCGGCCAGCAGGATGTTTGTAGCGCGAATAATTCCGTCAAGCGTCGATTGGCCAGTACCGTAGCGGTTATCAAAGAAATGTTTGGTCTGGGCGTTGTTCACCGCGATCGCGGGGAAGCTCAGAACACCCGCAGTTTGCATTGCTTCCAGGCGTTGAATCCCAGTTGTAGTCTCTTCGGTTGAACCAATTATCTCTTTGAGCTGATCCCGGCGCTCTTTGATTACAGTGGCCACAACGTCTGAGCCGTCATCGATAATCACGTCGGGGTGATAATCCAAGGCGGTCCTGACATGCCGATTATAGGTCTCAGTTGACTCGCCCTTAATGGCGTAAACCGGAATGCCCCAGTCAGACACCAAAGAAGCGGCCACGTCATCCTGGGTCGACAGGGGATTCGAGGCTATCAAAACAGCGTCGGCGCCGCCGGCCTGTAAGGCGCGAGCCAGATTGGCAGTCTCAGTAGTTATGTGAGCACAGGCAAGCAGCTTGACTCCCTTTAGCGGCTTTTCTTCGCCAAAGCGTTCTCTGATCAAACGGAGCACAGGCATTTCCCGCTCGGCCCATTCAATCCGTTGCTTGCCCTGGGCCGCCAGGCTTATGTCTTTCACGTCATACTCGAGCGAACGTGCGTTTGCACTCATCTAATTATTCCTTTGTGATTGAAAGATTTGTTATCGGAACCTTCAAATTCTATCCACAGATTACGCAGATTACGCAGATTTAAGAATCAAAACTGAGACAGCTGTGTTGCGCTATCAGGTTAATTGCGTTGGACCTGCCTTAACTTAATCTCCGTTATCGGCGTAATCTGTGTAATCTGCGGATGAACGCGCTGTTAGGTCCTTCAAATTCTATTCACAGATTACGCAGATTACGCAGATTCAAGAATCAAAACTGAGACAGCTGAGTTGCGCTATCAGGTTAATTGCGTTGGACCTGCGTTAACTTAATCTCCGTTATCGGCGTAATCTGTGTAATCTGCGGATGAACGCCCAGACCAGCGGTCTCAGATTTTTGCAGCTTCGCGCAGCGACTCGGCCTTATCCGTCCGCTCCCAGGTGAATCCCTCTCCGTCGCGACCAAAATGGCCGTATGCTGCGGTTGCCTTATAGATTGGACGGCGCAGGTTGAGTTCTTCGATTATCCCGCGTGGGGTTAGTTCAAAATTGTCGCGCACCAACTTGGACAAGACATTATCGTTCACGCGGCCTGTTCCTTCGGTGTTGACCAGAACCGAGACCGGATCGGCAACTCCGATCGCGTAAGCGAGTTGGACCAGGCAGCGATCAGCGAGTCCAGCAGCAACGATGTTCTTGGCAACGTAGCGGGCCATGTAAGCTGCGGACCGATCTACCTTGGTGGGATCCTTGCCAGAGAAAGCGCCACCGCCATGTGGTGCGTAACCGCCATACGTATCCACGATGATCTTTCTGCCCGTTAAGCCGGCATCTCCCTGGGGACCACCAGTGACAAAGCGTCCGGTGGGATTGATGTGATACTTCGTGCCTCTATCGAGCAATTCGGGCGAGACCGTGCGGCGGATAACCTTTTCTTCGATCTCAGAGCGCAGTTGTTCGGTGCTAACGCTGGGACTGTGTTGTGACGAGATGACGACGGCTTCCAGTCTGAAGGGTCGCCCGTCGCGATATTCAACCGTCACCTGCGATTTGCCGTCCGGCCTCAGATAACCGAGTTCACCGGATTTGCGGGCTTCCGACAATCGCCTTGAAAGCAGGTGCGCGAGTTGAATCGGCAGCGGCATCAGTTCGGGAGTATCGTTGCAGGCAAAGCCAAACATCAGGCCCTGATCGCCGGCGCCTCCGGTATCGACACCCATAGCGATATCGGGCGACTGGCGGTCGAGGGCGGAAAGAACGCTGCAGGTTTCGGAATCGAAACCAAACTTCGCGCGCGTGTAGCCAATCTCTTTGATTGTGTCTCTGGCGACTCGGGAATAATCAATCCGGGCCGTGGTAGTGATTTCGCCGGCGATAACAACCAGGCCGGTCGTCACGAGGGTCTCACAGGCCACACGGGCCATCGAATCCTCGGCGAGCGCGGCATCAAGAACGGCGTCAGAAATTTGGTCGGCGATTTTGTCTGGGTGGCCCTCAGTGACAGACTCGGAGGTAAACAGGTAGCCTGATTCGGTACTCAAGGTAACTCCTTCATAAATATAGACTAGGACGACGAGCAGAAAAAGACCGCGTACTGTAACAGTCAGACTTTAGGGGTGTCAAGGAAGGGCTCTCTACTCGGTAATGTCCTAGTTTGGTTTCGTGTTTTTTCTCGCTAGGACATGAACGATCCACGAAATCACACTAAACCGAACGAACAAATCAATTAGCTTCGTGTATTTTCGTGGATCGTATTACTTGGGGAGCAGCATCTCTCAAAATAGGACACCACCGACACAGAGATGGAAGCGGGAACCGAAAATATGACATCATCCTCAAAAAGCCTAACCAGGGTAAATACCTCTATTACGGCTAAGATTCCACAATCTTTCAATCATAGGCCGTGAGAATGCGGTTCATTGCTTCATCCAGTGCACTATCGACTTGACGTCGCTTTTCATCAGCTTCGAACCACTTTACGGTACGCAGAATACCTTCGCGAAAGGGGATGGTTGCTTCGAACCCAGGTACAAACCTCTTGATCTTGCTGTTATCAAAAGCTACGCTCCAGGTCTTATCCCCAAAGAGACTGCCCGCCAAGCTTGGTTCAACCCGGGAGATGAAGTCGGACGTTATATGCACAATGTTTGGTACCACCCCCAACGCTTCGGCAATTGTTTGATAGATTTGATTCCACGTCAGTACCTCATCCGAGGTAATGTGAAACGCCTCACCGACTGACTGCTCATTGCCGATTAGCCCCAGCAACCCTCGGCCAAAATCTTCCGCATGCGTCACAACCCATAAAGATGTGCCATCACCATGGACGATAACTGGTTTCTTTTTCTTCATCCTGTCAGCGACCGTGTAGCCAGCGGAACCACCAATTGAAAACGGGAAGTGTCTATCATACGTGTGAGAAGGACGCACAATCGTGACTGGAAACGCTTCTTCGCGATAAGCCTGGAGCAAGCGCTCTTCGCAGGCGATTTTGTTTTGCGAATAATCCGAGTAAGGATTGTGACGTGGAGTTGATTCGCTTACGAGAAAGTGCGCCGGCGGTTTCTGATAGATCGAGGCAGAGCTGATGAAAATATACTGCTTAACTCTTCCTTGAAAGAGCGCCAGGTCTCGCTCGATTTCATCAGGGGTGTATGCAATCCAATCGACGACCGCGTCAAACTCCAGTCCGCTTAGGGCGGTGCGAACCAGTTCCGGTTTTTGCATATCAGCGGTAATAGAGTGACAACCGGACACCTCCTGGTTGCGCGAGCCCCGATTGAGCAGATATAGATCGAGACCTGCAGCTATTACCTGGCGGCTGACAGCCAGGCTGATCCTCCCCGTACCGCCGATGAAGAGTACTTTCATATCCCTGGTTTCCTTCGTAACTGATGGAACCCCATTCTGATCTTAAGAATCCTCGCGATGGTTCCGCGCAAACAGCACCCAAACGCTATAATGCTGATTGCTCTTTCCTATGTATGCGATGACCAATCCATTCTGCGCAATGGCCGCGGCCGGAAGCTCACCATCGTTTTGGACAATCATGGTCTCAGGCGGAGTCGTATGAACATCGACTTTGGCAGTTAGCAAACGAGCGGCGCCGTTTTCGCTGTTTTCCCATATCGCAGTCAAATCTTTATTGCCAGCAAGGAGAACGGGCGTGCCTGTCGTTAGCCCGGCTGAAAGGAGTCGCCGCGGGCTGAAAGTTGAGCCATTGTCTTTCGACTCAGACCAGTAGAGACCAGTCTGACCTCTTGTCCCTGCTGAATACCACAAGACACGCAGCGTGCCGTCCTTATCAACTGATAGCGCGGAACCTGAAACAGGACATCCCGCCAATACCCACTGATCGTCGCTAACGATCTTTGGCTCTGTGAAACTCTTGCCGCCATCCGCTGAACACGAAACCGCGATATGACGAAGGTCCCCGGGAAGAACTTGCCGCCAGCTTAGGTAGATGCGGCCTACTGGTCCAATGGCCAGTGCCGTCTTTCAGCAAGGACAGACATCCGTTGCCACTTTTCGGTTAGGCATGAACGTATGCCCGCCGTCTGATGACGAGGAGACGAAAAGCTCGCGGTTGCTTTCCATGTGATGTCCCTCAGTCTTGGCATCCATCTTCATATCTTTGATGGGTGTTATGTTTCGCTCATCCAACCACGCAACATAGATGCGACCATCGTCTCCGATCGCCAGCGAGTGCATTCCGTGAACAGCTGGTTTTGTGTCGTCGTTAACCTTTACTGGCGCACCGAATGTCTGGCCGTGATCTCGCGATGATGACAAGTAAAGGTCTGTGGCGTGGCCGGATTCTGCTTCTACGCGCGCGGTCCAGCCGACGAAGATGGTTTGATTAGGCGCGACGACCACTGTAGGCGGGTCGCCTCGCCAGGCGGTCGCCATTCCTGCCTGGGGATTCACCCGCACCGTTGGTCCTTGCATATGACCATCGCCGCTAAAGCGGGCAATCATCACGTCTGCCTGATATTCGGAATGTGATTTACCCAAGCGACATATACACCGCCGTCAGTTGATGCTGCTGTCACAGGCTCAGCCGCGTCCACGTCTCCTGAAGATACGCGGACGGGCTGGCCGAGCCCGGGCATGATTTCTTTCGCCGCTGCATCGGTTCGCCCGTGTTTGCAGCCCGATAGAAGCAACAGGGCGATAAACAAGAGTCCCGCCACACAGCGTGCTCGATTGTTGTAGTTAGGGATTGGCATATCGATCTTTCCAGAAGTTGCCGTTCAATCCGATTGGGAACGAATTCATATATTGCGGCTGAACGGGATGAGAACAAAATAGCGGCTTGGCCTCAAAAAGCCGAAATGACTGACCTCTCATTCACACCGGGCTCCAGCCCGGTATCTGGCGCCATAACAAATTAGGAAAAGAGTCTACAGGAGAATCAGCAAGGCGCTACCTTACTTCACGAACTATTTCTCACCCAAAAGGATGATTCTCACCGTTCGGAGACTAATTCACCCGAAAGTATGACGACAAACTTGATGCACTGAGCTATTTTTCACCTCGAAATTTGAAAACCTATCAGGAGAAGCAAACGATGAAAAAGACAATTCTGACTTTCGGGCTCATTTCCGGCGCCATCATGGCAGTAATGATGTTCGCCACCCTCCCTTTCACGGATTCGGCTTGGCTGCAATCGCATAGCATGTTCATCGGCTATACGACGATGGTCTTGTCGTTCATGCTGGTGTTCTTCGGCATCCGCTCCTATCGCGAGAACATTGGCGGTGGGACCATCACGTTCGGGCGCGCCTTTGCCGTAGGCATTCTAATCACCCTCATCTCATCCGTTTTGTACGTAGTCACGTGGGAGATCATGTATTTCGGCGTGCCCAGCTTTGGTGAGAAGTTCATGACCATGTGCGTCGCGCACATAAAGAACTCAGGCGCCAGCCCGGAAGCGATCCAAACCCAGCTCAATCAGTTGAAGTATTTAGACAACCCCTTCATCAATGCGGCTATGACCTTTGTTGAGCCGTTCCCGGTTGGGTTAATCATCACGCTGATCTCGGCATTGATCCTGAGGAAGAAAGTGAAACCACAGGCTAGTGCGAGCCCGGCAACAGTCGAAGCGTGATTTGGAGAACGCAGGAGATCAATCGAAGAATGGTTGATTATGAAGAATGGCGACCATAATATTGGCCTGTTTCAAGGCATGTTCGATAAGAACATTCTCACCTTCAACCCGGGCTGGACGAGCGATGCCCAGCCACACTTCGATCTAGAGTTAGCTTTTCCCGTGAAGAAAATGAAAGGAGCTTAGGAAACGACTATGGCAAAAATAACAGGGATCGGCGGCGTATTCTTTAAAGCGAAAACCGATAATAAAGCTCTACGCGAATGGTACAAAAAGCATCTCGGCATGGAGCTTGCAGAGTGGGGAGGCTGCGCCCTCAGGTGGCCCGAGGATAAAGCAGAAGATAAGGGTGTTACGGCATGGCACGTCGCTGAGCCGACCACAAAATGGTTCAGTCCAAGTGAATCATCCTTCATGATTAACTATCGAATCGACAATATGGACGAAATGATCGGGCAACTCAACGCCGGAGGAGTTTCGATCCATCAAGGACCAGAGTATCACGAGAACGGCGCGTTCCTTTGGATCATTGATCCCGATGGAAACAAGATCGAACTTTGGGAGCCAAAAATTTGGGACGACAAAAATAAGAAATGATAATGAGGACTCTTATGCGAGCATTAACCTACCTCTCACTTTGAGTCCCCCTTCTGCGCGCGCAGATACTCTTGAGGCCAGTTTCTTCGGCGCTCAGCAAAGGTGAACCAGATGTGCTTAGTAGGAGTGAGCCGCTCGGAGAGCAGGCTTAGGAATGCCGCCGACTGTGTCCGTTTGTAGTCAATCATCTCTTAATCTTACCGCTGCTTCGCAAACGTGTGCGGAAGCGACGAACCTTTGCCAGATTTCCGCAATCCTGCATGTGGCACCATTGGCGGCTCCTATTTCGGCTTGTATCTTCAAACAGCCAGCCGCATTCTTCACCGCCACACTCACGTAGACGAGACAAGTCTCCTTTAATCAGAAACTCAGCCCCTGAATGCGCTATCGACCAGAGCATCCGATCGAGCGAAGCCTCCCTGCCAATCCACTCCCACTTAAACCCTTTCTCCGTACGCGAGCAGCGTCGCCATGCTTCCACTCCGATGAGCGGCGCTTGTAGCGAAACCGATTCTCGAAAGGTTGAGTGTTCCTGGTAGGGGACCGCGCATGTGATGCCGCCCACGGGAGGGTTTTGGCGGCAACACCGGCATCCATGACGGACACAACCTCGCATGGAAGATCGCAGCAGTTTTGAGTGTGTGGCTTATAAGGCAAAGCCTACTACAATACTACAACATAATATGTATTATCAGACGCAGGGCATATGCTCCGTAAACACGCAAAGATGTTAGTTTCGGGCCAACCTTGTCGCCTTCCCGGATCTCCGGCTTCCCGACCTCGTCCTAATTATCATCGTCTTCATCATCCTCGTCTTCCCACTCTAATTCCGCGTCTGAATCTTCGGGATTGTCTTCTTCGGCATGGCCGGCTGCTGCGAATTTTGCAAACCATCCACCTGCCGCTGCCAGTTGCTCGGGCGTACCTTCTTCCAGCACCTGACCTTCGTCCAACACATAAACATAGTCAACATCCTTTACCATCGAAAAGCGATGTGCAATCACAATCGTCGTGCGTCCCTTTCGCAAAGTAGCCAGCGCCTCTTTGACTTCCAATTCAGTGGCGTAGTCAAGATTAGCCGTTGCTTCATCAAGCACCATGACGCGTGGATTTGCAGCCAACACACGCGCCAGCTGCAGTCTTTGTCTCTCGCCCACAGAGAGCCCCATTCCGCCTTCGCCGACTTTTGTTTCCAGACCCTCAGGCAACCGTTCCAGGGCGTTCTGCAGTCCCGCCGTAAGAGCCGCCGCTCGTACTTCGGCAACCGTCGCCTCAGGACGTTTGTAACGAATGTTGTCTGCAAGCGTTCCGCGAAAGACTGCGCCTTCAGCAGCCACGACGCCAATTTCCCGACGCACTGAGGCCGCTTCGAGTTTAGATAGGTCTTGTCCATCAATAAAAATTTCACCTGACTTGGGTTCATAAAGACGCATCAACAAATCGGTCGTCGTAGTCTTACCCGCGCCTGACGGCCCAACAATGCCCACCACCTTTCCAGCTTTGATTTTGAGACTCAATCCGCATAAAACATCCCGTTCCGGCACATAGCCGAAATAAATATCTTTGAATTCAATCTCTCCCTTTCCGGCTTTGACGGGTTCTCCTGTTTGCGGTTCCATCTCTTTCTCCGTAAGGCGCAAAGCGCGGCGCAAGGCGATGCCGTACTGCTGTAGTTCAATCGCAAGCGAGGTAAGCTCATCAATCGGGTCGTATAGCATTCCGACATAAGAAACAAACATCACAACATCGCCCGGGGTTAGCTCATGTTTCAACGCGAAATAACCGCCAATCCCCAAAACTAACGCATGTCCCAGTTGTGTGATCGAGTGTTCCCAGAACTCAAATTTATTGCCCAGTTTAGTGCGTTGAATGTAGGCTTGATACGCCGCAAGTGAAACCTCCTGAAACTTTTCCGTCTCACGCGTCTCGGCGCCGGAAAGCTTAATCGTCTTGATAGCAGAAAGAGAATCTTGAATTCTGCCCGACACATCTTCCCATTGAGCGTAGTAATCTTCCAATCCCTTCTCTAACCTTTTTGCGGAACGCCAGGCGATGAAGAAATAGAGTGGGAGGGTTGCCAGGGCAATCAGAGTCATCTCCCAGTTCTGAGTCAACATGATCACAAACGCTCCGATAATGGTCATCGTTTGAGGAACGATTGTTTGCGTGAATGCGTTGACGATTGGTGCAACCTGGTCTGATTGATCAATTTGTTTCGCGAGCGCACCGCTGGCCCGCTTGCCAAAAAAGCCGAGCGGCAAACGCAGAACATGACCAAACACATTCTGAATGAACCTTGTTTCAATTTGGCTGGCGACCTTCGCGCTCATGTTGTCAGCGATGAGCCAGACTAGATAACTGAAAACGCTCAAACCAAACATAAGAGTCACAGCCCAAATAAATGTATTGAGTGTTTGCTCAGGCGTTCGCGGCGCAACGTGACCGCGACGGTGTGGTTGTTCATAGCGCAAATGATGTCTTTGTTGCCTGGGTGTTTCTGTTCTATGCGGCCGCGCAGCGCGTGGTTCGCGTGGTTCGTTCTTTTGATAGACTGTTTGTCGAATGCCGGCGCCGGGCAAATTGCCATTTTGTGATGCGCCGATCTCCGTTTCCTGCTCTGCTGTTTCCCTTTGGGCTTTGTCAACAAACAACCCGGCGACATCGTTAACCGCGACACGATAAATCAACGGCTCGACCAACGCGGCGGCGGTGCTGAGCGCGGCCAGGAAAATGATTAGGAGGATACGACCGCGAAAAGGGCGGGCCAGATTGAAGAGTGTTCTCCACGGATTCAATTCCGCAAGGTTGTCGTCGTTAACATTTCCAGTCTCAATTTGTGGGGACATCATTGTTGGACCTCCCTCAACGGTTAGGAGATGGGCTGACGTTTCCTTCGCTGGGACTTTTAGTTGAATCCTCTGCTGATTGTCCAGATTTATGAGGCCTCGTCTGAGCGGGAAGCTAGCAGTCGGACGGTGTTCACAATAATTGACGATCGTCGATCCCGGCTAAAGGGCGAAATCGCTGCCGACAACGGGTGCGTTTCCGCGATACAATCGGGCGTATGAAACGTTCTGGAGTTGCAGATCTTCCGCTTCATGGCGGCCGCGTCCCGCCCTGGTTGTCCGCACGCATGACCAAGCTCGGGACAGCTATCACCGATTGTTAATGATTACG
>Ga0137403_10000064_pt1 | contig 112460 bp, 97 predicted proteins | sample CZOMad2_1_16fung_FD_122057 | JGI IMG/M metagenome (GOLD analysis project Ga0137403, IMG submission 122057) | Vadose zone soil fungal communities from Angelo Coast Range Reserve, California, USA - CZOMad2_1_16fungal (Hybrid Assembly) | ecosystem: Environmental > Terrestrial > Soil > Vadose zone... | reverse complement strand
GTAAGTGCGGATCAATTCGCTCCCGCGGAACAGACAAGACTTCAACTGACTGTGGGGCAGGAAATCCACCGCAATTTCATGATGCAGCTCGCCACACTTTCCTCCACGATTTCCGTGGTGGAAAGCGTCGAGTCCGCAATTGATACCAGTTCTGCCCGGCTCGGAATCAACATCAACCAGCGTGAAGTTAGCGAACTTCCCTTGAACGGCCGCCAGGTTTCCCAACTCTTCCTGCAGGCGCCGGGTTCTACAAACAGCGGTGATGGCTCGTTTGGCGCGATCCGCTTCAGTGGGCGCGCTGTGGAACAGAATGCCGTCCGCTATGACGGTGTCAAAGGGGGAGGCGTGATTGACTCGCAGCCGGGCGTGCTCAACGGCGAAATCAACACGCCGTTTCGCCTGCAATCCAGCCTCGAGAACGTCCAGGAGTTCCGCGTCGAATCAAGTAACTACCCAGCTGAATACGGCACTGGTACCGGCGGACAAGTCAGTGTGATCACCAAGTCCGGGTCGAACTCCTTCCACGGTTCCGCCTACGAGTATTTTCGGAACGATCGTCTTGACGCCAAGAATTTCTTTGATTTCGGCAGCAGGAAATCGGAACTCCGCCTGAATCAGTTTGGCGCATCGCTGGGCGGGCCGATCGCGAAGGATAAACTTTTTTTCTACTCGTACTACGAGGGCTACCGGGTGCGCGCTGGGATCAATAACATTGAGTCGATTCCCAGTGCAGCCGTGCGCGGCTTGCAGGCTTGTGCCACAGGGACGACGGGTGGATATACCCCAGGTGGAACCCCAGGGGCAGCCGGCAACTGTGTCGACTCAAGAGTTCAACCGTTGCTTAGTACTTTCATCGGTCCAGGTTCATTCCTTCTGAAAGCTGAGCAGGGTCTGCCGGGCCCGGTTTCCGGGGTCAACGGTGGCGGAGGCTTCGATATTTACCAATTGAATGGTCTGACCACGGTCGGCGAAAATTCTGGCGGTCTGCGCCTCGATTACCGCATCAATAACAAACATACGCTATTCGCCCGGTATTTCCGCGATCAGGGCAATTGGCTGTATCCGGAAGGCGTCACGGGACGCACCGTAAACGTCATCGATAACCCTCAAAACGGTGCCCTCTCCCTGCAGAGTAATCTCACGAACACAATGATTAATGAAGCCAAAGTTGGTTTCAACGAGGCGCTTTCCCGGATCAGTGGATCCGCGCCCACTGACCCTGGAGCGGACCTCTCCACGATAGCGATCAGTATCTCAGGAAACATTGCGAACGCGGGGATTGCCGGGCAAGGTTCCACGACTGGGGTAGCCACTCCCGGTGCATTGGTGCGTTCGAATAGCGCATCGAATGGCCAGGCGCAACCCTACACGCCGTACTCGCTCTCGTTCATCGACAACGTTAACTGGACGCATGGAAATCATGCTTTGAAATTTGGCGCAGAGCTTCGTCTGGTTCGGATGTACACGGACAGACAGGGCGGCGTCACCTATACCTTCTCCAGCATCAACAATTTTTTGGCGAACAGTCTTCAGTCAACTCAGTTCCTTGGCGATCTGTCCGCGCCGTCGGCTTTCTTTAACAACTCAACCGGACCGGCCTTCGCCAAGCAGGCGTACTACATCGGCTATGCCCAGGATGAATGGAAGATAAAACCGAATGTGACTCTGAGCTATGGCTTGCGTTACGAATACTACTCGCCGCTGAAAGAGGCGGGCAATCGGCAAATATATTTTGACACTACCACCGGTGTGTTGCGCGATTCGAGCGGCGATCCTTATCACACTAAGAAAGACAACTTCGGCCCGCGTCTCGCTTTAACCTGGTCACCGAACCCGTCGGGCACAGGATGGTTCGGCGGTGGCAAGACCCTCCTGCGTGGAGGTCTCGGGATCTTTTATGGTCCGGGTCAGACTGAGGACCAGATTCAACCAATCGAATCCAATCGCATTAGTTCGACCATTAGCGGCGGCGCCTATCCGCAGGATCCGAACGTGATTGCGGCGGCCTTTCTGACTAACCCAAACAACCGGCAGTATCAGCCGCGCGCCTACGCGCCGGAATACACGATTCCTGAGAAGATCTATCAGTACAGCTTTTCAGTACAGCAGGAGCTACCGTACAAGATGGTTTTGACCGCGGGCTTTGTCGGTTCGCAGGGACGCAATCTCTTTCTACGGAGCATCGCCAACCGCATCTTGCCTGGCCAAACTACAATTACCGACGGCACCACGCTGCCGCTCGGAGTCGGCGTGATCAATCGCACGAATGCCGGCGGTCAGGTCATCGCCGTCAACACCGTGCGAGAATTCTCGATCGTCTCAGGCTCGTCGTCAGTGCTGAACCCTTTTGCCGAGATTGATGACAAAACCAGCGGCGGACATGACGCTTACAAGGCGCTGCAAATGTCGCTCGGCCGCCGTTTCAGCACCGGGCTGACGTTGAATTCGCAGTACTCCTTCTCGCGTTCGTTCGGAAATACTTCCGGATCGAACGAGGCGCGCACCGCGGCCAACAATGCGCGCGCGACCAGCGAGTATGACTACGACCTTGGCTACAACAACTTTGACGTCCGCCACACGTTCAATTTGAGCGCGATTTACGATCTGCCGTTCGGCAAGGGTAAGAAGTACGAGCTCAGCGAAATCGGCAACGCGATTCTTGGTAACTGGGAGATCGGGACGATCATGAATGCCCGCTCAGGTCTGCCGCTCGAAATTGGCATCGTGCGTCTTGACGTCGTGATTCAATGTCGCAACACTGCCGGCTGCATCGTGCCGACCGGTGCTGGTGGAGTGAACACGACTTTCGCGAACGGTTTTGTGGCGCAATTGCCCGGCACGATCAACGCGGCGAATCCACTACCGCCGGGCTTTATCGCGGTGGTGAATACGCCCAGCGGCGGCTCGTCACGAAACGTGCGCCGGCCGGACTTTGTTTCCGGCGTCAATCCGTATCTAACCATTGATCGGCTCATTCTGAATCCGGCCGCGTTCGCGACACCGGCGCCGGGAACTTTTGGCAACGTCCCGCGGAATGCGTTGCGCGGACCAAACTTCCAGCAGTTCGACCTCATCTTTAATAAGCGCTTCAAGTTTTCAGAGACCACGAACCTGGAATTCAGGACTGAGATTTTCAACGTCTTCAACCGCGCGAACTTTGACATACCCGGTTCGCGCTTGAACCTGGCGCTGCCAACTGTCGCCCTCGCCGGCGGCGTTTATACGATTAGTTCCGGCGCTAACGTGGTTCAACCGGGCCAGGCCTATACTCAGGGCGCCGCTGGTGGGACCTTCGGCTTGCTTCGTCAGACCGTGGTGCGCGATGTAGGCCTCGGCACCAGCCGTCAGATTCAGTTCGCGCTCAGGCTCAACTTTTAGTGAACATGGCCGGCAACGCCATGGGGCCGCGACTGTCGAGCATGATGTTATGCTCCTCAGTCGCGGCTAATATTTCATAACGGACGCTTTCTTTCTTAATCTGATCGGGGGAAGCCTGATCGTTTCTGAGGAGTTCACGCGTGCGACTTTTTGGTATCGGAATAATGCCCGCCGAAGAAGACTACCTGGCTTCGTTGGGGCAGATGACGACGATGGTTGGCGAGAGCGCTCGCTCGCTGGTAGAGATGTTTGGTGACGAGTGCGGCGAAGGAGAGCGCTATGCCGGACACATCAAAACAATCGAGCATGCCTGTGATGAAATCACCCACAACATATCTACCCGGCTGAGCCGCTCTTTCATCACCGCGATCGATCGGGAGGATATTCACGCTCTGGCCACGGCGTTGGACGATGTGGTTGATTTCATTGATGCGCTCGCCAGCGCCGTGGTAATGTACGGCGTCCAGGAATACACACCATTCATGCGAATGTTTGCGGGGGTAATCCAGCAAATGTCAGTCGAGCTCGATCTGCTCGTGCCGACCGTCGAGCGGCCGAAGGAGCTCAATACGCGTTTGCTCAAACTGCATGAACTCGAAAGAGAAGGTGACGAAATTTATCGAGAGGCCATGAGGGATCTGTTTCGCGGAGGAACCGATGTGCACTCAGTTATTTTCCTGAAGGATCTTTATGAGAATCTTGAAGCCACGGTCGATCGTTGCCAACATGTTGGCGACGTGTGTGAGCGCATCGTGATCAAGAACACGTGAAGCGGGACGAACGCCCAACCAACTCAAACTATGCCTGAGATCAATGCGACCGTCATTCTTGTCTTTTTCATCGTTCTGGTCGCACTCGTGTTTGATTTCACCAACGGCTTTCACGATGCCGCGAATTCTATCGCCACCGTAGTTTCGACGCGGGTCTTGTCCCCCCGTTATGCCGTGATGTGGGCGGCGACCTTCAACTTTATCGCCTTCGCTTTCTTTGGCACGCGGGTCGCGAAAACGATCGGCGGGGATCTGGTGCGAATCGATCTGATTCAACAGGATCATCGGCTATATGTCCTGTGCGCAGCGCTCATGGGGGCAATTATTTGGAACCTAATCACATGGTACCTGGGATTGCCGACGTCCAGTTCGCACGCTTTGGTAGGCGGCTACGCAGGTGCAGCGATTGCGGCTTATCACGGCGTCAGTGGTTTGCTGAAACCCGAAGGGTGGATCAAAACGCTGATCTTTATCGTGGCTTCGCCGGTGATTGGATTCGTAATGGGCTTTGCGATCATGGTGGCGGTCTACTGGATCTTTCATCGCTGGACGCCGGCCCATGTGGACAAGACATTTCGCCGCGGGCAATTGCTTTCGGCGGCGGCTTACTCATTAGGCCATGGTGGCAATGACGCACAAAAGACGATGGGCATCATCACCGCGGTGTTGGCGACAGGCGGAATGTTCGGTTTGCACATGGGCGACAAGGGATCTCTGCCGGCGATTCCGATCTATGTGGTGCTGACGGCCCATGCAGCCATTGCCTTGGGTACACTATCCGGCGGTTGGCGGATCGTTCATACCATGGGTTCAAAGATTACGAAGCTGCGGCCGGTCGGAGGGTTCTGTGCTGAGACCGCGGGAGCAATTACCCTGTTTGGCGCCACCGCGGCCGGAATTCCAGTGTCTACGACGCACACCATCACTGGCGCCATTGCTGGAGTTGGATCGACGACGCGACTGTCGGCAGTCAAATGGCGCGTGGCCGGAAGAATCGTTTGGGCCTGGGTGCTGACTATTCCGGCGGCGGCAGCGTTTTCGGCGTTGTGCTTTTTTATCATCCGATTGATCTCAATGATCGTCGGTCGAGTAGCCTGAGGGCTATTAGGATCGTAACGGATATTTTTTGCTCGCTCCCCAACAACCGCTTAGCCGTCCCGGGTCATGCCGAAACCTGCACTGATTATCGAAGACGATCCTGACATAGCTGAGAGCGTCAGATATAACCTTGAGTCCGCCGGTTTCTCCGCGACAGTCGCGGCGACGGGCGAGGACGGGCTGAAGCTCGCCCTCGATACACAGAATCCGCCCGCGTTCATCGTGCTCGACCTGATGCTGCCCGGCATGAATGGGATGGAATTGTGTCGCCGGCTGCGGCGCGAGAAACAGACTCGCCGCACGCCGATTATCATGCTAACGGCGAAAACGTCAGAAGCCGATCGCATCGCGGGGCTGGATCTGGGAGCCGATGACTATATTGCCAAGCCGTTTTCAGTACACGAGCTGATGGCGCGGGTGCGAGCAGTGCTCCGACGAGTTGATGACGATCCGGGCGAACGCTACGACGACGGCCGCCTGACAATCGACTTCCTCGACGTTCGCGCCGCTTGCGACGGCACGAACGTGAAACTTACGAACAAAGAGTTCCAGTTGCTCTCAGTGCTGGCGAAAAAACGTGGCCGCGTGGTCACGCGCCAGCAGCTTCTCGATCAGGTCTGGGGATACAGTTATTACGGAGACGCGCGCACTCTGGACGTGCACATTCGTCGCCTGCGTCAAAAACTCGACGCCTGCGGAGACTGCATCGAAACCGTAGTTGGCGTCGGGTACCGTTTCATAGGCTGTGCAGTGGGCGAAGGAAATGCTGCCAAAGCGGATGACTAACTCCCGTCTTCTTTCCGGCACTTTGGTTGCCGCGCTCGCGGCGCTAATCGTGTTCTTTAACTATGCTTCAGGATTCCCGCACTGGCTGTTGGTTTCAGGGCTGACTGTGTTACTTGGACTGGGTCTTGGCCTGATTCTGAGAAGTCGACTACCGTTTGCCCGCGGACCTGATCCGGAAAACCGTTCGGGGAGGATGACCGGTATCGACTTCTCGTCCGATTTGCTTGACGCTACCGTCAATGAGATGCGCGAAGGTTTGTTGGTCATCGATGCCGAGATGCGCGTGGTGGCTTCAAACCGGGCCGCGCGCAATCTGTTTTCTCACGTCGACGACTCGATCAGGATGCGTCGCCTGACTGAGTTGACGCGGAATCCCGCTATTTATGACGCCTTTCTTGACGGAGTGCGCGGCACCGAGCGGGCCGGAGTCAAGGTTGAGACATACGGCCAGGCAAAACGAATCTTTGATCTGCGCGTTGTCCCTGTGCGTTCGGCAAATGGACGCGGAGCGAGTGGCGCGGTGGGAGTTTTTTTCGATGTCACCCGGCTTGAGCGTTTGGAATTAGTGCGGCAGGAGTTTCTGTCGAACGTGTCGCACGAGTTGCGGACTCCCTTAACCTCGATTATGGCTCTGGCTGAAACGCTTGAAGGCGGAGCGATCGACGACCAGGAACACAATCGGCGATTTCTTTCGATCATCCAAAAGAATGCCGCGCGGATGCATCGGCTTATCGACGACATCCTCGAATTGAGCGCGATCGAAGCTGGAAACGTAAAAGTGCAACCTGAGAGCGTGCAACTACACGCGCTAGTCGAGGATGTGGTCGCGAGCTTGTCGGCCGCCGCCGCCGCCAGAAGCATCACGGTCCGTAATCTCATCAGCCTCGAGTCAAAGGTTAGCGCCGATCCACATCGACTGGTGCAAATGCTTACTAACTTGATCGACAACGCAATCAAGTTCAACCGGGAAGGTGGCACGGTCTCAATCAAATACGATAACAATGGAAGTGATCGGATTAGCGTCGAAGACACCGGCGAAGGAATTCCCGCCCACCATCTCGACCGTTTGTTCGAACGATTCTATCGAGTGGATCGGGCTCGTTCGCGAGAACTGGGCGGCACCGGTCTGGGGCTGGCGATCGTCAAACACCTGGTAAAGGCTCATGGCGGAGAAGTGACGGTTGAATCGCGCTTTGGGGAAGGAACCAAATTTACGATCGAGCTTCCACGTCAGATCTATGTAGAGGAGCGTCACTAATGACGAGCTCTTAGCTCAGTGGGAAACCTGGCGGTTCTCGGTGTACTCAATGAAGGCTTTGAATGGCGGCGTAGGCCGCAGCAACAAGTCCTCAGCCAGCCGGCGAAGCGGCACCGGCATCTCTGCAAACACGTACTCTTCGGCCTCGACCCGACAGCAAGTGAGCAATTGCAGCTCAGCGCCACAAAAGTCACAAGTCACCAGATGTTGCTTAATGCAGACGAGGTCGTCGGGGTTCATTAACGAACCCTGAGAGGCAAGCAAAGCTTGCGAACTAGGACACGCCGCGCTCTTGCAAAATGGACTCGTGAATACTAGGGACATGAATGAATTCCTGTGGGCTCACCTCTGAGACACCAGCACAAAAGCTTCAATAGGTTCATATTTCCAGAGTTCACCCTTTGACAGACTACAGTTTTCTCTAAACAGGTCAATGGTTTACATGGGCTGTAAAAAAATGTTGCTCATTCTTCAATTTGTTGCTACTATGGCCGTAGGTTGATCGAGGGGTGCTTTACTCCTTGATGTCCTTATCGATGACGCAGAGAGGTCAAGGCGCTCATCGAAGTTGCAGTCCCCGCTTTTGCCCGGCTGAGAAGAGTCGGGAAAAAGCATCACCCTTCCGGGATTGAAAAGGTAAACAAGAATAGCTGTACCGGGATCGATGAAACCACTCTCGCTCTGTCTTCAGCCAGGTTAGTCTTTCAATACCAGCGAGCCTCCCAAGCAACCTTCCAGCGGTCCATCGAACAACCTGGATACGTGCAGCCAACCAGGGATGCTATTGATCGTTCGATCAAGTTACTAGTTTCCAACTAGTGCACGCATCGATCCAAATCTTATCGGGAAAAAACTCTACCACCGTGAAATCAATAACACATAAAACGAACCCGGACCCCGCCGTCAGTGTGCCTCGTGAAGTGCCGCGTACGAGTCGCTCTGCCGAACGCAGCGCCAGAGCAGGCCACTGGGTCGAAAGCCTCCGCAACTCTGACGTGAATCGCCTGTGGGCGGAACTGCACCGCATCGTCAGCAATCATCCGCTGGTGCGCGCCTCACGAAGCGCCGGCCTCTTGATTGAAGAGGGAGCGTCTAGCGCCTACACCGATCTCACCCAGGAACTATTTGTGCAGTTGCTAACTAAGTCACGCTTCCAGCATTACCTGGATACGGCGATGACCAACGCCGAGATTGAATGTGAGATTGGCCAGATAGAATTAACGAATCTTCTGACGGCCGAACTGCGCAAACGCCATCCGGAAAGTTACCGGCTCGCGCGTCGTATCTCTACCTTAATCCAGTCCAGTGCCAATTTTCGCCGCTTTGACAGCAGTGGGACTGGTGACGAGCAGCACCGTCGCCTGGCCGATCGAGTCTACGGCTTGAGCGAATGGGTCGACAACAAACCAGGGCGCGGCTCTCACGAGATGGAACAACGCGCACACATGATTCCAGTTCGGCAGCGCGACACTCGCATGGTTGGATGCACCGGCGATGCACAGATTGTAATCAGTAACTCCGATCTGGAGGACCTGATTGTTTCAGTGCTTGACGCTGTTGATGCTCCGGCCGATGTACGCACTCTGCGCAGCCTCGTCATGTCGCGTCTTCCGGTCATGGATATTTACCTGGTGCCCCTGGGCGGTGACGATCCCGATTCAGATGGCCCGCATTACGACCCAGCCGACCTGCGCGAAAATCCGGAAGAGAGTTTGTTGCGTCACGAAACGGAACAAGAGGCGGCAGGTTGTGTGGACGACTTTCTGAAGAATCTCCGTGGCAATGTTCGCGGCAAGATGAAGCAGTACAACCGCATGCTGGGTGTGCTGTGGCACTGCTATTTGAGCCCTGACCATGCGACACAATTGGAAGTTGCCTCTACATTAGGCGTTTCTGATTCCTTGGTGTCCGACTATCGGCGCCGCATTGAGCAGGAGTTGCGCGCGCTTTCGTTTGTCGAAGTGGAAGAAGCGCGCATGTTCGAGTTGGCCCTGCGTGACCGCGTCCGCGTTTTGGTAGAGATTGACGATGAACAAAGCGCTCCGGTCTAGGTCCGCGCGATTCGTCTGGACTTGCGGATAGCGATGCAAATACCGAAGAAGCGCAGGGATCCTGCGCTTTTTCTTTATTTTTGATGGTTGCGGTCGAGTGTCAGAAATGCTAAGGCGACAACCAAAAAATGACTACCAGCCCGTCACCCGTTCCGGATCACCACGGGTGAGCGGAACCTCTCTATCTCTCGTAGACGTGTGGCCGGCAAATCCCAAAGTCGATACGCCGAATGGTGCGCAACGGCCTAAACTACCGCCGACTCGAACGCCTGCGGACATCATCGCGAGTACGAATCAAAACCATTTCGGCGCTCTTGTCCTTAAGCACGGCCATGCCTTCTCTTACGCCGCGCTATTTCTCTTTACAGTGATTCTTTATCTGCGACCAGCCGAGTTCTATCCGTCAGCGCTGACCGCGTCGATAGCACTGCTGACCGGCCTTGCCACGCTCGCCTTTTTCGTGCCCACACAGCTTTCATTGGAAGGCACGTTGACCGCGCGTCCGCGCGAAGTAAACCTGGTCCTGCTTTTCTGCCTAACCGGATTGCTTTCGGTTCCGTTTGCGATCAACCGCGAGGAAGCCTGGGTCGAGTTCAGCGGCACTTTCATTCGCTGCATTGTGATCTTCGTTGTGATCGTCAACGTGGTGCGAACTGAAGCTAGACTGAAGGGTCTGATCCTTCTGGCCATGGTGGCCGGTATCTGGCTAAGCGCTGAAGCCATCAACGACTATCGTCTGGGCCTGATGACGGTCGAGGGATATCGCGCGGCGGGCCGTGGTACGGGTATCTTCGGTAATACGAACGACATGGCGCTTCACCTGGTCACGATCCTGCCGATTTCCATAGCGCTGCTGATCGGCTCGAAAGGCTTAGCTCGAAAACTTCTTCATGGCTCCTGCGCTGCGATAATGATTTCAGCCATTGTGCTCTCATATTCGCGTGGTGCTTTCATCGGCATGCTCTTCGTGCTTCTTTTCATTGCCTGGAAGCTTGGCCGTCAACGCCGTCTGGAGATTATTTTCGCGGTGCTGGGCTTCGCGGGTGTAGTGGTTCTGCTGGCGCCCGACAAGTACGGCAGCCGCTTGCTTTCGATCTTCATTCCCAGCCTCGATGCGGAAGGTTCGGCCGACTCGCGCCGGGGAGAGCTGTTCCGGTCTATTTACGTCGCGCTCCGTCATCCGCTGTTGGGAATCGGTATGGGAAATTATCAGCCGGAAATGTCCTACAAGGGATTGGTCACGCACAATTCATTTACCCAGGTGGCCGCAGAGATGGGGATGACGGCATTGACCTGCTATGTGATGTTCATTGTTACGCCGCTCAAGAAACTCGGACAAATAGCCCGCGAAACATTCGATACGCGTCGTGATTCGCGTTTCTATTACCTGGCGCTGGGACTGCAGGCATCGCTCATCGCGTATCTGATTTCCAGTTTTTTCCTGTCGGTGGCTTATGTCTGGTACGTCTATTACCTGGTGGCTTACGCGGTTTGCTTGCGTCGTCTCTACGAATCGGAAACCGGGAGAGTTGTAGCCCCGGAAACCCGCAAGGAACGGAAGCAATCTGAAGTTTCTTCGATCAGCGGAAGCCAGGCATTAACGGCATGATTCTTAAACTGACCGCCGAGATTGTCTTTGGGTTGAGCGCCGCGGCGCTCTTCTATACCTATGCCGGTTACCCTCTGTTGCTTGCGTTAGCCAGCGGGTTGAAACCCCGCAACGTGCGACGCGGAAAGTGTGAGCCGATGGTCAGTATTATCATCACGGCTTACAACGAAGAGCGCGATCTCGCGTCGAAACTCAATAACACTCTGGCCCTCGACTATCCGCGTGAGCGACTGGAAATAATTGTCGCCTCCGATTGCTCGAATGATCAGACCGATGAGATTGCGCGGTCATTCGCCGGCCGCGGGGTCAAGCTCTATCGTCAATCTAAACGGCAAGGCAAGACCGCCGCGCAAAATGCGGCAGTTGAGCAAGCCCGCGGCGAGATCGTTCTTTTTTCTGACGCGACGAGTCTTTACCAGCCGGACGCGGTGCGTGCGATCATGCCCAGCTTTGCCGATCCTTCAGTCGGATGCGTTGCCGGGCGGCTCGAATACGTTGACGATTCAGGTTCACCTGTGGGACGAGGGGCACGTTCGTACTGGAGCTATGAAACATTTCTCAAGAGTCACGAGAGCCGCGTCGGTTCGTTGATTGGCGCTTCGGGATGTCTCTACGCGGTGCGCGCGTCGGCTTACGTGCCGCTCTATCACGAAGCCTGTAGCGATTTCATTATCGCCACGAAAATGGTCGAGCAGGGACTGCGCGCTGTCTATGAGCCGAATGCGGTTTGCACTGAGGAGACCAATCGCCAAACCGACAAAGAATTGAAGATGCGCGTCCGAATCATCGCCCAAACGTTCACTGATCTGTGGCGGCATCGTTCGATGCTTAATCCGATCCGTAGTGGCTTTTACGGCATCCAGCTTCTTTCGCACAAAGTCATGCGTTACCTCGTACCATTCTTTCTGATGGGTTTGTTCGTCTCGAACGCAGTTCTGGCGCCCGGCTCTCTCTTCTATCGATTGATGTTTGCGGCGCAGTTAGCTGGTTATGCTTGCCCGGCACTCGCGTGGATGCTGGATCGCGTGGGAATTCGCAGCCGCCTTTTGGCGCTGCCTCAATATTTCATGCTGGCGAATCTGGCGTCGTTGATTGCCTGTTACCAATTTGTGCGCGGCGAACGTTATGCCCGTTGGGAGCCAATTCGTTAAAGACAAGTGCGACTCTCGCAAATGAAACCAAACGTTCTATTCATCATCGATAGTTTCGAGCAGGGCGGCAGCGAGCGCCAGGCCATGCAGCTCTTGACGCAGTTGCACGCCAGCGGAAAGTGCCGTGTCCGTCTCGCCTGCTTGCAAAATCGCGGCTCGCTCCGCGCGGAAGCCGATCAACTTGGTATTGGTGAAATCCACGAATATGCGCTCAACAGCTTCTACGATCTCAACTTCACCAGACAGCTTCGCCGCCTGGTTCATTTCATCAAAGAGAATGAGATCGACGTCGTGCACACGCACTGCTTTTACACGAACATCTTCGGGATGACGGGAGCATTTCTCGCGGGCGTGCGCGCCCGAGTTACTTCGAAAGGCGAGACCGACGGGTTTCGGACGCCGATGCAGAAGCGCGCCGAACGTGCAGCCTTTCGTTTGTCGCATCGAGTCGTCGCCAACTGTCTGGTAGTGCAGAATCAATTGATTCGGGAAGGCGTTAGTCGGTCAAAGATCATTCAGCACTACAACGGTCTTGACCTCGAGCGCCTGAAAGTCCGTGCGGGCCTGAGACGCGAAGAAGCCCTGGCTGAATTTGGTCTGCCGACAGATCGCCGCTACCTGAGCATCGTGGCGAACCTGCGCAATCCCGTAAAAGATCATCCGATGTTCTTGCGCGCCGCTGCACATGTGCGCGCCGAAGTGCCGGACGCGGGATTCGCGATCGCTGGTGAAGGTGAGTTGATGGAAAGCCTGCGCGAACTCTCCAGCCGGCTCGGAATCCAAAACGACGTGTTCTTTCTCGGCCGGTGCGACAACGTGGCCGATCTTTTGTTCGCCTCAGAGATAGGCGTGCTGAGTTCAAAGGCCGAAGGCTTTGCCAATGCGATTCTCGAATACATGGCCGCGGGTTTGCCCGTCGTAGCGACCGATGTCGGCGGCGCGCGTGAAGCGATCGCCGAAGGCGAAACCGGCTACACGGTGGCGTCGGGCGACGACGAAAAGATGGCCGCGCGCATCATCGAACTTCTTAATGATCCCAATCGAGCGCGCGCGATGGGCGAGCGTGGCAACTCAATCGCTGTCGAAAGGTTTTCCTGCGACCGCCACCTACAGAACACGCTGGAGTTGTATGACGAATTGCTCTCAGCACCAAAATCCGCACCCTCAGGGATTGGCCACGAATGGCGACTGAACGAATAGATATTCTGACGACGCCGACGACCTCTCGGTTCGTCAACAAAGCTGTCAAAGCCCGCGCCAAAGAAAAAGTGAAACGACGGCGGCTCGTGCTGCTGATTGCTTTGCTCAGCGCCGCGGTGTTGTGGCCCGTCGTTGCCTGGGCCGGCGCGCAACTGCTCATCGTGAAATCGGATTTGGCTTGGGCTGATGCGATCGTGGTGATGAGCGGTTCTTCGACTTACCTCGAGCGAGCGGATTGGGCGGCGCAGCTTTATCGCGAAGGACGCGCGCCGCTGATTATCCTGACGAACGACAGCTTGATCGCCGGATGGGATCGGAAGGAAGAGCGCAACCCGTACTTCTATGAATTGGCTGCGCGAGCGTTGCAGCAGCGCGGCGTTCCCGCGTCAAAGATCCAGGTTGTTTCCGATATCGCTTTGGGAACATACGAAGAGAGCCTGGGTGTACGAGATTACGCGACCGCGCACCAACTGAAACGGCTGCTGATCGTCACTTCCGCATATCACACACGCCGCACGCTCTGGTCCCTGCGCCACGCCTGCGCCGGCAGCGGCATTTCCATTGGAATCGATAGCCCGCCTCCCGGTTGGCAGACGCCCGCGCCCTCGCGTTGGTGGTGGCGCCGCTGGGGATGGAAAGTCGTCGCGGGCGAATACGTGAAACTGATTTACTACTGGATGCGGTATTGAGCCCGTGATCCCAGCGATAAATCGCTTGAGCTATTTTCAGTCGTCCGGTTCCCGGACTTGGATAACAGATGGCGCGGTAGGGTCAGTGGACGTCGAAGCTTCCGGAGTCGGGTCAGAACTTGAATTTAAGAAGCCCTTAGGTCGGGTTACTTTTTTGCGGGCGTTGGATTTGCGTCGAGCGCGGATCTTGGTTCTCACGCTAAGCAATTCCGGGTGACGTTGGTTAATGATGTAACAGAGTCCCTGGTGAGTGAGGCCCAGAGTCCTGGCAGCTCGCGTGACCCTCCCGCCACACTCGGCAAGTGCCGCGGCAATTAGGCCGCGCTCAAAGTCGAGCATCTGTTCTTTAAAGGTTTTCTTTTCGTCGCTCATCGCCGGGTCCTCTCTTCTGGGGAAATACAAACGGGTCAGGCCTGCGATTTGACCTCACGAAAAATCTCAACTAAAGATCGCGCATAGTTTTCCGGATTATGTTGAGTGTCGACCAGAACCGCCGCTGTCGTCGCCAACTGTTGGGCCAGATCCTTGTCCGCCAACAGCTTCGCAATCGAAGCGGCGATTGCGGATGGATCGTTTGGTCGAAACAGTAGGGCGCTCTCGTTGTTTTCAACCATCTCCGGCACGCCGCCCACGGCTGTCGCCACTATCGGCAAATTCGCGGCCATCGCCTCCAGCAGAACATTCGGCGAGCCTTCGGTGTGTGATGGCAGGGCAAACACGTCCGCGATCGCGTAGAGCGGTTGGACGTCGCTCACCTGGCCGGCAAAGATCACGTGGGCTTTGCAGTTGAGGGTCGCGGCGGCCGCTTCGAGTTTTGAACGTTCAGGTCCATCGCCGACAATAATTAAGATGCACGAGATTTCCGGTTTCATTTCGCGCAGGCGTTGGAATGCTTCCAGCAGATCTATGTGCGCTTTCTCGCGCGACAAACGGCCCACAGACAGCACGACGCGGTCGTCATCGCCAATCCCCAGACGCTTTCGCAAAGCCTCAGCATCCGCGGCGCTTACCGGTGGTTGGCGGCGAATTGAATTGTGCTGAACCGAAATCTGGTCGATCGATACGCCGGTTGAGTCTGCCAACTCTTGCGCAAACGCGCGACACACTGTTACCACTCGATCGGCGTGCGACAGAGACCAGCGGTCGAGCCGATTATAAAGACGCATCTTGCGATCGGTGTCGGTATAGCCGTGATGAAAAGCTACCCAGGGCGTTCTCTGCCAAAGACCGGAACGCCACATTAGGAAATGCGACTTTACTGAGTTAGTCACAACGACGTCGGGGCTGCGTCGCTCGACGACGGCCCGCAGGGCGGGAATGACGCTGAGATCGAAGCGGCGGCGTTCAGGGATGATCTCGACCTCCAGGCCGGCGGCGCGGGCTGCGGTCACAAAAGCGCTCGGCGAATTCTGGCCGCCGGGCCTGCGGTCGAATGTCGCCGCACACCCGTCAATCACCGGAGAGTCCGGCAGCTCGCGCGCGGATTGATAAAACTCAAGCACTGTCTTAGCGACTGCATTGATTGTCGTCGCTTCGACGATGGTTAGAAGTTTGATGGACGCCATGGTTGAGTCGTAGTGATCTGTCTTCGTGAAGCTTCGTGTGACTTCGTGGATCGTCTTCGCTTCGCAGCCATACGATCCACGAAGTTACACGAAGTCACACGAGGGATAACGAAAATAGAGCCAGCGACTGACACTATGCGCGTAACTTCTCATAAATGCTAAACAGCGAAGCCCCAAGGCTCGACCAGTTATAGCGTCTGGAAACGAGTGCGCGTCCGGCGACGACCAGATGATTATGCCGTGCTTTAATTGTTACCAGGCTGATAATCGCTTCCAGCAACTGCTCGTTCGTATCGGCGATCAGAATATTTTCGTCGTGCTGCACTTCCAAACCTTCCGCTCCGAGCGTAGTTGATACGACCGGGACACCCGCCGCCATCGCTTCGAGGATCTTGAGGCGACTGCCGCCGCCGACGTTGAGCGGCACGACGGCAGCGATTGCTTCGCGATAGAACGGGCGCACGTCATCAACTGTGCCGGTGACTTCGATGCCCGGAATTTGAGCGAGATCGCGAACTTCAGGCGTTGGATCCTTGCCGACTATAGTAAATACCAGTTCGGGCCGGCGTTCACGCAAGCGTGGCCAAACTTCACGCGCGAAATTCACCGCGCCCTCGATGTTGGCGTGGTAATCCATCGACCCGACAAAGACAATCCGGCGCGCAGGCGATTCGTCTCCGACTCCCGCGTCAGAATAGAAAGCAGTATCGACACCATTCTCGATCACAAAGATGCGCGCGTCTGGATTCAGCTCACGGAGGCGTTCAGCGTCTCGTTCGCTGACTACGATGTGCGCGTCAAACTCGCGCAGTGCGCGTTTCTCAAACTCGCGCATCAGGCGCGCAGTTTTAACGGCGTATCCTCTGCGGAAGCGGCTCGGCTCCCGCTCGCTGTATCGTCGCATCAGTTCAGATTCGATGTTATGCCAATCGCAAACCAAGACCGGATAATTGCGCGCAGCGCGAATGATGGTCAGGTAGTCCATCAGATGAATGCTTTCCATCTGGACGATATCAAAATCCTGCCGGCCGAGCAGGCGCTGCAGATCTCTCTTCATCGATTCGGTCGTGTAATTGAGCACCGGCAAAGGCGTCGGCCCCAGTAAACCGCGGAGAACTTTCGCGAAAGTGTAGGCGGCATCCCGTGGGACGGTGATGACTTGATCGTAAGTATCCTTGAGTTCGTCTGGTGATTGTTTGCGGTCGGCAAAAGCGAGCAGGGCAACGCCGGCTCGTTGCGCCAGGACGCGCGCGAGATGGTAGTTCCGCAACTTCGCACCGGTGTCGAGTGGCCAGCAAACTCTGGGCGCGAACTGCAACACCCGCAGGTTCGAATCAGATAGTTTCAGGGGAAATCTCCCGTTGACGAGTCGTCTCGCAATCCCGGCCTAATGCCTGGATTCAAGAGCCGGCGCAAGCTGCCAGCTTGCGCTACCTCGATTCTAACGGTAAATCGACGCAATCCGGTGAAAATTTCCGCTATTTGGCCAAAATTAGCTGGATTCGGAGCCGCCTTCATCCTGTATAATAATCGTGGCAAATCTGCCGCCCTCCTGACTGCGGCCCACCACCCGAGCCCACTACAGAGACCATTTGTCCGAGATGAATCCTGTGACTTCAAAACAGCAGCCGCCTGTGATCGTGGACGAGAATCGCCACTTCCGTACTGATCACTTACAAGGCGATTTGGCCGGCCGCTCAGCCCGGGGCGGAGCTGTGACGATGGCTGCGCAGGGCTTTAAGTTTGTGTTCAGCACCGTCGCGACCATCGTGCTGGCGCGCCTGCTGGTACCGGAAGACTACGGGCTGATCGGCATGGTCGCAATCCTGATCAATTTCGTCGGCATGTTTCAGTATCTGGGCCTGTCGACCGCGACGGTCAAATGGTCCGAGCTAAACCATCAGCAGGTGAGCACGCTGTTCTGGGTGAACATGTTCTTAAGCGCGGCGATCATGCTGGTTACGATCGGCAGTGGCCCGCTGCTGGCCTGGTTTTACAAAGAGCCGCGGCTGATTGGAATCACCACCGGCTACGGAATAACGATTCTGTTTGCAGGTCTCGCGATCCAGCACGAGGCGATTCTAACCAGACAGATGCGCTTTACCGCGATCGCGGTGGTCGAGGTGGCCGCGATTCTTGCTGGTTTTGTTTCGGCCGTGGTGGCTGCCTGGCGCGGCGCAGGTTATTGGGCGCTGGTGCTCAATCAACTGGTGATGACAGTGGTGACTGTGATTGGCGTTTGGAGTGTCTGCCGCTGGCGGCCGGGAATGCCGGCGCGCGGGATCGGGATCAAATCGATGTTGTCCTACGGCGGAAATCTTACGGGCTTTAACGTGATGACTTTTTTCTCGCGGAACCTGGACAACGCGCTGATCGGAAAGTTCTGGGGCCCTTATCAGCTCGGCGTCTACTCGAGAGCTTATCAAATGTTGTTGATGCCGATGCAGCAAATCAACGCGCCGCTGGCTGCGGTCGCGATCCCGGCATTGAGCCGTCTGGCTGACAAGCCGGAACGCTATCGCGCTGCCTATCTAAAAATTCTGGAAAAGATTGTGATGATCACGATGCCGCTCGGCGCTCTGATGATCGCCACCTCTGATTGGATGGTTCTGCTGCTGTTGGGTCCACAGTGGCGCGAGACGGGCCGAATCTTCCAGTTGCTGGGCATCGCCGCGATGATTCAGCCGGTGACTAAGACTGCGTGGTGGCTGTTCTCGACCCAGGGTCGCACGCGAGAGTTATTTCACTGGGGACTTCTGGGCGGCGCGATAGCCATCGCTTCGATCATCGCTGGTTTGCCGTGGGGAGCGACGGGCGTGGCCGCGTCTTATGCCATAGCTGATCTGTGCATCGCGACGCCGCTTTTGTTCTGGTACGTGGGACGGAAGGGGCCGGTCCGGACTATCGATTTTTATCGCGCCATCGCTCCGGTCTCGGCGGCCTCGGTGTGTTCACTCGCGATTTTGTTTGCTTGCCGCCCCTGGTTGAACGCCGTGCCGACCCTGTTTCTGCGTTTAAGCGTCGCCCTCGGAATTACGGCCGCGGTTTCAGTCTTGATCCTGTCGGCGCTGCCGGCCGGACGGTTGGCAATGCGCAGCTTTACCGAAACTCTCATCCTGCTTTTGAAACGGAATCACAAGGCGGTCGCTGAGCCGGCCAAATGAGTATGCTCAAAAAGTTCAAGCAAGCCGCGCTAAAATCTCTCAAATCCGCTGGCGTCTCGACGCTGGTGCACAACAGTCGTTGGCGCCGGCAGAGACTCTTGATACTCGCCTATCATGGGATTGCCCTTTCGGACGAACATCTTTTTAACGGTTCGCAGTTTATTTCCGCAAACCTGTTTCGCGATCGGCTCGAGTTGCTGAGGAAATCAAAATGCGCTGTGTTGCCTCTGGGTGAAGCCGTCGAGCGACTTTACGCTGACGACTTGCCTGATCGGGCAGTGGCCATAACTTTCGACGACGGCCTTTCCGATTTTTATCGCAGAGCTTTTCCGCTGATCCAGGAATTCGTAGTGCCGGTGACGCTCTACTTGACGACGTTCTACTCTCACTATCAGCGTCCGGTGTTTGACTTGATGTGTTCTTACCTGCTCTGGAAAGGGCGAAGCAATGTTTTGGATTTGAAGCAGCTTACCGGGCAAGATCTTAAGACGGATCTACTACAACGTGATTCGCGTGAAGCAGCCCTGGCGCAAATCCGCGACTTCGCGCGCGCCCAGAAGTTTTCGGCCGATCAAAAAGATGCGTTGGCGGCTTCGTTGGCCGCGCAGCTGAAGGTTGACTATGACGCCCTGCTCGCAGAGCGGGTGATGCACAACTTAACGCCGGACGAAGTAGGGCAACTGTCCGCCGGCGGCATCGATGTTCAGTTGCATACACACCGTCATCGAACTCCTCTCGATCGCGAACTCTTTCTCAAAGAGATAGAAGACAACCGCAATTGCATTGAGGAGATGACGGGCAAGGACTCCACGCACTTCTGTTACCCCAGCGGAGTTTACGATCTGAAGTTTCTGCCATGGCTGCGAGAGGCGGGAGTTGTATCCGCCACTACTTGCGAATCCGGCTTTGCTTCGCGCACTTCCAACGAGTTGTTGCTACCGCGATTTCTGGACAACGCAACCCTTTCGCCAATCGAGTTTGAGAGTTGGCTGACCGGAGTCTCGGCGGCTTTACCGCAGCGCCGTGTGGGCGTGCAGGCAGATGCGGGAGGGAGACCATGACGTTGATAGCCGGCATCTTTTCCCGCAACGATCAATCGCCGACAGACTCTGATTGCGAGAGCCTGCGCCAGACGATCTCGCGCAACCCCGCTGATGAAGTCAAGACTTTCAGAGATCGACGCAGCTTCTTTGCCAAGGTGGACACGGGAGTATTCGGTGAGCCGGGCTCATTCATGGACGCAAACGGCGCCTTATCGCTGCTGGCCGGCGAGCCGCTTTTGAGCAGCGGCGGATCGAGCCGGCTGGATCATCTCACGCTCATTCACAACCAGGCGCTACGAAGAAATTGGAGTGCCCTGCGCGAAGCTGAGGGGACCTTTTGTCTGGTGCACTATGAACCTCAGACAGCGACGCTCGCACTAGTTGCGGACAAGCTGGGCATCAGGCCTCTCTATTTTTGGATCGACGAAGAGCGGGTTGTCTTTGCGTCTGCGCTGCGCATTCTGGAAGGGCTCTCGTTCGTGCCGAAGAAGATGGATCTTCGTGCGGTAACCGAGATCGTGGCGTTAGGAGCGCCGCTGGCCGATCGGACTCCGTACGCCGGCATCTCGCTGCTGAAGTCGGCCGAGGTCGTGCGGATAACAAATGAAGATACATCGCGGGAGTGCTATTGGCGCTGGGACGAAATTGAAGAAATGCGTGATCCCGAACCGGCTTGCCTGGCAAGCGTATATGATCGTTTTCGCACCGCGACGAAACGCAGAAATCGTAACGACACAAACACCGCAGCCTATCTCAGTGGTGGTCTGGATTCGCGTTGCGTCGTCGCGGCTTTGGTCGACGGCGGTGTGCGCACGCAGACCGTGAATTTCGCCAGACCCGGGACCCAGGATTACTACTTTGGGAACGAATTTGCTGAACAAATCGGCTCGATTCACCAAAGCGTCCCGAAAGAGCGTGGCGACAATGTTCCTGACTATTCATCCCTGATGGCCGGCGTGCTGGGTGGATTAAGCCTGGATCAATGGCGAGCGGAACGACCGCGTTTGGTGTGGTCTGGTGAAGGCGGCAGTGTCCTGTTGGGCCATGTTCACCTCGGTGAATCCATTATCGAGCTGATGCGCTCGGGCAAAACTGATCGCGCGATCGAAGCCTATGTTGCGCGCGAACAAATCGATGTCCCACTCAAGCTTTTCCGCCCACAGATTGTCGACAACGTTCGTGATGTGGTCGTCCAGGGCATCCGTGACGAACTGAATCAGCTGCGGGCCGACGACGCCGGCCGCAACTTTTATCTGTTTCTGATGCGCAACGATCAGCGGCGGAAACTGGCGGGCCATTTTGAGAACATAGATCTGCACCGTTTGGAATTTCAGTTGCCGTTTTTTGATGGCGCGTTTCTGGCGGCAGTCATGGCAACGCCGCTCGACTTGTGTTTGCGGCACAAGTTTTATTTGAAATGGTTATCGCTTTTCCCGCCGGCGGTTGCGGCGGTACCGTGGCAGGCTTACCCGGGTCATGAGCCGTGCCCGCTGCCGGTCCCAACCGGTTTGGCCTATCAATGGGATGAAGGTCACCAGGCAGATGAGGATGCATCACGAAAACGAAATGTCATCGAACAAGCGTCGGCGATGCTGCAATCGATCGATTTTCCGAAAGACATTTTGAATAAGAGGAAGCTGCGCCTGGCGACGTGGATCCATTCCCGAGGCTGGCGTGATTACAAGTATGCGATCGAAGCAGCGCAGACTTATCACCTGTACGCGCAGAAGTGCGGCGGTGAGTTCACCCTCTCAGACCGATAAGAGATGGAACACTCGACAAATACATCGACGGCGCTGAATGATAATCCCGTGATTTCGCGGGCCGGCGCCGCTGTACCGATCAAAAGCGCGCCACCGCTGGTCAGCATAGTTATTCCTGCCTACAACATTGCGCCATTCATAAGCGAAACGCTCACGACTGTCTTCGCGCAGACATTCAACGACTTTGAAGTGGTCATCGTTAACGATGGCTCGCCCGACACGGAAGAGTTTGAGCTCGCCCTTCAGCCTTACCGAGCGCGCGTTGTTTATCTCAAGCAGGAGAACCGTGGCGCGGGCGCGGCGCGCAACGCAGGACTGCGCGCGGCGCGCGGCGAGCTAATCGCGTTTCTCGATGGAGATGATCTCTGGTCGCCAACTTATCTGTCAGAGCAGATCAAGTTCATGCGCGAGTATGGCTGTGATCTCGCTTGCGCTGACGCCATGATCTTCGGTACTTCCGCGGATGCGGGTCGAAGTTACATGGACTCGCTGATGGGATCGGCGCCGGCCCAGGGCCGAGTAACATTTCTTGAACTCGTCAACGCGGATCGCAGCTTGATAACTTCCGGCGTTGTGGTTCGCCGTGAACTGGTTTTGGCGGTGGGATTGTTTGATGAAACGCTGCGCAACGCTCAGGATTTCGACCTGTGGCTGCGGCTGGCAAGACACGGCGCGCAACTCGCCTACCAGCGGAAGCTGCTCCTGAGCTATCGCTCCCGCCCGAACAGCTTGTCGGGCGACCTGATCAATTCACACCAGCGCGAGTTGCGCGTTTTTGACAAGATCGAGCAGTCGTATGACTTCACGCCGGCCGAGCGGCTTGAGGTCACGGCGGTCATCAGCAGCCGGCGGGCGCTGCTGGCGTACGAACTGGGCAAACTCTATCTGGCATCCGGTGATTTTGACCGCGCTCGCAAATCGTTCGCCAATTCGGACAGCTTGCAACGAAGCTGGAAGCCTCGATTGGCGCTGTGGCTCACACGGATTGCGCCCGGCCTCTTTCGAACTCTCTATCTGCGTCAGATGCGGAGCACAACCGCTGAGTAACTTCGTCGTAGAAAGCAAACCGAAACAATGAGAAACGTCAAAGAGATTCCACTGACCTCGAACACGCCGTTGCAGCCGTGGCATCGTTCGCCGGCCGACCATCTCCTCGCCGAACTGGAAACCAACGGCATAGTTGTTTTGCCGTCGATCGTTGGCCCTGAGCAGTTGCGGGGGATGCAGTTGGCGTTTGAAAGCCAGCTGCAGCGCGTACGTTGGAACAACTTCGAAGGACATCGAAGGACTGAACTCTACCGGGACATGGTCGAGGATGTATTGCTGTTCGATCAGGGTTTTGTCGATCTTGCTTTGCACCCTTTAGTCAAAGAGATCGTGAGTCGCTATCTGGGAACCGAGTACGAACTTACAGAGGCCAAGGGCTGGAGATCTTTACCTACCAAATATGACTTTCATGGTTGGCACGGCGACACCTGGTACGATCAAGCTACCGAGCAGACGATTCATCGCGAAGTCAAGCTCGCCATGTATCTGACTGACGTCAAGAGCGGCGCGTTCAAGTTCATCAAAGGCAGCCATCGAAAACATCACCCGCGCAATCTGAACAAGGCCGAGGTTTCGGCGCTGCCGCTGGCTGATCATCTTGTCGAATTAACCGGCGCCGCCGGAACAGTTTTCATGTTCGACACCTCCGCGATTCATCGCCAGAGCATTCCCATCCTGGAACCGCGGCAGGCTATCTTTTACGGCTATCACGATCCGCGGGTGCCGTTGCAGCCAGACGACATCGCTTATTATCGTTACCACCCGTTATTGCTCAACGCTGCATTCCTGGGCGGCCTTTCGCCGGAGGACCAACGCATCCTGGGTTTTGGTAACAAGACCAACTTCCAGGCGGCATTTCAAAGACGAGACCAGCCTCCTTTGACGTATAGGGTATTTGAGACTTCACACGGAGCCGGACTGTACCTTAAGCATCTGCGACAAAGAATCTCTGCGAGACTGAGACGGGTCTTCGGATCCAGATAGTGCATGGCAACTCATCCGTCACTTCAATGAATACTAACGGCCGTCGCTCGAGTCATCCACGAACGCTGCTCTCGGTGTTTGGCGTAAAGCCGCTGCGCATCGGCGGCACTGAGACCTTTGCGCGTGAGCTGTCGCTCCAACTGGGCGAGCGTGGATGGAAGAGCGTGCTGTGCTTTCTTTCCGAACCTACTTCAGAGGTGCGCCAGTTTCTTGATCTGCCTAACATCTCGTTTGAAGTTTTGGAGAACTCAACGGATGGCGCCCGGGAAGCGCGCCGGAATCTGGCCGGGATCATGCGCAGACACCGGCCCGAAATCCTGCATCTGCATTACGTAAGTTTTCTGAATCTCTATTCATGGGGCGCCCGTTTTCAGTCTGCCAGGCAGGTATTCTTTACCGATCACCATTCGCGGCCGGCTGGTTATGTTCAATCGAGGGCGCCTATGTGGAAACGCACGGCGGCGCGTTTGATCAACCAACCGCTCAATCGAGTGATTTGCGTCAGCAACTACGGCTACGAGTGCATGACTTCGTTCGATCTGCTGCCGCGCAGGCGTTTCGAAATGATCTACAACGGCGTAGATCTGGCCCGCGTCAAAAACGATTTGGGACTTGGGGCCGAATTTCGCGCGCGATATTCAATTCCGGCAGACCGCGCGATTGTGGCTCAGGTGAGTTGGTTAATCCCGGAAAAGGGAATCGCAGATTTTCTCGAGACGGCCCGGCTGGTGCTTCGGCAAAACCGCAACGTGCAATTTGTGCTGGTGGGTGACGGGGCAATTCGCGAGCAGTACATGAACGATGCAGCGGCGATGGGGCTCGCGGATCATATTACCTGGACCGGCATGGTCGGCGATCCATTTGGTGAAGGTGTATTTCACGCGGCCGACGTGGTGTGCCAATTTTCGCGTTGGGAAGAAGTTTTTGGCTGGATGATCGCGGAAGCCATGGCCCACGGCAAACCTGTCGTCGCGACTCGGGTCGGCGGCATTCCTGAATTGATTACCGACGGTGTCACGGGATACCTGATTGGCCGCGGCGATACCGGGGCGATGAGCGATTCGATCCTGAAGCTGCTGGCTGATCCGGAGTTGAGTGCGCGTATGGGCGCCGCCGGCCGCGAGGTTGTCGCCGCCAAATTCGATCTGCGAAAGAACGTCGCGCAGTTAGTCGAGAGCTACGGGATTTCTTAAGGTCGGAACCGCTAGCGAATGTCGCATCCCGGCGAGAACCGGATCGATGTCATCCGAGATTCCTGATTACCACGCGCGCCGGATTTCCCGCCACGCTGGTTCGGGCCGCCACATCTTTGGTCACTACCGCGCCGGCGCCGACAATCGCTTCCTCGCCGATGGTCACACCGCACAAAATCGTCGCTCCACTCCCAATGGCCGCGCCCCGCTCGACGACGGTTGGCACGACTTTCCAATCGGCCTCTGACTGCAACGAACCGTGTGCGGAGGTCGCGCGCGGATACTTGTCGTTGATAAAGCTCACGCCATGGCCGACGAAGACTTCGTCTTTGATGGTGACGCCTTCACAAATGAAGGTGTGGCTGGAGACCTTGCAGTTGCGGCCCACGAACACACCCTTTTGTATTTCTACGAACGAGCCGATCTTTGTCCCGTCCCCGATTTCACAGCCATAGAGGTTGACGAAGTTGTAGATGATTACGTCGCGGCCTAGCTTGACGTCAGGAGCGATTACGCAGAATTGTCCGGGCATGAATTCAGGAGAAAGTGATCCAGCGCTAATTGATTAAGGCTGCGAGAAGACTATCCCGAAACCCTCCGGCGATCCGGGATCGCCCGGCCGAGCGAGTTGCCGCTCGGCCACGGTAGAGTTCCGGAATCGCTCGATCAGCTCGAACCCAGGTGCGCGGTGTCCTCTTCCGCATCTTCGGCGGCGGTGTAGTAACCGGACTTGTAGTAACCCGCATATCCGGCGTAGTAGTAGTCGTGCGATTCGATCTTCACGTTGTTCAGCACCACCCCGAAGATGTGGGCGCCCACATCAAGCAGTTGCTGCTTGGCACGCCGCACGACCGCACGTGAGCTGCGGCCGCCGTGAACAACCAGGATGACTCCATCGACGAAGGTGGACAGGATCGAAGCATCCGTAAACGAAATCGCCGGCGGCGAATCCACGATGATGTGGGTGAATTTCTGGCTCAGCCTGGTGAGCAATCCCCGCATTTCATCGGAACCCAGCAGCTCTGCCGGGTTTGGCGGTATCGGACCCGAAGGCAGCACCTTCAAATTGGGTTGCTTGTCGTAAGTCTGAATTATGGATTCCAGATCGTCGGCATCACCGGAAAGACAATTCGTCAAACCGCGAACATTGGACAGATTGAATTGTGCGTGTAGCCGTGGTCGCCTCAGGTCGCAATCGATGATCAGAATCTCGGCGCCGGTTTGGGCCAACATGAAAGCCGTGTTGATTGCCGTCGTGGTCTTGCCTTCCGAGGGCTGGCTCGAAGTAACCAGGATCGTCTTGGGCGGCGTACCCGCAGATGAAAGTAACAAAGAGGTGCGCAAGTGACGATAGGCCTCAGCTATCGGTGAACGCACGTCGCCTACCATTGCCAGCGCGGTGGTATGGCTCGGTGCGGCTGGGCTGGGCGTGCCGCGCAGCCGGGGCTTCTCAGAGGCAGCCGGAATCAGGGCCAGGGCCGGAAGATGAATATAACGATCGACATCGTCGACCGACTTGATTGTGTCATCGAGGAAGTCCAGTAAGAAAGCCAAACCAATGCCCGAGACCAAGGCCAGGATGAACGCGATCATGATATTACGCATCCGCTGAGGTCCGACGGGCGCGTGCGGCAGCCGGCTGGGGTTAGAGATGCTGACATCGGTGCCTTTATCGCTGCCGGTGGCGGTTAGCTCGCGACGCTTTTGCATCAGCGTGTTCATATACTGCTGGTCGGTCGTAAGCTCCTGGGTCATCGCGGCCAGCTGGATGATGTTCCTTGATTGTACCGTGGTGATCCCATGCTGTCTGTTGTAAGAAGCTTCCAAACCTTTGTAATTGGTAGTGGCGCTATCGGCGCGGGCCTTCATGGATGCCAGCACCTCCGTCGGAGCTTTGGCCAGCTCATCTTCCACCTGTTTGACCTGGGCTTGAACCTGCTTAACGTCGGGCCACTCGGGTGTGAATTTTTGGAGTAAGGCCGTCTCTTTATCGCGCAGGTCCGTGAGCTTCTTGCGGAGTTCGATGATGCGGGCATCCTTTTGCACTTCAGGGTTCGCAAAAGGATCCGGGGAATTCTTAGCAGCTTCGTAGGCGGCCAACTGGTTGCGGCGCTGGTTCTCAGCCTCGAGCAGTTGGGCGCTATAGGTCGCTTGTTTTACCTGCTCGAGGTTACTTCCCTGTTCACTCGTCAGCGGCAGATCGTTGGCCTTGGCGAAAGCAAACCGAGCATCCTGTTCCTTCTTGATCTTTTCCTGGTACTTGGCGATCTCCTCGTACAGCGAATTGGTGTTTTTCTCTCCCGCGGACGCCATTATTTCGTCATTGTTCTTGATGAAGACTTCGGCCAATGTATTGGCAATCTTCTGGGCCATCTGCGGATCAGTATGCTGGTATTTAATTATTACCAGGCTCGTGCCGGGGGTCGGGTCGACGGTTTCGCCCGCAGCGATCGCGTCTTCGTATGGCTCCAGGGCCGCCAACTCTTCCGGGGTCAACCGACTCAGACGCTCCTTCAACTCGTCTTCGCCGACTCCTTCGCCTGAGCCGGCTGCGGGGGCGGACGAATTGACCGACCTATCGTGCGAGAAAATTCGCTTCAGGGAACTAAAGACGCTGCTCTGTCCCTGCCCACCGAGAAAGGTCGGACTCTTCTGAAGATTCAGGGTGAGAATTACCTGCCGGGCCAGCGATGGATTCTGCAACAGCTTCAGTTGCGTCCCCCAAAAATTGGGATCCGTCGGGGCATTGATGACAACCTGGGTGCTGGTGCTCTGTAATAGATTCTGGCGCTTTGGCTCAATCCGGATCGTCGTGGCTCCCTCGTAGATCGACGGCTCGCGATACACCTGGATCGTAACCAGCGAGGTAACTACCAACAAAATACTCAAGATAAGCCACTTGCGCTTCAGGACTATGAACAGATACTCGCGCAGGTGCGTGTCGGGGGTGTTGCTGCTGCCATACCTGTCGTACTTGTCGTAAGCCTTGACTTGAGTGAGTTCGGCCAGGCTGCGATCCAGGTCGCGCCCCGCCGGAATCAATCGTTCATCTTGAGTCATGTTTTAAAACCTATTCCCTGTTTAGACGTCTCTACGGATCGACAATAATAACAGACGCAAGCTGAGAGGCAAATCGAATCAGTGATCGATCCAGGGTCCGTTTGGTAGCTTGAAAGCGGCGTCCGGCGCCAGCCACGACGGGAGCGCTGCGGGCGCCGCAACCGACCTGAACCAGGAGGTTGGCCCTTACGTTGACGATCTAATGACCGCACCGGCCCTGGTCGAGCCGGCGAAAGCCGACAGGGCATCCTGCCAGGAAGGGAGTGGATCGAGGCCTGCTGCTGCCGATATCAGGCATCTTAGCCGCGAATTGCGAGGCCGCGGCGCTGGTCGTTTCAGGGTGTTGAGGCTGATGTCCTGGACCAGGTTGACGTCCAGCCCGGCCAGTGCGATGGCGCGGCGCGCGAACTCTGCGAAGCTGGCGCCTTCACCGGCGTTCACCAAGTGATATGTGCCCGGCAAATCAACCTGCGCCAATCGGTGCAGTTGGCGAGCGAGATCCGGAGCGTAGGTCGGGGTGCCGAAGGCATCGTCAATGGCCCGCATGGGCTCGCCGCGATAAGCCCGGTCGATCACGGTGCTAAGAAAGTTTGTGCCGCCGGCTCCGAAGATATATCCACTGCGCACCACGATGGTTCTGGCCCAGGCCCTTTGAGCTTTCTGTTCACCCGCCAGTTTTGAAATCCCATAGACGCTTTGCGGATTAGGTTGATCGTCCTGCGTGTAAAAGCCTTCCTTCTCGCCATCGAAAACATAGTCGGTTGAAATCGTAATGAACAACGCTCCGAGGCGGCGTGAAGCCAGCGCCAGAAGTTCCGGGCCGCGCGCATTTACATTTTGCGCGCGCTGAGTGTCGCTTTCGCAGTCATCCACGTTGGTCCAGGCTGCACAGTTGATCACGACCTGGGGACGCTCGCGATCGAAAATCGTGTTTACGTTTTGCTCGTCGGTGATATCAAGTGCAGTGTGATCCAGAGCCACGACCTGCTCGCCGGCGCGGGTGCAGTACTCGGCCAGAGCGTGGCCCACCAATCCGCCGGCGCCGGGAACCATTATCTTCACGCCGCCCCCACCTCAGCGCCGTATTGCTGGGCGTAGTATTTGCGATAGGCGCCGCTGCGGACTCGATCGAGCCAATCCGGGTTGGCCTTGTACCATTCAATCGTTTTGTGCAAGCCGCTTTCCCACGTTTCGCGCGGGCGCCAATTCAGTTCGGATTCCGCCAGTGAAGGATCGATCGCATATCGCCGATCATGTCCGGGGCGGTCTTTCACGAAGCGGATCAGCGAATGAGGCTTCTCGAGAACGTCGAGCACACTCCGGGTCAGGTCGAGATTGCGTTGCTGGTTTCGCGCGCCAATGTTGTAAACCGCGCCGGGCAGCCCCGCTTCGAGGGCCCGCAGAATCGCATGGCAGTGATCGTCTACATAGATCCAATCGCGCGTATTAAGCCCGTCGCCGTAAACTGGAATTGGCTGGTCACCAAGAGCATTCGAGATCAGCAACGGTAAAAACTTTTCGGGAAACTGACGCGGGCCATAGTTGTTCCCACAACGCGTGATGACTGTGTCGAGGCCAAAAGTGTGATGCGCGGCGCGCACCAGGTGTTCGGCCGCGGCCTTTGACGCCGCATAGGGGCTGTTGGGCTCGAAGGGAGAGCTTTCGGTAAAGAAGGCGCCCGCGTCAGGAGGCAGGCTGCCCATCACTTCATCGGTCGACACCTGCAGGAAACGTTTGACGCCGCGCACGCGGGCGGCATCCAGCAGTACCTGAGTCCCCAGTACGTTGGTGCGAATAAACTCAGTCGCCGAAAGAATACTTCTATCGACGTGCGATTCCGCCGCGAAGTTAACGATTGTGTCGACCCCTTCCAGCGCCGCCAAAACGGCGGACGAATCCGTGATATCACCCTGAACGAAGCGATGGCGCTCAGGATCGAGACCTGCGAGGTTATCCGGATTGCCGGCGTAGGTGAGCGAATCAAGGTTTGTGACTTTGCAGCCCGGCAATTCGGCCAGGGCGAGCCTGACAAAGGCTGAGCCAATGAAGCCGGCGCCACCAGTGATAAGAATTCTGATCATTTGCTACGAATCGCTGGTAAGACCAGACAGCGGTCGGTTTGAATCAACACGAAGTCTAACACTAATGAGAGCGCAGCAATCGTGTCAACCCGGTTCAAAGGCATGATACCTGAGAGCTCCGACACGGGTTCGCGGTGGGCCGGGACAAACTTACATCACATGCAGCGCTTTTCGGGAGTGCTTGCCCCCACCTCATTTCGTGAAAAGGAGCTTGCCCCAAAACGCCGGCGATCCACTCGTTAAGCCAAAGGTTGTGCTCGGACGGAACCTGCTGCTAATCTTTCGGCTCATTCGCAAACCGCGGCGATGCTTTTTAAGGAAACGAAACTGAAGGGCGTTTTTGTAGTCGAGCCTGAGATCATCACCGACGAGCGCGGGTTTTTCGCCTGCTCGTGGTCTGCGCTCGAGTTCGAGGAGCACGGACTAAATCCGCGCCTGCTGCAGTGCAATATTTCCTTTAATACAAAGCGCGGGACGCTGCGGGGCATGCACTTCAACCAACAGCCGCATGAGGAAGCGAAGCTGGTGCGATGTACCCGCGGAGCGATTTACGATGTGGCCGTCGACGTGCGGCCCGGTTCGCCCTCGCGATATCAGTGGTTGGCAGTCGAACTGACGCCCGACAATCGCCGCATGCTTTACCTCCCGGAAGGCTTCGCTCACGGCTACCAGGCGCTGGCGGACGAGACTGAGATTTTTTACCAGATGTCAGAGTCTTATCACCCTGAGTCCGCGCGCGGCCTGCGCTGGGATGACCCGCGCGTCGGAATTGAGTGGCCGCTTCCGGTGACTGAGATCTCGGAGCGAGACCGCGGATTCAGTTTTCTTTAGGGCCCGGATCACCTTCCAGCGGCAACCGCCCGACACGATGATTTTTCCGCAGCACCGCAGACGCTGTGCTGGTCACGTTACGCGGATCTCGTCGAACCAAATGCAAAAGAGCCGATGTAGGTAGACCTCTCATCTTCGCCGGCTTTTAGCCGGCCGGAGAGGTATTAGAATGATCTTGCGACAGGAGAACGGATCCGATGATTCAGTTGGTAGACTTGAACGCCCAATACAACACTATCCGTGAAGAGATTACCGGCGCCATTCAATCGGTGATTGAGCGCTCAACTTTTATTGGCGGCGGCGAGCTGCTCGAATTCGAAAGAGAGTTTGCTGATTATTGCGGGGTGGCAAATTGCGTGGGCGTGGGAAATGGAACGGATGCGCTCTATCTCGTGTTGCGCGCACTGGGTATCGGGGCGGGCGACGAAGTCATCACCGTGGCGCACACCTTTATAGCAACCTCGGAAGCTATCTCGATGACCGGCGCTCGGCCGGTGTTTGTGGAAATCAAACCAGATACGATGCTGATGGATCCAGATTTTCTGGAAGCTGCGATAACTTCGCGCACTAAAGCCATCGTGCCGGTCCACCTGTACGGTCAGCCCTGTGAAATGGATGCGATTATGGAAATCGCTCGGCGTCACGGGTTGAAGGTGATTGAAGATGGAGCCCAGGCCCACGGCGCCAAATGGCGAGGCCGCCGCGTCGGCTCAATCGGCGATGCGGCGTCGTTCAGTTTTTATCCCGGAAAGAACCTGGGCGCTTACGGTGACGCAGGCGCAGTGGTCAGCGAAGACCAGGATCTGATTGAGCGGGTGCGCATGTTGGCAAATCATGGCAGTGCCAACAAATACACGCACAAAATGGAGGGCGTCAACAGCCGGCTGGACGGACTTCAGGCTGCGATTTTGCGGGTGAAGCTGCGTTATCTGGACGAATGGAATCAGAGCCGGCGGCGCCATGCTGACTTTTATCTCGAGAGCCTGGCGGGCAGCGAGATTTGCCCGCCATCCGTGCACCAGGACGCCTTACCCGTCTGGCATCTGTTTGTGGTTCGCGTTTCGGATCGTGAATCTTTTCAACAGAGACTCAGAGACGAAGGCATTGCGACCGGTATTCACTACCCGGTGCCGCTGCACCTTCAGCCCGCTTACGAGCATTTCAAAATTCCCCCGGGCACGCTGCCCGTTACTGAGAAAGTTTCGGCGGAAGTCGTGAGCTTGCCGATGTACCCGGAACTCACGAACGAACAACTCGAAATCATCGTCAACACGATCACGGCGGCGAAACTTCTATCGCCCGCATCTCGATAAAATATCTTTAGACTTTGCGGACAAGTATGTTCACCATTCCCCAATGTAGCCCTCGCGCCAATTATCTTATTCACAAAGAAGAGATAGACCGCGCGATTGCCAGGGTTTTGGAAAGAGGCTCTTATGTCCTCGGCGATGAAGCCGAAGCTTTGGAAAAGGAGTTTGCTGCTGAGATCGACATTGTATGCGAACATATCCGAGCCTGGGATGGTAGTTGATCTGATTCTGCCATCAACGCTGCGATAATGATTTCTTCTGAGGGTAAATGTGAAGATGTTTGATGCGGAAACAAGAACCCATCCGGTGCCCCTGCTTGACCTGAAGGCACAGTACGCACCGATACGCGAAGAGATACGCGCAGCAATCGATCGCGTCGCCGACTCACAGCACTTCATTCTCGGCCCGGAGGTCGAGGCACTTGAAAACGAAGTCGCGGCCTATTCGGAATGTGAATTTGGCGTCGGCGTATCTTCGGGCTCTGATGCGCTGCTGGTTGCGCTGATGGCCCTGGATATAAAACCCGGCGATGAAATCATTACCTCGCCTTATACTTTCTTTGCCACCGCCGGCGCCGTTGCGCGCCTCAACGCCAGGCCGGTGTTTGTCGACATCGATCCTTTGACCTACAACCTTGACCCGGCCGGCATCGAGGCGGCTATTACCGACTGCACGCGGGCCATCATCCCTATTCATCTCTATGGTCAAATGACGGACATGGGGCGCCTGATGGAAGTGGCCCGGAAACACAATCTCTATGTGATCGAGGACGCGGCCCAGGCTATCGGAACCGAAGCGGCCGGCCGGCGAGCGGGCTCAATCGGTCACCTGGGTTGTTTCAGTTTCTACCCTTCGAAAAATCTTGGCGGTTTTGGCGACGGCGGGATGATAACAACAAACGACGGCGAACTGGCCAGCAAGGTCAAACTGCTTCGCAGTCATGGCGAAAGTCCGAAGTATTACAACCACGTGGTCGGAGGCAACTTTCGTCTCGACGCGATTCAGGCGGCGGTGCTGAGGGTCAAACTGCAATACCTGGATCGGTGGACTGAAGCACGCCGGCGAAATGCGGCGACGTACCGGCGGCTGTTTGCAGAAGCGGAGCTGAGCCTGAAACCAACAGCCGTCTCGGGTCTGACCTCCGCGAACATTTCCGGCAGTCAATTGTCCGGGATGTCAGGCGTGGTTTTGCCTTTCGAATCTCCGGGCGGGCGCCACATCTACAATCAGTTTGTGATCCGCAGCGGTCAGCGAGATCAACTAATGAAGCACCTCAAGGAACGAAGGATCGGAACCGAAATCTACTATCCAGCGCCGCTGCACGTTCAGGAATGCTTTGCCGACCTGGGCTATGTGGCGGGAGATTTTCCCCGCAGCGAGCGGGCGGCAGCAGAGACCTTGGCCCTGCCGATCTATGGGGAACTCACGGAGACAATGCTTTCAACTGTCGTGAATGCCATTGCTGATTTCTTCAGCAACAGGACGGCGTGAGCCTTGAAGTTCCACCCCTCCGCCGGGCAGGTTTGGTATTCCGCGGCCCTGCAAATAGGTTGAGCAGTTGCCGGCGATCACTATCCCGCGAGACCTGGTTGGTCGGCGAACGTCACAACTGATAGACTGTTGGCCGCCTTGGAAAAAGCCGCCGACATCGCACCGGGCCACATCTCGTCCCTACCCGAAGAGCCACTGGTAATAATCAAGCCGAGCGCCTCCTGGGCAGCACTTCGGCTTGGTGATTTATGGCTTTATCGCGAGTTGCTCTACTTTCTCACGTGGCGCGACGTGAAGGTGCGTTACAAGCAGACGGTCCTGGGCGCGTCGTGGGCCATCCTTCAGCCACTGATGACGATGCTTATCTTCACGTTTCTGTTTGGCGGGTTGGCCGGCATAACATCGAACGGTATTCCTTACCCGATTTTCGCTTACGCAGGCCTTTTGATCTGGACCTTCTTTGCGAATGCGGTTACCAATAGCGCCAACAGCATAGTAGGTAGCGCAACCCTGATCACCAAAATCTACTTTCCGCGCATGATCATACCCGGCGCTTCCGTGAGTGCCGGACTGGTCGACATGGCGGTAGCTTTTCTGCTTCTCATCGCCTTGATGGTTTACTACCGGGTTCCCCCAAGCCTTACGAGCCTGATGATCCTGCCACTGGTCGCGCTGTCGTCTTTGCTTGCCCTCGGCGTGGGCATGTGGCTATCCGCTTTGAATGTTAAATACCGCGACGTTCGTTATGCGGTTCCTTTTCTGATTCAGCTTTGGATGTTCGCCTCGCCAGTGATTTATCCGGCGAGCTGGTTGCCGGCAAAATGGCGGTGGATCCTGGTATTGAACCCTTTGACCGGGATTCTTGAGAACTTTCGCGTGGCGGTTTTTGGCGGCAGTTTCAGTTGGCGCGCCCTCGCGGTGTCCACTGCCATAACGTTTTTGGTCCTTGTCGGATCGGCATATTCGTTCCGGCGAATGGAAAAGACCTTTGCAGACATCGTGTAATTCAATGCGACCGATCATCAAGGCAGAACACATCAGCAAGCAATACCAGGTTGGCACGCGAGACACGGCGTATGGCACGATTCGCGAGGCTTTGGTGGGCGCCGCCCGGGCGCCACTCAAGATTTTTCGTCAAAATGGAGCCGCCCGGAGAAAAACAATCTGGGCGTTGCGCGATGTCAGTTTCGACGTCAGTCCCGGCGAGGTGCTCGGAATCATTGGCCGTAACGGCGCAGGCAAATCAACGCTGCTCAAAATCCTCTCGCGAATCACAGAACCAACCGAGGGCCGGATAGAGCTTTATGGTCGCGTGGGTAGTCTGCTTGAAGTCGGCACCGGTTTTCACCCGGAGCTCAGCGGCCGCGAAAACATCTATCTCAACGGGTCAATACTGGGAATGGCTCGCAACGAGATCGAGTCGAAGTTTGACGAGATCGTCGCGTTCGCAGAGATTGAGAAATTCATCGACACTCCGGTCAAACGCTACAGCAGCGGAATGTATCTTCGTTTGGCCTTCGCGGTGGCTGCCTATTTGGAGCCGGAGATTCTGGTGGTAGACGAAGTGCTCGCCGTCGGCGACTCTTCCTTCCAAAAGAAGTGCCTCCGCAAGATGGGCGAAGTATCACGCGAGGGCCGCACCGTGCTTTTCGTCAGCCACAATGTGAGTGCCATTCAGCAACTCTGCACCCGAGCGATTTTGTTGAATCAAGGGACCGTCATGATGGATGGCTTGCCGCAGAATGTTGTGAGTCACTACCTCTCACTGGGAATGGATCAAGTGGGCGAGCGCGTCTGGAGTGACTTGAGTGAGGCGCCCGGAGATGAGTTTGCACGACTGCGGGCGGTGCGCGTTCTTGACGGTTATCGAAACATCTGCACGACTTTCGACGTCCGCGATCCAATCTCGCTCGAGATGGAATATGAGGTGCTGCAGGATCGAGATTGGTTAGAGGTCGCGCTCTATTTCTACAATGAAAGGGGCGAGCTTCTTTTTGCTTCAATAGATGATGTGGCCCGCTCGCAGGCAGAGGAGAAACGACTGGCAGGCCATTACTCCTCGCTTTGCCACATTCCGAGCGATTTCCTTAACACCGGCGCGGTTTATGTGCTGGCGGCGCTGACAGCGGAGAAAGCGACGCATACCATCCAGCGCGACGTAGTAAGCTTTAACGTCAACGATTCCCTGGATCCGAATGGAGTGCGCAGCAGAAGTCGCGGCGAGTGGCCCGCCGCCGCCGTGCGTCCGAAATTGCAGTGGACCATTGAATACGCGCCCTTTGCGGGGCCCGAGCAATCATGAAAGAGGGTTTCAAAGTAATGCCTGAGTGCCTGATCTGTCAGAGTGAATATGAGCCTTTCATGTCATTCGGCAAGATGCCGATAGCCAACGGCTTTTTGACTGCGGCGGACTTTCCCACCGAGTACTTTTTCGAGCTGAAGGTCGGCTTCTGCCAGACTTGCCATATGGTTCAACTGACGGAACAGCCTGAGCGGGAGAAAATGTTCAATGAAGGTTATGCGTTTTTCTCTTCCACCTCAAAGCGAATGGCGGAGCATTTTCGCAAGTTTGCAGACCTGGTAATGGGTGATTACTTGCGCGCGCCGGATCCGTTCGTGCTGGAGCTGGGCAGCAACGACGGAATCATGCTGCAGAACTTCAAGGAAGCCGGCATTCGCCATCTCGGAGTTGAGCCTTCAGCTAATGTGGCGCAAGTCGCCAGAGAGAAAGGTATAACAACTACCTCGAAGTTTTTCGACGAAGAACTCGCGCGTCAGATCGCCGCTGAGCACGGGCAGGCAGATGCCATCCTGGGTGCGAATGTGATGTGCCATATTCCTTACCTCCATTCGGTGGTCGCCGGAATGAAAGAGCTGTTGAAGTCCGGAGGCATCATTATGTTTGAAGACCCTTACCTGGGCGACATCGTCGAGAAGACATCGTACGACCAGATTTATGATGAACATGCCTTTTACTTCTCGTTATCCTCAATTAGCTACCTCTTTGAGCAACATGGATTAGAGGTTGTGGATATCATTCCGCAGCATGTTCATGGTGGTTCTATGCGCTATGTCATCACTCATAAAGGCACACGAAACGTTTCTACCGCTGTTATTAAACAACGGGCGAAAGAAAAGACCCTCACGCTTGACCGACTGGAAACATTCGAAGGGCTTCGCCGTAATATCGAGCGTTCACGTGATGAACTGCTGGAGCTTCTTCTGGTCTTAAAGCGCCAGGGCAAACGAATAACGGGTTATGGCGCGACATCTAAAAGCACAACGGTAATCAATTACTGCGGTATCACGCCGGATTTGATCGAGTTTATCGGTGACACCACGCCGATTAAGCAGAATAAATTTAGTCCGGGAGCGCATATCCCGGTTCGCCCGTACCAGGATTTTGCAGCAAACTATCCGGACTACGCTTTGCTATTTGCCTGGAATCACGCTGAAGAAATCATGGCGAAAGAGCAAACGTTTCAGGACGCAGGCGGTCGCTGGATCGTCTATGTGCCGAAGGTTGAGGTTCTGTGATGATTTTGTGCAGTAACCCGCGGGCCCAGTATCTGGCGCATCGAGCTGAGATTGATGCCGCGGTTGCCAGGGTTCTAGACGAAGGCTGGTACATCCTCGGCGGAGAAGTCAAAGCGTTCGAATCCGAGTTTGCTTCGTACATCGGCGCGGCGTATGCGGTCGGTGTCGGCAGTGGGACCGAAGCATTGCACTTGGCGCTTAAAGCCTGCGGCATCGGCAAAGGCGACGAAGTAATCACGGTCTCTCATACGGCGGTCGCGACTGTGTCGGCGATTGAATCGGCGGACGCGACTCCAGTCCTGGTTGATATCGAGCCGCACTCTTACACACTTGACCCGACTAAACTGGAAGCCGCTCTCACCTCTCGCACAAAAGCTATCATCCCTGTTCATATCTACGGCCAGCCTGCCGATCTGGAACCTATCCTGGAGATTGCCGGGCGTCACGAAATCCGAATTATAGAAGATTGTGCGCAAGCCCACGGAGCGAAATACAAAGGCCGGTGTGTTGGCTCTTTCGGCGACATAGGCTGTTTCAGCTTTTATCCTACGAAGAACCTGGGAGCGATAGGCGACGGGGGAATGCTGGTGACAAGTAATCCGGAATTGGCTGAACAAGCTTCTCTCTTGCGCGAGTATGGATGGGCAGATCGCTATGTCAGCAGCATTCCTGGTTGGAATTCGCGTTTGGACGAATTGCAGGCTGCTGTATTGCGGGCGAAGTTACCTTATCTGGATTCCGATAATGCTGCGCGTAACCGTTTGGCTGATAAATATGACGCAGCTCTGTGTGGTTTTGGAATAACCCTTCCGCGACGACGACCGGAAGTTGAGCATGTCTATCACCTATACGTGATTCGTTCACCTCAGCGCGATGATTTACAAATGTTTTTGAAGTCGAGAGGCATCGGGGCGTTAGTTCACTATCCCGTGCCTGTGCATCTTCAGCCAGCCTACAGAAGCCGTTTGCGGGGTAGCGATAATCTGCCTGAGACGGAGCGGGCGGCTCGCGAGGTTCTTTCTCTGCCGATCTATCCCGAACTTAAGGAGTCGCACTTGCAAAAAGTTATTAATGAGGTTCAAGCCTTTGCGGGTGTTTGCGCGTGATTGACGGAGTAACGCTGAAAGATCTGGCTACATATCCAGACGAACCTGGCTTCTTTAGGGAGACCATTCGCGTTACCGATGATTTCTTTGCTGAAGGTTTTGGACAATGGAGCCATTCGTTAAAGTATACCGGGGTAGCAAAAGCCTGGCACATTCACAAAGTGCAAGTAGATTGGTGGTATGTGTCCAGCGGTGTTTTAAAGGTTGCTCTACATGACGCGCGGCCGGAATCGCCCACTTATCGTGAGACAGTGGAGATTTTCATGGGCGAAAATCAGCCCGCCCGTGTCTTGCGCGTTCCGCCGGGCGTCGCTCAAGGATGTAAGTGTGTGAGCGGCCCAGCGCATCCGTTCTACATCACTTCCCGGGTTTACGACCTGGAGGATGAAGGGCGCATCCCCTATGATGATCCGGTCATCGGCTATAATTGGGTCAAAGGACCAACGATTAAATAGTCGCAGCGGATTCCAAAGTGTCCGGCGAAAATAGTGGCGACGCTGATCGTCTGGAATGGCTGAGAGATTCGCGGAGGAGTTATCCCTATGATGACAGATCACATCTGGGAGGGTGTTTATCAGAGCTTCAAGGAAGTTCCAACCAAAGGCGAAGGATTTCAGAGCGAGACATGGAAAGCTAACGCACTCGAAAGAATCTCGGAACTCATCAACCGCGCCAGTTCACCCGCCACAGTGCCACCTGTGGTCGTCTACAAGGCCAGCCTCTTGCCGTTTCTGTCAGCCCTGGTTTACGCAAAGAACGGAGCGGTGCGAATACTTGATTTCGGAGGCGGCGTCGGGTTCACCTACGTTCCCGTCATTGCCGCGATGCCCGACGCGTCTCGCGTTGAGTATAACGTGGTTGACACTCCGAACATCTGCGAAATAGGCGAGCAGGTCTTCAGCGAGGACTGCCGCATACATTTTAGCGCCTCTTTGCCGGAAGAGTTGGAGAAGGTAGACATTGTGCATCTAGGATCTTCGCTGCAGTACATCGAAGGCTGGCGCGCACTGCTTGAGCGGCTCGCGCGCTACCGTCCCGACTACTTTCTCTTTACAGACCTTATCGCGGGCGACATCCCGACCTATATCACGGCCCAGAACTACTACAGCTCGAAGATACCCTACTGGTTCTTCAACATTCACGAAGTCATAGAGGCCCTGGCTTCGATTCACTATCGCCTGCTGTTCAAATCAACATATGTGAATACATACCTCGGCGTCGAACAGAAATGCCCGCAGGAGAACTTTCCCGAAGAACTTCGTCTCGGAGATACGAGTGCACTGCTCTTTGGAAGCAAAGCCGTTTAGCTGGCCTGAATTTGCAGATGGATGCGCAAGTAAACAATCATCTCGCTGCTTACACGGGGCAGCGAGTTCTGGTCACGGGGGCGGCGGGCTTTCTGGGGGCCAATCTCATAGACCTGCTGAAGGATGTTGACTGCCGGATCATACGCCTCATGAAGACCGAAGCGGCGCTGACTTCTCTTCAAAGCCGTGCAGAGATAAAGGATGTCATCGGAGATATTCGTGAAGCAGGAATCTGGAGGCGTGTTCTGGGCGGCGTAGATGTGGTCTTTCACTTTGCGGCCCAGACCAGCGTCCTCGTGGCGGATGAAAACCCGGAGGCCGACTTTGAGGTTAATGTGTCACCGATGCTGCGCCTCTTGGAAACGTGTCGTCTCAATGGGTGGCGACCCATCATCATTTTTTCCGGCACGGTGACAGAGGGGGGCATCCCTACGCGCCTGCCCGTGGACGATACGCCCCCGGATAAGCCCATCGCCATTTACGATCTGCATAAGCTCATCGCCGAAAACTATCTGGGATATTATGCCGACCAGAAATTTGTCGCTGGGGCGACGCTGCGTTTAGCCAACGTCTATGGGCCGGGGCCGCGAAGCAGCAGCGCCGATCGGGGCGTGCTGAATCTGATGATTCGCAAGGCTCTCAGAGGCGAAGAGCTATCCGTCTATGGCAAGGGTGATAATTTGCGCGACTATGTGTATGCGCCGGACGTGGCCCGAGCCTTTCTCATGGCGGCGGCTCACATAGAACGTGTGAACGGCCAGCATTTCGTTATCGGCAGCGGAGTGGGCCACACGCTTCTTGAGGCTTTCAATCTCGTGGCCGATCGCGTGGCCGCTCAAACAGGGCGGCGCGTACCCGTCAGACTGGTCGAGCCGCCGCGGCCTCTGTCACCGATTGAGACTCGAAATTTTGTGGCCGACTCGTCAAGGTTTACTCAAGCCACTGGCTGGCGCGCAAGCTACCAGTTATCCGCTGGCATTGATCGAACGATAGAGGCATACCAGCAGCAGGAGACTGCGGTCTCTGAGACCGCCGGTTAAAATCAGGTCGAGAGCCAGAGGGCCGATTCAAAGTGGAAAGAGATTCAGGCGCAACAAATCTTGAAGCCGCCTTGCCGCCGATCAGTGGTCAGAGGGTTCTGATTACGGGTGGGTTGGGTTTTATCGGAAGTAATCTAGCCCATAAGTGCGTCGAGCTTGGGGCCGAGGTCACACTGTATGATTGCCTCGACCCGCGCTCCGGCGGGAACATGTACAACATCCACGACATCAAAGATCAGGTGCGCGTCATTCTCAACGACATCAGAAACTTCGAGGGCGTCTGCGCCAGCATCATCAACCAGGACATTCTTTTTAATTGCGCGGCCTATACCTCTCATCCAAATTCGATGAAAGAACCGCTCATTGACATTGACGTCAACTGCAAGGGAGTCATCAATCTCTTGGAAGCCGCGCGCCGTTTCAACCCGGAGATTAAGGTGGTCCATATCGGGACTAGCACGCAGATCGGGAAGATGCAGTTTAGTCCGATCAATGAGGCGCACTCGGAATTCCCCGTTGATATTTATTCGGCCAATAAAAGCGCCTCGGAGAAGTATGTTCTGATTTACGGGACCTCTTACAATCTACACGCGACGGTAATCAGACTGGCGAATGTCTATGGGCCGCGCTCGAATATTAAAAGCAGTGATTTCGGTTTCATGAACTATTTTATTGGTCTGGCGCTTCAGGAAAAAGAGTTGACCGTCTTCGGCAAGGGTAGTCAACTAAGGAATATCACCTACGTGGCGGATTGCGTCGCCGCGCTGATTCTCGCTTCGCAGAGCGAGCGGAGCAGCGGCCAGGTCTTCTTTGCCGTCGCCGACCGTCAATACAATGTAGCTGAAATAGCTGAAGCCATCACGACGCACATCGGAGGCCGCAGCAAATTTATTGACTGGCCCGCAGACCGTGAGGCCATCGAGATAGGCGATGCGATTATCAGTAATGAGAAGATCAAGTCAGTAGTCGGCTGGTCTCCTCAATACGACCTCGAAAGCGGGTTGATTAATACCAGAGAATATTTCGCCCACTGCCTGAAACACTACCTCAAGTGATGTTTAGGTAGAATATTTCAATGGTAAATGACGAATGATCAATCGTGAACACCGCTCGGTCTCTTAGGATTTGACCATTTACCATTTATCATTGACCAGCTTTCATGAGATAGAAACCGATTCTTCAGGTGACATAAGTCGATGCGAATAGTAATCACGGGCGCGCTGGGCCATATCGGTTCAAGGTTGATACGCGAACTCCCTTCGGCGTTTCCCGGCACAGAAATTTTGATGCTCGATAATCTTTTGACTGAGCGTTACTGCTCATTGTTCGATCTTTCGGCCACGGGCTGTTACCGTTTTCTCGAAACGGATGTCTTGAAGGCGAATTTTGCCCCGCTCTTTGAGGGCGCAGACGCGGTCATACACCTCGCGGCGATTACTAATGCGCCCGCAAGCTTTGAGAATAAAGATGAAATCGAAGAGGTAAATTTCGTCGGGACCGAGAGAGTAGCGCGGGCTTGCATCGAAACCGGTTGCGCGTTGATTTTTCCTTCGACGACGAGCGTCTATGGCACGCAGGACGAAACGGTGGATGAGAACTGCGCTCTCACTGATTTGAATCCGCAGAGTCCTTATGCGGAATCCAAGCTGAAGGCTGAGCAGTTGCTCCAATCTCTCGGAGAAAAGAGCGGACTGCTGTTTACCATCTGCCGCTTCGGCACCATCTTCGGCATTTCAGCAGGGATGCGCTTTCACACGGCCATCAATAAGTTTTGCTGGCAGGCAGTCATGGGCCTCCCCATCACAGTCTGGCGCACGGCCCTCAATCAAAATCGTCCCTACCTCGAACTCGGCGATGCCATTGAATCCGTCAAGTTCATTATGCGTAGGAAATTGTATGACCGGAAGATTTACAATGTCCTGACCTTGAACACGAGCGTCAAGGCGATAGTGGATACCATCGCCAGCCATGTGCCGGATATGACGATTGAATACGTGGACACGGCGATAATGAATCAGTTGTCGTATCAAGTCTTGAATCGTCGCTTCAAGGACTTAGGCTTTGAGTTTCGCGGCGACTTGGAAGAAGGCATCGGCGAGACAATCAAGCTTATCAGGCAAGCGCATCAGAGATAACTTGAGACTAGGGCGCGGGCAGCTTTACTTAAAGACTATTTTGAGGAAGCTCTGGGATTCCGCTCAGGACAGCTCTTCGATAGGGCTATCAAACGTCATGAATAGCGACAAGAGTTTGACCATAGTCTTAACGCTGAAGGATCGGGCCGCATTCACTTTTCGCTGGATGGCGTATGCGAATCGTGTTCACCTGCCCTTTAAGATATTAATCGGCGATGGTGGCGCAGATGAATCCGTCTCGCAAGTATTATTAAATAAAGCAAACTATCCGAACCTCGCCTACCAGTATCTCAGGTATCCTTACGATGAGACCTTCATTGAGTATCACGCAAAGATGGCTGACGTGCTGTCGCGCGTGGAAACAACGTTGGTAGCTCTGGCCGACAACGACGACTTCTTCATCGTTTCCGGTCTGACCCAGAGCGCCGGTTTTCTGACAGGGCGCGAGGATTACAGCGCCTGCGGGGGCAAAGTGGGAAGGTGCGTAGTCGATCCTGATGAGAGTGCTCTTAATGAAGTATACGGGACGCAGGTTCACTTCATCCCGCAACTTTATCCGAACAATTCGCTCGAGCAAGAGACTGCTCTTGAGCGTTTAGAGAGCCAGTTCTCGTGCTACGAACCCACCTGGTACGACACCCATCGCACAGAGCAATTGCGAGAATGGTTCCAAACTCTCAGGGACCTGCGCATTAGCGATCTTTACCTGGCTGAACTTTTGATAAGCGGCTTCGCCATCATCGCCGGCAAGATCAGGCGGGGGGCCTATCTCTACTTACTCAGACAAAGTAATACTCCCGATTCCGAAGCGACCAGGAAAAGTGGCGTGCTCGACCGGATGCTATTGGAAAGCTGGTCGGCCGACTTCAAGAAGTTTGTTGACGCAATGGCAGCGGCCCTGGCGACTCAAGATGGCATCGCCGTGGACGAAGCCCGAGAGCATGTTAAGCGGCTCTATCGCGCATACATAGTGCCACACGTCATTCGCTCTTTATCTCCTGGAGGTTCCAGTAGACTCAGAGCGTCAGTCGCGGAACTGAAATTCCTGGGCCCGGTCAAAAAGGGAGTAAGAAAGCTCTTGAGATCTGCGAATGAGCTGAATGGCGGTCATCTGAGGAGGGAGGGAACAATAGATAAATCCTCGCCTTACTATGACGAACTTAAACCGATCCAGGAGTTTCTCGCTGCGGGGCCGGCTGGCGCGCCAGTCTTTCCAATTCCTTCCGACAGTTTAGATTCTTGATTTCAGATTTCTCCGCACTCGATAGTGAATTAAGCCGATACCAAAGAAGGGATCGATTCTTGAGAACAGCTATTATCGGCGTCGGTAGCATGGGCCGGCGCCATCTCTACGCAATGCGCGATCTGGAGCTGGATCTGGTGGCTATATGTGACGGCCGCACCGAATCGCTGGCGCTGGCAAGCGCGGAGCACAACATTCATGCCGAGCAGCAATTCACGAACGCCTCGCAAATGCTGGAGCAGACGCGGCCCGAATGTGTCATCGTTGCGACCACCGCTCCGTCGCATTGCGATTACACCTGCGCGGCCGCCGCGGCCGGAGCCAGGTTCATTCTCTGCGAGAAGCCGATGGCTATCTCCCTGGACCAATGCGATCGAATGATTCAGACCTGTGACGAACGGGGCGCCAGCCTGGCCATCAACCACCCAATGCGGTTTATGAAGCAATACACAGAGGCAAAGCGACTAGTCCAGTCGGAAAGCTTTGGAGCTCTTTGCAGTGTTACCGTGATCGCCGGCAATCTGGGCCTGGCGATGAACGGCACTCACCTGTTTGAGATGTTTCGTTTTATTACTGACGAGGCGCCGGCGGAGGTTACGGGTTGGCTGATGTCGGAAAAAGTTCCCAACCCACGGGGCGCAGAGTTTGATGATCGTGGGGGAAATGTGCGGGTCACGACCGCAAGTGGCAAACGTCTCTATCTCGAGCTGGGGGCGGATCAGGGCCACGGCATGCTGGTAATCTTCTATGGTAGATATGGCCGTCTGGTTGTCGATCCATTTAAGGGACTCATGACCGTCTCTGCGCGGGAAGAACAATATCGCCAATCGCCGACAGCGCAATACAACCTGCCGGGTGTAGAGACAGAGAAACGGTTCGCAGCCGCTTCTGCGGTTGAGTCGTCGCGGCGAGCGCTGGAAGCATTGCTGCGCCAGGAAGATTTTCCTACCGCTCAGCAAGGTAGACAGGCTATGGAAGTGCTAATTGCCGCCTACGTTTCGGACGAAAACGGACACGTACCGGTCGCACTGGCCGGCGCTAATCTGCCACAAGCTCGCCAATTTCCCTGGGCTTGAACCAGCAGCCCTGAATACACCTGTGAATAAACCAGAAATCTGTCGGGTAGCGATTATCGGCGCGGGCAAGATCGCGCGCGAGCACGCCCGCGCGTTTAGAGACGTACCCGGAGTTTCGCTGGCCGGGATTCACAGCCGCACGCGTTCTCGCGCCGAGGCGCTGGCCTCGGAGTTCGGTATTTCAACCGTGAGCGAATCGGTGGCTGAGCTGTATGAAAGGACTCGGGCCAACATCGTCGTCATAACCGTTTGTGTAACGGAGATGAGCGTGGTCAGTCGCAGCTCCTTTGAGTTTCCCTGGACTGTCTTGATGGAGAAACCTATAGGATACAACTGGCGCGAGGCACGGGAGGTTCAGCAAGCCGCGGCCGAGCGCAACAGCAAAGTGCTGGTCGGCTTGAATCGTCGTTTTCTTTCCAGCACTCGCGCGGCTCAAGCGGACCTCGATCAATCGCGCAGTCCGCGTTACATTCACGTACAAGATCAGCAAAGCCTGGCCCAAGCCGCGGCCGCCGGCCATCCGCGAATCGTTATCGAGAACTGGATGTATGCCAACTCCATTCATTTGATTGACTACCTGCGCGCGTTTGGACGCGGCGCGGTCGCGAAGGTCACGCCGATCGTCCGGTGGAATGCCAAAGCGCCGGGGTTGGTGCTGGCGAAGATTGAATTTGAGAGTGGAGACATGGGATTGTATGAAGGTATCTGGGACGGGCCCGGGCCCTGGGCCGTGAGCGTCACGACGCCGGAGAAGCGTTGGGAAATGCGGCCCCTGGAGCGGGCCGGTTTTCAGTCTCGCGGCGAGCGCCGCCTGCGTCAGATCGAATTGTCCCGGTGGGACCAGGATTTTAAAGCGGGATTTCGCTTGCAAGCCGAAATGGCCGTTGCTTCGGCAATGGGCCGTTCCTCTGATGCGCCGGCCCTGGACGAAGCAATGGAAACAATGAAACTCATCAAGGAGATCTTCGGCCAATGAGCGATATCCTCGCTCTCATCAACGCGCGCGGAGGCTCAAAGTCCATCCCTCGCAAGAACATTGCCCTGCTCGCCGGGAAGCCAATGATTGCCTGGACAATCGAAGCGGCCCTAAAGAGTCGGTCCTTGACCCGGGCGGTCGTTTCCACCGATGACGATGAGATTGCCGAAGTTGCAAAGCATTGGGGCGCCGACGTTCCGTTCCTTCGTCCGGCGGAACTTGCCCGGGATGATACGCCTGGTATCGAGCCGGTATTGCATGCGTTGCGGTGGCTGGCTGAACACGAGAGTTATCATCCGGATTACGTTATGCTTTTGCAGCCGACATCCCCGCTGCGCACGACAGAAGACATCGAAGCGGCGGTGCGGCTCGCGCGGGAGCGGGGCGTCGATTCGGTTGTTAGCGTCACTAAGGCAGCCACACATCCTTATTGGATGAAGCGCATCACGGAAAATGGTGAACTGGCTGAGTTGGTGCCAGCCGAGCAGGAGTACTCAAGGCGACAGGAATTACCGCCTGCGTATGCGCTGAACGGGGCCATCTACTTAATTAAGGTCGACACTCTGCTGGAGCAAAACACATTCTATCCCGACCACACTCTTGCCTACGTCATGCCGGCGGAACGCGCGCTGGATGTCGACGAACCGTGGGACTTGTACCTGGCCGATTTGGTTTTGCAGGATAAGAAATAGCGATGACATTGATTGATATTGCCGGTAGGCAGGTGGGGCCGGGACAGCCATGCTTCATCATCGCTGAAGCTGGTGTCAATCATAACGGCAGGATTGAGCTGGCCATGCGTCTGATCGATGCGGCCGCAACGGCGGGTGTGGACGCTGTCAAATTTCAAAGTTTCAAAGCTGAAATTCTCGCTACTCCAGCCGCGCCCAAAGCGCAGTATCAGCTATCAGGAACCGACGAAAGCGAATCGCAGATGGCCATGCTCCAGCGCCTCGAGCTTTCCCCGGGCGCACATCGCGAGCTCAATGATTATGCCCGGGCTTGCGGAATCATCTTCCTCTCAACGCCTTTCGATGAGATTTCCGCCGATTTACTTGCCGAGCTTGGCGTTCCCGCGTTCAAGATTAGCTCTGGAGACGTCACCAACCTGCCGCTGCTGGAACATATCGCGCGCAAAGGCAAGCCAGTGATCCTCTCAACCGGTATGTCCGACCTGAGCGAAGTGCGCGCCGCTGTTACGACTCTGCGCGCTGCCGGATGCGAACAACTTGCAGTGCTGCACTGTGTCTCGAATTACCCAGCCAATGCGGCTGACGTTAACCTGCGCGCGATGCAAAAGATGACGACGGAGTTTGAAGTGCCCGTGGGCTACTCTGATCACACCGATGGGATAGAGGTGGCTCTCGCCGCGGTCGCTCTCGGAGCTTGCGTCATTGAAAAGCATTTCACGCTGGACCGGAATTTACCCGGTCCGGATCATAAAGCTTCGCTGGAGCCGGACGAACTGGCGAGGATGGTCGAAAGCATTCGCAAAGTGGAAGCTGCGCTGGGGGATGGACGAAAGGTTCGGGCTGACAGCGAAGCCGACACAATGCGGGTTGCGCGTCGAAGTTTGATGGCGGCCCGGGATATTCCGGCGGGAACGATTTTGACCCGCGGCCTGATCGCCATCCAGCGACCGGGTACCGGTCTCTCTCCGGCGCTGCTGCCATCCCTGGTCGGACGCCGAGTTTGCGTCGACGTGAGCGCCGGCAGCCTGATCAGTTTTGAGATGCTCGAGTGATTTGAGTGAATTAGATGAAGACAATTGGCGTCGTCACAGTAGGGAGGTCAGACTACGGCATTTATTTGCCGGTGATGAAGCTTATCAAGTCGCAGCCCGATCTCTCTCTGCGCATTTTCGCCGGGGGGATGCATCTCGCTCCCGAGTTTGGCTGCACCGCGCGAGCAATCGAAGAAGACGGCTTTGAGATTTCCGAGCGCGTTGAGATACTGCCTTCCTCGGACACGCCGGCAGCAGTGTCAGAGGCCATGGGTCTGGGAACGATTGGCTTTGCCCAGGCCTACACCCGCCAGCGGCCGGATGTGCTGCTGGTGCTGGGTGATCGCTTCGAAATGCACTCTGCGGTGGTGGCGGCCCTTCCCCTCAAGATTCCGGTGGCGCACATTCACGGCGGCGAATTGAGCGAGGGCGCGATTGACGACGCTTTGCGCCACTCAATCACAAAGATGAGCCACCTGCATTTCGTGGCGACAGAAACATACGGGAACAGAGTCATACAGATGGGCGAGGAACCATGGCGGGTCGTGATCAGCGGCGCGCCCGCGCTCGATAATCTGAAGACGATCGAGCTGCCAACGCGCGCGCAGCTCGCGAAAGACTATGACCTGTGGGAAGAAGAAAGCTTTTTGCTGGTCACATATCATCCCGTGACTCTTGAGCATGAGCAGACTGAAGAACAGATGACGGCGCTCCTGCAGGCACTCGGCGAATCGGACATGGCAGTCGTGTTTACCTATCCGAACACCGATACGGGCAATCGCGCCATCATTCAGTTAATTGGCGAATACGTTGCGGGCAATAGCCGCGCTCGAACCTTCGTCAATCTGGGGACGCAGGGGTATTTCAGTATGATGAAGCACGCGGCGGCCATGGTCGGTAATTCTTCGAGTGGTATTATCGAGGCAGCGTCTTTCAGGCTACCCGTGGTCAACATAGGCAATCGGCAGCGCGGGCGCCTGCGGGCAGCTAACGTGATTGATGTGGGCTATTCGCGCAGCGAGATCGTGGCCGGCATTGGGCAGGCGCTGGCGCCTGACTTTCGCGCCCGCCTCGATGATCTTGTGAATCCGTATGGCGACGGCCATGCGGCCGAGAGGATAGTCGAAACGTTGCGAGCGGTTGAATTGAACGACAAACTGCTGCTGAAATATTTTCATGGGATCTGAAGATATCCGTGTGGTTGGTCTGGGAGCAGGCGGACATGCGAAAGTCGTCATCGAAATTTTGCGACTTCGCGGTGGCCATGAATTTGTCGGGCTGCTCGATGCGAACCCGGAATTACAGGGCACTGAGTTATGTGGCGTCACCGTGGTCGGCGATGACTCGCATCTGGCCGAGCTTTATCGCCAGGGCGCGCGCGGTTTTTTCATAGGAGTGGGCTCGGTCGGAAACTCGAGCCAGCGTCGACGACTTTACGAGCAAGCGCTGCACGCAGGATTTGCAGGTACACGCGCCGTGCATCCGCAAGCGATCGTCTCCGGCGCGGCGGAGATAGGCAACGGACCCACCGTGATGGCCGGCGCCGTGATCAATGCCGCGGCGCGGATCGAAGACAATGTAATCGTCAACACGGGAGCGATTGTCGAGCACGATTGCGTTATTGAGAGTCATGCACATGTAGCTACGGGCGCTCGTTTGGGAGGCGGCGTGCATGTTGGCGAGGGCGCGCACGTTGGCCTTGGCGCGAGCGTCAGACAGGGCATTAAGATCGGCCGGAATGCTATTGTGGGGGCCGGCGCCGTTGTCATTGAGGATGTGCCCGAAGATGTCACTGTAGTCGGAGTTCCGGCGAAGATTTTGAAAGAGGCGAGGCGTTAATGTCTAGATTGGACGAGCTTGTTGTTTCACCGAACAGCTGCATACGGGAGGTGCTGGAGTGCATTGACCGGGGCGCGCAGGGCATCGCGCTTGTCCTTGACGACGACAAACATCTGATTGCCACCGTAACCGACGGTGACTTGCGACGCGCGATCCTGGCCGGCATGGATCTGGAACTGTCTGTTCAGAATCTGCTCGCGCAACGCGATCCCGCCTTTCGCTCCGGTCCCGTGACCGCTCCCGAGGGCACGCCCGATGCGGCGTTGATTCACCTGATGACCGAGACAAGTTTGCGCCAGATTCCATTGGTGGACGAAGAAGGCCGGATTGTGAACATTGCTCTTTTGAGTGAGCTGGTCAAAGAGTATGAGCTGCCCCTGCGCGCCATGGTGATGGCCGGCGGATATGGAACCCGGTTGCGTCCGCTCACCAATGAATTACCAAAGCCGATGCTGCCTGTCGGCGATCGACCTTTGCTGGAGCTAATCGTCGAGCAGTTGCGGCACGCCGGCATTCGCCAGGTGAATGTGGCCACGCACTACAAAGGCGAGATGATCACCGAACATTTCAAGGACGGACAAGGCTTCGGCGTCGATATTCGTTACGTGCGGGAAGACCAGCCCCTCGGCACCGCGGGAGCGCTGAGCCTGCTGGAAGAGTCAGACCAACCGTTGCTGGTGATTAATGGCGACATCCTGACCCGGGTCGATTTTCGCGCGATGCTCAATTTCCACCGCGAACACAAGTCCGATCTGACCGTAGCCGTGCGCCAATACGAGTTCCGCGTTCCGTACGGCGTCATAGACACGGATGGTGTTGCGGTCACCGGCATTTCTGAAAAGCCTCTGGTAAGGCAGTTCATCAACGCGGGTATTTATTTATTGAATCCCTCGATCAGACGGTTGATTCCGAACGGGCAGCACTACGATATCCCCGATCTCATTGAACGACTGTTAGCGGAAGGCCGACCGGTGGTTTGTTTTCCGATCCGTGAGTACTGGCTCGACATAGGAGAGTCGGAGCACTACGATCAAGCGAAAGCGGACTTTGCTACGGGCCGCTTCTAAAACTGGAACTCTTTAAGGCCAAAATTGACCTACAAAAACAAAAGAGTCCTGGTGACGGGCGCCGGCGGTTTCATTGGCAGTCACTTGACTGAGCGTCTGATTCAGGCAGGCGCTCGCACGCGCGCGTTCGTACATTACAATTCCACGAGCTCGTGGGGTTGGCTGGATTCCTCTCAGTACAAGAGCGATATGGAAGTCATCCTCGGAGACGTTAGAGACGCCGATAGCGTTTCCCGGGCTTGCGCAGATGTGGACGTCGTCTTCCATCTGGCTGCATTAATCGGAATTCCTTACTCGTATCTGGCTCCGCTCTCTTATGTTCGCACGAACGTCGAAGGAACTTTGAATGTGCTCCAGGCCGCTCTTCGCAATAAGATGGAGATGGTTGTTCACACCTCCACCAGCGAAGTGTACGGCAGCGCGCGCACTGTCCCCATTCGCGAGGATCACCCGCTCCAGGGCCAGTCGCCATACTCGGCCTCGAAGATCGGCGCTGACAAAATCGCCGAGTCTTTTTATCTTTCATTCGGTTTACCAGTCGTGACGGTGCGTCCCTTCAATACTTTCGGACCACGACAGTCGGCACGAGCGATCATACCGACGATCGTCACGCAAGCAATGAGTCAACCGGCCCTTCAGCTTGGCAGTCTCGAACCTACCCGCGACCTGAATTACGTCGCTGATACCGTTGCGGGCTTCGTTAAAGCAGGCGAGACTCCGGCCGCGGCCGGACAGGTGATAAATCTTGGTAGCGGCACTGAAATATCGGTCGGCGATCTTGCCAATACTATTATTGGGGTCATGGGAAAAGATCTGCCTGTGCTGACCGCACCTGAACGCGTCCGTCCGGTGAACAGTGAAGTTGAACGGCTGTGCGCTGATAACACGAAGGCCCGACAAGTTCTGGGTTGGCAACCCGAGTACACGTTGGCAGAAGGTCTGAAGCCGACGATTGAATGGATACAGGAAAACTATGACCGATACCGCCCTGGCGTTTATGCCGTTTGAGCCGGGAGCCGCTGCACCGCGGGGAAGCATTGCTCTCTGTGTGCCAGAGATCCGTGGCAACGAATGGAAGTACGTCAAACAATGTCTCGATAGCGGCTGGGTGTCATCAGTCGGCGAATTTGTCAGCCGCTTCGAGCGCGAAGTTGCGGCCTGCGCCGGCAGCTCCTACGGAATTGCCGCGGTCACCGGCACTGCGGCCCTGCACGTTGCGCTGCTCGTCGCCGGCGTTGAGCCGGATGATGAAGTCGTCGTTTCCGATCTGACTTTTATCGCTCCCGCCAATGCCATCAGCTACGTGGGCGCGCACCCAGTCCTGATAGACGCCGAGCCCGCGCACTGGCAGATCGACGCTGAGAGAGTCGTCGCTTTCCTCGAGAACGATTGTCGTTGGACCAGCGACGGGTTGCGAAACAAGCGCACGGGCAGGCGTGTGCGGGCGATTCTCCCGGTCCATATCCTCGGCCACCCGGTCGAAATGGACACGATTCTTGAAGCGGCGCGCAAGTACGAGCTGGCCGTCATCGAGGATGCGACCGAAAGCCTTACCGCTGAGTACAAGGGCCGGCGCGTCGGCTCCCTGGGAGATGCTGCCGCTTTCAGCTTTAACGGCAACAAGATCATTACGACGGGCGGCGGCGGCATGATCGTAACGACTAACCCTGAGTGGGCCGCGCGCGCGAAATACCTAACGACGCAGGCAAAGGATGACCCGATCGAGTATGTTCATGGCGAGGTGGGATTCAATTACCGCTTAACCAACATTCAGGCGGCGGTGGGGTGCGCCCAGCTCGAGCAACTTGAATCTTTCGTCGCAGCCAAGCGACGCCTGGCGTCAATCTACAGCGATGCTTTCAAGGATGTCGCGGGCCTGACACCTATGCGGGAAGCTGTCTGGGCGATGAGCATCTTCTGGATGTACACAGTTCTGGTGGATGAAAGCGCGTATGGTGAAGACAGCCGCGCGCTGATGCGTCGCCTGGCAGAGAAGGGAATTCAGTCCCGTCCCTTATGGCAACCGCTGCACCGCTCTCCGGTTTATCAAAAGGCGCAGGTTATCGGCGGCGAGGTTGCCGATGATTTGAACCGTCGCGCGCTCAGCTTACCCAGCTCAGTCGGGCTGACCGACGACGAATTGCATTCGGTAATCGATGCGGTGATCCGAAAGTAAAGCATCGCGACAAATTAAGTCCTTGGTTTTGAAGGAATGAAGAATGCAATTGCCGCATCTATCCTCCGCGTCAAGGTCCAATGTTACGCTCTGCTATTCAGAGTTCAGCATTTGCTGCGGAGAGTTGGGCAAGCGCTTCCTGGCTGCTGGATCGTTCTCGGCATTCCGCGGCGCGAGATCCCCGATATCGAAAAATGGGTAAGCGAAACTCTCCGCACCGGACAGACTTTTGGATCAGACGGGCGCGCTCCGGAATATTTTTCCTTCGATGCCCCTGAGCGCGTGCCGCGCCGCAATAGCGCGCCACCCGGAGTCGACGGCGTCCATCCCGAACTTCGTCATCAGTATCTGGAATTTCAGGCGCCTTTCCTCGCCGCGCTGCCTTCGGCCCGGATCCTTGGGCCCGGGGGCTCTGTAATTACACCTGACGGCGGAATTCTCACGCAGTCGACATGGTCACATGCGGTTTTCCAACAGGACCGGATATACCGTTCGTTAAGACTCCCCAAGCCAGAGTTCCTGTCAGGAAGCTACTACACAATCGCCAGTCCGTTCGCGTACAACTACTATCATTGGGTTGTTGAAGTATTGCCGAGGCTGTTCGCCTATGAGTCCGTAGCGGAGAATCGTCCGCGCCTGATTGTCAACTCGCCTTTGAACACATGGCAGCTCGAAAGCCTGGCGCTCCTTGGTTTCCGGGAAGAAGATCTGTTTACCCTGGGCGGTGAGTACCTTCAGGTTCAGAACCTGTACTTCCCGTCCCTCCTCGGCATAAATCCTTATACACTACGCTGGCTCAAGGAGCGCTTGGATGAGTTTATTACTCCAGAGCCGACCTCCAAGCGCGTGTATATCACTCGACGGCTCGCGTCCAAACGACGTCTTGTCAATGAGAGCGAATTGGAATCCCTTGTGCAAGAGCATGGCTTTATTATCGCCGAGCTTGAGTCACTGAGCTTTACCGAACAGGTACGACTCTTTGCCGGGGCCGAGATGATCGTGGGCCTTCATGGGGCTGGACTAACGAACATGACATTCGCACCCCGCGGCTGCAAAGTCATGGAGATCGTCCCTCCCGATTATGTTAACGTCATGTACTATATGTTGGCGGAGGTCTTGCACCAGCGCTACTGGTTCTGCATCGGACAACCCCTGGTGGACAACTCCTTGCAGCACGGTGGCACGCACGGGCACGGTGATGTTACCGTTTCTCTCCAGTTGTTCAAGGACACGTTGCTTGAGATGATTAACACCGAAACAAAGGCGTCATCGAGCGTGGAATTCGCTCTTTAATGATCAAGGTTTTGACGACATCGCCAAAGTCGACTGCTTACGCAAGCCGGTCACTTCCGACCCTGAGGAATAAAGTCATTGCTGGTCGTCAGAAGGAATCGACTCAGTGGTCAAGCCATGGCGTGGGAGTCAATAGCATCGAATAACTTTCTGACCGCGTCACGTTGGCAAGATGAGAAGGACCCTGGCATTTCAATCCCATGGTTGACAAGACAAACCTCCTAGAAAAGTCGGTAAAAACTTTGCGCCAGCGAGGTGTGGTTGAGTTGTCGCGGAAGGCTGCCGTTTATCTGGCCCGGGCAGTTGCCGGGCGTTCGAACAGGTTGTCGAACTCTCTCGACTTCGCGATCTTGCGCGACTCTCTGATGAGAGAGTATGGATCAGTCCTCCAACGAAACGAGATATTTCGCGATCTTCATGCTGGGCGACGTTGTTTCGTCATCGGCAATGGGCCATCGCTCAAGGAACAGGATCTTTCTCCGCTGAAAGGCGAGCTTACCTTCGTCACCAACTCGTTCTACCGGCACCCGGTGGTTGGGGAGGCGTGGCAGCCCAGCTATTATTTCCTGAGCGATCCCTGCTATTTTGACGACTCGGCAGATCTGGCCGACTTCGCTCAAATGACCGGCAGAATTGAATCAGCGCCTTTCTTTGTTCCATGTTTTGCCAGAGACTTCCTCGCAAGAACCAGCGCCCTGCCGAGCCAGCGAACTTATCTGGTCGCGGCCCAGGGCGGGCTGGAAGAAGAATTATGGCGAAAGAAACCCGATCTGACCGCACTGATGCCGGGAGCACAAACCGTAGTGCAGTTGGCTATCATGACGGCGATGTTCATGGGCTGCTCTAAGATCTATTTACTCGGTCTGGATCATGACTGGCTCTCTCACGGCGGCGAACATATTAATTTTTATAGCGAGCAAGCCATCGATAGCCAACCCGACGGCAACCTCAACGGTTGGCAATACAAGCCTTTGATGGAGTCTGTCTTAACGATGTGGGAGATATACGAGAAACTCGAACAGCTGGCCCGAGCAGAAGGAATCACCATCTGCAACGCCACTCGAGCCGGCTTTCTCGACGTTTTTGAACGGGCCAATTACGAAGACGCTGTTATCATCAGGCAGTAAGTCAAAAGCGCACCGGCGCTGTACGCTTGAGAAGAGGCTGCTGAATGTTGCGGAAATCTGGTCGGATATTGATGGGGGGGTTGGTGCAGCGGTGGCGCGAATTCAAAAATCCTTCGACCGGAAAATATCCTGAAGTAAGATTCGACGTGGGCGCAGGGGCGCATGGTGATTGCCGTTTCAAAGAAGGAGTTTCCGTTGGCGCATATACTGACCTGGTTAACTGTGATATTGGACGCTACACATATTTCGCGGCACATAGCCAGATAAGCAACTGCCGGATCGGGTCTTTCTGCTCAATTGGCCCGCACGTTGAAATCGGCTTCGGGCGACATCCAACCAGAGACTACGTTTCGACATACCCATCATTCTATTCAAGTCACAGTGCCGGGCGCGCGGATTTTGGGGTGACGACAGATTTTGTCGAACATCAAAACGTAACCATCGGGAATGATGTTTTAATCAGTGCGCATTGTTTGATTCTGGATGGAGTGATAATCGGCGATGGCGCGATCATTGGCGCTGGCGCAGTCGTGCCCAAAGATGTTCCGGCTTACACGGTCGTGGGCGGCGTGCCGGCCACCGTGGTTCGTCAAAGGTTCACTCACGAACAGATAGAGTTTCTGATCGGACTCAAATGGTGGGACCAGGACTTTGATTGGATTCACGCTCACGCGTCTGTCTTTCGAGATATCAATCTGTTGATGGACGTGGTTGCCAAAGAAGAAACTACAGCGCTCCTCACGAAATGATCCGGGCTTTGAGACGGATCCGGCCCTGCTGCGGCCGGCGGATCCGTTGATAATCCAGGTCGATCCCTCGCGGGCGCGCCGAGAGCTCGGCTGGTCGCCGCGGATCGGACTGGAAGTCTTTCTTGCCGATATGTTGAGCGAGCCGGTAGCGGCTAACGCCAAATAGCGACAAAAGAAACCCCGGTATCTACTTAGCAAGATGCACTATCACCTAATCGGAATATGTGGGACGGCGATGGCTTCGCTGGCGGGCATGCTGCAAGCGCGCGGGCACCAGGTGACGGGCTCTGATGAGAGCGTCTACCCGCCAATGTCCACGATGCTCGAAGGTCTGGGCATCGGCCTGATGACGGGTTACGATGCGGCCCACCTTGAGCCGGCGCCGGATTGTGTCGTGGTCGGCAACGCGATTCCACGCGGAAATCCCGAAGTCGAAGCGGCGCTCAATCGCCGGCTTCTCTATCGCTCACTTCCTGAAGTTCTCAAGGAAGAATTCATTCGCGGCCGGCGATCGCTGGTAGTTGCCGGCACTCATGGCAAGACTACGACGACGAGTCTTGCCGCCTGGGTGATGGATCAGGCTGGCCTTGATCCCTCGTTCATGGTGGGCGGAGTCGTGCAAAACTTCGGCTCGAGCTTTCACGTAACTGACAGCGATTACTTCATCATCGAAGGCGACGAATACGACACGGCTTATTTCGACAAGGGGCCAAAGTTCATGCACTACCTGCCTGAGCTGGCGATCGTCAACAATATCGAATTCGATCACGCAGATATTTACCAGGATCTCGACGCGGTAAAGCTGGCGTTTCGCCGCCTGATGAACCTGGTGCCCGGTCATGGAAAACTGATCGCCGGTTGGGACAGCCCGCACGTGCGCGCAACAGTCGCCTCAATGGGAGAGAGGCTGTTCACCGAACTGGAAACCTTTGGCACCAGCGAAGCAGCCCGCTGGTGCGCGCGGAACATTTCCTGGTCGGAGGATTTGACCAGGTTTCAGGTCTTTCGTGAAGGAAAGGAATGGGCCGAGTTTGCAACGCCGCTGATCGGCGATTTTAATGTACGCAACTGTCTGGCGGTGATCGTGGCCGCGGATGCGTGGGGAGTTGAGCGGAAGGCGATCCGTGATGCACTCGCGACTTTCAAAAGCGTCCGCCGCCGTTGCGAAGTTCGCGGCGAGATCAACGGCGTCACCGTCATTGATGACTTTGCGCATCACCCGACCGCGGTACGCGAAACCCTCGCCGCCCTGCGGTTAAGGTACCAGGATCGGCGGATTGTCGCGGTCTTTGAGCCACGTTCGCGTACCTCTTGTCACGCAACTTTTCAGGATGCTTATGTCACCGCTTTCCAGCCGGCTGATTATGTGATCATCTCCCGCGTATTTGATGCCCAGAGGGCTGCTGAAATGGGCGGAGTGCTCGACACCGCGAAGTTGATCGACGACATCGCCGCGCAAAATAAACCCGCGTTCGCCATCACCGACGTCGATGAGATCGTGCGCACCCTTGCCGCAGAGCTGCGCTCCGGCGACGTGGTCGCGATCATGTCCAACGGGGCCTTTGGCGGCATTCACGAGAAGCTGTTGACGGCAATCGGCTGACAAACAACCTGGCGCCGCCAAGTTGGTGGTCTCTTATCTTCACTACCTGGCAATTGGTTTATGGCCCACGGACGCCAGGGTCTCGCCAAGATTTGTGATCCCTAAATCTCGATAGTGGGTTTGGACATCCTCGTGAGTTGGCTTTTGCAGCTAAAGCGCTGGCTTACTTACCGGGATGCTGAGGGAGTTTGCGCGCGGTTTGCGCCTTAGTGAGTGTGCATTCGGTAAAACACGAATTGTCAGGCCGGGGCAATCGAGCAAGTAAGATTGATGAAAGCCAATCCTGCACTGGTCCTTTAGCTTCGGTTCACTGTTTGAGAACCTTTAGAATGAAAGTTGCGCGTTCACCTTTGGCGCAATCACTTTATCAAGATCGAAGTACAGCAGAGTCTCGTGGTTGACCGGGCCGCTGCTTACGTCCTCGCTTTATGAAAGGTCCGATTGTTTGCCCGCCAGTTACCTTCTGCCGGTAAACACTTCGACCTTTCAATCCGGGTTGTTTGACCGCCACCGTTACCATGCGGCAACAACTATACCCCCCAGCATAGGAGGATCCCAGATGGCTAAAAAGAAAGCCGCTTCATCACGCAAGTCCACAGAAAAACCGCCGCCGCCCAAGCCCTTAACTCTCAAAAGTCTCAGTGAAGGCCAAAACCAGATTAATGGAAGACTCTATACAGCCATCGATCTGTTAATCGACTACGTGAGGGGAACCGGAGGAGAAGCGGCGCTTAGGGAAGCGCAAAGGATAATAGATCAAATTCCCGCTATTGATCCGCCCGGGTGCCAACCACCTCCGTACTGACGGGCCTTTCAATGCCTCGGACCTGTAACTGAGACGAATTCTCTCACGGGCACTTCGCCGTCGAGCGAAGGACGGGGAAGCGTCTGCCTTCAGATCACTTTTGCAGGTTAATGATCGTCACATCGCTGAGCTTGGTGCCGCGCTCACAAGCTAGTTGTTTGTAGTCCGGAGACCAGGCGTAGGAGAAGATTTCGTCGGTCTTGAAGTTGGTGAGTTTTTTTCTGGATCCGGTATCGAGATCATAGCTCCAGATGTTAGACACCCCTTCGGTGAGATCGATGTAGGTCAGAGCCCGCCCGTCCGGCTTCCATTGCAAGCGCTGAAACTCCATCGTCATAATCGGCAACAGTTTGGTAGGCGGACCGCCCTGAACCGGTAGGATAGCAACTCCTCTCTGGTCCACCTCGACATAGTAGCGGCACGCAATGGATTGATTGTCAGGCGAGACGACAGGCATACGGGCGTAATAATCAGTTAACTGCACGGGACTGCCACCGTCGATCGGTACCTTCCACGCGGTTATCCTGGCGTCGCTTTGGTGGTCGTAAAAGACCCATTGGCCGTCGGGTGAGCAAGATGGGTACGAGTTTCCATCGGTGAACGTCAACTGCTTGGGATCGCTGCCGTCATCGGCATTCATCCGCCAAATCTCGAGACTGCCGGTGCGGTTGGAGGCGAAGACAATGTAATGGCCATCCGGCGAGGTGGCCGGGCTGTAGTTGTCCCCGGCGTTAACCGTCAACTGGGTTTGATTGGAGCCGTCGGAATTGATCGCGGATATGTTGAGATTGTTTGCTGCCATTGATGAGAAAAGTATCTTTCCCCTTGCCGTCCAGCTCATGCCAAAACTAACGCCGACCTTCGAAGCGATGGGCCTGGCACCTTGGACGTCGCCATTCGGCGCGAGCCAAATATGAGTGAGATATTGCCTTTGCACCGCGACGACCGTGTTCGCATCGCGTGACAAACTCAGGGTGTCATAGTCAGCGACATCATTGGTTAATCTTACGGCTTTCCCCTCGGGATAGGAGACTCGCCACAATTGATTCGGGCCCGTCCACCGCTCGCGAGCATTGATTATCAAACCACTCTCATTCTCAAGCCATGCGGCTTGTGAGACTGAGAACCACGGGTGATCACTAACCGGCCTCTCCTGTGCACTTGCCAGATCAACCTCGATCAGATTCATGTGATAACCGCGATCCCACCAACCCGCGCCACAGACAATGCTCTTTTCGTCAGGTGACCAGGCGGGCCCATCGACAGAAAATCGTTTTCCGCCGCTTCGTGTTGCGATCGAGCGCTCATCAGCACGATCAAGGTTGGCAATCATCAAAGAATATTCACCAGTGGCTCGGTTGTGGCGCACGAACGTGAATCTGTCTCCCCGCGGCGAAAGGGAGATGGGACTGTCTACGCCATCCATGATTTTCCTGGGGGAGCCGCCGGGCAGGGCTACCTGATAGAGCGCACCGGCATCGTTTTGCTTCGCACTCCGCGTGAAATAGAGGTAGTTCCCATCGCCTGAGAAAGTGATGCCATGATAGTTTGATTCCTCCGGGGGAACCACTAGTGAAGAGCCGGCGGTAGCAATGCTGGTCACGAGCACTTCCTGCATTCCATCCTTCCTCTCGACGTGGGCAAACAATTTGCCATCCGCGGAAATCGCCGCACAGACGGACTGCCCCGCGTTTGTCAGTGGCGACATCGTGATGGTTTGGAAGGGGACAACTGTTTGGGGCCGATTCAAGAACCATTGCGAATTGAGGGCGATGAAGATGGTTGCGGCGACCGCCAGCCCGGCGAAGAGAATCGTCTTGGGACGCTCCCTGATTTCAGTGAGGACTTGCTCTGCCGTGTGCGAGGCGAACGTCAACGCAGACGACCAGAAGATGCTCGTCTGCGGTCGATGATTTATTCTTACTCGCTTTGTATCCTGCTCGTCCGCCGTCACGTCATAACCCATTGACCAGGTATCTCCCGGCTCCTCTCCTTTTAGCCGTTCATGCAGTCTCTTTAGATCAGCCGCGAGGACACTCATGGCTTGGTATCTGTCCTCGCGCTGCTTAGTCAGGGCCCGCGCTACGATTCGCTGAAACTCTGGGGGGACCGCGCCATCTGGAAATGCCAGCGGGGCTGGCTGTCGCTTTAGGATCGAAGCGATCATTTCATTGCGGCTGCCCTCTTCGAAAGGCGTGTGTCCAGTGACCATCTCATGAAGTACCACACCCAGGCTCCAGACATCGGTTCGTTCATCTACCACTCCTTCACGCAATTGCTCGGGTGACATGTATTTCACCGTGCCCATCTGTGTCCCCGGTTCGGTGTGCACGTTTGAGATTGTCGACGAGGTGTTGCCGCGTGATGGGGATTCGGGTTCGCTCAGCTTGGCGAGACCGAAGTCCAGGACCTTCACGTAGCCGTCCTTTCGAAGCATGATGTTTTCGGGCTTGATATCGCGATGGACTACACCGGCAGCGTGGGCTGCCGATAGAGCTGCGGCGATCTGATCGGCTACGGCCAGGGCTTGGCGCACACTGAACGGCCGCCGCGCGATTCGTTCGCGTAAGGTGATGCCGTCGATGTGCTCCATCGCGATGAAGTGGCGCCCATCTTCTGTTTCGGCAATTTCGTGAATTACGCAGACATTGGGATGGCTCAGGGCCGAGGCTGCGCGCGCCTCCTGTTCGAACCGGCGCACTCGGTCGATGTCTCTGGCGAAATCAGGAGAAAGAAGTTTTAGCGCTATCTTGCGACCGAGTCGGCTATCCAGAGCAAGATAAACTTCCCCCATGCCGCCGATACCGAGCAGGGACAGGATCTTGTAAGGACCAATCTGCTGGCCGGCCAGCAGTCCTGCGAGAACGCCGGCAAAGACTTCAGTGGATACTTCATAGGCAGGGGCATCCAGAAAGTCTCCATCACGCTCGTGCGCCAGCACGAGCGATTCGACTTCGCGCCGAAGATCCTCGTCATTTGGGCATACCTGATTCAGAAAGTGGGCCCGGTCAGGCGGCGGCCACTCCAGCGCGGAGTGGAAGAGTTGGTCTATCTGCTGCCACCGTTCCGGTTTCATGATGGGCTTTCCGTCAACGGGTTTGGGGCTTTTCCTGTTGGAGGTCCTCAAAGAATAAAGCGTGACCGAGGCGCAAACTCCCTCAGACAAAATTTATTGCGGTGATTTATTCCAATTCTCGCCGCAGCCACGCCCTGGCCAGCTTCCAATCGCGCTCGACACTGGCGTGGCCAATCTTCAGGACTTCCGCGATCTCATTAATCGAAAGACCCCCGAAAAAGCGAAGCTCTACGATTCGAGATTTCTGCAGATCGAAGGTTGCCAGCCGCTCCAGAGCCTCATGAACCGCAAGAAACTCAATCTGCGGGTCGAGGGCGGTTCGATTAGTACTTTCCAGCGAGATCCGGTGAGGGTCTCCACCGCGCTTCGCGGTCTGACTTTTCCGAGCATAATCGACCAGAATGTGCCGCATTAACGTGGAGGCCAGGCCATAAAACTGCGCGCGGCTCCGCCATTCAACCTTCTGCTGGCCTACGAGCCGCAAATAGGCTTCATTGACCAGGGCGGTCGGCTGTAACGTGTGGTTCGCACGTTCATGCCTCAGATGCCTGACCGCCAGGCGACGCAACTCATCCTTAACCAGCGGCAATAGCTCCTCCAGCGCCGCGTTATCGCCATCGCTCCACTTCAAGAGAATCTGGGTAATATCGTCGGATCCGTCCACTTTGCGCCCGTTAGCCAGGGAATTTGAGAGACAGCCGCTGAGCAGATTTCAAGGTCGGGACGTTCAGCGGGTGGATTCTAGCATTTTTCTTTGAGGGAATTCGTTCCCGAAACACGCTTTAGTAGTTACAGCAGTTGAATTGGCGCTAAGAGAGCCGGGACTCGTGAGATTTGCCAGTCAACTGACTTGAAGCTTGGCCAATGATCATGCCCTAAAGTATCGCTGGAATTGATTCGTATCTCACCCCATACCTCACGGAACGGAAGGTGGCAGTCTTAGGACTGCCGTCTTTCTGTTCCCCGTGGACTCTTATTGGGCTCCCAGAATCCGCCAATTGTTATCAGCTTGGGTGGGCACTGTCTTATGCTTTTCGACCCAGTCGATGATTAGCTCGCGCACTTCTTCGCTGGATCGATAAACCACCGGCGCGTCCTTGTACATGCTGAAGCCGCCGCCGCCGTTGACGCGATAATTGTTGGTAACGACACGAAGTTTTTGAGTTGGATTAAGCGGCCGGCCCTTAAACTTCAGATTCTGAATTCGCTGGCCGAACGGCTTGGTTAGATCGAGGTCGTAGGCGACTCCGGCAGCCATATCAAAGTTGTATCCGGGAATCCGCTGATCGACCAGATCAGCCGGGCTCTTTCCGGTTTGGTACTCGCGAAAGTAGCGCGCGGAATGTTCGAGCGCATCTTTCAATTGCTGTCCGGTGAGCTGAATGGTCACCAGAGTGTTTTCGTATTCATAAAGCCCGGCGATGTCGCGCACCGTAACCGGACCTTTCGGGATGCGGGCCTGTGGATTGAAGCAAGCGGCCATCGACACGTCCGCATTGCCGGCTTCGAGTTGCACGCGCTGAATCAGATCGATAATCGCCGTGTCGCGAAAGCGGCAATCCTGCGAAGTCAGTTCTTCCGGCGATTCGCCGATCGTGCGACCCAACCAATCCTGCGTTTCTTTGTCATAAGGCTGACCAAGCTGGGCGATTTCAGGATCGACTGCGGTTTTTTCAGTGACGGGAATTGTGCGCGCAGATTCGGCGACGACACGCCAGCGCGCAGCGTCCTTCTCCAGATAAAGATCGACGCGCGCCAGGTGGCTGGCCCAGCGGTTGGCTTGCGTGATCAGGACTCCGTTAACCATCAGCGCCGGCTCGTTGCGATGCGTGTGACCCAGTAAGATCACATCCACTCCGGCCACCTGACGCGCAATCGCGAGGGCGGCGTTTTCATTCGGGACCTGCGAAGGATTCGCTTGCCCGGTGCGGAGGTCTTCCTCAATCCCCATGTGCATCGCGATCGCGACTACATCGACTTTTTCTTTATCGCGCAGAATCGCGACCCATTTCTTTGCCTCGCCTACCGTTTCGTGAAATTCAAGCCCGGCATAGTTCGGGACGTTTTCCCAGTTAGGAATCCCTGGAGTCGTCAATCCCAATACGCCCACGCGGACGCCACCGATCTCCTTCACAATGTACGGTTGATAATGAGTCGTCGTGGTCCCGGTGTTGTAAGTATTGGCCGACAGCCAGGGAAACTTTGCCTCGCTGCGGGCCTTCTCTAAAACTTTCAAACCGAAGTTGTATTCGTGGTTACCTACGGTCATTGAATCGTAGTGCAACGCGTTCATCGCCAGCATCATCGGGTCCGGCGGCGCGTTGTTTCGCTTGTTATGAAAGTATTCCAGCGGCGTCCCCTGAATCGTGTCGCCCGAATCCACCAACAGCAGATCGGGATCGTTCCGGCGGGCCTCCTTAACCAGGGTCGCAACTTTCGAGATGCCCACGTTGTCGTACTTGTTCGTGTAGTAGTCGATTGGGAACACGCGACCGTGCATGTCGGTCGTGCTCAGGATGACCACGTGCGCGCGTTGCGGGGCGGCACCGACTCTCCGAGAATTACTGCAAGTAAGGATCAACAGTACGAGTGCCAGCACCGGTAAGATGGCGTTGTATTTTGTTCTCTTCATACCTAACTCCCGATTATGAACTGATAGTTCAGCGCACGCCTTCCACATGTGCATTCATCCACTGCGTCAGCGTCGTCAGATCCACCTCTCCTGATTCGACACCTAAAACCATTTGCACAACTTCGGCCGCGGTAGCGACAATCTCCTGTTGATTTACTCGGAGGAAGTGATCCGTTAGATGGGTTGCGGTCCTTTTGTTGCCGCCAATCCAGGGGTGATTCCTGATAAGCCCGTAACACAGCGTCGCCGCCTGCGCGGGTAAATCGGCGCCGTCGTAGCGTGCGGCATGTTTTGGCCGAGCTAAAGCTGATTCGACCAGCGCGCGATCGAAAATGCCAAAGCGCGTTTCGCCCAGCGCTCGCATCAGCTCGATATGGTGAACCACCGCTTCGGGATAGGTGAGATATTTGGCTGGTTCAGTCGCCAATCTGCTTCATCTCCGCGAAGCTACTCCCAAACTTATCAATACTCTGCTGGACGCTCGCCTTGATTTCATGAGTGGCAGGTGGAAGGACTTCTGCTGAAACGCCCGCGTCGCTCAGATAGATAACCAGCAGTGACCCTTCGCTGACGTCAGCCTCACGGGCCATTTCAGGGGTCATCTGTATCACCCAGCCGCGGTCGGTTTTCTGTGGAGTTAATCGGTCAGACATCACGCGCCTCTTCTCCAGGTTCTGGTGGCCAAGTTTATCACAGCTACCCTCGGTGTGATCTATGGTCGCAGATTGCTGCAAGGTCCCACCGTCTGGTTTGGCTCAGCCTGCACGGCATAAACCTCCGCGGCCGCGTGGCCCTCGATGCAGCCGGCGTAAACCAGGGTAAAGCGATCGCGCACCTCCTTCATCTTGTTCTGGTTTTCGAAATACGTGCGGCCTCTTTGCAGGATGACGAACGTGGATCCTGTTTCCGAGACCGAGAAGTTTGGATCGCTGAGCACGCGCGACTGCAAATCCGCGCGGCCGAACTTCTCAGTGTAATAGCGAACGACCCCGGGTGTCTCGGCAACGATCGTGGCGTTGCGTGGCGCGCGCGCACAGGCAAAACGAATCGCATCGTTCAAGCCGTCGTCATAGAACTCGTCGTGTGGAAAGAAATACGCCGTGTATCCAGAGCCCAGGACGTTTGTGTACATCGCGTAATGGGGTGCGGTCGCATATGCGGTCCATGCCGGCAAGGCCACCAGAACCAGGACCGCAGTTGCGGCCCGCAGTGCAATTGGTCCGGGCTTTGACTTCTCCAGGCGAGTGGCAGACCAGCGAATCAAAGTCATCGTTCCGATTGCCGCGCTAATATAAACGAACGGCATCAACGAAAGTGTATAGCGCAGCCATTTCGCGCCGACCAGCGAATAGGGCACAATCCAGAATAGCAGCATGAACAAAAGAAAAGTATGACCCGGCCGGCGCCAGCGGCGCAGGCTCACAAACAGTCCCACGAGAAAGACGCCGGTTATCGCGAGGGGAACTTTGATAGCCAGGAACAGCAGATAGAAATAGACCGGCAAACCCCAGAACGGCGAGTTCGACATGCGGTTCTTGAAAAGCGTATTTCCCATCAAGTAACCGGTATGGGTCAGCAGTTTTTCTCCTGAATAAGCATCCAGATAGTTCCAAACGCTCGGCAGCAAAACCACCGGATCCGCCAGCACCAGCACGGCGCCGATGATCAGATAGAAGCTGAACGGCGTCCGCCAGCGCGGTTCATCCGCCGACTGTTTCCGCACGGGGAAGAAATGATGATAGAGCATGTTCAGTCCCAGATAATGCGGGAAGTACTTCGACGCCAGCATCAGGCCAAAACTGACCGCGCTCAGGTTTCGCAGGCGGTGAAACCACTTTGGATCCTTAACCTGTTTGCTCCGAATGAACAGGTAGAAAGCGAACAACATGAAGAAGACCATCAGAGTGTCTTCTTTGCCGATGCGGTTGTTGGTAATTGCGTTGACGCCGAACGACCAGAACGCCGCAGCCCAAAGACCAATGGCCCGATCAAACAGCGCGGCGGTCAAAAGAAAAAGCGGAATCGCCGTCAGCGCCCCAAACAGCGCATTGGGCAATCTCAAAGCGGCTTCGTCGCTGATGGCCTGACCGGTTTTTGCGGCCCAGGCACGCGCCGCGCGCATCGAAAGGTCGATCATCGCCTTCATCAGCATGGGATGTTCGGCGTTAGCCGTAAAATCACCGCGGTCGTAAGCGCGGACGGCGTCCAACTTGTTAATCTCGTCTTCTGCGAATCCGATCCGGCCAAGTCCAGCAACGCGAAGTCCCAGACCCGAGACGATCATTAATCCGATCACCAGCACTGTCGTCTTTTCCCATGACAGATGGTTTGTACGTCTTGGTGATAAGGGCATCGCACGCGCCGCAAATGGTTCAATCTTCATTGGAATAAAATCAACGGATATTCTTCTAACCGCGAAGCGGTTACAAAACACAGCCCAGGGTTGCCGCGCTTCGCGGCTACCCTGGGATCAAACGTTGAAGAGTAAGCAACCCCGACGGGGTTGTGACCCGGCCCACAAGTCGAACATCGCAATCGAGCGGCAGTTGAATCGCATGCGGTTGAGACGAGGCTCCTGACACAACCCCGTTGGGGTTGCTACCGTTGGAACCGTTTACCAGGGTAGCCGCCAAAGCGCGGCAACCCTGGGCTGAGTTGCGTAACCGCTTCGCGGTATAACCACGTTCGTGGCTTGATCCGAATTTTCCTGCTTCTACCTGATCTCTTGCGCCGACCCTGCCGCTGCTTCAGCAATCGCCGCTTCCGCATCTCGCGCCACGGCGCGCAGTGATAGTCCCCGCTGTAACAGCAGCGCCATACCGATGGCTGCCCAAAAGACATCGCGCGCTTTGCGGACGATGGCCAGGGTCACTCCGGCGGTTTCGGTGAACAGCAGAACTTTCGAAACCTTTCCCGTGCCGGCCTCGTCCACGCCCAGACGCAGCGGAATAAACTTGAATGCCATCGTGATCACGCGGTTCACTGACTCCAGAATGAAAGCGGTAAGAAACGTGGGCGGTTGTTGCGGGCTGATGAAACTCAAGGTCACGTAGATTTCGCAGACACCGGCCAAATGAAAGCACGCTTCCAACAGCAGGATCGGAATGAACCGGGCCCGATGCCGACGATAGAAGCCGTAGATTCGATCTTCCATCGTCCTCCCTTTTTCAATCCACTTATCGCTGAGACCGCGACGATGCAAAAAGCCGGCGGTGCCGCTGATGAATCTGATCTGCTTGCCAATCAGCACAGTGCCCAGCACGACTACGATCAGAACTACACCCAACACGACGAAACTTCCCAGACGCATTCCCTGCGGCAGGCTAAAGCTCAACAGCAGCGCGATCATCCCGGTTGAGATGGACACCGCCACCGACAGGCTATAAAAGATGTTTTCGATGGCGATGGATGACAGGCCGGCCATCAACGGCAGGCGATCGCGGATCAGGGCGGGCTTGGCCGGCTCAGAGATGACGAAGCTGGCGAAGGGCAGCACGTTGCCAATCGCGTCGCCCATCACGCGTGCGCGAAAAGCGTCCCAGAACCTGAGCCAGTAGGGTGCTTCGACGCACAGCGACCACGAGAACGAGCGCACGATTTGTCGCACCGCGGAAATCGCGAGGATGATCAGAAAGCCCGCGCCCAGCCGCTTGATGCCATCCGCGATTTGCCCAACCCCCGCCCGCTTGACGAAATAAGTGAACAGGCCAAGGCCAAGGACGGCGAAGATGATGCCGAGCGGGGTAACGCCCTTTCGTGAGCCTTGCGCTTTCGCTTGAGCCATCTGGTTGAAACTGAGGGAAGAACCAAACATAGAGCATCACGCGGGCGATGTCCAAAGAGCGAAGTGCGTGCCCACACGTGTTAGTTGATTGAGTCACGCCCATCTTGCGCGTGACTCAAGGGCGGGTCACGCCGGATTAATGCGACAAGTGCATAAATGTCCGCCAAACCAAAGGAACATCCGATCAAGTTGATGGAAATTTACGTGGTTTGTTCCCCTCCCTTTGGGAGGGGTTAGGGAAGGGTGCGAAGCTTGACTCGCACAAGCCCTCTCCCCGGCCCTCTCTCAAAGGGAGAGGGAGAAAAAGCGGACTTCCCTCCCGTTTTGCCTTTTGGTCTGCCCGTTGATTATGATGTCGATTCAAAGATCGACAGACTTCCCCGCGGGCCCAGTCACCGAAATGAGTCAAACTCAAATTGCCATCGAACAATTAATAGCGCGTCCGCTGACGACGCTTTCTGAGGACGAACAAATGTTTCGCGCCAGCGTGCGCGAGTTTGCCGAAGGCGAACTGCGCAAGCGCGTCGAAGCCATGGACGAACAGGGCCATTTCGATCCCGAGCTGACGAAACAATGTTTCGATCTCGGACTGATGGGGATAGAAACGCCGGAAGAGTTCGGCGGCGCCGGCGGCTCGTTCTTTCAGGCGATCCTCGCCGTCGAAGAATTGTCGCGCGTCGATGCTTCGGTGGGCGTCTTCGTCGACGTGCAGAATACTCTGGTCAACAACGCTCTGATTCGCTGGGGCACTCAAGAGCAGAAGACAAAGTACCTGTCCGAGTTAGCCAGCGCGAAAGTTGGCGCGTACGCGCTCAGCGAAGCCGGCTCAGGGTCGGACGCATTTGCGATGCAGACCAGGGCCGTCGATAAAGGCGACCATTTCATCATCAATGGCCGGAAGCTCTGGATCACCAACGGCAAGGAAGCAGAAATCTTCGTGCTCTTTGCCAACGCCAATCCCGAGGCCGGCTATCGCGGCATCACCGCGTTCATCGTCGAAAAGGGTTTTGCCGGCTTCTCAGTCGGAAAAAAAGAAAACAAGCTCGGCATTCGTGCGTCTTCGACCACTGAAATAATTTTGGAAGATTGCCCGGTGCCGAAAGAGAACGTGTTGGGCGAAGTCAGTAAGGGCTACAAGACTTCGATCGAGACATTGAACGAAGGACGCATCGGCATCGGCGCACAGATGATCGGCATCGGCACGGGCGCGCTGGAGTGCGCCATTCGTTACACCGGCGAGCGCGAACAATTCGGCAAGCGCGTCAACGAATTTCAGGGGGTGCAGTTTCAACTCGCCGAAATGGCCACGGACCTGGAAGCCGCGCGGCTGATGGTTTACAACGCCGCGCGCATGAAGGATGCCGGGCAGAATTTCGTAAAGGAGGCCGCGATGGCCAAGCTCTATTCATCGCGCGCGGCGGAACGAATTACTTCAAAAGCGATCGAAATGTACGGCGGCTATGGTTATGTGAAGGATTATCCAGTGGAGAAGTTCTGGCGCGATTCGAAGATCGGTGCGATCTATGAGGGAACTTCGAACATGCAGTTGCAGACGATTGCGAAGCTGATCATTGACGGAAAATAACTCTCCCTTCTCCCGCTGGGAGAAGGGCCGGGGATGAGGGAGCGAAGCTTAGGGAAGACTTTTTTGAGTACCCATTGTGTTTCCCTAGACACAATGACATCACCGAGGATTCGAGGTTAGGCCCTCACCCCAACCCTCTCCCAAAGGGAGAGGGAGCGAAAGAAGATCATGGCCGCATCACGAATCGAAATCTTCGAGCAAATGCTCGCCGGCGATCCCGACAATACGATGGTGATGTTCGGGTTGGCGAAAGAATATGAGAAGGCCGGCGACGACGCGAAGGTGATTGAAACGCTCGAGCGTTATCTCGCCGCCGCCGATGATGAGGGGAACGCTTACGGCATTCTGGCGCGAGCGTTCGAGCGCACGAAACAGTCCGAACGAGCCCGCGACAGTTACGAGCGTGGCATTGAAGCGGCGTCGTCGCACGGGCATCCGGGAATGGCCGAAGAATATCGGACGATTTTGGAGGCAGAATTTTCAGCGCCGTAGGCGCGATGTTTATAGTTCCGAGTCTCCTTTTTATCGTTAGCCCATTCATGGGCGACAGAAACATTTCGCTCCGTACGGAGCTTGAATCATTTTTAGGTCTTCGAACTATAAACATTTCGCCGCTAAGCGGCTAAGCAACAATCATGAGTGATCTCAAAGTTCTAAGACTGATAAAGAAATCCGATGGTGAGCTGCCTGCGAAGGCTTTCACAGGGAAGGCCGTCGCGCAGCCCGAGCCCAAGCCTGCAATTGCGCCTGTCACCAGACTCGTCCCCCCTCCTCAGTTCAAACCCAGCTCGCGGCGTGGCAAGCAGCCGCGGAAGCAGCAGGACAAGCCGAGTCTCAGCCGCGAAGAGATGTTGCAGATCTTCCGCACGATGTACTTGTCGCGTCGGCTCGATGACAAAGAAATTCAGATGAAAGGCCAAAACCGGATCTTCTTCCAGATCAGCGGCGCCGGTCACGAGGCGATCCTGGTGGCCGCTGGCATGTGCCTGAAGCCCGGCCATGACTGGTTCTATCCGTACTATCGCGATCGCGCACTTTGTTTGCAGTTGGGAATGACGCCCCTGGAAATGCTTCTGCAAAGCGTTGGCGCTGAGGCTGATCCCAACTCGCATGGCCGGCAGATGCCTTCGCACTGGGGCCACCAGAAACTCAACATCGTTTCGCAGTCATCACCCACCGGCACGCAACTGTTGCAGGCAGTGGGTTGCGCCGAAGCTGGTTACCGGATAAAGCTGGTCCGCGAACTGAAGAAGGTCGTCAAAGGTTTTCAAAATGACGAAGTCGTTTACGTTTCGCTCGGCGACGGCACGACCAGTGAAGGCGAGTTTTGGGAAGCGCTTAACACCGCCTGCAATTTGAAACTGCCGGTAGTGTTCCTGCTGGAAGATAACGGCTATGCGATCAGCGTGCCCGTCGAGGTGCAAACGGCGGGCGGCGACATTTCGAAACTTATCTCAGGATTTCCCAATCTCTACCGGCAGCGTTGTGACGGCACTGATCCGATCGAGTCGCTCGCGACGATGCGGCGCGCGGTCGACAATTGCCGCAAGAACCGCGGCCCTTCGTTCGTGCATGCGAAAGTGATTCGGCCTTATTCGCATTCGCTTTCAGACGATGAAAAACTTTACCGGGCCGAAGCCGAACGCGTTTCGGATGCGGAGCACGATCCCGTCAAGAGATTCGGCGCGCTGCTGGTGCAGGAAGGCGTCGCGGACGAGGATGAGCTGCAAAGACTAAAAGACAAAGTTGACGCGGCGATCAACGAGGCGGCCGACGTCGCTTTGGCTAGTCCACAACCTGCACCCGAAACAGCTCTGGATTTTATTTACTCTCCGTCCGTTGATCCGACTTCGTCAGAGTTCGATACCGAAGACAAAGTCGAACTCAGCGGTAATCCCGGCACGATGGTCGATCTGATCAATCGTTGCCTGCATACTGAGATGAAGCGCGATCCGCGCGTGATCGTGTTCGGCGAAGACATCGCTGATTGCTCGCGGGAGGAATCGCTGGGCCAGGTGAAAGGCAAAGGCGGCGTTTTCAAGGTCACGGCGAACCTGCAACGCGAGTTTGGCAGCGCGCGCGTTTTCAACTCACCTTTGGCGGAAGCAAATATTGTCGGCCGGGCGATCGGCATGGCCACCCGCAGTTTGAAGCCGGTGGTTGAAATTCAATTCTTTGATTACATCTGGCCCGCCTATCACCAGATTCGCAACGAGCTGGCGCTGATGCGCTGGCGCTCGGGCAATGAATTCTCATCGCCGGTCGTGATGCGGGTTCCGGTCGGCGGCTATCTCAAAGGCGGCGCCGTCTATCACTCGCAATCCGGCGTCTCGCTCTTCACCCAGATTCCCGGGCTGCGCGTCGTCTATCCGTCAAACGCGCTGGATGCGAACGGCCTCCTGCGCACGTCAATTCGTTGTGACGATCCCGTGCTGTTCCTCGAACACAAGCACCTTTATCGACAGGCCTACAACAAATCGCCTTACCCGGGCGACGATTTCATGATTCCGTTTGGCAAAGCGAAGAGAGTTCGTGAGGGCTCGGATCTGTCGATCATTACGTACGGCGCTTTAGTTCAACGTTCGCTGGTTGCCGCCAAACAAGCTGAACAGCAGGGCATCAGCGTCGAGGTCATTGATCTGCGCACAATGAATCCTTACGACTGGAACGCAATTGCCGAGTCGGTGCAGAAGACTGGACGCGTAATCGTCGCGCACGAAGACACGATGTCATGGGGCTATGGCGCGGAGATAGCCGCACGCATCGCCAACGAACTGTTCGAATACCTCGACGCTCCCGTCCGCCGCGTCGCTGCGCTGGACACCTTCGTTGCCTACGCGCCCCAATTGGAAGACGCGATTCTGCCGCAGGTGGCTGATGTGCTGAAGGCGATTGTGGAATTGAAGGGTTATTGAAGCTTCCCGAGTTCTATCAATTTTCTGAAATTCATGTATGCCTGATCCCATCGGATTGAACTCGCGCTCCACTTCCTGTCAGTATGTAGAAGGAGGGATGTCTATATGATTCAAACAGTCGAAGCCATAATTGAGCCCGACGGCAAGGTGCTGCTTCTTGAAGACGTGCAGCTTACCGAATCGCGCCGCGCACTTGTGACGATCCTTGACGACGAACCCGCGTCGACAATTCCGCTAACGGCGCAATTGAGCGAGCAAGCGCTGGCTGAAGATTGGAACCGGCCGGAGGAAGACGAAGCATGGTCACACCTTCAGCAGGATCAGTAGTCCTCGTTACTTTTCCCTTTTCCGACCTCACTCAAACGAAGCTGCGTCCCGCAGTAGTACTGGCCAGATCTAGCCGGACTGATTGGATTCTATGCCAGATTACCAGTAAGCCTTATTCTGATTCGCGCGCGACAGAAATCAAAGACAGCAGTTTCGAGTCCGGCTCGCTCAGATTGGTGAGCTACGCACGTCCCGGAAAGTTATTTACGGGAAACGATAGCTTGATTGTTGCCGGTGTCGGAAGACTAAAGACAGCGGTGTTCAAGGAAATTATTGAGGCCGTCGTCGGGTTGTTGCGCGAAGCGTCGAGAGTCTCCAATTGATCGAATGAATCGCCCTGAAGACACGCAGCCCCGGTGCTTAATGAAACAGATTCTTCGCATCACATTTGATCCGAACGTTATGGGTGGCAAGCCGTGCATTCGTGGTCTTCGTGTCACTGTCGGCACTATTGTTGGATTGATTGCTTCCGGCTATTCACATACTGAGATTCTGAGACTTTATCCGTACTTAGAAGAGGCTGATCTACATGAAGCCTTGGCGTACGCTGCTTGGCGCTCTATGGAAATCGAACCTCCGATATTCATTGAATGAATCTCAAATTCTTCAAAACGCCCGCCGCCTTCCGCAAATGGCTCACTGCCAATCACGCAAAATCCAAAGAACTCTGGGTTGGCTTTTATAAGAAGAACTCGGGCAAACCGAGCCTTACCTGGCCTGAGTCCGTCGACGAAGCACTCTGCTTTGGTTGGATCGACGGCCTCCGTAAGAACGTCGATGCCGACAGCTACAAGATTCGTTTCTCTCCGCGCAAGCCTGCCAGCATCTGGAGCGCAGTGAACATCCGCAATGTTGAGAGACTCTCCAAAGAAAAGCGAATGCAGCTCGCCGGCTTGAAAGCGTATGACGCGCGCAAGGAATATCGCTCGGGCATCTACTCATACGAACAAAGAAGTCCTGAACTGGTCGAGCCTTACTTGGGAAAGCTCAAACGAAACAAAGGGGCGTGGAAATTCTTTCAGGCGCAGCCACCCTATTATCGCAAGACCATGAACTGGTGGATCGTCAGCGCGAAGCAGGAAGAGACGAGGTTGAAGCGCCTCGACAAATTGATCGAAGAGTCGGCGCAGGGACGACGCATGAGGTAGGGATCGACAGGGCCCTTCACCTCGTTAGAGGTGAAATGTTTATAGAACTCGCCACTCCCCCAAGTACTCTTGAGCTCCGGTAGGAGCGCAATGTGAACTGCGCTGCATGTTTCGCTCCTAAAGGAGCTGGGATTGATTTTGAGACTCAGGTGCTATAAATATCTCGCTCCTAATGGAGCGATGAGCCTATTCACTGCCGGAGAAGTCTATTTTGAATTGCTGACGAGAATGAATCGCTTACAAAAAATCAAATGCGTAAAGTAACGCTCGGTCTCGCTAACAGTCTCGACAACTACATAGCCCGCAAAGACGGCGGATCGGATTGGCTCCACTGGAGCGCGGAAGTCGCTGAGATCAGCTCGAAGTTCCTGAGGACTGTCGATGCGATTCTGATCGGGCGCAAGACTTACGAAGTAATGCTCGACTTTGGCCAGACTTCATATCCCGGCGCGAAGAATTACGTTTTCTCGCGCTCTAAGAAAAAGGCCGCGACTCTGAAAAAAACCTTGGCGTCGAAAAAGAAGACCGACAAGAACGTCGAGATCGTCACGGCCGACGCCGTGAAATTTGTCAGTGAACTCAAGCGCAGGAAAGGCAAAGGCATCTGCCTGTTCGGCGGCGGCGAACTGGCAAGGAGCTTATTTGAAGCCGATCTGATTGATGAAGTCGTGCTGAACATTCATCCCGTGTTGTTGGGCTCGGGCGTTCCGCTCTTTCATCAGATGAAGAAACAAATCGACCTTGAGTTGCTCGACACCAAAATTCTTAAGGGCGGCTACCTCGTAGTTACCTATCGCGTGCTGCACTGAATTTCAACCAGTCCGGCGGGTCTTACCCAGCCTTAAGTGAACACTGTAACGGCCTCTCGCCTGTCCGAACCCAATTAATACGTTTTGTTGTATTAGTTTGCTGCGCTGTCTGCCGACAATCAGACGGCAAACAATTCGCATTGCTTACATTAACTCCGCACACAACCGGCACGTCTGTTGCTGGCTCTAAACTACGAAGTACAAAACCCCGCGAAACCCGACGGAGCAAAAACCATGGTTTAAGGAGGAATTTATGAGCAAACGTCTGATGGCAGTTGTAGGGGCAACGCTCCTTTTACTTTTGCTGACCGCTGGAGGCAGCGGGCAAGTTAAGAAAGTAACCACGATTCAAAATCCCGATGGGACCTACACCATCGTAGAATATCCCGTCGGCAAAGAGACCATCGTAACTTTGAATCCAATCGGGCTCAGTGGCGCGACTGGAAGGGCTACGATCCTGCGTGATCCAAGCGGCACGACGATCAAGTTAAACTTGACCAGCCTTCCCAGCAGCGTTACTGCGATGAATGTGTATGCTGTCGATCCAACTGGAGCCGTCGCCCTGCTCGGACCGATTGAGGTGGCGAACGGTGTCGGCACCTTTACGACGACCACGCCTTTGTCGAAGTTCATGCTGATAGCTTCACCGGAAGACTCGCTGACGGCTTACGACGCCAACACGAAGATTTACTTTCGCAGCGTCGCGCCGAGCGGCTTCACCGTAATTCCGATCACCAATGCTGTCGGTGAAGAGGTAGCCCAAGTAGTGGCGCCGGTAACCTCGGTAGTCGCTCCGGTAACTGACGTAGTCGCGCCGGTAACCGCCGAATACGAAGTCTCGATGCTTGGTATTCCAACGTTCAAAAAGGGCGACGACACAAAACTGAAGATCAACTTCGCCGGCGCGATGGAAGGCGCGCGCGCGAACATCTTCATCCAACCCCACAAGCACGGCAAGATGACTGAAATCCTAATGCGTTTTCACGATTTGAGAGAAGCGCCGAAAGGACAAGCGTTTGTCCTCTGGGCCGTCTCGGCTGATCACCAGTTCCAGAGGCTGGGAGCCATCGTGAACGTTCACGGCCGTAACGAAGCCGAGATCGAATCCGAAACTGCTTTTGATGACTTCGGTCTGCTCTTGACAGCCGAGGATCTGACTCCGCAAAAAACAGTAGTCATTGGACCAGCGGGTCACAGAGTTGGAGTAATTCAGATTGTTCCGTAAGCTAGGCGAGAATTGATTCATCGTCTCGCTTTCAGGGCCGCCACTTCCGGCGGCCCTTTCTTTTGGTGGTGGCACAGACTTCAGTCTGTGATAATGATTCGCGCAAGAATCAATCACAGACTGTGAAGTCTGTGCCACTGCGCTTTTACGGAACGATTGCCGTTAGGCCATCGTATATGGTCGCGGACAAGGGAAGGCCCGAAACAAAGGCGAAAGGTATCAGGTAGAAAAGATGAAAGAAGCAACGGATGTTTTGAAGACGGTGGGAATTGTCCTGCTGGCGCTGTTTGTTCTGGCCGTGGGCGTGCCCCTGGTTTTGGCAGCGGCCGGCGTCGCGCTGGGCGTGCTGGGCATACTGATTGGCCTGGCGATAGCGCTGATTAAGATCGCCATTGTCGTAGCTATAATTTATTTAATCGTCGTGGGAATTCGGGCCGTGCTACGTTGAGGGGTTCAAGCGGCGATATCTACATAGTCAACACTGCTGCTCGGTTCGGGAATTGGCAATCCGTCCTCACGCATGCCACGTAGATGTAAATCAATTGCTTCACGAATCTGTTGTTCCGTTTCCTCAATAGTCCGGCCCGTAGCCACGCACCCTGGTAAATCGGGTACATAGGCTGCATAGTTGCTTTCAGCCTTCTCAATCACAATCGCGTAACGCATCATCTTCTCCTCAACGTTTTAGCCCAGCCTGCTTCAGAATGCTGTTCAAGGTTCCGTGCGGCAGATCATCGTTTGGTTTTCCGGGAACTGTGACGCGACCTTTCTTTGTTGAATGCTTGAACTGACGATGGCTACCTTCCGTCACAACTAAGAACCAGCCGTCATCGTTTAGCAGTCTGAGGATATCTCTAACTTTCATTCCTGCCAAATTCTCTCACACATTAAACCTGAAATTCACCACATCGCCTTCCTGCATGATGTAGTCTTTGCCTTCCAAACGCATCAGTCCCTGTTCCTTGGCGGCGGCGTATGAGCCGGCGCGCATCAGCGCGTCGTAGCCGACGATTTCAGCGCGGATGAAGCCGCGGGCGATGTCGGAGTGAATCGCTCCGGCAGCGTCTTGCGCGCGCGATCCCTGCGGGATGGTCCAGGCGCGCGCTTCTTTTTCGCCGGCAGTCAGGAAAGACATCAGACCCAGCACGCGATAAGCGCTCTTGATCAGTTGATCGACGCCGCTGCTCTTGACCCCGAGTGATTCGAGATATTCGACTCGCTCTGAGGGCGAGAGGTCGACCAGGTCGGCTTCGAGTTGAGCGCAAATCACGACACACTCGGCGCCTTCACTCTCGGCGATTCCGCGGATTACTTTTACATGTTCGTCTTCGTCGGGCGCGTTGAGGGCCGTCTCGTTGACGTTGGCCGCATAGATGGTCGGCTTCATCGTCAGCAGGAAATAGTTGCGCGCGATCACGAGTTCGTCTTCGCTGAGCGGAACGCTGCGCGCGGCTTTGAACTCTTCGAGCGCAGGTTGCAGTTTGTCCAGCACTTCCAGCTCGGCCTTCGCCGCCTTATCTCCACCCTTAGCCGTTTTCTGGACGCGTTCACGGCGTTTTTCAACTGTGGACAAATCGGCCAGCGCCAGTTCGATCTGAATCGTCTCAACGTCTCGGGCTGGATTGATCGAGCCGTCCACGTGCACCACCGAGTCGTTTTCGAAACAGCGCACCACATGGATCATCGTGTCGGTTTCGCGAATCGCGTGCAGGAACTGGTTGCCCATGCCTTCGCCCGTCGATGAACCGCGTACCAGTCCGGCGATATCGACGAACTCTACGCTGGCGGGGACGAGCACTTCGGTCTTCACCAGTTTAGCGAGCGGTGCCAGACGTTCGTCGGGCACAGCGACTACGCCCACGTTTGGTTTGCTGGTCGAGAAAGCATAATTGGCGATCAGCGCCGACGATTGTGCCGTCACCGCGTTGAATAGCGTCGTCTTGCCGACGTTGGGTAGTCCGACCATTCCTGCGCGAAGCATACTGCGAGCAATTCCTCCTCAGTGCGAAACCAACACTTCTACACTGGCAATGGACGTAACGCAAGCGGCGAGCAACTGGAACCTTCATCATGCCGAAGGCGTGACATGTAATAGCCTGGGCGACGGCCCCGATGCACTCCCAAAACGGTCGGGTTAATTTCTTGATTGCGATCCGGGGGCGTCGCTTCGCTTTGTCCCCGGCTACTTTCTTTGACGCTTTCAGCGGCAGGATAAAAACCAAAAGCCGAACAAGAGAAGTCCTTGTCCGGCCTTTCACCTCCAACCCGCGCCTCAACACATGACCTTGGGCTCAATGCTCAATCTTCTGAATTGTGATCGTGATTGTCGCCGCTTTTCCCGCCGTGCGGCTGTATGAAACCCAGTAGCCCGCTTTCGGATAACGCATCATTTTGTACAACGAGCCGTCGGTTCGCGTGTCCGCTTCAGTGCCCAGCACGTCCTTGGCCGACGGAATGGAATTGGCGCCGTCGTAAAAGTCGATCGAGATCGCTACAACCGTGGCCGCCTTATCATAGAAAACCTGCACGGCTTGGGTCTCGTTGAAGACGTAGAGGTCCTGATCGGCGTCCTTAACGCGCGGGTTTCCCAATTTCTTGCGCGCCTCATCGGCAGTCATCCCGATGTGCACACCTCTAAAATCGCTGAATGCCGGCTTACTCTCCGGCTCCTCGGGCGCTGGCCTGGTCCGCTGTGCGGGCGATGTGGTCGGGGTCAGAGCGATGAAAACCAGCGCGCCCATCAGAAGCAAAGCTGAGCTGGTGGTTCGAATTTGAAAGAGTCCGGGGGAAACGAAAATCATTTAGTCCTCCTTCGATCATTGCCAAGCTTGAATTACGCGGCGGAAGGTTTTCTAAAGCCGGGCGCGCTTGGCGTTCTTTGCAGACGACCGGCCATCGCGTTGCCGATGACAATATGCCAGCCGGAATCACAAGTCAATAGTTTCTAAAGTGTCGCCCATCGGTTGGAGCGCTGCTTTGATGGGCTATTGACTCGCAGACCGATTTGGCATAGAAGCATTGAGGGTTTTCTGACTCAAGCAGCGATCTTTAATCTGTTCCTAAAAGGAGTACGGGGTAATGAAGAAATGTCTTTCAGTGGCAGTTTTCGCGGCCGTAATAGCACTGATGGCGCTGGCCCAAGCCGGCTGCGCCAGCCCGCAGAATACAAATGCCAACACGGCCAGCGTGGCGACACCTGAGCCGACGCCGGACAAGACGGCTATCGAGGCTGAGCTTACGAAGATCGAGAACGATTGGCCGCGAATCATCAAGGAAAAGGATGGCGCGGCAGTCAGGCGAATCGAGGCCGACGACATTTTTATCATTTACCCGGACGGCTCGACCGGCAACAAAGAATCGGATGCCAGGGACATTGAAGCTGGCACGGTGACAGCTGATTCGTGGGAGATCTCCGACGTCAAAGTAAACGTGTTGGACAAAGACTCGGCGGTGGTCAATGTTCGCAATACAGTCAAGAACGGCAGGGTTAAATCCCCCGACGGTAAATCGATGGACATCAGCGGGCAATATCTTTCAATGGATACCTTTGCTCGGCGAAATGGTCAATGGCAATTAGTTGCCACGTCTTCGGTGCAAATTAAGTCGCCGGCCGCCACTGCTTCACCGACACCGAAAGCTTCACCATCGCCGGGAGCATCGCCGGCGATGAAGTCAACGCCTTCGCCGAAGGCCACGCCGGCGTTGAAGGGGACACCCGTGCCAAAGCCTTCGCCCGCGAAGAGCGCGCCAACGCCGGCGAAAACGAAGACGCCCTAAGGAAACGACTCAGCCTGAACGGAGCGCGCACATCCCTGTCCGCCTGAGCGCTAAGCGCGAACGTCGTTTTGGATATGTTGGGATTAGGTTGAGCGTGCTTCGGCACGGTGGCGGACAGGGGGTGTCCGCGCTCCGTTCAAGTTAAGACCAAATGCCGGGAATGACTTCACCACACGACGGGCACGTCCCTGCCTCGGTGACTTTCATCTGCCGTATGAGGTAGCCGTAACGCTCGACCACCAACTCGTCGCAGGAGGGACAATACGTGTTCTCCCAGCGCCCGACCCTCCCGGGCAGATTTCCCGCATAGACATAACGCAATCCTGCGGTGCGGCCGATTTCGCAAGCTCGGATCAACTGAGCGGCGGTCGTGTTGGCGTTGTCAGTCATCCGGTAGTCCTGGTGAAAAGCTGTGACATGCCAGGGAATGTCCGGTGAGACCGACGCGATGAAGTCGGCCGCGCGCTTCAGCTCATCTTCAGAATCGTTAAAGCCCGGGATCACCAGCGTGACGATCTCTTCCCAGAAACCGCGCTCGTGCACCATCTTCACCGTGTCCAGAATGTTATCAACCACTCCGCCGAGTTGACGATAGTTTCGATCGCTCATCGACTTTAGATCGATCTTGTAGCAGTCAGTCCAGGGCCTTAGGTAATCGAGCACCTCCGGCGTCGCATTCCCGTTCGAAATAAAAGCAGTACGGAAGCCCGCCGGCTTCGCTTGCTTGAAAACCTCGACCGCCCACTCAGCCGTAATTAATGGTTCGTTGTAGCTGGATCCAACCATCGACGCACCATAAGCCCGGGCCATCGCCACCAATCTTTCAGGCGTGATCACTTGCGGCGTCGACACGGCGGCATCGTCCCGCAGGGTCTGTGATGTGAGCCAATTCTGGCAGTAAGCACAGTGCAGATCACAGCCGAGCATCCCGAAAGTCAACGTGTCTGATCCCGGCAGCGCGTGAAAGAACGGCTTCTTTTCAGTCGGATCGCACTGGAGGGCCGCCACGTAATTCACCGGCACGCGCAGTTGGCCGCCTTCGTTGAAACGGACTTTGCAGATGCCGCGCTTGCCTTCCTTGATCAGACAACGGTGGCCGCAGGCGAAACAGTGCAGCGCGTTATCCGGTAAATGCTCGGTCAATTCCGGCGCGCCTGCGACGGTCATCTCGTCCAAGATTTCCGCGAGTGAAGTTGCTGTAGCGCTCAGTGGCATCGAACGTCCGACCTCGTTTGGAACAAATCTCTAATTCAAGGGAATTCCGATTCGGGGACAATGTGCTTTAGCACGCCGGAACTAGTGAATCGAGGATAGCCTGTTCGCTTGTTAGCTGTCGACCAATAGAGATGGACGTTTGCGATATGAGCGAGTATTCTCACCAGCGAGGTGCCTTCACCCCAATGCCCTTCGACCTCTTTATCTCTTACGCCCGGCGCGACAACGCACCGCTCAAGAACCACGGTGGTGGACATGATCGCCCCGGCCCTGTCAGCCAGCTTGTGGTACAGATCAGTCGCGACTTCGAGCAATTCGCCGGACGCCCGCTTCGCCCGTTCTTCGACACAACCGAAATTCACGGGATGGAGGACTGGAAGCATCGTATCCTGCAAGGTCTCCGCGAATCGCGACTGCTGCTGGCGTGTCTTTCGCCCTCCTATCTGGCGAGCAAATATTGCAAATGGGAGTTCACCGAGTATCTCAATCACGAGGTGGCGCGCGGGTTCGTGGGTGAGGGCGTCGCCCCGCTCTACTTTGTCGAAGTGCCCGGCTGGCAGGACCAGGACTTCGAGCAACGCTGCGCTGAATGGGTTGCTGACCTGCGCCGCCGCAATCAACTCGATCTCCGTCCGTGGTTCAATGAAGGCGAGCACGCCTTGCGCCACGCCGATGTGCAGGCGCGGATGGAGCAACTCAAAGAGCAGATCGGCGCACGCATCCAACGTGGCGAGCGCGCCGAGCAAAGCCTAGGCAACGTAGACGCCTCCAACCCTAACTTCATTGGCCGCGTCACCGAGTTGCGCCGGCTGCGCGAAACCGTGGCGCTCGGAAAGGTCGGTGTGCTCACCGCCGTTCACGGTTTGGGTGGCATGGGCAAGACCGCGCTGGCCATCGAGTATGCGCACGCCTTCGCCCACGAATACGGCGGTGGACGGTGGCAGGTGCGTTGCGAAGGCCGCGACAATCTAGCCGCCACAATCGCTACGCTAGCACCCGCGCTGCGCATCGAATTTACCGACGCCGAGAAACTGGATTCCGACCTTCAGTTTCAGCGCGTGCTTGCTGAGTTGCATACTCTCGCAAATGCCCGCGAGCCGCACCGCTGTCTGCTGCTGCTCGACAATGTGGACCAGCCCAAACTGCTCGAGCCCGCACAGAGCCAACGCTTACCTGCTGCCGACTGGTTGCACGTCATCGCCACCACGCGACTGGGAGACAGCGACCTTTTTGGGAGACACCAGGACCGCGCGTTTCTTCCGGTAGACGAACTGCCGGAAGCCGACGCGCTCGCCCTAATCGAATCGTTTCAACTGGGCCGCAAGTTTGCTGGAGACTCTGAGCGGGGCGCAGCAGTCGAGATCGTGCGGCTACTGGGCCGGTTCACGCTCGCGGTCGAGGCGGCGGCGGTCTATCTGGGCCAGTTCGCGGGCGACGTCACGTGCGCGGGCTTTTTGGCGCGGCTGAAGAAGGATGGTTTGGAAGGACTCGAGGGCGCTGCGCGTGAGACCACCGAGGGCGTGCTGCATGGCGAGAAGAGCCTCGCGGCCACACTACGGCCGACCCTTGAGCGTTTGCAGGGACCAGAGAAAGTGGCCCTAACTTTTGGCGCGTTGCTGCCCGCGGATCAGATTGCCTTGCCGTGGGTTCGCGCGCTGGTGGCGCAGGAATTTCCCGAACTTGGCCGAGACGCCGAAGCGGGCTATCCCGACCCGTGGCAGAGCGTGCTTCGGCGTTTTCTCGGTCTGCGTCTGTGGCAGCCGACGGCTGTCAAGGATGCAGACGGCGATCTGCTGATAGTGCGCATGCACCGGCTGTTGCAGGAGTTGCTGCGGACCAATGCTGGCACGTTCGCAGTAATATTGGAACACACGATGCAGGAGCACATCGGCGCTCGCATGACGTTTCTTTGGGAGGGCTGGGTGCATCACGAACACCGCTGGGAACTGGGGCCGTTGACTGCCTGCGCTTGGCAATGGCTGGATCGAAGCGGAGACTTCGGTCCATTCCTGGCGTCGGGAGTTGGCGTCCTATTGCAGCATTTAGGGGACTCTACGGAGTCCGAGCGATTGCAGCGGCGCAGCGTGGAAAGTATGTCCCCGGACCATCCGCGCTACTCTAGTCGTATCAACAATCTGGCGCAATTGTTGATGGATACGAACCGGGAGGCGGAAGCCGAGCCCTTGCTGCGCCAATCACTGAAGATTGATGAGCAGGTCTACGGCCCTGATCATCAAAACGTGGCCAATGATCTCAACAGCCTGGCTGGGCTGCTGCAAGCTACGGACCGGCAGGCGGAAGCCGAGCCGCTGATCCGCCGCGCGCTGGCCATTGTTGAGCGTAGCAACGGCCCGGACCATCCAAACGTGGCCACTTGCCTTAACACTCTCGCGCAGTTGCTGGAGGCCACGAACAGGCAGGCGGAAGCTGAGCCGTTGCTCCGCCGCGGGCTGGCTATCGTTGAGCAGAGTTACGGTCCTGAGCATCCCGATGTGGGCCTCCACCTCCACAACCTGGCGCGATTGCTGCTGACCATGGACCGGCACTCAGAAGCTGAGCCCCTGATACGCAGGGCGCTGGGGATTCATGAGCAGAGTTACGGTCCTGAGCATCCCGATGTGGCCAGAGACCTCAACACTTTGGCGGCGTTGCTGAAAGCCACGAAACGGCTGGACGAAGCCGAACCGTTGCTGCGCCGCGCCTTGGAGATTACTGAAAAGACTCTGGATGAGAAACATCCGCATCTCGTGACGTCCCTCAACAACTTAGCGGAATTGATGTACGCCATGAACCGGCTGGCGGAAGCCGAGCCGTTGCTGCGACGGGCACTGGAGATTGTTGAGCAGAATTATGGTCCGGACCATCGAAGAGTGGCTTTCTATCTCAATAAACTGGGGGCCCTACTTCGAGCCACGGGGCAGCTTGAGGAAGCCGAGTCTTTGCTGCGCAGCGGGCTGGAGATTGATGAACGGACCTACGGCTCTGAGCATTCCAGTGTAGCCATGGGTCTCAACAACCTGGCGCAGTTGCTGCAAGACATGAACCGGCTTGACGAAGCCGAGCCGTTGATGCGTCGGGTGCTGGCGATTCATGAGAAGTGCTACGGCCGTGAGCATCCCGAAGTGGCCAGCGACCTCGACAACCTGGGCCAGTTGTTGCGAGCCAGAAAGCGGCTAGCTAAAGCCGAGCCGTTGCAGCGCCGGTCTCTGAAGATTGTTGAGAAGATCTACCCGCCGGACCATCCCGAGGTGGCCCTCCACCTCAATAACCTCGCGGCGTTGCTGATAGACAGAAAACGGATGGACGAAGCCGAGCCGTTGATGCGCCGAGCGCTGGCGATTGATGAGCAATGTTACGGGCCTGACCATCCCGATGTGGCCATGGGCCTTAACAACCTGGTGCAGTTGCTGAAAGCCACCGACCGGGTCCCGGAAGCTGAGCCACTAATGGTTAGGACGGTGCAAATCCTCCTCAAGTTTGAGGCTTCCAGCGGACATCGACATCCATACCTGCTGACCGCCATCAACGACTATGCCGGAGTGCTTACCAAGAGGGGTCTGAGCCGGCAACAGGTTGGCAACCGCCTGAACAAACTCGGCCGCGAGTTTGGCATCTCCTTCGACGGCGGCTCATAGCACCGCCTCTCGAATTCGGGAACACCCCATTACCGTAGCCCTGATAGTTGACTTAGACTGGTTCCGAGTATAGTCACACGAGACCTTTGGAAAAATTGAAAATGATCATCGAAGAAATCACTGTCACTGCTTTTCAACAACACGCGCGCGTCGTTGGCTGCGAGCGGACCAGGCGCGCGATCTGTATCGATCCGGGCGAGGCCTCAGCGGACATCGTTAACGCCATCGATAAGCATGGCTTTGAATTACAGGCGATCGCCTGCACGCACGCTCACATGGATCACGTCGGGGGCGTCCTGGCGCTCAAACAACTCAAGCCAGAGGCGAAGATTATTATTCATTCTGCTGATGAGCCTTTGTACCTCGAACTGCCGAATCAGCCGGGTTGGCTCGGCATTCACCGTTCACACTGGAGCGCTTACGGGTTTGATTATGAGCAGCCTCCCAGGGCGGATGAGTACTGGAGCGACGGACAGATTTACAGAGTCGGCGAGCTGAGTTTCAAAGTGATTCACTGCCCCGGCCACACACCGGGACACGTCGTCCTGTTTGAGCCGAGCGAAAGAAAAGTCTTTGTCGGTGATTGCTTGTTTGCCGGGTCGATTGGCAGGACGGATTTGCCGGGTGGATCGACCGAGCAGTTGATGAACTCGCTCTTCAACAAGATTCTGCCGCTCGGCGATGAGGTGACGGTCTATTCAGGTCACGGCCCAACTACGACGATCGGCGCAGAGCGACGGACGAATCCATTTCTTACCGGCGCTTACTCGCGCAGAAGCGGCGGGAGAGTTTGAGGGGGGACTGTGCGTCCCCCTCAAAAGCACCAGCGGGTTTACTTGTCGACTATGTCTTTCTTCAGAGTGGAAATCGCCGCCAACAATTCATCCTTCTCAGGTTGCGGTACTTTGAATTTGTCGAGCGTCTCTACCAGGTGCTTCACGGATGCGTCCCAGTCGTCGTTCGTGATCCCAAGGCCGTGATGCGAAGTCTTCATGTCACGCCCGGTGTAAATACAGGGCCCACCGGCAACCATACAGAGCTGATCGATCACGTGCATGCGAATTCTCTTTAGCGAATCCTCGCTATGACCGACAAAGAACTTGTTGAGCTTTTTGTCCGTCACCAGCCGGCCAACAAAATCGTCGACGACCGCCGCGATGGCGTCGTAGCCACCGAGCCGCGCGTAAAGCGATTTCTTCTCCTGAGTAGTTGGAGCAGTCATCGAAGCGTTCATCGACTGCTGAGCCGCCGCAGTCACGGAACAAGCCACGAGCAAACAGAAAGTAATCGCAAATTTCCTGATCATCATTCTCACCTCGCTTGATTTTTTTGAGTTGATTGCCAAAAGCCAAAGCGGCATAGGCTCGAATTGAGCCCAGCCGCCTTGATAGTTTTTCGAAACTGCCCGATGCGAACGATTAGTTAGGCATCAGCACGCTGTTAATTACATGGATAACGCCGTTCGACTGGTAGACGTCCGCGACAGTCACGGTTGCAGTACCACCCTTTCCGTCGCGCAGCACGATGTTACTGCCGTCCATCATCGCGATAAGAGTGCCACCGCTGACCGTCTTAAGTCGAGCTTTTCCGTTGCCCTTCTTGATGAGCTGCGCGAGAAGCTTTGAGTCGTACTTTCCGGCGACCACATGATAAGTCAGGATCCTGGTTAGCGTCGCTTTGTTTTCCGGCTTGACCAGCATCTCAACCGTACCGGCGGGCAATTGAGCGAACCCGTCGTTGGTGGGCGCGAAGACTGTGAATGGGCCTTTGCTGTTGAGCGTGTCGACGAGGCCGGCGGCCTTAACCGCAGCGACCAGGGTTGTATGATCCGCGGAGTTCATGGCGTTGGCGACGATAGTTTTGCTCGGGAACATCGCGGCACCGCCGACCATCGGATTTTCTTTCATCATCTGCGCGAAAGCTGCCGAGCTGCCGATCGTCAGAGCCGCCGCGGCAACCATGATTGCGAAAAACTTTTTCATTTCGTTCTCTCCCTATTGTTTGAAATTTTGAACTTCAGAGAGATATACGGGGCGTGCAAAGGGATCGGATTTCGTCGATTCGGGAAAGGCCGATTGGGCACTAGCCCGACCGTCAGGGAGGGCCCGGGCGTCAGGGCCGAGTACCCTGAGCCCTATCTCACGGTCGGGCTAGTGCCCCGTGGTGTTCAGTTGAATCAGGAACTTGGACTGCTGAGATAGATCGCACCCGTAGGAACAGCAGATCCTTTTTTCGGCTCCAGGGTGATGGCGATAACCGCGTTCTCCATCGCCTCAGAGGGCATCTGTTCGGGAAGCATCGCGTGGCCTGAGGCGTCCACCGTAAATATTCTTCCAGCCATCGGCGAATGACCTTTGGGAATAAACCAGAGTTCATAAGCCTTGTCGGTCGGAGTCGCCGGCAATCCATCCGCCATTAATATCGCCTTGCCCGTCTTTTGATCGTAGACGAAAGTACCGCGTGCATTCTGGGCCGCTGGCATGCCCGCCAGGGCCATCTTCTTCGCCGTCGGCGAGTTGAGCAGCGCCAATGCTTCGCGCTGGCGACCCAGCACATCACGATCTCGGACCAGTTCACGTTGCTGGGAGTTCGTCTGGTGCGAGAGCTCGGCGATCTCCTTCCGCATTCTTACGTCGCGCCGCCAGAGCACAATGACGCCCACCAGCAACGCAACAAAAGCTATGCCTGCTGCAAGTCTTAACCCCATCGTCCAGATGTCCAGGTGCGCACGCGACTTCAGCGGGATAACCTTCGCCGCCGGCCGGACTTGCTCGTGCTTCTCAGTGGTACTCGCCATGATCCGATCGCGAACTTGAGCGCGCGGCTCTGCGGGCGTCGCGGCATGCGCCAGCAAAGCGCCCGCATTTCGCAACTCAATCATCTCAGCCATGCACTCCGCGCAATTGGCAAGATGCTCTTCGAGCACGCGCGCCTCAGACGCGTCGAGCGCATCAACCGAGTGCCCAGCCAACAGTTCCTGGTATTCCTGATGCTCCATTAAACTAACTCTTGTGACTGTCCCAGCAGTTCGCGCAATTTGATCATACCCGAACGCATGCGTGTCTTGACCGTGCCCAGAGGATCGCCGAGTCGCGCGGCAATCTCAGTTTGGGTCAAACCTTCAAAGTAAGCCAGAAATAGCGTCCTTTTCTGTTCTTCGGGAAGTTGGTCGAGCGCTTTCCTAACGAGGGCGCCGGTTTCGGATTTCACCGCGTCGATAGCGGCATCGCCCACCTCGTCACGTGGTATTTTTTCTGCTTCCTCGGCCAGACGCGTTCGCGATCCCGCCGAGCGTAAACGATCGAGCGCGCGGCTGCGGGCGATCGTTACCAGCCAGGTAAACGCCCGTCCGCGCGCTTCGTCAAAGTCGCCAGCCCGCCGCCAAACCTGCAAAAAGACTTCCTGCAAAACATCTTCCGCCTCTTCGCGGTCATGTAATATACGCAGGACGAGGCCAAACAGGATTAGCCGGTAGCGATCATAACAGGCGGCGAGGGCGGCTTCGTCGCCACGCGCCACCGCGTGCAGAAGATCGTTGTCGGATATCTGTGAAGGTTCGGCTTGCACTACATTCCGGGGCAGTAGCCCGACCGTCAGGGAGGGCTCACGTAAGCGGCGAGTAAAAAATCTGAGCCCTCCCTAACCGTCGGGCTAGTGCCTGCTTTGACTCGAACATTCCAAATTAATGTGGCGTGGCCACTACCGGACTCAACCTCACCGAGGCCCCGTCGCGGTTGGCGCGCACACGGATCCGGCGGTGGCCCTTGTCGTCCGCGCCTGAGGCGTAAGTGATTGTGTACGCGGTGCGCATCTGGGCCACGACATCGTCATAGGCTTTCTGCAATTCTTCCAGACGCTTGATTGGATAGAAGACGCCGCCCGAAACTGCGGCCAGCTTTTGTCCCTCCTCAGCAGCGCGCGTCGTAATCGTCAGATATCGCGTGCGCATCGGATCGACAGTGATCGAAGGCCGCGGCACGCTGCCTTCGGGAATTAATCCGGAAGGAACGTAAAGCGGATAAATCAGCGCGCCGGATTCGATCGTCGCTTCCAGTATCGCCGGAAAAGGAATAAACGATTTGTTGTCATCGCCGTCGGAAAGAATCACCACGGCCGTGCGGTCACCGCGCAGGGACCTGAGCGTATCAACGAGGGTGTAGCCCAGCGCGTCCCACAGCGCCGTTGCGCCGCCGGCATCGATCTCATCCAGTTTTTTTGAAAGCAAAGCACGGCCGGTCGAAAAGCCGGAGATCACTTTGATGTCGTCGTGAAAGCTGATGATCGAGATTCGATCCTGCGGGCTGGCAGTGCTAAGAAAATCACGCGCCGCCTTGCGGATAAAGTCGATTCGCTCTTCCACGCTGCCCGAAACATCGAGCAGCAGTACCAGATTGAAAGGCTCGGTCGTGGGCGTGACATTCACAATCTTGCGCTCGCTGCCGTCTTCGTAGACGGCGAAGTCAGAGTCGCGCATCCCGGGAATAGCCCGGCCGTTGCGATCGGTCACGCTGGCGTTGACACGCATCAGTTGCGGCGCAATCGAAGTTGCCAATTCGCCCGGCGGCCGCAATTTGATCAGCGAAGGTTCGCTGCGCGGCGGCGGCAGGGTCCTGGCAAAATCGCCGAACATGCGCGGGCTGACCTTGCGAATCGCGTCGGTGAGCGGTCCATCGCCACTGCGAACGATCGCGCGCGCGGCTTCAGTCAACGGGCGCTCGCGCAAATCGCTCGGCGCCATGGCCGGATCCACGTTGAGCAGAATCACGCCGCGCTGGGTGGTGAAATTCAACTGCACCAGCTCCTGCTTTTCCGGTGGCTTTTCAGTATCGTCAGGTTTAGTTGCAGCTTCATTCGTCGCGTCTTTGTTGCCGGCGCCGGCAGTAGTTTCGTCCGGACTCGGGGCTGCTTTTTTCTGGTGCTTCTTTCTATTTGCGTCGGGTCCCAACGCGCCGGAAATTGAAAACGTCCCGGCGTGGCCTTCCTTAATCGGCGGCAGTTCGACGTCGCTGAGAAAACGTGGGTGGCTGGATTGCCAGAGGAATTTGAACTTGAGCAAGTCCAGCGGCACGTCCGCATGAATCGTTCCGGTATTCGTGAGCACGTCGGCGGCTTCAAAATCGCCGATGACGTCTACCATGCCGGTTTCAGTTTCAATCTTGACCCGCGCGCGCTTCGGCACGTGCACGGTGAGATCGATTCGGTCGCGTCGTTCGCGCACCGTGATCGCGCCGCCAGAGACGTTGATGTCGCCGGCTTCGACCGGAGCGCCCGCCGAGGTCGCGTGCAAACTCGCTTTGCTTTTTTCGTCGTCAGACGTAACCACAGAAACACGGCCATGGCGATTCTTGATAAACAGGGACCTGACCGTGGTTAATTCCTTTTCATAGGCCTGCGCTTGTGCATGAGTGAGCGATGGGTGCACGAAGAGAGAAAGCGCCAGGCAAGCCAGAATCACAATAGAGATCAGCGCCGGAGTGTGACGGCGAAGCCTGGGAACTAAAGAACTGGAAAACATCGCGTTTGATCTTGCCTGTGCGCTAAGCCGTGGTCAAGTTAGAAGAAGCTGGCCCGTCCAACAGTCCTTCTTTGCGGCTTTGGTATCGTCTTTGCGCCTTTGCGAGAAACTAAGTCGCGAGAGTTACATTTCACGCAAAGGCGCAAAGGCCAATGCGAAAGGCGCAAAGGAGTTCTGGTAGAATGTTCGAGAAAACGTCCAATGACCAATTGCCAGTTCAATTCATTTTCCGACTTCTGGCCGTACTATCTTGGCGAGCACAGCAAGCCGGCCACCCGTGTGCTGCATTGTCTCGGCACCCTCGCCGCCCTCAGTTTTGCGTTTGCTCTGATTGCGATCGGACGGTGGTGGCTGTTTCCGCTGGCGTTCGTGCCGGGTTACGGCTTTGCCTGGGCGGCACATTTTTTTGTTGAGAAGAATCGACCGGCAACTTTCAAGCATCCGCTGTGGTCGTTCATGGGCGATTGGAAAATGCTGGCGCTCATACTGACGGGCAGGTTGCGCTAAGCGGGGCACTAGCCCGACTGTAAGGGAGGGCTCGTAAGGTCGAGCGCGCTGTGTGGGCAGGGATGCCCGCGTTCCATTAGATGAGAGAAACCAAGGTCCAACGCAAAGCGCGCACTGAACAGATCATCAAGCTGCTCAAGCGCGCGCATCCTGATGCGCACTGCGCGCTGAATCACTCAAACGCGTTTGAACTCTTGATCGCCACGATCCTCTCGGCCCAGTGTACCGATGAACGCGTCAACATTGTCACCGCGGATCTCTTTCGCAAATACCGTGGGCCCACAGACTATCTGAAAGTGCCGGCGACTGAGCTGCAAGAGGACATTCACACCACCGGTTTTTTTCGCAACAAGACGAAATCAATTCAGGGCGCCTGCAAAATGCTCACTGAAGAATTCGGCAGCCAGGTCCCGCAGACAATGGAAGAGTTGCTGCGGCTGCCCGGCGTCGCGCGCAAGACTGCGAACGTCGTGCTGGGAGTCGCTTACGGAATTGCTTTAGGGATAGTCGTCGATACGCACGTCAGCCGTTTGTCGCAACGGCTCGGCCTGACAAAGCAGAAAGACGCCGGCAAGATCGAACAGGATTTGATCGCGTTCGTGCCCCGCAAAGACTGGATCATCTTTTCACACCTGCTGATTTTTCACGGCCGCAGGGTTTGCAAAGCGCGCCGGCCCCTATGCGGAGAATGCTCGGTTGAGAAACTATGTCCGTCGTCGATGTTGAAGACAGGGAAGATTCCGAAGTAGGAACGTTGATCTGATTTAGTAGTGATACCTGCAGGCGAGGATTCTGAGCTTGTCTTGCGTGACCTCGTAAACGAGTCGGTGTTCCTGATCTATTCTACGCGACCAGCAACCCTTAAATTCATGCTTGAGCGGTTCCGGCTTGCCAATTCCTCTGAAAGGATCGCGGTGAGTTTCCTTTATTAGATTAACAATGCGCAGCGCCTTGTTACGATCTTGCTGAATCCACCACGCCAAATCTTCCAAGGCGGCAATATCAAATTCCAAGTTTCTCAAGGGCTTCCTCGAATGGAATTCCGTCTTTACGTTCCCTAGCTTCCAGGAGGCGTCGCTTCATGTTTTCGCTTTTCAGCAGATACGCTGTCTCTTTTTCCGATTCAATCTCGCGCCACAATTCGATCGGCACGATGACCGCGGTCGGTTGGCCACTCTCATCCGATACGTACTGTATTTCTGCCATCCGTAACCTCCAACGCAAACCCTACGCTAGGAAACCAATCGTCGCAAGATCCGGCCCATCCAGTTCGATTTTCGGCGGCCTCAGAAACTAAGTCGAACCCGCAAAGTAATCTGCCGGTTTCCGCCATTGCCGCCGCCGCCGCCGTCTGAAAAGAAAAACTGCCCTCCGGTCCCGTTCGACTTCAGAAAATAAGGCGAGGCCATGTTTCCGATTGGATTTCCGCGATTGGCTTTGTTCAGAACATTGTTGGCATAGATCGAAAACGTCAGCGCATATGGCCTTTCGATCTGCGGTTTGGCGGGAGCCTTTTGGGCGCTGGTTGCAGGGGGCGTTTGGGTGCCGGTCGTCGTCACGACACTGCCACCGCCGGCACCGGGTGGCGGCGTTTTAGGTTGAATCGCCTTGCCAAACTTAAACGTCTTCCCAATGCCCAGGCTGGCTGTGTAAAAGAAAGGTCCCTGGCCAAAGTTCTTGGGAATGATTCGCTGGCCCGCCACTGGATTCGGATCAAGCGCGCCCAGGGGCGTGACGATCACGCCCGGTTTGTTCGGGTCGGTAGCAAACGCCGGGCGTTCGGTAAAGAAAGTGTCGCCATTCGTATCGTGGCCGGTCGTGATATTAAAGGGCGTGCCGGTATTGGCGACCATAAAGGTATTAATGCTAAAGCCAGAACGAGTTTGATAGTACGCGCCCCCGAAGAACCGATGCCGCGTGTCGTAAGGAGCCCTGGCCCACTCTCGACTGAAGTCATAAGGGTCAAAAGAAGAACCACTGGTGCCATTGTTGCTGATGCGGTTCTTACCTAAAGAATAATTCATCCAGAAATTTACTTTGTGGAAGGTCCCGTTCAGTCCCACATTGATCGAGTCAGATATCGATTTTCCGGACGACAGATACTCGAGAATATTACCCGCCGCGTTCCCGAGCGGACGCACGCCACTGGTCGGCACCAGTGGATTGTAAGTTCCCGCCAGCGGCGCGTTGATATTTACTGTGCGGATAGTCCGCAGTGTCTGAGCGTGTGAATAATTAATGCTGAGTCTGACTTTGTAAGGCAGTAGCCGCTCCACGCTGACTGAAGTCCGCAACGAAAGGTTCGGATCAAGATTCGGCCCGAGCAAACGGCGGGTCTGTGGCTGCGCAAACGCGTCGAGCTGGGCGATCTGGGGCACGAGCGGAAACAGATCGAGCACCGTTGGATCTGAGACCACGAATTGTTTTTGATTCAGGCCATCAAATCTGCGCGCGTTCAGGATAAAGTTTTCTGAGATTCGATTGTAAAAGATGCCGATGCCACCGCGAATCACTGTCTTCGGGGGCCCGGCAGGCTTTGGCTGCGTCGCCGGTTTCGCCGCCGCTACGGTCGTCGGGTTCGCAGCGGTCGCCGGGGTTGCTGTCGTCGCCGGGTTCGCTGCCGTCGTCGGGTTCTTGCTGTCGGTGGCCGGCGGTGTGATCTTCTTGCTCGGCGCCGGCAGCGACCACGCAAAGCCGATGCGCGGCGCGACGTTCAGATTGCTGCTGATGTTGTTCTGGTTCTCGTAACGCAGGCCCGGGGAGATCGTGAGATTTGGCCGCAGCTTCCAGTCGTCCTGCACATAGAGGTTAAAGTCGGTCTGATTGACGTCGGCCCGGGGATTACCACCGGCGATCGAAAACTGCGTGGCGCCGCCGCCCAGGTTTCTGATCTGGGCCGCAGTCAGGTTCTGCCTTTGAAACACCAGCGTGCGCCGGTAACGCTCCAGGCTGCTAATCGCAATGGTCGCGCCGCCTGGAATGACTTGGTCGTTGGCATCAAGGCTGGGGCCCGTACCGCCGAAGAAGGTATAAGTGCCGCCGAAATTCGACGGCGCCACACTTGCGATCCGCACATTTCTCATCCGCCCGCCAACCTTGACGAAGTGTTTACCCTTTGACCACGAAGTGAAGTTTTGCAGCTCCATGCGATCCGTCTGGTTAGACGCCCAACCTATCTGGGCGCCGCCGCCAAAAAAAGAGTCGGCGACATTGAGGGCCGGCAGGTTCGTACTCGCTCGCTGCTGAGAAAAGTCGTGTCTTATCTGTAGCCGAGTCTCATTGATCATCTTTTCATTGATGATCGCCGTTTCGGTTACTTGCAGTGAGGAGTTGTTGCTGTTGCCGCCATACGCCCGAGAAGGCAGCGAGAATCCGCCCACGCCCTGCAGGTTCTGAGTGAACCAGCCGTAATCAAAGTTCGCGACCAGGGTGTGCTTCTTATTGACCTTAAGATCGCCACGCACGCTGAAGTAATTCGAGACCTGCGGCGTTACCAGAGTCTGGTTAAATGATGCTGGCTTCAGGGAAACAGGATCGAGAATCGTGGCGTTGATGACCGAATTGCCTTCACTCGCATAACGCCCGAAATAGAAAGAAAACGAAGCGCGCTTGGGCTTAATCGGTCCGGTCAGATTTCCGTTGAGGGCGCGCATCTGGTAAGGCGCGCGACGCGGAGCATAAGGGTTTCGCGAGTTGAGACTCTCGTCGTTAAAGTTAAAGTTCAGTCCGCCATGAAACTTGTCAGAGCCAGGTTGAGTATAAATCTCGATCCCACCCCAGCCCGGATATTCATTCTCAGCCGCATAGGGATTCTGGTTGATGCGAACTTCCCTGATCGCTTCCTTCGGCGGGACTTTCCCATTGGAAAACCCATCGACAGTCACCGACGGAGTGCTGTCTCCCTGGGTTGGCCCAGCCATCGCTTGCAGGGTTGCCAGCAGCGCGTCCGGATCATTTGGCAGCGCTTCGAGTTCGCGAGCGCGCAGCACCGTGGCATCGCCATTTCGATCGGAGTCGGTGCTGATGCCCTTGTTATCTACCGTGACCGTCTGTTCCACGGTCTCAATGCTCAATTGCACATCCTGCGTCGTGGGCGAGCCCGGGTTGACCACGATTTTCTTTTCTTCGCGGACGGTAAAGCCAACGGCTGAGACCTTCAGATCGTAATTGCCGGGTGGCAGTGATCGGAATTCATAGTTGCCCGACGAGTTGGTGGTCGCGGTGCGCTCTTTGCCCTGCGCGTCTTTGACGACTATGGTGGCGTTAACGACCAGACTGTCGAGTTGGTCGGTGACCGTGCCCTTGATTGCGCCCAGCCGCGGCTGAGAAAACCCATACGACGCCAGGGCGAGCAGCAAAACACCGCACGACAGAACGTTCGGGAAGATCCGGCGCATGGGAGTGAGTGACATAACCCCTTCCAATGTTTCAGAAGAATTTGCGCTGGCCGCTGTGGGCCAGGTTAGTTTGGTTGAACTGAGACGACTAAGATTCCCTACCGTTACACGTCAATCGAAAGGCAGGGTTGCAATAATTCCCCGGGCGAGACGGAGACATCTTAGCAGCAAATGCCGTTGGTGTCCTATAGATTTAGGGCTGGGAGTTTGGCCGGGGCCGCCGCGACAAAAAAAGGCGGGCCGTAGCCCGCCTCTAAACAGGGGTGATGGGTTCAACTACCGGTTCGGGCTGGCTTGCGACGCAGGCATCCCCTTCATTGGAATCGGCAGTTTCCCGTCGGCGCCGCTGGTTAGCGCGATGAACGCGTGATCGGCGCGGATGGAATCGAACACGGCATCGACGCGTGCTTCCATCATCTCTTTCTCGCGGACGGCGCCGTAGCGCTCGTACTGGAAGAAGTGACGGCGCAGAAGGCTGAGCGCTTTGTCACGTTGTCCGTTCTGCGCATAGATCGCCGCGAGATTGTACGAGGCCGGCATCAGATTGACGTTATCACGAGCAATCTTTAGCGCCTCATCCTTCTTTCCGTTGGCAGCCATGAACACCGCCGCGAAAACCAGGTTGTACGGATCCTTTGGGTCGAGCGCCAGCGCCTGTTGCGTGTAAGCGTTGCCCTTCACCGGATCGCCTTCGGAGTTCCAATACACAGCCAGGTTGCGATAGGCCAATGCCAGAGGATATTCGGCGATGGCCTGCTCCATCAACGCTAAACCTTTTTTGAACTCGCCATCGTGAATCGTCATCTTGCCCAGGCCGTGAAAGGCGACTGCGCGCGACAACGAATCGGCCGGCATGTTCAGAATAGTTTCGAAAGCGATCCGCGCCTTCTTCCAGTCGCCGATGTTGTGACGATAGTTCTCACCCATGTAGCGCAGCGGAGTTGGATCGGCTGGATCCATCAAGTGCGCGCGGGTGTACAGTCTGTCGGCAGCGACATAGCGGCCGCTATTCTCTGCCATCAGTCCGAGACTCATCGTGCGCTGGATGCGTGCGCTCACGCGTGGGTCGAGGTTTATCGCCGCCGGGATGGCGGCAACTTCGACGCCGAGCTTCTTCAACTCTTTGGCGGCATCCTTTGCTTTTTTCGGAAACATGCATTTCTGGTCAACGACGGCCTTATAAAGTTTGATCGCGCCATCCTTATCACCGGCGGTCACCTTGCGGCCGGCTTCATTTATTTGTTCGGTCAGTGCGGTCTCGCGCTGCTTCATCTCGTTGTCGACCAACTTTTCCACGTCGGCGACTTTGAGCTTGCCGTTTGTGTTTTCAACCTTCTGAACCGGAGTGCCATCAGGGGTGGCCAGTACCGCCACCGGCAGTTTTGAGTCGCCGAGGAGTTTGTCGGCGTTCGGAATCGTCGGGTTCGCCACTGCCATCGCTACGCATTGCTTGGCGGCGCCGGAGAGCGTGCGCGACTCTTTCAAACTCGAATTGTTTATCTCGTTCTGAGAGGCCGGAAACCAATAAAGCACAAGTCCCGCCGCTGTCGTGTCAGTGGCTTTGAAGACTTTCCAGGGCACGTGGTAAGTCGGAGGAGGCGTGCCGCCGCCACCGCCACTGTTGGACATGCCACCACCACCGCCACCGCCACCACCGCCACATGTGGCCCACGACGTTTGAATGAAAAAGAGTGCGAGGAGAGCAACAGCGATTGAACGAGCAAATTTAGTTTTCATGACGCGGGATTATAGCAGAGGGTTCGCGTCGGAACCCAAGGCCATCTGTGAGGTTGATGGTTGCATTACACCAGAGGTTTTGTCACTCCCGCGCAGACATCTAACCGCCTAAAGGTCAGGACACCGATGAGCGTGTCACGTGTTACCAAGCACTAAGTCTCGGTAGCGCATGCAAATGTTCACCGGCGTCCTCGGCCTTTGGGTCTAAGTCGCTAAGGGTTAGCGCACGATCCACAGCGCACTACTCGGTGCAGCCGTATGCCTTCCAGGCGGCAGACTGTTGCTCTGTGGCCTGCTTACAAGCGGCAGCAAGCGACGCCTTGGTTTGGGGATTATCGGCCAGTTTCTTCCACGACGCGCGTGTTTGGTCCATGGCTGACTTGTACGCCGCGCGCCCAGCTTCGGGAACCTTGCCGGCGCAGGCTTCATACTTGGCGAGATAGTCATCGCATTCAGGGATGCCAATCTTGTCGCCGGCCGGGGCGGTGCTCGCGGTCCTGTTGGAATTGCCAGCCGCGGTGTTGCTGTTGTCCGTGGTTTCAGTCTTACTGCATCCGATTAGAATGGCAGCGCACAGAACGGCTAAGATCAAAAAAGTTTTCCTTAACATTCGGGGTACTCCTTCAAAGTTCAGCGGGAACGCATGAACCGTCTATCGAGAAAGGGATCGAAAAGCGGCGACATGATACACGAGAGATCGAAAATTAACAGCCGGAAAGGCCGACTTGGCGTCGCGGCTCGACATAAGTCGCTGGCCCTACGGCGCCACCTCTCACGTAGCATTATTCGTCAAAGGATAGACGGTGGTCTCGGCAATTTTTGCGGAGTTGATTTATGTTATGCGCGAGTCGGCGCCAAACCCTTCTCAACTTAGGCGCTAGTTCAGAAACTCATCCGGCTCAACAATCTTCCCCGCGATCGCCGACGCCGCCACCACGTATGGTGAAGCGAGGTACAACTTGCCGGGGCCGCTGCGGCCGGGGAAGTTTCGGTTTTGCGCGCTGACCGTTACGGTTTCGGCAGTTTTGGACGCGCCGGGGCCGGCGTTGATGCAGGCGCCGCAGCTTGGATCGATCAATTCTGCACCGGCTTCGGTGAAGATTTCGATGTAGCCCTTTTCGCGGGCGTACTGTTTGATCTTCTGCGAACCGAATTGCAGATAGAGGTGGACGCCCGGCGCGACGCGCTTACCTTGTGATAACGCACTCTTCAAAATCGTCGCGTACATGTCCATGTCGGCCATCTTGCCGCCGGTGCACGAACCTCCATACGCGGCGTCGATCCGCACTTCCTCGGTCAATTCGTCAATGGGAATTCCGTTGCGGGGATCGCCGGGCAGCGCCACCATCGGATGAATCTGATCGAGATCGATCTCGAACGTGGCCGCGTATTCGGCATCCGGGTCGCTGTAAACAAATCCTTTGCGCACTTCTTCGGGATCGAGCCCGCGCATCTTCACGATGTAATCAAGAGTGAACTCGTCGGGTTCGATGATGCCTGTAAAGCCGCCGGCCTCAACCGACATGTTGGTCAGCGTAGCTCTTTCATCCATCGACCAGTTCGCCAGATCTTCGCCGGCAAATTCCAAAACCTTGCCGATGCCCTGGCTGGTTTTCATGTATTCAGTGGCCAGGATGTAGAGCATGACATCTTTCGCGGCCACGTCGGCGCGCTTGCGGCCCCGCAAAACATAGCGCACGGTTTCCGGCACGCGCAGGCGAATGTCTTTCGTGTACCAGGCGTTGGCCATGTCGGTTGAGCCGACGCCGAAAGCAAAGCACCCCAGCACGCCGGCCATGCAGGTGTGCGAGTCCGTGCCGACAACAATCTGTCCGGGCAAAGCGAGATCTTCGACGACCGCGTTGTGACAAATCGCCTCCGAGCCGCCTTCCGGATTCTCGCCGTAAAGTTTGATCCCCTGGCTGCGCGTAAAAGTCTCCTGCGTCGTGGCGAGTCCGTCAGCCTTTTCCAGCAGGCCCATCTCGCGATGTTTCGGCGACATCACCTTGTTCAGAAAGGTCAGGTGATCGCGGAAAGCAAAAACGGATTCGGGTTCGGTCACTCTCGCGTCCGCTCCCATCGCCTGTTTGAAAAGCGACTCGGCCATCGGGGTGACGTACTCGTGAGAGAAACGCACGTCTGCTACTGCAAAGAGGGAATCGCCCGGCTTCACTGCGGCGACGCCGATCTGTCCGGCTTTGACGAATGCATGCCGCGCGATGATTTTTTCGACGATGTTCATCGGGCGGGACGATGCTCCCGAGGCATTAACTGCTTTCTGAATCACGCTTTGAAACATCTGGGCATCAGCTTCTCTCTGACTGACCTGCCCCACTTCGACCAGTTGTCTGGTTAATGACTGAGTTTCGACAGGCGGCGGCGAGACCTTACCTGCCAAACGCGCCTTGTTGTAGTTGAAGAGACCGCCGTGCTCGACAATTGATTGCGAGATTGGATCGACGCCTTTGGTGAATTCCGCCAGAGGAATCTCTTCACCCTGCCGGATCCGTTCAATCAAACCAAAGTCGGTCGAGGTCAGCAGTCCGATGTTCTGCGAATTCTGGCCGTAAATCTTTTCGATACTTTCAGCTATCACCAGTTGAATCCCGGCCCATTTTTCAGCGTAGGGCGCTGTCTCTCTGGATGACCCGCAGCCTTTGGACAAGCCGGAGACGACCACCGCAAAGCCGCCGTTCTTTACTTCGTCTTTCTTGACTGCGCCTTCGCGCATGCCCACATAAACGTACTGTCCCAGCGTCTCGTCGTAATAAAAGCAAACCCACCCCGGCGTGATCTCGTCGGTCGAAATATTGTTCATCAACGGCAGATCATCATTCACTAGGTGCTGCGCCAGTTGATCTTCCAAAGCCTTCGCCTCGTCGCCGCGGGCTTCGAGTTGTTGTCGAATTAAAGAAGTGTCTTCGGTCAGGAATAGTATGCGGCCGTTGAATTTCATTTGTTGTGGTCTGCTGGAAAAGTTGTCCGTAGACATTATTGCTCCCGTAGTCTATCGCTTCATGGGTTCGCCTCAGTATAACCTCAGGCTGCGCAAACCTCGGAATGACCCAAACTGATCTCGGATCGCGGACATCCTGTCCGCCGCGCGAAGCACGCTCAAATTCGGGGGAGAATCATTTTGGGAGGTTGTTCGCGCTACGCGCTCAGGAGGACAGGATGTCGCGATCGGGCTTTACGGCGTCGGAGTCGTGAGCAAGTAAACCGCAAACGAAGCCAGCCAGTGCTCTCCTTCATAATTGCCACTCGTTACGTGCGGCAGCGTGACTTGCGCGTGTGCCAGAGCCGACCGAGCCAGAACTTTGCGGAGCGGATCGTTGGGCGGCAAGGCCAACGCGATACTGCGCATGCACCACGCGCGACTCAGATTCAAGCCATCCAGGTGGACAAGTTTTGGATCAGTGCGGTCGGTGACAATCGCGGGTTGCAGCAAGGCTTTCGGCTTGCCCCTGGTCGTGCCCGGCAGAAAGCGTCGAAACCAACCGGCGAATTCTGTCTGGCTCATCACGCGGCGCATCAGGTCGGCTTCGATCAATGCCGGTGAGAAGAAATCTTCGCCGCCGGGTTCCCAGGCGGCCGGGTAATTTCGATCGTTAGCATAGTAAGTTCGGCTGCGTTCGACGATCAGCCCGGCCAACTTCTGGTTCCCAACGGCGCGCGCATAGTCGAGCGCGAAAGCCAGCCCAAACGCCGTGTTCGGATGAACGCCGGTGCGAATCGGATAAGTTTGTTTCGGCAGAAAGCTCAGGTACTTCTCCGCCAGGGCGTCTGCGAGCGGTTGCAGATTCTGCGACCAGCGCCGGCCATCTTCGTCATTCCAACCATGCAGTTCTTCGGCAAGTTTTAGCAGCCAGGCCCAGCCATACGTGCGCTCGAACGAAGCGCGATTCGCTTGGCCCAGGTACGCGACTTCGCCGGAAATATTCCTGGCGTCCAGATTGGCGTTAAGCGCGGCGCGAATTTCGCGCGCGTTGTCCATGCCTGGGAACAAGCGCAGCAGATGCACCAGCATCCAATGCCCGTGCACCGAAGAGTGCCAGTCGAAACAGCCATAGAACGCCCCGTGCATCGCGCGCGGGCTGCGCACGTCATTGGCATCGTTGTTCACGTGATCGAGCTTGTTTGGATATTCCTTTTGGATGCACTTCATCGCCAGGCTGGCGAAGTGCGCGGCTTCGGGTTGAGTTAGTGTTAGCTGATCTGCCCTGGTTGTGTGGCCAGGAACGAGCAGTGGAGAAGCGAGAATCAGGACGATGGACAGGACTGCTGTGGTTGACTTAGGCATCGGGTTTTCGGGTTCGAACACTAAGGTTACTTCGGATCGATTTCAGCGGCGTCGGTTTCAGTCGCTCTTTCATATTCGAGCAGGGCTTCGAGTTCTGGCAGCACCAATAGATCCTTCGTTCGTCCGGCAAAGCGCTTTGCCGCGATCAGTTTTTCTAACGAGAGCACGCGGAAACGGCGGCCAAAGATCTCAATCTCATCGGAGTTCTGCAGACAATCAGAATACCAGCCGACGCCTTGCACCTCACCGAGGATATCGATCTTGCCAATGTCGGTATCAAAGGTGAAGTTGAGACCGTGCCCAATCGTCTCTGCATCGAGAATGAAGGGGAGATTGTCTGGAGCGCCCCGCAAAGTCGCGTTGACGGAACTCAGCGCTTGAACCAGACGAGTCAGATTCGGCTTGTCACGGGCGTAGCAGATGTCCACATCAAAAGTGGCTTGGGACGATCCGCGCACCCCGGCTGCTACGCCACCAATGACGATGCATTCCACCCCGAAGTCAGCGAACAGCTCGAGTGCCAGCACGATGGTGGCCATGGCGTTTTGATGAAATCACCGCTTTTCGCAGCTCTGTGATTGACGCTTGAAAATCATCGAGTTGCTTGAGCCTTTGTTCGGGAGTAAGACGCAAATTGCCAACGGTCAGCGACAGATCAATCCCAAAATCACGTGCCGCGGCCGCGGCCGTGCCGGGCTTGGGATCGATTAGCAGCATTTCCCGATCTGTGTAAGTGACTTTCACTAGCGACAGTTTAGCAGAATTCGATACACTCCAGTAAGACATGAAGTTCTCAATCATCATCCCCGCCTACAACGAAGAGCGGTATCTTCCCCGCCTGCTGGATTCGATCGACATAGCGCGATCGAATTATTCCGGTGGCGCGGCGGAGGTCGAAGTCATCGTCGCCGACAACGATTCAACCGATCGCACCGCGGAGATTTCCGCGGCGCACGGCGCTCGAGTCGTCAGGGTTGAAAAGCGCCGGATCGCCGCGGCGCGCAACGGTGGCGGCCACGCAGCTCGCGGCGAGATCGTTTGCTTTATCGATGCCGACTCAGCCGTGCATCCGCAGACCTTCAACGTTATTGACAGCGCGATCTCCAGTGGCCGTGTTGTCGGTGGTTCCACTGGTTTGTCGCTGGAGCGAAAGTCATTAGGCCTGCTGGTCACCTATTGTTTAGGGGCCCCGCTCGTCTTGCTTACCGGGATGGATTCGGGCGTGGTCTTCTGTCGCCGCGAAGACTTTGCGGCGGTGGGCGGCTATGACGAAGGCTACATGTACGCGGAAGATTTACTGTTCCTGATGGCCCTGCGGAGATTGGGAAAGACACGCGGCCAGCGGCTGACGCGCCTGCCGAGAGTGAGGGCGCTCGGGTGCACCCGCAAGTTCGATCAGTTTGGCGACTGGCATTACTTCGGCATGCTGGGCCACGCCATCAAGAGTTTGATTACCGGGAACTGGCACGACCAGAACCTGGCCGATCGGTACTGGTATAAGTCCGGGCGGTAGAGTCAGCAGCCCGACCGTTAGGGAGGGCTCGTCACACGGCTTTGCCGCAACAGTCGATTTCGGTGGTAACGAGTTTCGTGTTTAATTCGTGTGGCTTCGTGGATCGTTTCTTTTGTCCGGAAAACTAAGGACGATCCACGAAGTCACACTAACCAACACGAAGCAAAACCTTCTGCCTCGATCTAGATCCGACTTTTGAGGCAAAGCTTCGTCACGCTAGTAGTCCCCATGGTCGCGACCAGCATCATGGCTGGTAGCCCTTGCTGCCGAGGGGGCTGCTGACACATAAAGCTTTCGCTTTCTCCGCACTCGCTGTAGAATCTCGCTCGCAAATGAACCGAAGAAACCCGACGCAAATCAAAGTCAACGACTCGGATCTTCACGAGCGTCTTTGCCGCGCGCGTCGTTATATTGACGAATGCTACGCCTTGCCTCTGGACCTGGCGGAAATTTCAAAGCAAGCCTGTCTGTCGCGTTACCATTTCCTGCGCCTGTTTCGCGACACGTTCGAAACTACTCCGCACCAGTACCTGATCCAGCGACGAATTGAAAAGGCCAAAGAGCTGCTTTGTTCCGAGAGGTTCAGCGTGACCGACGTCTGCTTTGAAGTAGGCTTTCAGAGCCTTGGATCCTTCAGTTCGCTTTTTCGCCGCTGCGTCGGCGCCGCACCCAATAACTATCGCGAGCGAAAAAAAGAGTCTCTGCGCAAGGTGCCGGGTTGCTTCATTCTCATGTTCGGGCCAAAACCGGGCGCTTGAGAATTACGGCAGTCCGGCGCGCCTTTAGCAATTTTCGAGAAGCTAGTATCCGCGAAACCTCTTATGCTCCGTCTCGAAATCCGAACGGAGGGAAACGATAACCATGATTACAAAAATGTCGCACGTGCTGATCTGGGTGAAGAACCAGCAGGAAGCGCTCGAGTTCTATCGCGATAAGCTGGGCTTTGAAGTCGACACTGATGCAGAGATCGGTCCGGGCTTTCGCTGGCTCACCATGAAGATAAAGGGCCAGCCGGGCTTTGAAATCATCCTGATGGAACCAAACCCGGGAATGATGCTGGATGAAGAGTCCGCCGCTCAATTGCGGTCGTTGCTCGACAAAGGCGTGCTCGGCGGCGGCGTTTTTGACGCCGACGACATTCATAAAACTTACGAAGAGTTGAAAGCGCGCGGCGTCGAATTCAAGGGACCGCCCAGCGTACAGTCGTGGGGTACTGCTACCGTGCTGAAGGACAACTCAGGTAGTTGGTTTAGCCTGTCACAGGAAAAGGAAGAGCAAGTGTCCTAATTAACCAGCATCACTGTTAGCGTGCGTGGGAAGGCTGCGACTGTCTGACAAGAGGGAAAACTCCGTCTCCCTTCGGGAGGGCACCAACATATTTGACTCATCCATCACGCTAAGGCGCCAATACTTCGAGAAAGGTGCTTCGGGGATCAACGCATTTCGCGCTTTCAGCGCTCAATCAAGCGACAATCGCCGCACCCGGCCCGTTGGGCCGGGCTATTACATTTCGCGTCTTCGGCGCTCAAGACAACAACCTGCCAATCACATGATTTGATGAGTCAAGTATGTTAGTCCCTTTGGGCGCGGGAATAGGAATCTAAACAGAGGCTCATTATGCCTAAGCCGGCAATCAAATCAGCCAAGAAATCGATCTACAGCGTGCATCCCGGCGTGTTGATGACGCAGAAGTGGATCCTCGACTTAAAGCAAAAAACCGGACGATCGCTGGAAGAGTGGCTGCGTTTGATCGAAAGGGAAGGGCCGCCAACCGAGAAAGAGCGGCGCGAGTGGCTCAAGAAAAAGTATGATCTCGGGACGAACATCGCCGGGTTGTTCGCCGAGCGTTCAGTCGGCAAGAGTGAGGAGACGAGTGATGGCGATCAGTATTTGCAAGCGGCCGAGCGTTATGTCGACGAAATGTTTTCCGGCAAGAAGGAACCGCTGCGGCCAATTTATGACGCGCTGCTAAAGCTGGGATTGGATATCGGCAAAGAAGCCAGGGCTTGTCCCTGCCAGACGATAGTCCCGCTGTATCGCAATCACGTCTTCGCTCAAATCAAACCTACGACGCAAACCCGTATTGATTTTGGCCTGGCGCTGGGCAATCTGAAAACGCCAAAGCGGCTAATCGACACGGGTGGCTTTGCCAAAAAAGATCGCATTACGCATCGCATCGAGATCGCTTCGCTGAAAGATATCGATGACGAGGTGAAGCGTTGGTTGAAGGTTGCCTACGATCGGGACGCGTAGGGTTGTTAGAGTTCGAAGTTCAGTGGGTGCGTTAACCTAAGGATGTTCCTGGAGATACATTGAGTCATGGGTCTCTAGTCCCGTCAGGGGCTAAATGTTTATAGCACCGCAATCCTGCAAAGAATCGATGGCTCCTTTAGGAGCGTGATGTTGTTCCAGTGACAGGCTTTGCCTCAAAAGTCGATTTCAGTGGTAACGAGTTTCGTGTTTAATTCGTGTAACTTCGTGGATCGTTTCTTTTGTCCGGAAAACCAAGGACGATCCACGAAGTCACACTAACCAACACGAAGCAAAACACTCCTGCCTCGATCTAGATCCGACTTTTGAGGCAAAGCTCCAGTGACAATAATATTTCGCTCCAACTTTCCGACGCCAAAGTCGCGGCCAGGATGAAAACGTTTTGGGCGCAGGCGCTCGATCGCTTGAAAGAAATCCTTGAATGATACGCAGAAGCGGGTTACGCTCAGCCCCCGTCTTGTTATCATGTTGCTGATGCGCTTGCCCTCTCTTCGTCGAATCTCGCTCCTGATTGCGATTGCGATTGCGATCACCGCGCTGGCGAGCTTGACCCACCCGCTCACGCAGGTGGTACTGACCTCATCAATCGACTCGTCGTCGGCATCCTTCGTTTCGCAGATTGATCGGATAGAGCAACTCGATCTGCTTATCCTCCACGGGAAGCTGGTTGATGGCTCTGGTAACAAGCCACGAACAATTGATGTAGGCATACGTGGCGATCGCATAGTTTTTGTCGGCGAGTCGCGTTACGGGCGCGCCGGCACGAGTGTGATTGGCTTCAAGGCCGCGCGCACGATCGACGCGACGGGACTGGTGGTTGCTCCCGGATTCATCGATCCGCACACACACACGCTGGGCGATCTCTCCGATCCAAATCGCAAAAGCAACGAAGCCTATCTCATGCAGGGTGTGACAACGGTAGTCACCGGCAATGATGGCGGCAGCGTGTTGAATGTCGGCGAAACTCTGCGCAAGTGGGATGAACAGGGAATCGGCACCAACGCCATTTTGCTCGCCGGCCACGGCACAATTCGCGGACGCGTCCTCGGGCCGACGGACGCACAGCCGAACGCGTCGCAGCTCGAGGAGATGAAGGCGCTGGTTGCGAAGGCGATGGACGAAGGCGCGTTTGGATTGTCCACGGGCCTTTACTACGCGCCAGGCAGTTATGGAAAGACTGAGGAAGTGATCGAGTTGGCGAAAGTCGCGGCCGCTAGAGGTGGCATCTATGACACGCACATGAGATCGGAGGGTGCCGGGCTGCTCGATTCGATCGCCGAGACAATTCGCATCGGCCGCGAAGCAAAGATTCCCGTGCATATCTCGCACATCAAAGCCCTGGGGCCGGAAGTGTGGGGCCAGAGCAAACAGTCAATTGAGTTAATCAAGAAGGCGCGCGCCGAAGGAATCGAAGCCAGCGCCTGTCAATATCCTTATGTTGCGTCAGGCACCAGCTTGCAGGCCGCATTGGTTCCGCGCTGGGCTGAAATCGGTGGGCGGCGCGAACTGCTTAAGCGCATCGACGATCCGCAGATTCGGCCGCGCCTGCTTTCGGAAATGGAAATGAACCTCAAGCAACGTGGCGGCGCTAATAGTTTTCAGATTGCCGACTCGCCTAATCGCGAATACGTGGGCAAGCGTCTGGATGCGATCGCGCAGCAATTGAACAAAACACCAGTTGAAGCAGCGCTGGAACTGATCAAGTTGGGCAGCTCAGGCGCCATCTCTTTCAACATGAACGAGCAGGACGTCCGCCGATTCATGAAGGAAAAGTTTGTGACCACCTGTTCGGATGGCTCGACCGGACATCCGCGCAAATACGGTACGTTTCCGCGCAAGCTCCGCGAGTATGTCTTCAATCAGAAGCTAATCAGTTTGCCATTCGCGGTACGGAACTCGAGCGCCACGACGGCTGAGACCTTTCGAATTCCGGAGCGTGGCTTGATTCGCGCGGGCTCCTTTGCGGACGTGATCATCTTTGACCCGAACAGCGTCTCAGAACGCTCGACGTACGAACAACCAGAGCTCTTGGCTGTCGGGATGAGATTTGTGTTTGTTAATGGCAAGATCGCGGTCGAGAACGGCGCCTATACGGGCGTGCTCGCGGGTCGCCCGCTGCGAAAGCAGGTACCGAAACCCAACTAGTCGGCGTAGCAATCGGGTCAACCACTCAACGCGGAAGTGAGGTCAGTACCACCTGCGTGAGCGGGTGGGTTAGGCACTCAACCAACAAGACTGAGTCCTGAGCCTGGATCGAATGATTAACCCACCCACGCAGGTGGTACCGACTTTGACAACGACGGTAGACGCTTTTTATTGCACGGTCTTCTCAGATAACTTAACTTAAAGACACACCCTCCTATGAAAGCAGTCATCTTCGCACAACACGGCGGACCGGAGGTTCTAAAGTTCACCGAGGTCGCCGACCCCAAAATCAAAGCCAACGAAGTACTGGTCGAAGTGCGTGCCTGCGCGCTGAATCATCTCGACGTTTGGGTGCGGGGCGGTTTGCCGGGGATCAAGATTCCTTTGCCGCACATTCTCGGGAACGACGTCGCCGGCGTCGTGCGCGAAGCCGGCGAGTTGGTGACGTGGGTAAAGCCGGGCGACGAAGTAATGGTCCAGCCTGGACTCTCTTGCGGCCATTGCGTTGAGTGTCTCGCGGGTCGCGACAACATGTGCGACGCGTATGACATGGTTGGCTATCGACATGATGGCGGCTATGCCGAGCTGTTGGCGGTACCCGGCGTCAATGTCATTCCCAAGCCGCAGAATTTGAGTTGGCCGGAAGCTGCCGCGCTGCCTCTGGTAACTCTGACTGCCTGGCACATGCTGGTGACGCAGGCACGTCTGCAACCGGGCGAAGACGTGCTGATTCACGCGGCGGGCAGCGGTGTTGGTTCGCTGGGAATCCAGATCGCGAAACTGTTTGGTGCGCGCGTGATTGCCACTGCCAGTTCGGACGAGAAGCTGGCGAAGGCGCGCGAACTGGGCGCCGACGAAACAGTTAAATACACCAGCGACGACTGGCCGAAGGAAGTTAAGCGCCTCACAGATCGTCGCGGTGTTGACGTTGTCTTCGAACATACCGGCGAAGCAACGTGGCCGGGATCGCTGGTCTCTTTGAAGAAGGGCGGGCGGTTAGTGACCTGTGGAGCGACCAGCGGCTTTGACGCACGCACAGATCTGCGTCAAGTGTTCTATCGGCATCTGACTATCCTCGGATCGATGATGGGATCGAAAGCGGAGCTGCTTGAGGCGATGAAGTTCATCGAGCGCGGTCAGATCCGCGCCGTCGTGGATCGCACTCTGCCACTCGCCGAAGCGCGCAAGGCGCACGAGTTGATGGAGGATCGGGCGCAGTTTGGGAAGCTGGTGCTGCTGCCTTAACGGCGGGGCAGTAGCCCGACCGTCAGGGAGGGCGTCAGCAACTGGGACGATCATTCATCATCAGCCAACCGGAATAGATCGTTGCCTTGCGACAACATGACATACTCAATAGCCTTTGCTACATCCTTCTCTTTCCACAGATAGACCGTGCTTCCATGACGAACCCAAGGTTTTACCTTCTCGGTCATTAGTTTCGTTCGGCGTAGCGCCCTGGTTGCGTACGCCTTGAAGGCGGCCAGCACTGGTTCTGGGTCTTGCATCGCCGTCACAACGGTATGGACGTGGTTGATTCTGATATTGATCGCGTGAAGGACATACTTACGATGCTCACATACTTCCCGAACTGCATTCTCAACCACCTGCCTTTGTTTTGCATCGAGAGTAATTGGCGGATGCTTAAGCTGGGCTCTGTCTGATTTCTGAAGCCTTGTGTTTGAGGTGATCTTCGGCGTGCCGTATACATTGTGTTTGCGATCCATCGATCCGCGCTTATCACCATGCAACCAGGTTCCGTAGGTTCGGAGGCTAATGAGATAGGCGAGCGAAAATTGATTGTCATCAAAGTCTCGCATTGCGTAGGTGGAGTCGAACGGTAAACGCCCTCCCTTACGGTCGGGCTACTGCCCCGGTCATGCGTTGGCGCGTACTCCAGGACAGCTGGGTGTATGCGCGAAGAAGTTACCGATCATCTTTGTCGTATGTGATGCGAAGATGAACTATGTTTTCTGGAACAGACTCCAGATTCAGCTCCACCCTCAAATCAGCGCGAAGATCTCCAAGCAAAGCATCCAAGGAGGCACCACCTTTTTCCGCGAAATCAGAAGCGAATTGCTGAACCAATTCGACCTGACGAGGTGTGCCAAATAACTGTATGTCCGCCACTGCTGATTCCAGCTTCCCTTTAGCCGCGATTCCAAATTGCTGCGAGCATTCTTCCAAGCGGCGATAAGCCTCGATGAGATATGTAACCCTCTGCTCCTTGCGTTTGTTTGCTCGATCGCGTCGCCCGGACAGTAAGTGCACAACGAGACCACCAACGACTGCCGAAGCTAGAGGAATGAGTGGTTCTAAGCTCATGTTAATCGCCGAACAAAAGACATACTCACTTCCCCGAATAATCCTCAATCTTGTATCGCTTTAGCAGTAGCGCTTTTTGCGGCGGGTCGAGGTCGAAGTTCGATCCGGCGATGAATTTTCTCTTGTCATCCATTCCCACCCAATCGACCACCTTGGGCGCGTTGGTATGCAGCAGTTGAGTGTCCTCTGGCGTGAAGGCTTTCCCGTCCAATCTCGAGAAAACCCAAACGTACGCGAAGTGCCCGTCGCGAACTACTTTCAGCTTCTGTTCGAATTCGGTCGCGGGTGTTGACTCAGGCCGGTAGGTCGAGGTGTCGGGCGTGTCGTCGCCGGAAGCGGACCGCCGGCAGGCAGCGAATGAAATGCTGATGGCGAGGGCCATGATGATTGCGGAGCTGGTTTGAAATGACTTCTTCATTTTTGTTCACCTGCCGGCAACACTTCTCGTTGCCAGTGAAAACTTGAGCGCGCTTTACGCGCTGAACGTTACGGCGCATTGTCGCCATCCCTGCTGTCATCGGTATTCTTGTCGTCTTTGTCTTCGGGCGGCGGCTCGGCTTTCTTATCGCGGATGTGCAGCACAAAGCAATCTTTGTCGTCATAGGACCGGTCGAACCAGCCGCTGCGCATGGCGTTATCATAAAAGGCGTCGTGATCTTTGGTGTTATCGCTGAAAATCCAGCGCGCGCCAAAGCGTTCGCGAATTAGCGGGCCCGGGTCTTCTTCGTCACCGGTAGTGATCCGATCGAAGAGTTTTGAAAGCTCAGCATTCTTGTCAAACAAGTAAGTCGGATCGAGTCCCGATGTGTACACGTGAGTCTGATCGTAATAGAACAGCCGTGGAAAGTCGTCCCAGTCGGTATTGAAAACCAGCTCACCCGGCGGAATATTCGCGCTCATCCAGGCAGCGCCTTTCGCGTAATAGTCGCGCGGATCGCTCTCGCGGATGTCATGGGCGGTGCGATAGACGTTCGCTCCCAGCGCTGCGAGCAGCGCGAGTGACACGAAACCAACTTTGATCCATTTCCAGGTTTCATCACTCTTGAGCTCGAGCGCCGTCGCGCCTCGATCCTGTCGATCGAGGAAAGGCTGCAAGTCCTGCATCATGTCATCGGGAAGATGAGTGAAGACCGCGCGGCCGCGCCAGAAGTTTTCCAAAGTGAACGCAACGAAGAGAATCGCGAACGGCGGAAAATATTCTGCAAACCGTTTCCAGCGCGCGGTCATCAGCAACAACAACGTGGACAGAATCAGAAAGTACATTGGTTTTTGCGCGCGTTTCCGATCGCTGCCGTCAAAGGCGAGGTAACCAATCAGCATCGCGACCAGCGCCACATAACAGTTGACCACGAACTCGCGCGTGTCGTACGGGTACCATTCATTGCCGACCTTGGTGCCAAAGTCGTTCGGAGTGATCTTCACCCGCGCGTGCTCGTAAAAAAGGTACAGATTGTGCGGAAAGTACGGATTGATAATCAGGCCCAGGGCCGAACCCAACCCGATCCACGCCAGCGGGCGCCATTCGAAGCGTTCTTCAGTCCAGCCAATCACAATCGTCCAAATTACGCCGGCCAGGATTAGCAGCACGAACATGTCGTAGGTCAGCGCAAAGACAAAAGCCAACGGCAGGAGCTGCCAGTGCTTCCTTTCGAACAAAAGATAAGTGCCGATCGCGAGGAAAATGATCGCGAACGGCGGCGCCTTGGTCATATTCATCCGGTACAGGAAAGGCGCTGAGCAAGCGAGCAGCGCCAGCAGCCAGATCAGCCGATAACGGATTTCATAACGCACCACCAGCCAGTAGCAGCAAAAGACAGCCACGCTGGCGAATAGAAGTGCTGAGATCTTGGCCCCTGTCTGTAGATCGCGAAACCACGTGAACGGAATCAGAATGATGTGATAAAGAAGGTGATGATCGACGTAATCATGAGGGTTCAGCGTGGTCAGAGGCAGCCAGCGGAAAACAGGCGGGTGAAAGTGTCCGGCGCGCAGGTTGTCCCAGAGCAGCCGGGCCCAACGGATGTGGTAATAGCCGTCGAAATCGCCGCAGCAGATGGCGGCCGTGGAGCGGAACTGCAACCACCAGAAGACCAAAACGATCGCGATCGCGCCCACCAGCAAATCGGCCCCGCGCACGGCTGATTCGGATTTCAGCCACTTGGCGGCTCGAGATTTCTCGGGTGCTTCGTCGTCAATTGGCGGTTCGAGTATCTCTTCCATGTCGCTTATGAAGAATGCCGGAAGGTAAGAAACAAATCAACTGATTTTAGATTTGGGTAGTGCGATAAAATGTGTGGCGCTGATCCGGGGCACTAGCCCGACCGTTAGGGGAGGGCTCATCAAATTGCGCTTCGGAGCCTCTCCCAAACGGTCGGGCTACTGCCCCGCATCGAGACTCGCTCGGCATCTCCACAGAATTATCCCAGTAGAGATTTGAGGTGGAGCTTAATTTGAGAGACTGGCACGGCTGTCCTGCCTGTGTATCATGCGCAAGATGCGCAGGCCATGACAATCCGCGTGATATTCTTACCTACCATGAGCGGGCAAACAGACATGCGCTTTCGGCTGACGGGTTTGTTGGCGCTGACTTTCTTTCTGGCTCAGGCGATCCATTATTGGCGTGTGGGCGGAATGGGTAACCTGCTGTGGATGTGCAATGTTGGCAATCTGCTGCTCGCGCGATCGACCGGACGGACCCGCGAATTCGCCATCCGCTCGGCGCTCGGCGCTAGTCCCGCGCGCGTTATCCGGCAGTTGCTCACGGAGAGCGTTATGCTCGGGATCGCCGGCGGCGCGATCGGACTGCTGATCGCGAAACTGGCGATGCGGGTGATACTCAAGGGATTGGCGGACGCGCTTCCACGCACGGACGAGATCGCGCTCGATTCCCACGTACTGCTCTTTACTGCGGGGATTTCGATTCTCACTGGCCTGGTCTTCGGACTCGCCCCTGCAATCAAAATGCTGCGGCCGCAATTGGGCGAGACGCTGAAGGAAGGCGGGCGCGGTTCCAGCGGCGCCCGGCATCGCACACAAAGCGTTTTTGTTGTCGTCGAAATGGCCATGGCGCTGGTTCTTTTGGTCGGCGCGGGACTGATGATTCGAAGCCTTGCCGCGCTCTGGGGAATCAATCCCGGCTTCGATCAGCACAACGCGCTGTCGTTCGCAACTTCTCTGACTTCCGATCCCTCCGTGACACCGGGCCAGTTGCGTTCGAAATACCGCGAGAGTCTCCGACAATTTGAAAGCGTCCCTGGAGTGGAATCCGTCGCCATGATCGGCGGCTCGCTCCCCATGACCG
>Ga0137403_10000039_pt1 | contig 113344 bp, 65 predicted proteins | sample CZOMad2_1_16fung_FD_122057 | JGI IMG/M metagenome (GOLD analysis project Ga0137403, IMG submission 122057) | Vadose zone soil fungal communities from Angelo Coast Range Reserve, California, USA - CZOMad2_1_16fungal (Hybrid Assembly) | ecosystem: Environmental > Terrestrial > Soil > Vadose zone... | reverse complement strand
AGAACTTCCTGACCGCGGACTGCAGCGGGGATCAGGGCCAGTGCCACCAGAAGAGTTGAACTAAATTGCCGTGTCGAGATTATCTGCCTCACACCTGGACCCATACCCATCAATTCTGTCTGATTATTGGTACTGATGCAGTTTGAAAACTCACCTACGACGTCGCATAGAAGCTTCGATTTCAAAAGATGTGTAGGGCAAGCCCTTCGTCAGCACTTCTGCCCCACCTGGTGTGACGAGGATCATGTCTTCGAGATATAGACCAACCCCATTCACCGTTAGAATCGGTTCAAATGCCAGGACCTGCCCCGGAGTCAGGGTTTCGATCAAACCTTCGGCGTTCTGAAGACCAACGCCATGCATCTGCCAGAACTTTGATCCTTCCGTTGACAGAGCGACTTCCGCCGTTCGCTTGCCAAACGAAGTCTTTAACTGGAGCCGTTGCCGTTCAAACTCGTGTTGCCATGCAGCAAAGACATCTTTTGATGTTCGTCCGGGCTTCATCGCATCCAGTCCCGCACGATATGCCGCAATGAACATGTCCCACGCTTCGCGTTGACCCTGATCAAAACGTCCATTCACCGGTGCCGTGCGACCGACGTCACCTTCATAATGATCCTGCGCGCAACCCACATCGACGCGAGCCAGTTCACCTGCTCGCATCGTGCGATCGAGAAAACGATAATCCGCGAGCGATTGAATGGCCGATGCTATATCTGAATTGCTTCCTGTCATTAGCCATGGCCAGAACGAGACACCTTCCGCACCCGCACGCACACACGCTGCTACAACATCGACCTCGGCATCACGCTGGCGCCGGCCCGGTCGCAGCGCAGCGAGCCCCGCACGCAGCGCCGCCGAACTACTACCGGCGACGCGCCGCAGCGCTGCCACTTCGTCTGGGTCCTTGATTGCTCGCAGAGCAATTGGATCAGGCATCGGTCCGAATTGCGCCTTTGGCCAGCGAGCTCTTACTGTACTCTCCCAAAGTCGCACTTCGTTATGGCCTGTGAGCGCGGCCGGTGGCATGCTGAACGTACCGCTTGAGAATGGACCAAGAATAGTTAGGCTGGGATCCTCTGCGAGGCGGCGATCAACGAAGGCGGCAAACTCGTCCCAGAACACGACATGGTCCAACCCAAGGCGGTCTGCCGACGCCTGTCCGGTCTCCACGTAACCGTAGGGCGGGTGCATCAAACCACCGAAGCGGCGGAGTTGACCAGGCGGTGGGACAAACAGCCACGACTCGTGCCGTCGCGAGTCCATCAACAGCAGCGCGCCTGCGGCGTTCTCCAGTCCAGTTAAATAATAGAACGCCGCATCCTGGCGAAAGCCGTCCTGATTGTCTGCCATAGCGGATGACCGTGAGCGAACAAGCACGAGCGCATTTGGAGCTGTGTGCATCGCCCGATCACGACGCGCCCGGAATGTTGTCGAGGCCTGTCCATTCGCAGTTGACGTTAATGGTCTGTCCTGGGCTGCGGCTCTGAGACCAGGTGCAATGAGGACGAGGATCAAAACCACGATTGAATTTGAGCTGGGCATAGCGAGTTTCCCCTTCTTATTTCCAGCGCGCGGAGCTCGTCAAGGTCAAACCCCACACACCGGCTGCAACCCTCAGGATCACGCGCGCGAAATGAATAATGTGAGCCCGCGCGAGCGAGCGACAGAAGCTGTGGTTCTTGTCTGCGTCTACCGCTTCTGTAGGTGGTCGCAATTTGCGACCACCTACCAAACCAATCCACGAAATTACACGAAATCAAATGCACGAAAGCACACGAGGTTTGTGCGTTCGTGATGAAGGACCTCGGCCTAATCCTAGTACATTTGGACGAGTTCCGTGAGAACTGAATCGTCCTGAGGGATCAAAACCCAACCTGTGTAATTTGAATTGGTATCCAGGGCGCCGCGAAATAGCAGAAGAATATTATTACTCGATGGTCCAAAGGAACCGATTAACACCTTATGCGCCATTTCTATATTTGGGGGCAACACTCTGTTGGCAAAGGTTTCAATCGACTCTCCCGGTTTTCTGCTGAGAACTTCCTGACCGCGGACTGCAGCGGGGATCAGGGCCAGTGCCACCAGAAGAGTTGAACTAAATTGCCGTGTCGAGATTATGTGCCTCACACTTGGACTCATACCCATCAATTCTGTCTGATTATTATCTGACTTGACAATAACGATGAGTTGCCTAGGTTTCCAGTGTCACGTTGTAACGAAAACCAAATCAGCCACAGATTAACGCGGATGACGCGGATCAGAAGCAGATAAGTAGTTGATCTGGTTTATTATTCGGTTTTGATCTGTGTTATCCGCGTTAGTCTGTGGCTAATTTGATTTTTTTGCAGTTTCGTTAGCGGGTCGTTTGAACAGATCCACGAAATTGCACGAAAACGGCGGATACACGGAATCACACGAACCTGTCAGTCTCAACAGAATGAATTCCATGCGGAGTAGAGGTTAGCAGATAGTCGCGCAGAAGGCGGGTGCTATCGCTGATTCTTGATGACCCGCAAACATACCGATCCACGAAATTACACGAAATCAAAGCCACGAAAGCACACGAAATTTTCACTAACGTTGACCCGCGACTGGAAGGAAGGCCACGCGCCAGACCTCGGCTTGTGAAAGAACCGTAAACGCGCCACCACCCGCGGGCCGCACACTTATCTCCAGAAATCGGTCAGCACCTGGAAACGCGGTCGCGCCAAAATCCAGCGGCACGGTGAATATGCCGCCAGTGACCAGCACACTCAGACGCGTGACTGTCACCGGCGACGGTTGCGGCTGCTGCGTGCCGCCAGTCAGCGCATCCCAAGCCGTGAACTGCAAGTCGTAGCTGGCATTCGCCGGTGTGCCGCCATCCTGTAACCGGCCCTGGTAAGTGAACATCGTGTTTTGCGCCAAAGCAGAGGTCACGGTCATGAGTAAAAAGAGAGCAGACAAGGGAACTAACGGGCATTTTTCGAAAAACATTCTCGTCATGATTGGTTATCTCCTTAACGCGGCAGTGAAGTCCGTTGAGAGTCAGCTATTCAGTCATTGCCTTCCCCGAGCGTATATCCTGACTGCGGTAATCCGGACAGATAGTCAGACGATTTTCTTTAAGCTGGCGAGTTCTGATTTCTGGAAGAAGGGGTCGTGCTGCGGCTGTCACCTCTAGCACAGCCGTGAAAGTCGGTCTATGCGCCAGCGCACTTGTATCATGGAGAGATATTGCGGCACAAATGATGATTGACGACGAGAATCTCGAATGCTCACGTCGTTTGTCAAGGAAAAAGACCGTCGTTCGAACGACGGTCTTTTTCTTTGCTTTGCTGATTTACTGCTAAGCTCTGTACTTCGTTTAGTTTCGCCTTTTTCGCATCATACCCACTAAACCAGCTAAACCCGTTCCGAGCAACGCCATCGTTGCAGGCTCGGGAACCGGAGCTGTGCCAAGAGGCTGATTACCGTAATGCAGGTCAATAGTCGGTCTAAACCTGGGAAGACCAAAGGTCCCCCCAGTATTCTTGCCGTCCGATCTGACTGCAAAGAGACGTTCGCTCGGCTGTGTAACATCCAAAGAAAGATTTACAGCGTGTTCGTGATTCGCAGGCTGTATGTTTGCTACCCTGGTTGAATCTGCCCGCACCGGTGCGACCGCCGGAAAAGTCGCAACCAGCAGACCTCCAAGAATGGCTAATCCCGATATTTTCATCATAGTAACTCCAAAGCGTTCAGATTTAGAGCAGTAACCCAACTGGAGATAGAGACCTCTCTCACAGTACGTCCTACGTCGCCCGACACAGCAGAGTCCGACCCATTGGAGCGCGGATTTCTTATGTAATAATCGGAAATGCTCAATCCCGGCTTGATTCCAGATAAATTATCGTGTGGGGCAATCTTTACCGTTTGTAGACTAGCTAGCCTGCCAGGGCCTTTGCCTCAAAAGCCATAAAAGAGGCACAAAAAGCACAAGAGTGCATTAGCTGATATTCGGTCGGATGCGAGTAGCTATGACGTACTCAAAACCTTAGTAGCACAAGAACCAAAGCCAGGACTAGGAAAGCGGCTATGACGAAAATCAGAATCAGTGTGTTCTGCGAGATTTTTTGATCTCGACGCTGGTGGTTCCCGTGGCGGTTTCGAAGGTGCTGTTGATCTTGTAGTCACCAACTTTTTCGTCCAACAGGTTTGCGTTGCTGATGAGATTCCGCATCTCGTCCTGGGCGCGGTCGCTGCGGTATTCAGCCTTTCGCTTCTCCACCGCGATTCTAACCAGTTCATCCGCAGCTTTCTTTGTTACTTCCCTCGCCTGATGCTCATCCAAACTTTGTAAGGCGTTGTCGACAATGTCGTCAGCAGATAGAGGAAAGAGTGATTGTTTTTGTGGAATGAGATCGTCGTTTTCGTCGTCCATCTGAAAAGTCCTGACTACCGCCACGTGGAGCGCGATCAGTACAGTACTGCAAGCGAAGCGACCGGATGTTGCGCTTCAACTAACTAATTGACTGGCCGCCAATTATGAGAATCACATCCGGAAGTCGAGTGTAACACCCGGTCGCTTCGCTCGCGGTACTGTACAGACCATCGCATCTTTTTGTGCAAGGCTTAACAACCGCTTGATCCTTAGAGTGATCGTCCCCGACGGCAGTCCGATCCACTAAATCACACGAAACCGAAAAAAAGTCACTTTCAAAGTCATTAATCACGTTTCAATGGAACAGGTTGGGAAGGGGGCAAGCGGACCAAACACTCTTCTCACGCCAGCAGCCCTGAGCGCGCCCCCGCTGAGATACATCAGTAGCAACCTTCAAAGGATTCATGGATCTTTTGAAAAGTGATGCTCATGTATCTCAGCGGCGGCAAGCGGACCTAAACACACTTCTTACCCTAGCAGCCCTGAGCGCCCCTTCCCACCTGTTCGATTAAAACTTGATTTGATGACTCTGAAGGTTGAGCTGATGGAACTCAGCGGGGGCTCAGGGCTGTTGGGGTGAGAAGTGTGTAATTCCGCTTGCCCCCTTCCCAACCTGTTCTATTGAAACTGGGCCAGCTAAGTCAGAACATGTGGCGACGATGCCCGAGTGGGTCCAGCTGGAAACTACTTCTTTTGAGCTTTTGAGATTGTGTGAAAACCTGGCAATTGAGCATGAATATTGGATTGGTGTCGCCACTCGATACAGTACCGGGAGCTTAGCGACCGGATGCCAGCACTCATCCAGCGTTTTAAGGGTTCTTGCGTCCATCGAGTGCCGGCATCCGGTCGCTACGCTCCCGGTACTCTATTGAGTGGCCATCACAAACTGGATCCACGAAATTACACGAAATGAAATCCACTAAAGAACACGAAACTCTTGTGTTCTGATCCGCGTCATCTGCGTTAATCTGCGGCTAAAGCCTGATCACGAATCCACCTGGGAAGAAAAAACGTCTTTCGTCCGTCTACTAGTTGATTGCCACCGGATCGAGCAAAACCACAGTCGAAAGGAAACTGCTTTGAAACACACTGCCGCCAGGCGCTCCGGGTTGTTTCTACTTTCAACCGTCCTCTGCTTGCTCTTCTTCACATCATGCAAATCGGGAAGCGCCAATGGAATCGCTACCGATACTCAGGAGCAACAGTCGTTATTCACGCCGGCACTCGGGTCGCCGATTTCACTCGCGGATGCTCCGGGCAATGTAGTGCTCGGGGACATGAATAACGATAAAAAACTGGACCTCGTTGTTGCGTGCGAGAAGAGTCGCAGCATCATCGTCCTGCCAGGCAAAGGCGACGGACAATTTGCCTCGCCAATCAGCACGACAACAGTCACGGACAGTCCTGGAGAAATTGCGCTCGGTGATGTGAACGGCGATGACAAGCTGGACGTTGCTGTCGCCACTCACGACAGTTACGGCGTACAGCTGCTCATGGGAGATGGAAAAGGAGGACTAAGTGTAGCTCCAAGCTCTCCTATCATCATGAAGGTTGGAGATCATCCACACACCCATGGCCTGGCTGTGGCCGATATGAACCGCGACAACAAACTCGATCTCATTACCGTCAATAATGCAGACAACGACGTGTCGATCGCTTTGGGCGATGGGCATGGGAGCTTTACTCGCGCACCCGGCTCGCCATTCGCTGTTGGTCCAAGCCCGTATCCGCTTGCCGTCGGTGACCTCAATGGCGACGGACAGCTCGATATCGTCGCAACCGCTACTGCAACCGGTCCATTACGAGCCCAACAACTGCCGCAGAGCCGCGCGTTGACCTTGCTCTTGTCGGATGGCAAGGGCAGTCTTCACTCGACCCGAGTCCCGCTGCGCACCGGCGAGCCGTGGTTTGTGGTTATCGGTGACCTCAACAACGACCGAAAACCCGACATCGTGGCGACTCATCATGAACTCAATGATTTAAGCGTACTACTTGGCGACGGCCGCGGCGGGTTCGTTGAAGCACCAGCATCACCATTCGATCTTGGGCATCACCTCTTCCATGCAGTCGTGACGGACGTGAATCGCGATGGCAAAATGGATGTGGTTGCGGCAGGCGGTGACAGCGTGCGCATCATACTCGGTGATGGCCGGGGCGGGTTTGCCGCGGGACCGGTGGTTCCGGCCGGCAAAGGCGTCTGGCGACTCGATGTCGGCGATCTTAACGGAGATGGAAAGATCGATATCGTCGCGGGGAATGCTGAAAGCAACTCTTTGAGCGTATTGATGGGAAGATAGGAAGTATCCACGAAGTAACACGAAACGTAAAACCACAAAATAACACGAACGTGGTGGTCTTGATTGTAAGCAGGACCTGTTATAGCATCCGCCCCAGTTAACACGCCGACAGCGATCCACGGGTTAAGTGAAAGGTCTTTTTTTCCACATCAGCTTGGAGATTTACTCGCCGCTCTAAGTTTTTATTTCAAAGCAGATCATTTTTTGGGCTTATTCGCAGTTAGGTCTGTAATTCACAAGTGATTCCGTTGAGCATCTGTTTAATGCTCTTCCCCATCCCTTCCCCAGAAAAGAGGATCAGATCATGAACCAAATCAAAATGAGAATGCTCCAGGTACTCTGTATAGCTGCTTTGCTGTTCGGTTTTGCTCAGTCGCACCCGGCAGTGGCGCAAACTCCAACCCCAACGCCAACACCAGCACCAGCAGCAGCCCCCGGTCCCCAGTGGCTGTCCATTACGATCGTAATCGTGAAGCCCGACATGATGACCGAGTTTCAGAACTACATGAAAAACACCACCAATCCCGCCCTGAAGAAGGGTGGGCTCAAGTGGCGCGGGGTTTGGCAGAGCACACTAGCCGCCGGCGATGCATTTGAGTTCGTTCTCGTGGCTCCAGTGGAAAAGTTTGCGGACTTTGATGGCCCAAGTCCAATCGAAAAAGGTCTGGGTGCTCAGGGGCTCGCGGCCTGGCAGGCCAAAGCAGGTATCCTTGTGAGCAGCGTTCACAGATATCTAGTCCGCACGCGTCCCGATCTGAGCTTCGAAGTTAACAGCTCTGCGCCGCCGAAAATCGCAGTTGTTACCTCGATACACGTGGCGCCAAATCGCAACAACGATTTCGAGAATTTCGTCAAGAACGATTACCTGCCCGTCATGAAACAGGCACAGGTCAGCTACCTGGTGTCGCAGACGATCTTCGGCGGTGATCCCAACGAGTACGTGGCGCTTACGATGCGCCAGAGCTTCGCGGATTTGGACAAGGGTCCGGTGATCGTGCAGGTGCTGGGCCAGGAAGCATCAGACAAACTGCTTCAGAAACTGCCGGCAGGCACTGTCACGCATCTCGAGCGCTCAATCTCGCGGTTTATTCCCGAGTTGAGCATCATGCCGGAGAAGTGATAATTGCAGGGAGACTATTAATCCATATTGAGTGGCTTTGCAGCGAAAGACAGGTCCACGAAGTTACACGAATAGGATACGATCCACGAAATAACACGAAGCTCGGAATCCACGAAATTCGTGTGATTTTCGTTCGTGTGATTTCGTGGATCTGCTCTGCAAAGAATAATTTGCAAGCGAAGCAACTTTTCTGCAATAAATATTATCGAATTGTTAGGCTCGGAGTAGCGCCCTGGAGCAGTAAGGCGGGACGTGGAAATGCCGATCAAGGGTTGGAGACAATTTGCTCCTTTTTATTTCTACACTGCTGTAGTAGTTCTTTTGCTGGGTGCTGCCGGAAGAGGCAATGCTCCCTCCAGGAGTACCATTTTGATCCTGGTAGCGCTTGGGTTTCTAAGCTGGGGATTGGTTGAGTACATCCTGCATCGCTTCGTTTTTCACGTCGACGCAATCTCATTTTTCGGCCGCAATTTCGCCTACTCCTCGCACCTGGCGCACCACGAAAATCCGAAGGCAACGGATGACCTTTTTGCAAACCTGAAAATCAGCCTACCCATCGCCACGACCTACTGGTTGTTGGCATGGGCCGCGGCGGGCACCTGGCGGGCCGCGTCTTATTTGTTCATTGGTCTGGTGGCAGGTTACTTCTGCTACGAATGGTTACATTTCCTGGCGCATCACGGTAAGTCTCGTTTGCCTCTCTTCAGGTACCTCAGGAAGTACCACCTCCTGCATCACTATCGGACTCCTGACCAGCGGTTTGGAGTATCGTCTCCACTCTTTGATTTATTCTTTGGAACTTTCCGACCGGTGCGTTCCCCCGTCAGAAGTAATAGGCAGGGCTGAAGATTTTGGCCACAGATGAACGCAGATGACGCGGATCAGACAGTCTTACTAATGCGTGAACATTTCTTAAATCCCGCCAACCGCAGTTGGGGGATTGTTCATATCCTACCTACTGAACACAGCGAAAAATATTTATGCGCGCTTGCCGCGAACATAAACGCGAGGCTGGATTACGCGCTACGCGCGAATCTTCGTTAGGCGTTTCAGTGGTAGGCTAGATCTGAAACATCCCCCAACTGCGGTTGGGGGTATTTAAGAACTTCACACGGTAGTACCGCATCTAATCGAAAGAGAAGGTTTTGTCGCAAGAAAAACCGATCCACCAAATTACACGAAACGAGTAGATCCACGAAATCACGCGAATTTAGTGTGTGTTCGTGGATGGACATTTTAAAGCTGCAAGAACAAACGATCCACGAAATCACACGTAAGACTGCGCGCAGTGAAAACTGATCCACAAAATTACACAAAAAAGTCCGGGCCCGTAGGGAAAATCCAGGTTTAAGCTTTCTTCCGCTGAATACTTGTCCTATCATTACTTTGGAATCAAGAATCATGGCGGCCAATGCTAAAGAGTTCTATGACAAAACCGTTCGCAGCCTCTCGCCCAAAGAACGGCTGCGGCTGGCAGCGTTAATATTAAATGATCTTACAAGCACTCCCGAAGGAGTCGAATTCAGCGATTCCTGGAGTGAGGAGGACCTCCAAGATTTGACCGCGTTCACGCTTTCTCACAGCGAGAATCCTCATGCACCCAAAAAGAAAAAGAATTCCCGGGACCGGTGATGTAGTCCTGCTCGACTTTCCTGGAGTGAAGCAAACGAAGCAACGGCCCGCTGTTATTGTTTCGTCAACCCTCTATCATCGACAGCGAGCCGATGTCATAGTTAGGCTGATTACGAGTCAGATCGACTCCGCCACGGCAGCAACGGATCATGTACTTGAAGATTGGATACAGGTGGGTCTTACTCACCCATCGGCTTACAGAACATTTCTCGTTACCGTTCCTCGTAGGGCGATTCGCCGTCGTATCGGAAACGCTTTCAGCGCGAGACCGGCAATCGGTTCTTGAATGCCTTCGCTTGGCACTCGGAAACTAAGATGTCCATCACGAACTAAGGCCGCTCTAAATTAAAACACTCGCCGCCGAGACGTTGAGAACGCTGAGGATGCGAAGAGAACACTTTGATCGTGCAGCCGCCCGCATCCACGCGCATCCACACGAGTTCGTGTGTCTTAGGGTTTTTATTCGTGTGACTCCGTGGTTAGGTTTGCCGCCGGATGTGGAGCTGCAGCGACAGCAGCCATTTCTCAGATCGTCACCGCAAAAAGAAAGCCGATCCACGAAATTACACGAAAATGCACTCACGAAATCACACGAACGTGCTTTAACGCCATTTCTTTAGTTTGGGCCAGAGAGCTAAGAGCGAGCCAAACTTCGCTCCTTTGCAGAGGAAGACCGGGATATTGCGTTCGAGCGCGTAAGGATTATCGGAAACGCCCACTAACTCGACATGATCGAAAAGCTGGTCCAACACTTCCTTTCGATCGTCCAGCACAATCAGGCAGTTGCCGGAGTAACCGCGCGGTCCCCATAAGAAATAAGTCTGATGGCCGCTCAATGCCGGCGGCAGACCATAGCGCCTGCCAAAGAAATCAATAGCTCCAGCCTGGCCATAGTCCTGAGCAAATACTGCGCAATCGCCTTTCTCTTCCGGCTTCAAACGCGACCATGCCTGCGCCGTCACGGCGGTCATCTCTTCCCAGCCAAACTGGTCGGCGTAGTGCTGAGGTAAGACAGCACGTTCATGACTGTGCTCGCTGCGCGGCACCTTGAACGGCAAACTGTTCATGTACCTAACGAAGTGATCGACGGAAAAGACAGGGACGATCAGTGGTGCGAGCCACGCTCCGCCGGCAAGGAGCAGAACAATTATTGCTGGTTTCAACCACCTCGCGTATCGCAAGCTGTTAGTTTGCATTCGTAAGCTAACAGCTTGCGTTACAAAAAACCCATGGCGCGTTCGCTCGATGGCGTTTTCAATCATGACGGCGCCGGCCGCGAGGAGCATCGGATAGATTGGCGCCAGGTAATAGTTCTTCCCCTTTAGTAGCACGAAGGCGACGAAGGCAACCAGATAACACCAACCAAGCGAACGAAACTGCCTAAGTCGCCTGGCCAAGAGCAAGCCGATCAAACCCGTTATCCAGATTGCCGCCGTCAAGGGATGGAGCAGGAGAACTTGTTGAGCAAAGAATTCCAAAGGCGAGAGCTGAACATCCCGGCCATCAGCCCTGATGTTGTGCATCAGCTCGAGGAAAGGCCAGTGATTACGAGTGTTCCAGACTAAGTTTGGGAGAAAGATCAGAAATGCTGCGAGGCCACCGAGCCAAAACCACTTGCTCAAAAGGTTCTTCCGTTCCTTAGTTAGAAGCAGTCCGACGACGATGCTAAAACCGAGAACGGTAATCGAGTACTTCTCTTCAAGACCTAAACCGGCGACCACCCCGAACAAAAGCCAGTAACGAGCGTCGCGTTTGACTGCAAGAATCGCAAAGTAAACACAGCCCATCCACAACAGCGGCTCGAGACAATTTGTGGTCAACAGACTGCCGTCAGAAAGGTAGATTGGCGCAATCACAACCGCCGTCGCGCTAAGGACAAGTGCGAAGCGGCGCCCACCGAATTCGCGTGCAATCAGTGCAGTCAGAACAACTACCGCTGAAATCGCGAGCGCGGGAAGAAAGCGAATGCTGCGGAGCGAGTCACCCAGAACCGCTCGGCTGACCCTGACAAGAAAAGGCAAGAGTGGCGGCTGGTCGACGTAGCCCCAGGCCAGATGATCACCGCACGAGAGGTAGTCAAACTCGTCGCGGAAGTAGCCGTAACGATTGTTGAAGTAGCAGTGAAAAAGGAGTAACGCGGCCGCGATAGCAACTACCATCAACATCCCGTCCGAGAGCCAGTGTTTGAATCGATTAGGGCCGGTAATTGCGGTCATCGTAGCTTTGTTTTTCTTTCGTGTAATTTCGTGGATAGCATTGGCTCACACAGAAGAAATGGATCCACGAAATTACACGAAAGAAATTGTTCTAATCCGACTCACGCAGTTTATTCAAACTCCTCATCAACGTCGCGACTCGCGAGGGATCGACTGTGTTGGACCAGTGGCCGTCCACTTTGAAAGATGAACCGATAATGAAGCCGTCGGCCTCGTTGTAGAATTCTGCAATGTTGTCCGCACTAATCCCGGAACCGAGGATCACCGGGAGATGACAATGGGTCTTGGCCTCTTTCATGTCATCCACCTTGGGCGCTTCGCCGGTGACGCTGCCGGTGACAATCACACAGTCGGCCCCCATGAACTCAATCGTCTCGGCTGTGGCTCCCAGACTGACATCTGCCGTAATAGCGTGAGCTGAGTGTTTCTTCTTCACGTCAGCCCACACCTGTATGCGCGTGGCTCCGATCAGGCGACGATAGCGCAACAGCCTTGCCGCTGAGGCTTGAATCAGTCCCTCGTCAGCTACGTGCGCGTATGCGTAGCCTTCGGCGCGGATGAAATCCAGGCCGGCAGCGTGCGCGACGGCCATGGCCTCGATGTTTGCGCCCGCCAGAATCTGAATACCCACCGGCAAATGGCTCTCACTTTTCACTTCGCTTTTCGCTTCGCTTTTCACTTCACTGGCAATCATGGTCATTGCCGCCACGATCTCCGGACCAACCTCAGCGCGGAGGTAGGGTACGTCGTGCATGTTTTCTATCATCACGCCGTCGACGCCGGCTTCTCGGTAGAGCTTTGCCTCGCGTTTGGCTGACGTCACCAATTCAGCCACTTTTTGAGTGTTCAGTGGAGTCCCGGGTAGAGCGCCGACGTGAATCACACCGATGACGGGTTTAGCTTGAGAGAATAGTTGCGTCATACTTTTTTACGCCACAGGTTAACACAGCGCAGCGGAGCCGCAACCAGAAAACCTAAGGCATGATCCACGCGCATCACACGAAATAAATAAAGAAACATTTCGTGTGACTTTGTTTTTCGGTTAGTGTAATGCGCGTGGATCGATTTGTTTATTCGCAAAAAAACCTGCTCAAGACGTGTAGCTCCGCTTGCCCCCTTCCCACTTGTTATAATCTGGCTCAGCACCCCCATTCGAGATTGCTGGTATGCTTTAAGATAGGCAAGCAGACTTACCGCGGAATGGTTTAACGTTTTACTCGTACGTCTCACTACAGACCTCGATCGAGCCAAGGTTGGAAATGTTCCTCGCGTTCTTCGGATGAATCCTTTGGCAATACCTCAACTCCCATGAAAGGACCAAACATGAAAAAACTCACGGGCACTCTGCTACTGATCACACTCCTGTCGGTTAACTGTTTCGGCTATGGCAGTCCCGGGCATGCCCTGATTGGCAGGGTGGCTGACAAACTGCTCGCCGGCCACCCAACAGCGACTAAGGTTTCCACCCTGCTCAATGGTATGAGCCTGGCCCAGGCCGCCGTCCTGGCGGATGATATAAAGAATCTGGACAACCAACCTCCCGGACCTTTTCATTTGGTGCCGGAGTTTGCCGCCATCGAATCGCAGATGCGCGCCTTTTGGCAGGCTAATCAGCCGTCCTCCGCACAATTCTTTCATCGCAACTTCCACTTCACAGACGTTCCGGTCGTGGGCAATGAAACCTACTCCGGGGGTACCGTCGGTCGAAGCGATACGGACATCGTTCACATGATGAACTTCTGCATCGCCGTCTTGCAGGGGCACATAAGCGAAAACAATGCTCGAAGAATTACCAAACCCGTGGCGATCATTCTGCTGGCACACTACGTCGGAGACATTCATCAACCGTTACACGTGGGAGCAGAGTATTTCAATTCAGCGGGGCAGATTTTCGAGCCAACGCCGGCCAACAAGGGCTTTGGTGATCGCGGCGGCAATCAGCTCACACTGTTCTTGCTGAACCATGGTCATTTCACAAATGCCGGACAATTTCATGCCTACTGGGACAATGACACAGTGGCCCGTGCGCGGGTTCTGATTAGCAGAGAGATTCAGGCGGCAACCCATAATCCTGTTAATCCGAATAGCGATCAGGTCGAGACGTGGCTTGCGACTCACGAGCCTGCAAACTGGAGACTCCCAGCACAGGTCCCGGTATCAAGTTGGGCCGAGTCCTGGGCAAACGATATTATGCCGCTGGCGCGCCAGGCCCATCAGCGTCTGATCTTCTCGAATATCGTCTTTCAACCTCATTCATCAACAATAGCAACGGGCCGGGCCAGAGAGGCCAGCCCCGTCGATGGTGTGGCCTACCAATTGTGGGCGGCAAGAATTGTTGAGATGGAAATGCATAAAGCTGGGTGGCGGCTGGCCGCTTTGTTAGCAGTGGCGCTGAATTAGAAAAAAGGAAGTTTTAAGCCGCAGATTAAAGGCTAACTCCCATTAGCATCACTTTTGAAAGGATCAATGAAAACTGCGGTTACTTGTTCTACCCAAGCCAAGTGGAGAAGGGGGCAAGGCACCTTAGCGCCTTGCCCCCTTCCTGACTTGCGACTTGCCGAGTATTGCCTGGCCATAACGGATCTTGAACTCTCGGCCAAGTTATCCATCCACGCGTATCACACTAACTGAAGCGCGTCACTGCTTGTCATAAACGGCCATGTTCTTCATTTTCATGCCCTTCGAGTCGGTGCTGTTTGTGGTGAGGGTGCGAGACTTGCCATCGGCCGACACTACAATTTTCCCCGTAAGAACAACCTTTCCGGCCTTCTTGTTGGTTAGCTCCAGGGTGTGATCATTAACTTGCTTATACGCGCGCGTGTCTGCATTCGCGTCGCCGGTGACCGGGTAATCCGCTCCATCAAACTTTCCTGTCCACTCGCTGTGCGTAGCGGCTCCGGTAACATCAACGCCATCCGTGGTAACCTTAATACTGTCACCTGCGGCCTCGTAAACAACTGTCGTGTTTTTTGGTGCACCCGGAGCGAATTTTGATTTCGCCTCATTCAGCTTCCACGTGCCCATCTGCGGGCTTTGAGCCAGACACACAGTCACCGCGATAAGAACCGACGCGACAGTCAACACAATAGTTCTTGATTTCATTTCGTCCCTCCAATGAAAAGAAAGAGTTTAGACTGGGGTTTTCCGGCGGCATTCTATGCCTGCGTGGTTCATGCTGCAACCCGCCGTGAGAGGAAGACTTTAGCCACACATCTACGCAGATGACGCGGATGTTCTTTTTGTCAGTAGGGAGACCTTTAGCGTGGATCAACCAGGAATGTCTTTTTCGTGTGTTTTTCGTCAGGTCTTGATTGGTTGAAAGAATTTGATCCACGAAATCACACGAAATATTTGTGTGTCTTCGTGGATCCGTGGTTGGTCCCACATCTTGTAAGCCCGGCTTGTGCAGTCCACCATGCCGGCAGTGGAAGGATTCTTGTCGGTGCACGATTCGAAAAACTTGTCGATGGGATGCACCTTCGTCTCTTGAGCTTGAGCGCTTATCGGTAACAAGAGAAGCACCGGCAGCAGATATTTGCGCATTTGCTTAGTGACCCTCCTGTCAAGCAATGGTTAAGGCCGGCGGTGTCCTAAATTGAGAATCTTGGTACGTCCTCTGTGATCTCCGTGACTCCGTGGTGAGTGTTTGCATAGTAATTCACCACTGAGACACTGAGAACACAGAGGTTGCAAAAGAGGAAAGCCAAAACCAGGACACTGCCTTAAGGCCGGCTTGTTGATTCGTTCATCAACTGCCGGTAAAAGCTCTGCAAAACATAAAAGGCCTGCTTCCTGTCACCCCGACTCGAGATCAAGCCTTTGCGATTATAGAAATCCTGTATGCGCGGCAGCGGTCTTCTTGGAGAGCGAAAATCAGTGAGGATCCAGGGCGTCATGCCTCGCAGAGACGGAATCTTCTTCAACATCCTGAGCTGATGCTCATACAAATTCTTCTGGTACTCTTCGGTAAATCTTACGTTCGGTTCGCCGTGGTAGCCGAAGAGTGCGCTGCCGCCAAATTCGCTGATGATGAGTGGTTTGTTGAGCGTTATTTTCCATTGCAAGCCGTCCGCTTTCTCCGGCAACCCATCGTACCAACCCACATACTCGTTGCAGCCGAGCACGTCCAGATATTCGCCCAGCGGATCATCGATTACTTGTGTATTAGCGTCCGCGTAATGCCGCTCGTTGGCCGCCGTCAGCAGCCGCGTTGGATCTAACTGGCGCGCACGATCGATTAGGCCTTTAAGAAACTTCACACGGTCTGCTTCAACCGGCGTCTCATTGGCTACAGACCAGAGGATTACTGATGCCTTGTTTTTATCTCGGGTGATGTTTTCTTCGAGTTGGTTTCGCGCGTTTGCAAAGGTTTCGGGATTCTGCCAGAGGATGGTCCAATAGACGGGGATCTCGGACCAAACCATGATCCCCATCTCATCCGCCATCCTGGTCATGTGTTCGTTGTGTGGATAGTGGGCCAGACGCACGAAATTGCAGCCTAACTCTTTAGCCCAGGTCAATAGCAAACGCGCGTCGTCCTCACTGAAGGCACGACCGCCGCGCAAAGGCGACTCTTCGTGGATACAGATACCGCGCAAAAAGATTGGCTTCCCATTTAACAGAATCTCGGTTCCCCGCGTTTCGATACTCCTGAACCCAATGCGATCAACGACGGAATCAGAGCCGGTCGTGAGCCTGACGAGATAGAGTTTGGGATTATCAGGTGACCAGAGGCTGAGACGGATCTTGAAGCTTGTTCGTGCGTAACCACTCGCATCAATCGGAACTGACTGCTTTACTCCCGCTTCGGGGATTTCGAGCATGACAGCTTTCCCAGTCTCGGCGCCGGTCACCCTGATCCAGCCATCGATTTCATCAGTTGAACCTTTTCTTAATTGAAGAAAATAGTCCTGGATAAAAGTATCCGGCACTTCAACCAGATCGACTTCGCGCGTCAGTCCGCCGTAGTTCCACCAGTCAGTATTGAGAGTCGGCACAGCGTCGCGCCGGCGCTTGTTATCCACCTTGACGATGAGAAAGTTGTCCTTCTCGCGAACCAGATTCGTGATCTCAAAATTGAAGGGTGTGAAGCCTCCTTCATGGCGGCCTAGCTTCTCGCCATTCAGGTAAACGTCGGCAAGATAATTCGCCGCGCCGAAATAGACGAACAAACGAGTGCGATCTTTCTTTTTATAATCAAAGGACTTTTTGTACCAGATCGTGCCTTCGTAGAAGAGTAGTCGTTGATCTTGAGAGTTCCAGTCACCGGGCACACTCAGCTGGGCGGAATTGTCAAAGTCATACTCGATCAAATCGCTCGGGCTCTTAGGCTTGGCATTCTTGAAATAGCCATTCGGGCTGGGTTCGTAGCGGTAGTCGTAGTAGCCGGTCTCATACGGGTCGATGATGGTTTGCCACCGCCCATCGAGGTTAATTGTGTGCCGTCCGTCGATATTGGTAATTAATGGATTCTGCTGCTGCGCTTGAGCCGGTGTGATGAGCATGCAGAGAGCAACGAACACGACGCCAAGAATCATTTTCATGAAAAGAGCTCCAGTTGATGTGTTGATCGCAAGAGATGAACGGAGAGGACTATAAACTCAGTGGCAAAAAAACGCGATCTGCCGGTAAACCCGCTCCACCACCGAGACACGGAGGACGCAGCGTGGCGTGGGCCGCAACCAAAAACCTAAGACATGATCCACGAAATTACACGAAATAAATGGAGGCATTTCGTGTTCTTTGTTTTTCGGTTCGTGTGATTTCGTGGATCGATTTGTTTACTCGCAAAAAACCTGCTCAAGAAAACAAGAAATAGTTTTGCACAGAGGTGGCAGCGATTACCAAAACCCCCTAACCCTTCCATTTCGAGTACTTCCGGTTTTTAACTTCATTTACTGTTGACAGTAACTACTGGCAGGAGTATTCTCCCTTCCATGAAACATCCGGTGGAAAAAGAAAGAGGCCGCAAATACGTCGGCTTGCCTGAGTTTGCCCAGACCGCCGAGAGAATCCTCTCGGAACTGCAACTGGAGCAGGAACGCGGCACGGTTACAAACGTTCCTGATGAACGGACGATCCGCTACTACCTCTCCGAAGGCCTGATTCAGCCGCCAGAGGAAAAACAGGGGACGGCTTCGGTATTTGGCTACCGGAATCTGTTGCAACTTGTAACTATCAAGAGGCTGCAAGCTGACCATTTGCCCATCCGCAAGATCCGGGAGCTGGTGGCAGGAAAAAGTGAGCAGGAACTCGAATCGCTCCTGGGCATCGGAGGTCCCGCCGGAAAGAAGCAGCGAGAGAACGAGGCTAAACGGTATCTCGAGTCGTTGCTGGCCCCCCCGATGTTCCAGACGTTCGGATCGGTTGGAGCAACCGGAATATCAAGTCCCAGCCAACTGGCCGCGCCTAAGGCCGCGGCGCCGGCTCAGGAAGCGGATCAGACTCCGTCATGGCAAAGACTGGAGATTGAACCGGGGCTGGAGTTGCACATTCGTTCCGACTACACACCGCCAACGACGAGTGCAAGAACCAGAAGTTTGGGAGAGAGAGTGATCCGCGGATTACGCAGCGCAGCAGAGCGGCAACCGAAAACCTAAGACATGATCCACGCGCATTACACGAAATAAATAGAGGAATATTTCGTGTGACTTTGTTTTTCGGTTCGTGTGATGCGCGTGGATCGATTTGTTTACTCGCAAAAAAACCTGCTCAAGAAAACAAGAAATTGTCACTTTGCTTCGCAGATTACGCGGATTGGAAGAAGGAAAGGGAGATAAAGGGAAGGGGTGATGGGGAGAGGCGGTGAAGGGGGGAAGGGGAGAAAGTTGGGCAAATTAGGAAACAAAGTAACGTCAGGAAGACAAGGAGATAGACGATGACGCAGGAAAATCCAAAGGTAGAGTTTATTACCACGCGCGCGAAGCTTGAAGCAGGGCGAGAGCAGACAGTAGACGTGCTTATTCGCATTAGACCTCCAACACTTAACCCCGACAATTCAACTCGCCCGGATTGGAAGGGTCGGCCTGATCTGAATCTCAGTCTGGTGCTGGATCGTTCCGGCTCGATGGAAGGCGAGAAGATGGTCCGCGCTCGCGAGGCGGCAATGTATTGCGTCGACCAAATGCTCGCGACAGATCGCCTGAGCATTGTCACCTTTGACGATCGGATCGATGTGCTCTGTCCGAACGAGCCGGTTACGAATAAGCAGTCAATGAAAGACCTGATTTCGCGCGTTGGCGCCAGGGGTTCGACGGCATTACATGAAGCATGGGTGCGCGGCGGTTTGACCGTCAGCGAACAGATCGTCGATAAGGGCATCAATCGTGTTGTCCTCATAACAGACGGCCTCGCAAATGTCGGCGTCACCAGTACCGATGAGATTGTTACGCAGGCCATGGGCTTGTTCCAACGTGGGGTCAGTACATCGACAATTGGTATCGGTGCTGACTTCAACGAAGACTTGCTGATGCCGATGGCCCAATCCGGCGGCGGCAATGCCTGGCACGTGGTTGAGCCCGAAGAAATGCAACACCTTTTTCAGGTCGAACTCGAGGGTCTTATTGCCCAGTTTGCCCATACAGTTTCGCTGTCGTTGATTCCGGCGGATGGCGTGCGCATTGCCGATGTGCTAAATGACTTCGAGTTGACCGAAACGGGACGTTATCGACTGCCGAATCTCCAGGCTGGTTCACCGCTCGAGATCGTTGTGCAACTAAAGTTTGGGCCTCAGCAAGTTGGCACACAGATCCGCCTGCTCGATTTGCGTCTGGGCTTCACGCCACAGGAGGCGCGGAATGCCGAAGTGTTGAAGCAAGCGCATACGGTTGAGTTTGCTGCTCGCGCGGAGGTCGAAAGCCTGCCCCCGAATCATGAAGTGGTTAAGGCGGTGCAGTTTTTGATGAATGCCCGAGCGCGTAACGAGGCAATGAAGCGTATGGACCAGGGAGACTACTTCGGGGCTGAGAGTATTTTGGGCAGTGCCCTGGGGGCAACTCAGGTGGCATGTGCGAGTTTTGGTTCTTTGTCGTCAGTGGTGGAGGAGTGTGCCTCGTTGGAAGACGCTGCAAAGTCAATGAATGATCGTCTCAAAGATAAAATGAGTCGCAAAAAACTGGCGTACGCCGCTTACAACCGCCGAAGCGGTAAGTAGGGTTTTCTGCAGATGAAACTGATCAGAACATCTGGCGAGTCAGGAAGGTCATCAGCATCAACTTTCAAAGAATCAATGAAGTCACATTAGAACAAGTTGGGAAGGGTGGCTTGCCCCCGCTGAGTTACATCAGCATCACTTTCAGGAAATCAATCAAGTCTGTATAGGAACAAGTTGGGAAAGGTGGCTTGCCCCTGGACTGATGATTTCAATAGAGAATGCTGATGTAACTCAGCGGGGGCAAGCCACCCTTCCCAACTTGTTCTATTTCAAATTGAATGATGATTTTCAATAGAGAATGCTGATGCAACTCAGCGGGGCAAGCCACCCTTCCCAACTTGTTCTATTGTGACCTTGTCAACATCCAAGAAGGTCAGTTGCCAGTCGCGTCCGGCAACGGCCACTGCTGCGACATAACCCGGGCCCACGTCCAAAGCCTTCAATGACCAGCGAGCAGCCTCTTTTTCATCCCATCTGGTCCGTAAGAGCTCTGCTGGTTCAGCCGGGCCCAGCGTTACGTCAAATTGATCCAGTGATAATGATAGTCCCATCCCTATCGCCTTAATGAAAGCCTCCTTGCGGGTCCAGCAGTTGAAGAACGCCTCGTGGCGTAACTCCCGCGAGAGTTCGTTCAGACAAGCCACCTCGCCCGGAGAAAAAAATCGCTTTGCAATGTCATCACCGGTGAATTCGGGCCGGATCCGTTCCAGGTCAACGCCAATTTCGCCCACGCGTGTAAAGGCGTAAAGCGCGAGAGTGCCTGAGTGAGCCAAATTAAAGTGGAACGGGTGTAACTGCGCATTTGCAGTTGCCAGTTGCGGCTTTCCTTGAGCGCCGTAACTAAACTGAATTTCCCCAGGAGGAATTTCCAGGTAGCGCGAGAGAAGCATCCTGAGACAGCCGCGCCCTACGACGAAATGTTGACGATCATTTTCGAAATGGAAACGGTCGGCCCTGATGCGCTCGTCGGCAGAAAGCAGTTGACGAAGTTGCTCGACAATCGCGGGCGTCTGGTCTAGAGAAGCGCGCCAGACGTGAACGTCTTTTACTCCGAGTGTTAATTGGTTGGCCATGTGAGCCATGATCGAGATACGTTATTCGGATCCTGTACCTTCGGTCTTCTGGCTCGGTGCGGAATCATATTTGGGAATTTCAAACTTGAGTACGTTCTCACAAAAGTGGATCCATTCAGGCGTGACGTTGGCAAAGATCACGTTCTCGTCAATGGATATTCCATCAGTTACAACGAAATTCTCCTGAAGATAAAGAAAATCGGCGTCAGTCAATGGCCGCGGAAAGTCGTTCTCCTTTCTGGCATTCTCAGAATTTTCAGTCCAACCGCTAAACTCCCGAAAGCGCGGAATCATATATGCTTTGCAATACTTCCCCATCTTGCTCATCAGCTTTCCCTCCATTCTCTGAAACACCTGCGCGCCGGAATTTCTGAGTCTGGAGTCTGGAGTCTGGACTCCAGACTCTCGACTCCAGACTCGTATGTTATAAACTAGACTCAAGGCATTCAAGAGTTTTTCCACAGCGTACATCGATCAATAGGTGGTACGCGCAATCGCACGATCTCGTCCAATTAATTTGAAGCACCAAAAACTGATTCTGCTCGCGTCTCTGTTCGTAATGAGCCTGTCATCATGCGGGTTCATCCGCAAGCCGGGCGACCTCAGTTTCGAGCCTTATCTTCTCGAAACGCGGGACGGGCAAAAGATCGATGCCGAACTGGGACGTTTAATAGTGCCTGAAACTCGGAATAGCGCGCATAGCAGATTGATCCAACTGGCTTTCGTTCGGCTGAGGAGCGCAGCCAGGAATCCCGGTCCGCCAATAGTTTTTCTGCCCGGCGGGCCGGGTCAGTCGGGCATCGAGCAGGCGAAAGGCCCGCGTTCAAGTGTAATACTAGCGATGCGCGAAATCGGCGATGTAATAGCAATCGACCAGCGAGGGGTCGGATTGAGTCAGCCCGAGCTGTCTTGCAATCAAACGCTCGACTTTCCCCTGGACCAGCCGGCAAGTCGTGAAGCCTTGCTGAGTCTCTTTAAACAGCGCGCGCGTGCTTGCGCAGACTACTGGAAGCGTCAGGGCACGGATCTTTCAGCTTACAACACAAATGAGAGCGCCGACGATGTTGAGGCCCTGCGACAGGCCCTTGGAGTAGACAAAATCGCACTCCTGGCAAACAGCTACGGCACAACCGTCGCTCTGACGATCATTAGGCGACATGGCCAGCATATTCAGCGTGCGATCATGGTCGGCACGGAAGCGCCGGACCAAACCCTGAAATTACCGAATAATATTCAAAAGGCCTTGATTGAGCTTGCGCGGCGGTGCCGAGATGACTCGAGACTTGGCGCAGCGATTCCAGATCTGATCAAGTTGCTGGAGAGTGTATCCGAGGGCCTCCGGAACCACCCAGCAACTATTGCAGTAACCGATGCCACAACGAAACGGCAAGTCACTATTACGCTTGGCGACTTTGATTTGAGGTTGATGGCTCTGGAGCAAATCTCTCGAGAACCGGGAATCGCTAGATTCCCGGCGCAACTGTATTCCATGTCACGGGGAGACTTTTCCTCGCTGGCCGAATGGGCATTAGATTACCGTCGTCAGGGAATGTCGGCCATGGCTGCAGCGATGGATTGTGCCTCAGGCGTTTCTCCTGAGCGCTGGGGTCGAATCAAGGACCAGGAGAATGAGACCACTTTGGGGCGAGACATGGACTTTCCCTTCCCTGAAGTTTGTGAGGCTTGGGGTGTGCCGAATCTCGAACCAGCTTATCGATCGCAGCTGACTTCAGAGGTACCCGTGCTCTTTATTAGTGGCACGCTTGATCCTCGAACACCGCCAGGCAACGCCGAAGAAATCCAGAAAGGATTTAGAAACAGCGCGAGTGTAATCATCGAAGGAGTCGGGCACAAAGATCGCCTTTTCAATGGCTCGCCACAGATCGAGCAGGTTATGTTGGAGTTCTTTAAAGGCCTTCCCGTTTCCACCCACAGAATTGACGTGCCATTTGAATTTGACCCGCCACCACGACTGTGACTCAACTTCGCTTTGCCTCAAAAGTCAGAAATCCCACCAACCGCAGAGTTGGTGGATGTTTAATACTTAGCCTACAGATGACGAGCGCAGCTGAGCCTTAAATCCCATTCGTTCATATCCAGCCTCCGAGCCAAGCACGAACCGCTGAAACTTCATTGAGTGGACGTTACTTTGTGGCTGGGTATACACCAACAGACTAGGGTAAATGGAATTTGTGAAGAGAAAAAGCGTTTGCATTGGGTTGGATATGAACTATCCACCGACTGCGGAGACTGTGTCGACAGTGGAAAAATTCCCCACACGGCAGTGTGGGGATGGTTCAAGTCCTATCTACGATGAGTCGCGCCATAAGTACCCTACGCGCGCAGCGCGCCGGAGGCATTAGACGGAAATCTTGTAGAAAGGATCTGAACCATCCCCACACTGCCGTGTTGGGAATTTGCTACTTTCGACACAGTCTGTGCGGTCGGCGGGATTTAAGGCCCAGCTGGGCTCGTCATTTTCTGTAGGCTAAGTATGAAGCATCCACCAACTGTGCGGTTGGTGGGATTTCTGACTTTTGAGGCAAAGCCATTCAACTTGTTCGATTCAAACTTGATTGATGACTTTGAAAGTTGATGCTGATGTAACTCAAAGTTCTTTGATGACTTTGAAAGTTGATGCTGATGAAGCTCAGCGGGGCGCGCTGCAGGTTGAGTGTCACCATAGTTGAGAATGCGCTTGCCCCCTTCCCGCCCTGCAAATTTTCCCTACTTGAGTGCTATCTGAATTAAATTTCCCTTTTCTCCATTAACTCTTCTTTGCGGCCTCCTCCATTTTCTTACGCAGGCTGAGTGGCCGCATGTCAGTCCAGACTTCCTTGATGTAAGCCAGACACTCCGCTTTAGGGCCGGTCTTGCCCGCATCTTTCCAGCCCAGCGCATTCTCTCGATCAGCCGGCCAGATTGAGTACTGCTCCTCGTGGTTAACCACTACTTTATAAATCGTGTTGTCCTCGCGTTCTTCACGCTCCATCTTCGTCGCTCCTCTTCGCTGAATTGAAATCAATGCCCGTGCGGCGAACTTTGCGGTTCTTAATAGTCCCAGACCAGCTTTAAACCGTGTTTCCCAGTATTGTCTTCCGTTATTTCGGTGTACAATTCTTCAGCTCTGACCGGCGCTTGCTCGTCTGATCGATAGAACGTCTCATATAATGCAAAACAATTCGTGCGGGAAGCAACCTCCTTTGGTTTCCGGATTTCTGATCTTGCCACCATGATTAGTCTTAATTTCACTAGCCTCGCTTGAACGCTTGAACGAGGTGCTTAATGAAACCTTTGAAAACGGGGGGTCCTTAAAAGGTGACAAACGAGCTTGCGTTACCCTTAGCAACCCCTGATACGAATCCGATGCAACCAGCAACACGCATGTACCCCGATTTGAACAATAGCAGGGTCGGCGCAGCGGGGGAAAAGTGTCTTCACGAGTTGTTTCAGCAACAGGTTGTATGCGCTCCGAACTCGGTCGCGGTAGTCTTCGAAGGACAGCAGCTCACCTTTAGGGAACTTAACGCCCGATCAAATCAGCTCGCGCACTATCTGCGAAAACTGGGCGTCGGCCCGGAAGTGTTGGTGGGAATCTGCACGGAGCGATCGCCGCTGATGCTAATCGGCCTGCTTGGGATACTGAAAGCGGGAGGAGCGTACGTTCCCTTGGACCCCACATACCCTCACGAGCGTTTGGGATTCATGCTGGATGACGCAGCGGCGCCCGTGTTTATTACTCAGCAAGATCTGCTTGCGAGGCTTCCGGCTACAAGTGCGCACACCATCTGTTTGAATGACTGGGAAAGCATCGGATTAGAAAGCGAGGAAGATCCTTGCTCGACAGCTGTCGCGGAGAACCTCTCATACGTAATCTATACTTCGGGATCAACAGGGAAGCCCAAAGGGGTCGCAATTCAACACCAGAGCGTAGCCGCCCTGGTGAATTGGGCAAGCACAGTCTTCTCGCCAGAGGAGTTGCAAGGGGTGCTGGCCTCAACTTCGATCTGTTTTGACCTCTCGGTATTCGAGATTTTCGTTACTCTCAGCCTCGGAGGCTGCCTGATTCTGGCTGACGACGCCTTGCATCTGGCGAATCTGAACGCGGCGAAACGAGTTACGCTGATCAACACGGTGCCTTCGGCGATGACCGCCTTGTTGAGGATGGGCGCAATTCCTGAAAGTGTCAGGACCGTGAATCTAGCGGGTGAGCCCTTGAAGACTAGTCTGGTTAAGCAGATTTATGAACTGCCTCATGTTCAGCGAGTCTTTGACCTTTATGGACCATCCGAAGACACCACTTACTCAACTTTTGCTTTGAGGCTCCCTGATGGACCCGCCACTATTGGACGACCGATAAGTAACACAGAAGCCTATCTGCTCGATTCCAATTTCAAGCCCGTCGCGGAAGGCGTTGCCGGAGAGATTTATCTCGGTGGCCAGGGATTGGCGCGCGGTTACTTGAACAGACCCGAAATCACCGCGGATAGATTCCTGCCCAATCCTTTCAGTTCGGCGCCGTCCACTAGACTTTATAGAACGGGCGACCTTGGACGTTATCTGGCCAATGGCGACATCGAGTACCTGGGACGAATTGACCATCAGGTGAAGATTCGTGGTTACAGAATCGAGCTGGGTGAAATCGAGACAGTCATCAGCCAGCACCCGAATGTGCGCGAGGCTGTTGTCATGGCTCGGGAAGATGAATCGGGAGACAAGCGCCTGGTGGCCTATGTGGTTCCCGGGTCGAAAGATGGCGTCGAGTTCTCAGGAAACGAACCGTTGCAGTCAAAGCAGATCTCACAGTGGCAGGCGGTCTGGGACGAAACCTATCGAGAAAAAGCTCAGTTGCGAGATCCCGGCTTCAATCTTGTTGGTTGGAACAGCAAGTATACGGGAGAGCCAATCGACCCGCTTGAGATGAGGGAATGGGTCGACCACACAGTTGAGCGGATATTATCGTTAAGACCGAATTGCGTGTTAGAGATCGGTTGCGGCGCCGGCTTGTTGTTGTTCCCCATCGCGCGCCACTGCGCAAGTTATCATGGCACTGATCTGTCGCAACAGGCTCTGGACTATTGCAAACAGCAGATAGCCGCATCGTCAGATGGCAAGCAAAATGTCACTTTTTCCCAAAGGGTAGCGGATGACTTTGCCGGCCTGAAGGCAGGTTCCTATGACACCGTGATTCTGAACTCAGTGGCCCAGTACTTTCCCAGCGTAGACTATCTCGTACGTGTGTTGGAAGGAGCCGTCGGCGTGACGAAGCCCGGAGGTTCAATCTTCCTCGGAGACCTGCGCGCATTAAGGCTGCTGGATGCCTTCCACACTTCGGTGCAGTTGTATCATGCTTCACCATCACTTGCGCTAGCTGAGTTGCGACAAAGAGCCTTAAAGGAGGCCGGCCGCGAGAAAGAACTGGTGATCGACCCGGATCTGTTCGTGGCTCTCAAAAGTCATTTGCCGCAGATCAGCCGCGTCGAGATTCAGCTCAAGCGCGGGCGCGCTCGCAACGAGCTCACAAAGTTTCGCTACGATGTGATCCTTCATATCGACAAGGCCCCGGCGCCACGCGTCGAAGGCCGCTGGCTGCGATGGCCGAAAGGTTCCTCGGACATCAGCGAGCTGCGCCGGCTGCTCGAAGACACGAAACCCGAGATATTGGGCATCACAGGGCTGCTAAATGCTCGCTGCGCGCAGGACGTTCAGGTGCTGAAATTGATGGCCTCTGCAGCGGCGCCGGAAAACGTGGCTGATTTGCAGAAAGACATGGCAGATTTCGGTGTTTCCGGCTCGGTGGAACCCGAGGATCTCTGGGAATTTGGCGAAGAGCTTGGTTACGAAGTGGAGTTGACCTGGGGAACTGGTTCTAGTGACGAATGTGATCTTGTGCTCAGGAGGAGGAATGGTACGGTTGTCGAACTTGCGCCGCCGGACGAAAGGCGGGAAGAACCGGCGTCAGCTGAGAACTCATGGAGCCGTTATGCCAACAATCCAATGGAGTCCGAGATCACTCGCAATCTTGTTCCTGAGTTAAGGCGATTCCTTACGGAGAAGCTGCCAGAGCACATGATGCCTTCAGCTTTTGTTCTGCTTAGCGCCCTGCCGCTGATGCCCAATGGCAAAGTTGACCGTCGTGCCTTGCCGGCCCCATCTGAGTCGCGGTCAGGCCTGGAGACCGATTACGTCGCTTCGCGAACGCCAGCGGAGGAAAGGCTGGCCACGATCTGGCGAGAGGTTTTGAAGCTCGATCAGGTTGGCGTCAACGACAACTTTTTCCATTTAGGTGGTCACTCGTTGGTTGCTGTTCATTTGTTCGCTGAGATTGAGAATGAGTTTGGCATAAAGCTTCCGCTGTCGAGTCTATTCGAAGCGCCCACGATCTCGCAGCTTGCAGCGATTCTGCAGCGGGACACCAGCCCCTCGTGGTCTTCGCTTGTGCCAATCCAGCCACATGGGACGAAGCCTCCTCTTTTTTGTGTTCATGCGTGCGGCGCACATGTATTCATATATCGACCATTGGTAGCCTATCTCGGTGACGATCAGCCGGTCTATGGACTCCAGGCACAGGGAATTAATGGCACCCAGGAACCTTACAGTCATATTGAGGACATGGCGGCACATTACATTCGGGAGATTCGTGATTTCGAACCTCATGGGCCATATTACCTGGTGGGCGATACTCTTGGTGGACTGTTCGCGTTTGAGACCGCCCAACAACTAATGAGGCAAGGTGAAGACGTCGCCTTGCTGGCGATGTTTGACACTTTTTGTCCCCTGCCACTCTCGTTTGGTCCGAGGGTGCTTTCTCATCTTTCGCATCTTAAACAACAGGGGCCAAGAAAATATTTTCATGCCGCCAGCCACTCACTGGCGAAGAAGCTTGGAGTAAGGCTCTCCGAAAAGCTTTCCGAAGACTCAACCTCGATTCGTATGACGGCTGAGGAGCAAGACTATGCTGAAGGAATCTCAGCCTCAGGTAACGCATTGCAACGTACTGAATGGGCAATTTACCTGGCAACGCACGTAAACTATCAGCCTCCTCAGGAGCGGTTTCCCGGCCGCCTCACCTATTTTTTCGCTCGAGACAACAAATACGGACCAGGAGAGGACGATGATCGGCGCCGTTGGAAGAACTGGGTCGCCGAATTCGACCTTCATGTTATCCCCGGCCGGCACAGTACCATAATCGACGAACCCGACGTGGCCGGGCTCGCCGACAAATTCATATCATGTCTTCGGATCGCCCAGGAACGGGACCCGAGGAGCCAAAAACATTGAGGCTGGATTTTCCTGAGAGTCCTCAAAGCAAGGTCAAAGGTACCCACCAAGCATCCACGAAATAATTGTGAACTTCTTGTTTCTTGACCAGGTTTTGTAAGCAAGACAATTGATCCACGAAAAGACACGAATCCAGCCACACGAAGTAACACGAATCCTGGTGTTACTTGGTGTAATTTCGTGGATCGTCTCTTGGTTTTGGTTTGGTTGCGGCGCCGGGCCGCGCTGTGGGGTCTGTCCGAATAGAGCCGCGATGGAATTCTCCAACAACTATGCGTTTTTGATACTATGACAGATGGGAACTGATTATTGAGACCTTGGAAAATGCGAGTAGTTGCCCGATGGGCTCTTTGATGACTTCCACTATAATCATACGAGAAATAGATTCAATTTCGGAGATGAAGGCTCTCGAAAAACTTCAGAAGGAAGTCTGGGGTTGGGACGATCTCGACACAATGCCTTTGATGAACTTCATTGTCACGAAGGAGGTTGGCGGGGTCTTGATAGGAGCCTTTGAGGGGAATGTGCCGGTTGGATTCGTCTTCGGGTTCGTTGGCTATGATGAGGGTCAGATTGTTTTTCATTCGCATATGCTCGCGGTACTCCCGAGCTTTCGAGAGCACGGCATTGGTCGCAAGCTGAAGCTCGCTCAACGCGAGCATGCGCTCGGAAAAGGATATAGCTGCATCACGTGGACTTTCGATCCCCTGCAGAGCCCTAACGCCTATCTCAATTTCAGCAAACTGGGTGTGATAGCAAGTAAGTACAAAGTTAATTTCTATGGCGAGCAGACTTCAAGCACGCTGCACCGGTACATTGGCACAGATCGACTTTGGGTCAGTTGGTTTCTCGAGAGCAAACGCGTTAAGCGGCGTCTCGAATGCGGATTTGGCGCCGAGCCTTCCCAGGCCGATTTGGGCAAACTTGAATCATTGGTAAAGACGGGTCCTGAGGGATGGCCTCAGAGCCAGCCGGTAGCGGCACTGGCCGGGGAGAAGCTTTTAATCGATATTCCGGCTGATATTGGATTATTGCAACAACAAAACCCGCAGTTGGCAGTTGCCTGGCGTAACGCTACTCGCGCGGCGTTTATAGAGGCACTCGCTGCCGGGTATATCGTTGAAGATTTTTATCGGCTGGACCGCGCCGGTGAGTTAGTCGGGTGCTATTTGCTTAGCTCGAAGATGCCAAATGAGGTCAACCACGACTCAAAATAAAGCCTCCTGCGTTTACGACCGGTTGGCAGCGCAAGCGGAGCGGACACCGCACGCATTAGCCATCGCGGCGCCCGGGCGGCGACCTCTGACTTATGAGGGTCTGCTTGCCCAGACTCATGATGTAAGGGCCGCGCTCAATTCTATGGGCATTGGCCGTAATGACCGGGTTGTGATGGCTCTCGGCAACGGACCTGGAATGGCTGTGGCCTTCGTAGCCATGGCCTCGTGCGTAACCTGCGTTCCACTCAATCCAGGCTACCGTGCCGATGAAGTTGAGTTTTACATGTCACGGCTAAACGCCGCTGCGCTGGTAGTCGACTTAGAGAGTAGCCCGCCGGCAAAAGCTGTAGGGATGGCTCTCGGCCTTTCGATCATCGAGCTCGCGCCTGAGCGAGATGCCGAAGCTGGTATTTTCAAGCTAGCCGGCGGCCGCCCTCTGACCAACCAGCGAGGTGGTTTCGCGCAACCTGAGGACCTGGCCCTGCTGCTTTATACCTCCGGCACAACATCGTCACCGAAGATCGTTCCGTTGACCCAAAACAATATCTGCAGCATGGCTAGCAACAACCAGATGTTTCTTGAGCTAACCGGCGATGATCTTTGCCTCAACGTGATGCCTCTGTTCCATTCGACCGGTCTCATTGGCGTCACGCTTTCGTCGGTGATAAGTGGAGCTGGCGTTGTTTGCCCGCCGGGTTTTTATGCGCCGAAGTTCCTTGAATGGTTTCAGGAATTTCGCCCCACCTGGTATACCGCCGTACCCAGTATTCATCAGGCCGTCCTGTTACGCGCAGCCGACGAGAGAGAGCGCGTATCTCAGAATCGTTTGCGGTTCATACGCTCATCATCGTCAGCATTGCCCACAACCGTTTTGCATGAGCTGGAGGCGACCTTTAACGCACCCGTAATCGAATCGTACGGTTTGACGGAATGCGGAATGATCGCTTGCAACCCACTCCCACCCGGAAAGCGAAAGGTGGGGTCGGTCGGAGTTCCAACATTGGTAGATCTTGCGGTCATGGATGAGGCTGGTGCGTTATTGGAGCCTCATCAGACAGGCGAGGTTGTGGTCCGCGGCGAATGCGTAATGGGAGGTTATGAGGGCAGCACGGTGAATGAAGAGTCGTTTAGGGGAGAATGGTTTAGAACTGGCGATCTAGGATTTCGGGATACTGATGGCTATCTATTCCTCACCGGAAGACTTAAAGAGATTATCAATCGAGGTGGTGAAAAGATTGCCCCCCAGGAAGTCGACCAGGCTGTCATGAACCATCCCGCTGTGGAACAGGCTGTAACCTTCGCAGTACCTAATGAACTACTGGGCGAGGAAGTGGCGGCCGCTGTAGTCTTGCGCCCACAGTGCACTGCAACCGAGAAGGAGATTCGTGAATTCGTTACCAAACGGCTCGCTGACTTTAAGGTTCCCCGTCAGGTGGTGATCGTGGGTGAGATTCCCAAAGGGGCCTTTGGCAAAATACAGCGCAATCGACTGGCGAAACTACTCGGTGTGGAACCTTGTGACCAATTGCCCTCAAAGAACGAAGTAGAATATACGCCGCCTGGGACGTGGGAGGAGACGAGGCTGGTTGAGATTTGGGCTCGCGTACTGGGACTGAAATTGGTTGGTATTCACGACGACTTTTTCCGATTGGGGGGAGACTCGATTCTGGCTACGCAAGTCATCTCGCAGGTACGCAGCGTGTTGCAGGTTGAGTTGTCACCGGCGAGTTTATTTGAAATGCCCACCGTGGCCGAGCTGGCCCGCAGTTTTAAATCCCCGGGTAAGAGGCTGGGAGACACAGCTATCGGGCCTATCAGAGCAGTCCCGAGAAACTGAGAGATAATCATACCCGGCCAAGGCATAGAGGCATTTGGTACTGGTCAGTCTGATGTCCGATAAGCTTTAGCTTGTCGTAACGTGCGACAAACTAAAGTTTATCGGACACTTGCAGCGAAACTGACATTTGATGTCGAAGCTTTAGCTTGCGCAAGTTACGACAAGCTGAAGCTTATCGGACATCCAGCGATTGACGATTTACCAATGACCAGCAAAGATGAAAACAATATTGACTTCGCCCAATCGATCGAGTCGACTGACGCACTGAATGCAAACTTTTATGGGAGATTTCAGTTTCCCTGGATACCAGCCGCCTTTGACACCCCGACGGATCCAGCGTTTGAAACTGTCATGCTTAATCAGAGCCTGGGCAGTTGGGACCAATCACTCATTCCAGCTAAGCCAAAGATTTGGGTTGCCGGTTGCGGTACTAATCAGGCGATTTTCACTGCCCTTCGATTTCCAAATGCAACTATACTGGGCACAGATCTATCAACCACATCTTTAGAAACATCCACGATCACGGCCAGGCAACTGGGCATATCAAATGTGGAATTCAGCCGGGAGAGCATCAATCACGCTACCTTCGAACACGAGTTTGATTACGTAATTTGCACAGGGGTAATACATCATAACGCTGATCCGAAAGCGTCCCTGGCCAAACTATCCAAGGCCCTAAAGCCAAGCGGCATCTTAGAGCTAATGGTGTACAACCGATACCATCGCATAGAGACCACCGCATTTCAGAAAGCTATAAGGATCCTCGCAGGCACTGCTACAGAAGCTAATTTCGAAGTCGAGATGCAGATCGCTCAAGCAATCATCGCCGGGTTTAAGATGCCGAACAATATGGCCCGGTTTCTCGAGAACTATAAGGAATGCCCGGAATCAAGATTGGCGGATTCGCTGCTTCAGCCGATTGAATATAGCTTTACCATTCGATCGCTGGAATCGTTAGCCGCAAGTTGCAACCTGGAGTTGCTTGCACCATGCATTAATCAGTTCGACATTGGAAGTCGGAATTTCACCTGGAATTTGGAGTTCGATGACAGTAGTGTACAAACACTCTACGACTCGTTATCTGATTCGCATCGCTGGCAAGTCTCGAACTACCTGATGCTCGAGAGATCGCCAATGCTTTGGTTCTATCTTCAACGGACTGACTCCAACCGTCAGAGAAAATCCGAAAAGCAACTATGCGAAGAGTTTCTTGAACAAAAGTTTATGAAGAGTAATACAAAGAAGAAGGTCTTTATCAAATCAGACGATGGCAACTATGTGCTGAGTGACAGACTCCGGCCTTATCCCGGCCTTCACATAGACAATCTGTGCAGCAAAATTGTCGCCTTGATAGCCAATCAGCCGGCCACACGGTTACGAGATATTCTGGAGCAACTTGGGGTGGAAGCTAAATTCTCCCTTACGAACAGGTTGCGCTTGTATCTGACAACCAATGCTTTCCCCTTTTTAGTGGCCAGGCCCGAAGGCCATTTAAATGTTATCTGAAGTTCCAATCACTCGGCACAACTAGTATTCCTTCTCGCATTGTGGGGCCCGTCGAGTTGAATCAACGCCGAGCAAAATGAATAGATGTTTTGATCACGTTTTGCAGCGCGGCTCGCGTCAATACCGAGGGCCAGTTTAGATATGGAGACCGTTACTTACGTATTTCCCGCCTCCTTTGCCCAACAACGACTCTTGTTTTTAGATCAACTGGAGCCGGGCAGCCCTTTTTATAATATCCCTCAGGCGATCAGTATTAAGGGCAATCTCAATGTTCCCGCTCTGGGACGCACATTCGCGGAAATCGTTCGTCGCCACGAGGCACTCCGTACGACTTTCTCGTTGAGCGAGGGCAGTCCCGTCCAGGTCGTCGCCAAGACCCTCACGCTGGACCTGCCCCTCATCGATCTAACGGCGCTACCTGAATTTGAGCGCGAGACCGAAGCGTCACGACTGGCTAAGGAAGAGGCTGAGGAACCCTTTGACTTGAACAGCGGCCCGTTAGTGCGGGGGCGATTGGTGGCAGTCAGCCGTGATGCTTATGTTCTTCTTTTCACGATGCATCACATAGTTAGTGATGGGTGGTCGATGGGAGTATTGTTTCGCGAGCTTGGCGTAATCTACGAAGCATTTGCGGGGGGAAAGCCTTCGCCACTGCCGGAGCTGCCGATTCAATACGCGGACTATGCCGTATGGCAGCGAGAGTGGTTACCGGGAGAAACTCTCCAGGGCCAAATCGCTTACTGGAAGACAAAACTTGCTGACGCCCCTCCAATACTGGAACTGCCAACCGATAGACCTCGTCCGGCAATTCAGCAATTTCACGGCGCTAAGCTGGTTCGTCACTTGCCGCTGAAGCTCACAGAGAGCCTGAAACAGCTCAGTCTGCAGGAGCGAGTTACGCTTTTCATGACCCTGCTGGCTGCCTTCAAGGTGTTGCTCTGGCGCTACACGAATCAGGACGACGTCGTGGTCGGTTCGCCCATAGCAAACCGAACCCGTGCGGAAACGGAAGATCTGATTGGGTTTTTCGTTAACACGCTCGTACTGCGCACAAATCTGTCGGGAAATCCAAGCTTTCGCGACATGCTCAAACGAATAAAGGAAGTGGCCCTGGGAGCCTATGATCACCAAGATGTCCCATTCGAAAAACTGGTCGAGGATTTGAGACCAGATCGCGATCCCAGCCGCAATCCACTTTTCCAGGTGTCGTTTGCTCTCCAGAATGCAACGAGAGCCAGGCTTGAACTTTCAGGCCTGACTTTGTTGCCGCTGGAAGTCCACAGCAGCACTTCAAAGTTTGACTTGTCGCTTTCGATTCTTGAAGGCGCTGATGGGTTGAAGGCGACCTGGGAATATGACACTGATCTCTTCGACACCCCGCGAATGTCACGCATGGCCGATCACTTTCAGGTATTGCTCGAAGGAATTGCGGCTGATCCCGCGCGGCGTATATCGGACCTATCGTTGTTAACCGCGGCCGAGCAAGAGCAGATTCTACTGGAATGGAACCAGACTGTGACGGCTTTTCCTGAGAGTCGGTGCATTCATGAAATGTTTGAGCAACAGGTCGAGCGGACGCCCGAAGCGGTAGCGGTGGTGTTTGAGGAGACTCGGCTAACGTACCGTGAGTTGAATTGTCGTGCAAATCAATTAGCGCATTATTTAAGAGCCGCCGGTGCGCGCGCTGATGTTTTGGTAGGCGTCTGCATCGAGCGGTCTGTAGAACTACTTGTGGCGCTGCTGGGAATTCTGAAAGCCGGAGCGGCTTACTTGCCACTGGAACCGGATTATCCGGCAGACCGTCTCCGATTCATTATTGAAGACGCGGGCGCGCCGATATTGGTTACGCAGAAAACCTTGGGCGACAGACTTCCCCAACCGGGAGGAAACACTCGGATTGTGTTTCTGGATACGCAATGGGTTGATATCGCTAAAGCGAACAGTGAGAACCCGGTCAGCCTGGTGACTCGGGAAAATCTTGTTTACGCGATTTACACGTCAGGATCAACAGGCAAACCCAAAGGCACGCTCATAGCACATCGGGGACTGACGAATTATCTCAGTTGGGCCATTCAATCCTATCCGCTAACCCAGGGAAAAGGTGCTCCTGTCCATTCTTCGATCTCCTTTGATCTAACCATCACAGGACTGTTTGCGCCGCTCGTGGTTGGTCGCACTGCATATATTCTGAAAGACAGCCCGGGAGTCATAGCGCTCAGCGCTGCGCTGAGAGCCGAGCGAGGGTTTAGTCTGACAAAGATCACTCCTGCTCATTTGGATTTATTGAGCCAGGAGTTAACGCGGGAGGAGGCGAATGATTGTACAGCAGCCCTGGTAATTGGCGGCGAGAACCTCTCAGCGGACAGTGTCAAATTCTGGCAAGACTGCGCCCCTAAAACAATTCTCATCAATGAGTACGGACCGACTGAAACTGTGGTCGGGTGTTGCGTCTATACGGTCGCCAAAGGTGACCGGTGGCCGGTCTCAATTCCGATAGGCCGGCCCATCGCGAATACGCAGCTTTATGTGCTTAGCCCAGCCATACAACCCCTGCCGGTGGGTGTGCCGGGAGAGTTGTATATCGGCGGGGCTGGGTTGGCTCGTGGCTACCTGAAGCAGCCGGAACTTACGGCTGAGCGCTTTGTTCCTGATCCATTCGGACGCGAAGCGGGTTCCCGCCTGTATAAGACCGGTGACAAGGTCGTTTATTTAGAGGGTGGCAATATCGAATTCCTGGGGCGTCTTGATCACCAGGTCAAAATTCGCGGCTTCCGGATTGAACCGGAAGAGATCGAATTCTCGCTGAAAGAGCATCCACTGATTCGAGACTGTGTAGTCGTTGTAAGAGAAGATGGCCCGTCGGACAAACGTCTGGTGGCCTATGTAGTCCCGGAATCGGAGACGGTTACGAAAGAGGCAACGGACCAGAACTGGAGCGCCGAGCATGTTTCGCAGTGGCGTTTGCTTTATGAAGAAATGTACCGCGCTGAAGTTGCTGATCCTACTTTTAACCTGGTTGGGTGGAACAGCAGCTACACGGGCATGGCGATTCCCATCGAGGAAATGCGTGAATGGGTCGAGCAAACCGTTGCACGTATTCTCAGTCTCGAACCTCGGCGCGTTATGGAGATCGGTTGCGGCAGTGGCTTGCTCCTCTTTCGAATCGCTCCCCACTGTGATCGATATGTCGGCACAGACTTTTCTCAGGCAGCAATCGAACGACTAAGCAAGACGCTGAACAATGGTAACCCGTCATTACCGCAGGTCAGCGTTGAGCAAAGGACCGCCGACGATTTCGAAGGTGTGGACTCCGGATCTTTTGACGCGGTGATCCTCAACTCAGTAGCCCAATACTTTCCGGGCATAGGTTATCTGTTGAGAGTTTTGCAGGGAGCTATTCGTGCGGTAAAACCTGGGGGAGCAGTTTTTCTTGGCGACTTGCGGAGTCTTACTCTCCTGAGAGTCTTTCACTCCTCCGTTCAGTTCAGCCAGGCCGACGAAAAAGTCAAAATTTCAGAGCTACGAGAACGCATTCGCAACCAGGTTCTCAGGGAGGGAGAACTGGCGGTTGACCCGGCTTTCTTTAGCGCCCTGAAGGAACGGCTGCCAGAGATTGCGAGTGTGCAGATCCAACTTAAACGAGGTCGCTCTGAAAATGAGCTAACGAAATTTCGTTATGACGTAGTTATTAGAACCCGACGCGACAACGAAAAAAGAAAAACATCTCCCGTGTCTCAGGGGCAATTGTTAGATTGGGACAAGGAAAGCTTGACGCTTCCGTCCCTGCGACAGCATTTGATAGAAGACCAAGCAGAGTTATTGATAGTAAGACAAGTGCCCAACGCGCGGCTGCGCGCTGATCTGAGGACCAATAATCTCCTGACAAGCGAAGTTGAGGTTGAAACCGTAGGTGAGCTGCGTGAGCTGCTGCCAGGCATGCTCGACGATGGCGTTGAACCGGAAGATGTCTGGGCCCTTGCGGCCACCCTTGGTTATCACGCTGAGATCAGCTGGGCGAGAGGCGGCGCCCCGGATCGTTTTGACGTGCTGTTTAAGAAAGCTGGAATGAGAGAATCCATCGAGTCAGGTTCCGTCCTCGGGGGTGAAAGAAAGGCCGGTCCCCCTCTTAAACCCTGGAGCCACTATGCGAACAATCCATTACAGGGAAAGCTTGCGCGTGGCCTGACCCTTCAGCTTCAGTCATTCCTCCGAGAGCGTGTTCCCGATTACATGATTCCATCTGCTCTGGTGGTAATGGAAGCGCTGCCACTTACAATCAACGGAAAAATAGACCGTGGTGCGCTGCCTGCACCCGATCATTTACGACCGGAGGTGGAAAACGCGTTCACCACACCCCGCACGCAAGCAGAACAGGTCGTGGCAAACATTTTGAGTGAGGTGCTCGGGCTTGACCGAACAGGAATTCACGACAACTTCTTTGAGTTAGGTGGACATTCACTTCTGGCAACACAGGTAGTTTCTCGTCTGCGCAAAGCATTCGACATGGAATTCCCCCTTCGCTGGATTTTCGAGTCACCAATTGTTGGAGAACTGGCTGCACGGATTGAGAAGGCCACCGTCGACAGCAACAGACCAGGAGTTATACCGGTCGTACCAGGAAAGCGGGACCGGGTGCCGTTGTCATTCGCTCAGCAACGACTGTGGTTTCTCACTCAGCTTCAGCCGGAAAGTCCGTTCTATAATGTCGCGTTCGCTTTCCACTTGAGCGGCGGCGCTCTCGATCACGCCGCGTTGGCACGCGCCTTTGAGATGATTGTCGCTCGCCATGAGGCTCTGCGCACAGTTTTTGACACCGTGGACGACGAGCCTGTTCAGCGAATTCTTGCAACCCAGCCCCTCAGTCTGAAGTCAATTGATCTTACCGGCGGCCCACTTGATCGTAAGCAAGAAGCCCGAAAACTACTGAAATCAGAAGCTGAGCGTCACTTCGACCTTAAACAGGGTCCTTTGTTCAGGGCGATGCTCGTCCGACTCGACGAAGCTGAACACATTCTGTTGCTTTGCACTCACCACATCGTTAGTGACGGTTGGTCCGCTGCAATCCTGCTCCGGGAGCTGGGAGCGCTTTATGAAGCTTACTCCAGTCAGAAGCCTTCGCCCTTACCCGAGTTGAGGATTCAATATGCTGACTACGCCGTTTGGCAAAGAAATTGGCTCCGGGAAGAGCGATTGGCGGGCCACCTCCCATTTTGGAAGCAGCATCTGGCCGGTGCGCCTTTGGTACTGGAGCTGCCCGCTGACAAGCCTCGACCGCAGGCCCAAACCTTCAGCGGAGCCGACGTATATTTGAAGCTTCCGAATAACCTGACGAGTGCTCTTAAAGCTTTGAGTCGGCAAGAAGGCGTCACCGCTTTCATGACCTTGATGGCCGCGTATCAACTATTCCTCTCACGCTATTGCGGTCGCGAGGATATCGTCGTGGGAACCGATCTCGCCAACAGAGATCGCGTGGAGTTGGAAGAGCTAATCGGCTTTTTTGTTAACCTCCTACCGCTGAGAATCGATCTCTCGCGCAATCCGACATTTATTGAACTCCTGGCACGGGTCCGACACACGATGCTTGACGTATACGCTCATCAGGAATTCCCGTTTGAGAAGTTGGTCGAGGAGCTCAGGCCCGAGCGGGACCTTCGGCGGAACCCCGTCGTGCAGGTGTTGTTCGTCATGCAAAATATTACCCAGCATGAGCTCCAACTTCCCGGGTTGAATATCGCGCCTTTCAAATTCCGCGACGCGAGCTCTCGTTTTGATTTGGCACTTTTTATGAGTGAATCTGAGGAGGAGTTGTCAGGCTTGTGGCGCTATAACCCGGACCTTTTCGAAGCGACGACAGTTGCGAGAATGGCCGATCAGTTTCAAGCGCTTTTGGCGAGCATTGTCGCGAATCCCTCCGCACGGCTTAACACATTCGACATGCTCACAAATGCGCAGAAAAGGCTCAAGACTATGGAACAGAGTCAAAGGAAAGAATCTGAGATTAAGCGGCTGCGCGCCACGAGGCGGAAGGGCGTCGATTTGTCGCAGGTTAGCAGGGTAAAAACTGCTTTCCTGGATCCCGCTCAAACATTGCCACTGGTGATTGAACCGGCAGCCGGCGATGTGGATTTGGGCGAGTGGGCGACGAACAATAGAGAAGTAATCGAACAATATCTACTGCGGCACGGAGCAATCTTGTTTCGCGGCTTTGCCGTGGATTCGGTGAATGAATTCGAGCGGACGGCCTCAGCTATTTGCCCTGAGCTGTTCGGGGAATATGGAGACCTGCCCCGTGAGGAGTTAGGCGGTAAAGTCTATGGCTCAACTCCTTACCCGGCCGATGAGACCATCCTGTTTCACAATGAGAGTTCACACTTGTACCGCTGGCCGATGCTAATCTGGTTCTATTGCGTCAAAGCTGCGGATCAAGGAGGTGAGTCGCCGATCGTAGATTGTCGCCAGCTATATCGCCTGATGGAGGCGGCGATCAGGGAACGGTTCGAACAAGAGGGGCTGATGTACGTCAGGAACTTTACCGACGGCCTGGATGTAAGCTGGCAGGAGTTCTTTCGCACGAGTGACAAATCGAAGGTTGAGCAATTTTGCCGCCGGGATTCAATCGACTTTGAATGGAAAAGTGATAATGGCTTGCGCACGCGCCAGATCTGCCCTGCCGTCGTCCGGCATCCGCAAACAAATGAACTGGTCTTTTTCAATCAGTTGCAGTTGCATCATATCTCATGTCTTGCGCCGGCGGTGCGCGAGTCGCTGCTCTCGATAATGAAAGAAGAGGATCTACCCCGTAACGTATATTACGGAGACGGCTCACCGATCGAAAATTCAGTGATGGAATATCTGCGTGAGTTGTCTCGAAAAATCTGCGTGAGTTTTCCCTGGCAAGTGCACGACATCTTGATGCTCAACAACATGTTGGTAGCGCATTCGCGCAATCCATTTGTCGGCGAGCGCAAGATCGTCGTGGCCATGGGAAACTTGATCAGCAAAGAGCAGATTGAGCAGCCCAATCGCCTCGCTTAGACTTGTGGTGCGGCTCCTGTTCGGCAAAGGTTTGTGGGCCTGTTAACCGAATCAATGCAAAACTCCACTGAAGGTTTCCGCTTATCCCCGCAACAGAAAAGTTTGTGGGTGCTCCAGCAGTCCGGTAAGGGTCATCCGTATCGTGCTTTCCTCGCGATCTCAGTTGAGGGTGTGCTGCCATACTCGGCATTGGAAAGGGCGATCACCGACGTCGTTCAGCGCCACGAGATCCTACGCACAACCTTTCACCGCCCACCAGGAATAAAGATGCCCTTTCAAATAGTCGCCGAGACGGCGAGATTTTCCTGGCAGAGCGCTGATGTAAGCAGCCTGGATGCTACAGACCAGAAAGAGAGAATTGCGGAATACATAGCTCGCGAGCGGGAGCGTCCTTTCGATTTCTTTCAGGGCCCTCTACTGCGCGTTACGTTAATTAAACAGTCCGAGGCTGGCCACGTCCTATTGGTTTCGCTGCCGGCGCTTTGCGGTGAGTCAGCAACGCTCGCGAATTTCACGAGCGAATTCAGCCGTGCTTACGCCTCCGGCCTGAATCAGGAAGAGCTTGCCCCGGAACCGATGCAATACGCGGACTTCGCCGAATGGCAACTCGAGTTGTTCGAAGCGGACGATGAACACGCCTTGAAGGGTAAAGGCCACTGGCGGGACCAGCAGGCTGCTGGTGCTCCATCGCCGGTGATGCCAATGGAGAAGCGAGTGGTCCAGGCGCAAGAGTTTCTATCCGATTCGATTGCAATTAATCTCGATTCCCTCCTGGCAAAGATCGAGGCGCTGGCGCAGGAACAGGCGACCTCAGTCTCGGCAGTGCTCTTCGCTGGTTGGCAGGCACTCCTTTGGCGGCTTGCCGGCGAGACGAAGTCTGGATTTGCTCTCTACAACCTGTCTGCGGGACGGAAATTTGACGATCTGACTGATGCGCTGGGCCTTTATGCGAAGTATTTGCCGATTGCCTGTCAGGTCGAAGATGAGTCTTTTGTCGCACACTTACGACGGGCCAGTAATGCGCTGAACGAAGTTGATGAATGGCAGGAGTACTTCGATCCCGGCGCAACTGCCGGCACAGTTGGCAACTCAGTGGCGTTCGACTTTGAAGAGCGCCAGTCAAGATACGGTGGGGGCGGGCTGTCCTTTTCCGTGCTCGAGCAATACGTTTGCTTCAGTCCCTTTAAGCTTAAATTGTCCTGCGTGCGTTCCGGCGCGACGCTTTCGGCTGAATTGTATTACGACAAGCAGGTCTTCGACCGGGAAGCAGTCAAACAAATTGCCGGCTACGTTGAGCGCTTTCTCTCCGGCGTCTTGCAGGATCCTAAACGCAATATTGGCGAGATCGAAATAGTGGGCGCGACCGAACTGCGTCGATTGCTGGTCGATCTGAATCAGACGGCTACTGAATTCGCTCCTGAATTCCCTATAACCAAATGCGTTCACCAACTATTTGAGGCACAGGCGGCCGGCACACCTGCGGCGCCGGCACTTGTGTCGGGTGATCAGGAGCTGACGTATGACGAGCTGAATACAAGGGCCAACCAACTGGCCCACCTCCTGCGCCGGCGTGGTGTTGGCCCGGACGTCTGTGTGGGTCTTTGCGTGAGGCGCTCGGCAGAAATGATTGTCGGAATGCTCGGCATACTCAAAGCCGGCGGAGCCTGCGTGCCGCTCAATCCCGATCATCCGCAAGAGCGATTGGCAATGCAACTTGCCGAAAGCAAATCGTCCGCTTTGATCACTAATGGCGGTCTTGATCAGGCGTTGGCCTTCGCGGGCGAGACGATCGACCTCCAGCGCGAGAGTTCCTCGCTGGCAGCTGAGCCTAAACACAATCCGCAATCGATCACGACAGCAGAAAATCTTGTTTACGTAATTTACACGTCAGGCTCAACCGGCATCCCGAAGGGCGTAGCGGTTCGTCACCGAAATCTGGTCAACTATACGCAATCTATGTTGCAGCGTCTTGACGTCGATGGACCGTTGGCTTTCGCGACGGTCTCAACCATCAGCGCCGATCTGGGAAATACGTGTATTTTTCCGGCGCTGCTTTCGGGCGGATGTCTGCACGTTCTCGGTTATGACGTCGCCATGGAAGGCGACCTGCTCCGCGACTACATCGCCAGGCAGCCGATCGACGTTTTGAAGATCGTGCCGTCGCACTTAAACGCCCTCCTCTCTTCGCAGGCTGCCGGCCTGATTTTGCCGGCGAAGTATTTGATTCTTGGCGGTGAAGCGCTGTCATGGGATCTGGTTCAGCGGATCTCCCGCTTGGATCACTCGTGTCGTATCATAAACCACTATGGTCCAACCGAAACGACAGTCGGGTCGCTGACTTTCAGTGTTGACGACCAAAACTTATCGTGCCATTCCTACACTGTGCCTATCGGCCGCCCCCTCGCGAACACGCGCTGTTACATCCTTGATCGGCGGCAGCGGCTAGTGGTCCCTGGTGCGATTGGCGAGTTGTACATCGGCGGGGCGGGAGTCGCCGCAGGCTATCTCAATCAACCTGCAGAAACCGCAGCGCGATTTGTTGTCGATCCTTTCGCCCAGGAGTCTGGTTCTCGCTTGTACCGCACGGGCGATCTGGCGCGCTATTTAGCGGACGGCAACATCGAGTTTCTCGGGCGCGCCGATCACCAGGTAAAGGTGCGCGGCTACCGCGTCGAGCTGGGCGAGATCGAAACCGTCCTTTCCGCGCACCCTGGCGTGCGCCAGGCCGTTGTGACTGTCAATCGCGATCAATCCGGCGATCAGCGCATCGTGGCTTACGTGGTGTCTGCTCCGGGCTCTCAGGATGAACTGCGCGCTTTGCTGAGACAAAAGCTGCCTGACTATATGATTCCTTCGGCTTTTGTCTTTCTCAAGTCGTTCCCGCTAACACCGAACGGTAAAGTCGATCGCGCAGCACTGCCTGCGCCCGAGGACACGCGATCCGGCTTGCAGGATGATTTTGTCGCTCCACGCACCCCCGCTGAAGAAAAACTGGCCGGTTTGTGGGCTGACCTGCTTAAACTAAAGATTGTGGGGGTGCACGACAACTTCTTTGATCTTGGCGGCCACTCGCTACTGGCGACACAAGTTGTCTCGCGCATGCGCAAAGAATTTCAGATGGAAATTCCCCTCCGGAGTTTGTTCGAGTCGCCCACAGTGGCGGCTCTGGCTGAGAAGATCGAGGGGGCTATGGCCGACGATACTGCCCGCTTGCTCACCGAACTCGAGCAGCTTTCAGACGACGAAGCAACCCGCCTGTTAGGGCTCGAAAATACACTATTATCCAAACCTCATCCCGATTGATGCTCGATAATCCGAGTGCTATCATTCAGTGCCGTAGCAATTGGTGTTCCTTGAGCCTACCAACGCCGGTCGATGAGCAATGCGTGGCTGGCCATAGACTCCCAAAACACTTCGAAAAGCTCGGGACTTCGCACCTACATTAGTATTTTCTCTCTATATTCAGTAGTACTGCAACATTAGCTCATTAGCCCGGAGCCGTTGGTCGAAACGAACGCCCCAATGGAAGAATTAAGCAAACGGATAGCAAACCTTTCTCCCGCCAAGCGAGCCCTGCTCGAGCTGCGGCTCAAGGAAGGCAGTGCGCGCGCGATGCTGGAGCAGGTGATCGTCCCACGAGTGAACCGGACCTCGGCAGTGGTCTCCTTCGCCCAGCAGCGCTTGTGGTTTCTCGATCAGCTCGAAGAGAATCGTGCACTCTATAACGTTCCGCGCGCAGTGCGCCTAAGCGGCGCGCTCGACATTGAAGCTCTGCAGAGGACATTGAACGAGCTTGTTTCTCGCCATGAGCCGTTTCGCACTTACTTCGCTTCGGTCGACGGGACGTTGCGGCAAATCATTACCGAGAAGATGGAAATCAGTTTGGCGCAGACCGATCTTGATCACCTGCCGCCTGAAGAAAGAGAAGAGCACGCGAAGCAGACAATCCGAGAAGAGGCGGCACGGCCTTTTGAACTCGCGCACGGTCCAATGATTCGCGCCAGTCTGCTAAGGCTGGCTGAGCAGGAGCACATCCTGCTGCTCAGCACACACCACATCGTCAGCGATGCCTGGTCGGCGGGAATACTTTTCAGGGAATTAGAAACGCTTTACAACGCATTCGCGAGCGGACAGCCTTCGCCGCTTGCTCCGCTGGCGATCCAGTATGCGGATTACGCCGAGTGGCAAAGAAAGTGGTTGCAAGGCGATGTTTTGGAGCGCCAACTCTCGTACTGGAAAAGCAAGCTTCACGGTGTGACCGGCATCCTCGAGTTGCCAACCGATCGTCCACGGTCCGCGGCCCAAACATCTCGTGGCGCTTACAAATATCAAATCCTTTCAAAAGCTTTGTCCAGTCGGTTAGCGGAACTGAGCAAGCGCGAAGGCATTACTCTGTTCATGACTTTGCTCGCCGCGTTTCAGACCCTGCTGTGGCGTTATTCCAATCAGGACGACATCGTAGTTGGCTCTCCAATCGCGGGGCGAAGCCGTGTGGAAATCGAAGGTCTAATCGGGTTTTTTATCAACACTCTGGTCCTTCGTACAAACTTCTCCGGCAATCCAACATTCCGGGCATTATTGGACCAGGTGAAAGAAACGGCGGTGGGTGCCTATGCTCATCAGGATTTACCTTTCGAAAAGCTTGTAGAAGAACTGCAACCCGAACGTGATCTGCGTCGCAATCCTCTGTTCCAGGTGATGTTTCAGTTTCAGAATACAGCACCTTCAAAGATGAACCTGAACGGTCTGAGCACAAGTAAATTGGAGGCGCCCACTGAGTCGGCTAAGTTTGACCTGATGCTGCTGACACGAGAGCAAGATGCCGGTCTGATGTGCCTGCTGGAGTACAACACCGGCCTGTTTGACGGCGAGACGATTGAGCGCATGTTGGGTCACTACGCGACTCTGCTGGAATCTATCGTGGCCAATCCAGACAGTCTTGTTGCGGATCTGCCGCTGCTTACGAACGCCCAACGAAGACAGGTATTGACTGAATGGAACACGACACAAGCTGAGTTTCCCAACCAGGAAACCATTCATCAGCTATTCCAGGAGCAAGCAACCCGCGCTCCTCATGACCCGGCGGTCGTCTTTGGCCGTGAGCTTTTAACCTTTGGCGAATTAAACGCGCGCGCTAATCAGTTGGCCCAACATCTGCGACGGCGCGGAGTAGGGCCAGAAGTCCGCGTCGCGATCTGCGTGGAACGGTCTGTCGAAATGCTGCTGGGTCTGCTTGGGATATTGAAAGCGGGAGGCGCATATGTGCCGTTGGAGCCGGCGTATCCTGCGGAACGCCTTGCGTTCATACTCGCCGATTCCCAGGCTCACCTCCTGTTGACGCAGCAGGCCCTCGGGAATTCGTTGCCGTTTGGCGGAGTAAAAACTATCTATCTCGATAGCGACTGGCCGGAAATCGCCCGCGAGAGTAGCGAGGCCCCGACAGACGCAGCTTCAGCCGAGAACTCCGCCCATGTGATTTACACCTCGGGCTCTACGGGCCAGCCAAAAGGGGTCGTGAGTTCACATCGCGCCTCGATCAATCGTTTTACCTGGATGTGGCGCGCATATCCCTTTGTGGAGGGCGAAGTTTGTTGTCAAAAGACTGCGCTGAGCTTCGTCGACTCGATTTGGGAAGTATTTGGACCACTACTACAGGGCGTGCCGTTGGTGATCTTTACTGACGAAGTGGTGAAAGATCCGCAACTGTTCGTTAGTGCGTTAGCAGCCAACAAAGTAACTCGCCTCGTGCTGGTGCCCTCGCTGCTTCGGGTCATGCTTGAGACAGGTGCGGAGCTGGCGCAAAAGCTCTGCCACTTACGTTATTGCGTTTGTAGTGGCGAGACCCTGCCAGTCGAGTTGGCGAGGAACTTTCGCGAGCAGATCCCGCAGGCGACATTAATCAATCTTTATGGCTCTTCTGAAATCGCGGCAGACGTCACGTGCTACGAAGTAGGCGATACAGACGGGCTCAGCACCATTCCCCTTGGGCGGCCAATCGCCAACACAGACGTTTACATTCTCGACTCGAATTTTCAGCCAGTTCCACAGGGCGTACTCGGTGAGATCTGCGTCGGCGGCGAAGGACTCGCGCGCGGTTATCTGGACCGCGCCAGCCTGACCGCGGAGAAGTTCGTGGCCCATCCATTCAGCCGATATAGCGGCGCGAGGTTGTTCCGAACGGGCGACATCGGCCGTTATCTGCCTGACGGAAACATCGAGTATCGCGGGCGCCGGGATCATCAAGTGAAGGTGCGCGGATTTCGTATCGAACTCGGAGAGATTGAAGCCTACTTGGCGAGTCACCAGCAGGTTCATCGGGCCGCCGTCATCGCGTGTGAGGACGAACGAGGCGACAAACAACTGGTGGCCTATGTGTTTCCCGCAGGAGAAGCGCCGGCGAACAATGAACTGCGCGCGCATCTGCGGCGCAAGCTGCCGGACTACATGATCCCGGCAGCGTTCGTGTTGCTCGAGGCGTGGCCCTTGACCTCCAGCGGCAAAGTGAATCGCCTGGCGCTGCCGCATCCCAGTCGCGCTGAACTTGCGACGGGGGAAGATTTCGTGGCCCCGCGAACTCCTACAGAGGAGATTATCGCCGATGTGTGGGCTGACGTTCTGAATGTGTCAAACATTGGTGTGAATGACGACTTCTTCGGGCTTGGCGGCCACTCGTTGTTATTGGCACGTATCGCCTCGCGCATTCGCGAATCGTTTAAGGTCGAGCTGCCGTTACGTGCAGTGTTTGAAGCGCCGACGATAGCCGCACTCGCCGAAACGGTTGAAACGGCAAGGCGTACCGCCGGGGGAATCAAGGAGGTACCCCTGGTTTCCGTTTCGCGCACTGGCGCCCTGCCACTTTCTTTTGCCCAGGAGCGTTTGTGGTTCTTCGACCAGTTGGAGCCAAACAGCGCGGCCTACAACATCCCGCGCGTTCTATTGCTGCAGGGGCTGCTTGACGTGAGCGCCCTGCAAAAGAGCGTTAATGCCATCGTCGCCCGCCACGAGGTCTTGCGCACGAGTTTCATTAACGACAACGGCAAGCCTGCCTTGTCGATAGCAGAAAACGCAGCAGTGGAGATTTGGTTGATCGATCTCAGCTTATTAGCGGCTGACGAGCGAGACGAAGAGTTAAAAGAGGTTGCCGCCCGAGAGACGCAGCGTCCATTCGACTTGTCGCATGATCCCTTGTTGCGCGTGGCGCTTCTGCGGCTCGGCGATGAAGAACATGTTTTATTGATGACCATGCATCACATAGTCAGCGACGCGTGGTCGATCGGCGTTTTCATGCGCGAGCTTGCTGTCTGCTACAACGCATTCGGTACCGAAACGGACCCGGCTCTGCCGGCGCTGGCCTTGCAGTACGTTGACTTTGCTGTGTGGCAGCGAAAGTGGTTGACCGGCGCTGCGCTCCAGAGACAACTCCAGTACTGGTGCCATACCCTCGCGGGCGCCCCGCCACTAATACACCTGCCAACTGACCGGCCTCGTCCACCATTGCGCAGTTTTCGCGGCGCGCGGCGGTCGCTCGTCATTACAAAAGAGATCACAGACAAACTGAAAACGGTGGGGCGGGGCGAACGAGCGACTCTTTTCATGACACTCCTGACAGCGTTTCAGTCGTTGCTTTCGTGCCTGACGGATGAGAACGACCTCGTGGTAGGTTCACCAATAGCGGGGCGGAACCGGCCTGACTGCGAAGCGCTGATAGGATACTTCGTCAACACGCTTGTCTTACGCGCACAATTTGCTGGGGATCCGACCTTTCGCGAAAGTCTGCGTCGCACGCGCGAGACCGCTCTCGGTGCATTTGCTAATCAGGACCTGCCCTTTGAAAAGCTTGTTGAAGAATTGAAGCCCGTGCGCGCGCTCGAATACAACCCCCTTTTTCAGGTTTGGTTCGTCTTGCAGAACGCGCTGGTTGAGCGTCAAGCATTTAGTGGCCTGACCGTGCAGTCACTCGCCGGCGAGACCGCGACGACGCGGCATGACCTGCAACTCACTTTATGGGAAACTGCCAAAGGGCTCGAGGGCTCATTCACTTACAGCACCGATCTATTCGATGCCGAGACGATAACGTGTATGGCGGAACAGTTTAAGACTCTGGCTGCGATCCTCGTTGAGCAGCCGGATATTCGTTTGAGCTCTTTGCGTACAGCGGTGAACGAAACCGGTCGCACCTATGGAAACAAGGTCAGTGCTGCTACAGAGGAAGCGAGCCGGCAGAAATTGAAGTCAATCAAACGAAAGGTTGTCACGGCAAGGCAGGTGAGCGCGACGGAGGAGCCATGGATCAACCAAAATCGATGAAGGCCAGGCCAGGTGCAGTCAGGCGGAAGGCAATTGCGCTTTCTCCGGAAGTATTGATCAAAGAGAGTCTTCTGCGAGCTGACGCCAGTCTGCCCTTGGTGCTTGAGCCGACCCTAGATGGCCTCAGCCTGCCGCTGTGGACCATGAGCAATCGTGATCTCATCTTTCAAAAACTCCGGAGCCATGGGGGGATTCTCTTTCGTGGATTCAACGTAAGCTCAGTGGACGAGTTTGAGCGGTTTTTGCAGTCGCTAGCTGGTGATCTTCTCGAATACTCTTATCGCTCGACACCGCGTAGTGAAGTCAGCGGTCGGATTTATACCTCGACCGAATACCCGGCGCATCAGACAATTCCGCTGCATAACGAGATGTCGTATACGCGCAGTTGGCCGATGATGCTGGGCTTTTTTTGCATCGAAGTGGCGCCGGAAGGCGGCGAGACACCAATAGCTGACAGTCGTAAGGTTTTCAATCTCATTGACCCGGCGATTAGAGAACGATTCGTCCGCAAAAATGTGATGTACGTGCGAAACTATGGTGACGCAATGGACCTTTCGTGGCAAGACGTTTTTCAGACAGACGATCGCGCGGAGGTCGAGGCCTACTGCCGCAAAACAGAGATCGAGTTTGAATGGAAGAATAAAAACAAACTGCGCACACGGCAGGTCTGCCAGGCTGTGGCCAAGCATCCGCACACCGGTGAGCTGGTTTGGTTTAACCAGGCACACCTGTTTCACATTTCCAGCCTGGAGTCGCAGGTACGAGACTCTTTGTTGGCGTCAGCCGGCGGCGATCCACCGCGCAATGCCTATTACGGCGACGGGACGCCCATTGACGAGCGTGATCTTGAGGAGATTCGCGCGGCTTACGCAGAGGAAACCATCGTCTTTCCCTGGCAGAAACGAGATATTTTGGTGCTCGACAACATGCTAACGGCCCACGGACGCAGGCCGTATCGAGGGGCGCGAAAGATCGTGGTTGGCATGGGCCAACCATTTGGCAGCCAGTCCGCTTAAGAAAAAAACACGATGTCGCAGGAAATCATCGAAGGATACCGGCTTTCGCCACAACAGAGACATTTGTGGTCGTTGCGCCAGTCTGACCGCAGTGCGGTGTGCGCCGTTCAAATCAATGGAGAGTTAAACATTGACATTTTGAAACGAGCGATCTATCAAGTCGCCGGCCGGGAAGAGATTTTACGAACAACCTTCAAGCTCCTGCCTGGGATGACGATTCCAGTGCAGGTAATATCGGACCGTCCGGACGTAGCGTTCGCTAGAAATGATTTGGCCCAACTCAGCGTCGACGATCAAGATGCAGGGATCAGGGCGCTCTTCGTCGATGCCGCTGAGCGAAAGATCGACTACGCACGACCTCCCTTGTTTCACGTTGATCTGATCGCGCGATCATCAATCAATCACGTCCTAGTCATCGGTCTGCCGGCGCTTTGCGTCGACGCGCCGTCGCTGCAGTGTTTGGTTCGCCAAATCGCAGCTGCCTACACGGCATCTTCGAAAGCTGAAGAACTCTCAAATGTCGAGACAATGCAGTATGCAGACTTCGCTGAGTGGCAGAATGAACTGCTCGAAGCGGAAACAGGTTCAGTAGCCAGGCAATATTGGAGAAAGCAAGATCTATCCGAACTTGACGCTCATAACTTCTCCTTTGAAAAGCGCATTGACGCAGAGACAACTTTTCAACCTGCCACGCTGCCGTTTGAGATCTCGGCGGCCGGCAGCGTCCGCATCAAAGCGATCGCCAATCATTGTGATGCGTCGCCCTCCTCTTTCGTCCTTGCCTGTTGGCAAATACTGATCTCACGTCTGACCGGAAAATCAAACATTGTAGTTGGTGTTATGTTTGACGGACGTAAGTTTGCCGAGTTGGAAGAGGCAATCGGACTGTTTTCAACATTCCTGCCTCTGCGAGTCGATCTACCCCTCAATCTTTCTTTCGAGGAATTGTTGCAGCAAACGAGCGCGCGGGAAAGCGAAGCACAAAGGTGGCAGGAGTATTTCTCGTGGGACGACGTCGCTTCGAGCGACGAGGTAACGGCTCGCTTCTTTCCGTTCTGCTTTGAGTTTCACAAACATGATGAGTCTTATTGGGCCAGCGACCTGAAGTTTTCGGTCTACGAAAAAGACGCCTGCATCGACCGCTTCAAAATCAAGCTTAACCTCGAAGACTGCGAGGATCGGTTCTCGGCCTCGCTGCAATTCGATGCGAGCTTGTTTTCAATTGACGACGTTCGACGTCTCGCCGATCAACTGAAGATGCTGATTGAGGATACGAGCAACAGGCCAGAAGCCGCGCTCGACGATCTAGAGGTGTTGAGTGATGAAGAACGGCAGCTCGTGCTCGTGGAATTCAACGAAACCCAACGCTCTGATTCGTCTGGTAAATCCGTTTGCGAGTTGTTCGAGGAACAGGTTTCCCAAAGGCCGGATGATGTCGCTCTCATTTGTGAAGCTAAACAGATGACCTACCGCGAACTGAACGCGCGTGCCAATCAGCTTGCTCGTCATCTGTTAAAGCTCGGTGTGGGACCAGAGGTCGCTGTGGGCCTGTGTCTGGAGCGTTCCGTCGAGCTGATCGTGGGATTGCTGGGGATCTTAAAGGCCGGGGGCGTCTATGTGCCTCTGGATCCGGCTGTCCCGCAGCCGCGCCGCAGCATGATGCTGGAAGATGCTGGCGCGCGATTGCTCGTCAGCAGCACGAAGCTGGCAGCAGGTTTGCACGTTCAACTGGACCGCGTTGTGTGCCTCGATGCCGACGCCGATGCCCAGGTAATCGCAAACGAGAGTGCCGACAATTTTGTCAGCGCCGTCTCGGCTGAGAATCTGGTTTACTTGATCTTCACTTCCGGCTCCACCGGCCGGCCCAAGGGAGTCGCGGTCGAGCATCGGCAATTAGTCAATTACATCAAGGCGATTTGGGAAAGACTGGATTTACCGCCAGGCAGCAGCTTTGCCACAGTCTCCACCATCGCCGCCGATTTGGGGAATACGGCCCTGTTTCCAGCTTTATGTAAAGGAGGGACCTTGCATCTGATCGCCGAGGAGCGCACGACTGACCCCAACGGGCTGGCGGATTACTTCGGCCGCTATCAAATCGACTGCCTGAAGATCGTCCCGACACATCTGTCGGCCTTGCTTTCCGCCGCCCATCCCGCCGCCCTGCTGCCGCGACGGCGGCTGGTGCTCGGCGGCGAGGTCTGTTCCTGGAGCTTACTGGAAAAGATCGCCTCGTTGTCACCCGCTTGCGTAATCCTGAATCACTACGGGCCAACGGAAGCAACCGTCGGCGCGATTACTAACCAGCTTGGGAGCGAAGCGAGCGCTCGCAACTCGGAGACCGTTCCGCTCGGCCGGCCGCTCGCAAACGTGCAGGCTCACGTTCTTGATCAGCGAATGCGGCCCGCGCCGCTGGGCGCGCCGGGCGAGCTGCACCTCGGGGGCGCTGGTTTGGCGCGTGGTTACATCAATCGCCCGGACGCCACCGCCGAGAAGTTCATTCCCAATCCCTTCAGCAACTCTGGCGAGCGTCTGTACAAGACAGGCGACCTTGCCCGCTATCTTGGGGATGGACGGATCGAGTTTCTCGGGCGCGTCGACCATCAGGTCAAGATTCATGGTTTCAGAATCGAGCCTGGCGAGATCGAGATCGCATTGCTCAACTGCAAGGACATTGCGGAATGCATCGTGGTTACGAGAGAGGATAAACCAGGTGATAAACGGCTGGTGGCCTATGTTGTAGCCCGAGCTGATGGTGATAAAGCCAGCGCGAGCGAGCTGAGAGCCTTTCTAAATGGCAGACTGCCCGAATACATGGTGCCCTCGGCTTTTATCTTTCTCGATGGTTTACCGCTAACGCCAAACGGCAAGGTTGATCGACGGGCTCTGCCTGCGCCAGATCATTCGCGAGCCGACGGCGAGCTGGTTTTCGCGGCGCCACGCAATCCAGTCGAACAGACGCTGGCGCAGATCTGGTCTAATGTTCTGGGGGTCGATCGGGTTGGATTACACGACAACTTTTTCGATTTGGGAGGCGATTCGATTCTCAGCATTCAGATTATCGCGAGGGCAAACCAGGCTGGGTTAGGTTTATCGCCGCGCCAGTTGTTTCAACATCAAACGGTAGGCGAACTGGCCACGGTTGTGGGAAGCGCTGCGGTTGCCATCGCCGAGCAGGGACTAGTAACCGGAGTCGTTCCGCTAACGCCGGTCCAGGCTCGTTTCTTTGAACTCGGCCAGGCCCAGCCACATCACTACAATCAGGCAATGTTGCTCGAGGTTCAGGTGGCGGCGGACGCGTCGTTGTTTGCCAGAGCGATCAATAAACTTTTGCTTCACCACGACGCGCTGCGATTGCGCTTCGCCCTTAATGAAGTCGGTTGGCAAGGGGTGATTGCACCACCTGATGACGTCGTACCTTTCGAGCTGGTTGATCTGACGCCTCTGGCTGAGGCCGAACAGTCACAAGCGCTTAAGGACCACGCCGCCAGATTACACGCAAGCCTGAATCTTCAGGATGGTCCGCTGATGCGTGTCGCGCTATTTGATCGCGGCCTGCAACGTAACGCCTATCTTCTTATCGTGATTCACCATCTGGCGATGGATGGTGTGTCGTGGCGCATTCTGCTCGAAGACTTGGAGGCGCTTTATCAACAATTCAGCGATGGCCAAAAGCCCTCGCTGCCGCCGAAAACGACTTCGTTTAAGACCTGGGCCGAGCGGCTGATAGAACATGCACGATCGGGCGCTCTGCGCGACGAATTGAATTACTGGCTATCGCCTGGTGACAGCTCCCCGGCGCGGCTTCCTTTAGATGAAGTGGGCGGAACGAACACGGTGGCGACAGCCCGGACCATTTCCGTTTCACTTAAAGCCGATGAGACGCGCGCCTTGTTACAGGAAGTGCCGGTTGCTTACCGCACGCAGATTAACGAGGTGTTGCTGACGGCATTGGTTCGAGCGCTTGCCCCGTGGACAGGTTCGCGGTCGCTGTTGATGGATCTGGAAGGACACGGTAGGGAGGAGATCCTCGAAGGAGTAAATCTTTCGCGCACGGTTGGTTGGTTTACTACGATCTTTCCGGTGCTGCTCGACGGCGGCCATGCCCAATCAGCAGTTGAGTCGCTGCAGTCTGTGAAAGAACAGTTGCGAAGGATTCCCAACCGTGGCATCGGTTATGGATTGCTTCGGTACGCTAGCGGCGATTCAAACGTTGCCGAAAAGTTTCAGTCCTTGCCTCAAGCTGAAGTGCGTTTCAATTATCTGGGCCAGGTCGATCGTGTATTGCTCGACTCTTCAATGTTTAGTATCGCGCCGCAGCCAAGTGGGCCTACACAAAGCTCCAAAGCCGAACGTGCCTATCTGCTCAACATCATTGGGATGGTTTCAGGTGGCGAGTTGCGGCTGGAATGGACCTTCAGCGAGAGCATCCACCGCAAGGAAACAGTGACGCGACTGGCGCAGAGTTTCGTCGGAGAACTGCGAACATTGATCGCCCAGTCTCGAATGGGTGACAAGATTAATTATTCGCCCTCCGATTTTCCGAGCGCGAAGCTGAGCCAGGAAGAACTGAACAAAGTGCTGGCCAAACTTCGTGGGTAGAGATTAGGGACGGCCTACGCGATCTGATTGATCCGTTGCGGCCGCGAGCAATGGGTATGATGCCGAGTACGGTTAGACGTGAGAATACCAGCCTGCAAGTCGCGGATCAGCCGATTGTCGCGGCGACGGCCGGACCGCGTCTCGGACCGCGGTTCACACCACCAGTAATTCTCCGCAGACAGGAGAACGGGCCAGCGCCGCTCTCGTTTGCTCAGGAACGTCTCTGGTTTCTTGATCAAATTAGCCCGGGCGATGCCTCGGGGAGCATTACTCGCGGCATAAGAATTAAAGGTCAACTGAAACAGGATCTGCTGCGGCGATCTCTACAAGCAATCATCAGCCGGCACGAGTCACTGCGAACAACGTTTGCGACGAACCAGCTCTCTGCGGTCAGAGACAGCAAACCGATGCAATTGATAGCGGCAAACAGGACCGCTGAAATTACAGTAATCGATCTCGCGCATGAGTCTGTGGATCAACGTGAGGCGAAGGCGCGAGATTTAGCTCAGGGCGCAGCTCAGCGATCCTTCGACCTCACACTCGGGCCGCTTCTGCAGGCGACCTTGTTGAGACTTGCCGAACGCGAACATGTTCTGCTGCTGAGCCTGCACCAAATTATCTGCGACGACTCGTCGTTACAGATTCTGATTGAAGAGTTGTGGTCGGCTTACAGCGCATTTGCGAACGAAGGAGCGTGGCCGATCTTGCCGTTACAGATTCAGTACGCGGACTACGCGGTGTGGCAGCGAAGACTGATCGAGGACGAAAGCACCAAACCTGCCCTCGACTTTTGGCGAGCAAACTTGTTAGGGGCTCCGGCCGTCATCGAACTTCCAATTGATCGGCCCAGACCACCCGTGCGCACCTGGCATGGTCAGTCGATTCGGGTGAATTTGGAAAAAGAACTGGTCGAGCAGCTTCGGGCGATCGCTGGGGGCGAGGCTGCAGCGCTCACTATGGTGTTGCTCTCCGCTCTTAAAGTTGTACTTGCTCGTCACAGCAGACAGCACGATCTCGTTGTGGGCTATTCGATTCCCAACCGTGATGCGAAAGAAATTAAGCATCTAGTCGGACCGTTATCCAGCCTGTTGAGTCTCCGTACCAGTCTGTCGGGCGATCCTACCTTTCGCGAGCTGCTCTCTAACGTACAGAGCACTGCTCTCGAAGCGCATCTCCATCGCACTGTGCCCTTCGAAAAACTGCTTGAGGAGCTGCAGCTTGAGCCTAGCTTGAGCCACGCCCCCGTGTTTCAGGTGTCATTCACTTTGCAAGAGGCTCATAACGGCGGCAGTGAGGCTGCCGGGCTCAAGCTCGAGGAATTTGAGTTTGATGACGGCATTACCAGATTCGACCTGATGGTTGATGTTTTCGAAAGTCCGAGTCGTCTCGACTGTCGTTTTCGTTATAACTCAGATCTATTCGATCAAACTACGATCGAGCGCCTGGGGGGTCACTTCAAGAGTGTGTTGGAGGGAATCGTTAGCGATCCAAACCAGAGAGTTTCCGCTTTGCCGTTGCTGACGCAGTCCGAGCGAGAGCAAGTTCTTGTGGATTGGAACAACACTGAAACAGACTTTGCCCAGGCGCAATGCATCTCGCAATTGTTTGAGCTACAAGTATCATTAAGCCCATCCGCCATTGCAGTAACCTTTCAAGATCAACAACTGACCTACGCAGAATTGAACGGTCGTGCAAATCAATTAGCAAGACACCTGTGCTCGCTGGGCGTTGGACCTGAGACTCTCGTTGGGATCTGTATCGAGCGGTCTTTAGAAATGGTTATCGGGTTGCTCGGCATACTGAAAGCTGGTGGCGCTTACGTTCCTCTCGATCCCACACTTCCCAACGAGCGGCTTGCCTTCATGATGGAAGACGCTGGGGTACCGGTGCTCCTTACATTGGCGGGCCTGAGCAAGGAGTTGCCCCAGCGTCAGGCGAAGATCGTGGCACTCGACGCGGATCTGGCAGTTATCTCAAGAGAAAGCAGGGAGAACCTGGCGGCGGGAGCAACAAGCGAGAACTTGGCCTATGTCATCTACACGTCCGGGTCGACGGGCAGACCGAAGGGGGCCATGAATACTCACTTGGGACTCCGCAATCGTCTGCTCTGGATGCAGAGTGAGTACCAGCTAAGTTGTGCGGATCGAGTGCTGCAGAAGACTCCGTACAGTTTCGATGTGTCGGTGTGGGAATTCTTCTGGCCGTTGATTACGGGCGCCGGCTTAATTGTAGCTCGGCCGGGTGGTCACCAGGACGCCAGTTATCTGGTAGATATTATCCAGGAACACGAGATCACGACGCTCCATTTTGTCCCTTCTATGTTGCAGGCGTTTGTGGAAGAGAAGAATGTTGAGCGATGCCAAAGCGTCAGGCAGGTGATCAGTAGTGGTGAGGCGCTTGCCTTCGAGCTGCAGGAACGCTTCTTCGCGCGCCTGAAGGCCGAACTACACAACCTCTATGGGCCCACCGAAGCCGCAATCGATGTAACAGCCTGGAAGTGTCAACGGGGGAGCGGCACCCGAACTGTGCCCATCGGCCGGCCGATCGCGAATGCGCAAATCTATATCCTCGATGAAGGCCTGGAGCCGGTACCAATTGGTGTCGCAGGTGAGTTGCACATTGGCGGCACAGCAGTCGGTCGCGGGTACCTGAATCGCCCAGACTTGACGGCGGAAAAGTTTGTTCCCGATCCCTTCGCTGAGGGTCTTCGCCTCTACAAGACGGGCGACCTCGCCCGCTACCTGGTTGACGGAAATATCGAGTACCTCGGGCGCATCGACGATCAGGTGAAGATTCGTGGTTTCAGAATTGAGCTGGGCGAGATTGAGGCGGTGCTACGAGAGCACCGCTTCGTGCAAGATGTCGCCGTCGTGGCAAGGCAGGGAAAGTTGGTGGCATATGTGGTCACGGCCGCGGAACATTTAAGCGACGGCGCGAAACTCTGGAGCGAGCTGCGCGGCTTCCTCAAGGCCAAACTACCCGAGTATATGTCGCCCGCGATCTTTGTAGCACTGGACGCTTTGCCTTTGACGCCCAGTGGCAAGGTTGACCGTCGTGCCCTTCCGATCCCTGATGAATCGCGACCTGATTTAGAACAGGCATACGTTGCTCCGCGGGATCAGTCGGAAGAACAGTTGGTAACGTTGTGGACAAACGTGCTGCAGTTGAAATCAATCGGGATTCGCGATAACTTTTTTGAGCTTGGCGGCAACTCGTTGCTCGCAGCGCGACTTTTTGCGCAGATCGAGAACCGCTTTGGCAAGCATCTCCCGCTAGCCACTCTCTTCCAACTCCCAACGATCGAGCTATTAGCAAATTTCCTGGGTGACTCAGATGCGTCTAAACCATGGTCTTCGCTCGTCCCCATTCAACCGGAAGGTTCCAGGCCGCCGCTCTTTTGCGTCCATGCCGCGGGAGCAAATGTTTTGATCTACCGGCCACTTTCGCGGCATCTGGGCAAAGACCAACCGGTCTACGCGCTCCAGGCTCAGGGACTTGATGGACGAGCGCGTCCGCTCACTCGGGTGGAAGACATGGCGGCGCTCTATATTCGAGAAATGCGCGCTATTCAGCCGGAAGGTCCGTATTTTCTACTAGGCGCCTCGTTCGGCGGGCTTGTCATTTATGAAATGGCCCAACAGCTTCTGGCCCAGGGCCAGAACGTTGCGTTGCTGGCAATGTTAAATACCAACTGTCCCGTTTACACTTTGGCAAAGAGGATTCAGTGCCATTTCGGCCACCTTAGGGAACGTGGTCCGAGGACCTATGCAAGAGAAGTCGCCAAGACTTTAAAGCGCCGATTAACGGGTCAAGTAGCTGAGGAAAACAACGGATCGGCAAAAGGCGGCGCTAACGACGTGGACATTCAGAAACTACTTGTGAATGATAGCGGCGCCGATGAATCTTTAGTGCGTACTGTGGTGACGATCCTGGCTGCCGAGGAACAGTATGTACCGACGCGACAAGTCTATCCCGGCAAAATCACTTTGTTCTGGGCCAGCGACGCCCAGCAGGGGTTTGCTGACAATCGTCTTGCCTGGCGCAGAATAGCAGCAGGCGGCTTTGACCTACATGTCGTGCCCGGCAATCATGCGACGATGCGGGAAGAACCAAATGTTGCGGAGCTGGTAGAGAAGCTAAAACCGTACATGCAAAGAGCGTAGTTGCAAAGGCTCGACTGGTTGCGAGAAAAGATAATGGCACTCAAGACCGAAACAGAGAAAAACAGGTCGCAGAACCTGGAAGATCTCTACCCGCTGTCTCCGATGCAGCAGGGTATGCTCTTTCACACAGTATATGAGCCTGAATCAGGTACCTATTTTGAGCAATCCGCTTTCACAATCGAGGGTGTGCTTGATGTAGCGATCTTTGAACGTGCCTGGCAACATGTGATTAACAGGCATTCGATTCTCCGCAGTTCATTCGTGTGGGAAGATATCGAGAAGCCATTACAGGTTGTTCATCGAGAGGTCGCTATCCCGGTTCATGAGCAAGACTGGCGAGACCGGCCAGCCGAGCTACATGGCCAATATCTCCAAGAGTACCTCGCTGAGGATCGCCGTCGCGGGTTTGACCTCGGTACCGCGCCGTTGATACGCCTCGCTCTTTTCCGCACCTCCGATAAGACGCATAAGTTCGTCTTCAGCCGTCATCATATTGTTCTCGATCGATGGTCTCGCTCGATTGTGCTGAAAGAAGTGTTTGAGTTTTACGAATCACTCTGTGTCGGAGTGGAACCAAGGCTAGTTCAGCAGCGTCCATATGGGGACTACATTTCGTGGCTTGCCGCTCAGAATCTTGAAGCTGGGGAATCTTATTGGCGAGCTTCGCTTGAAGGATTTACAGTACCAACGCCAGTCGACATTGACCACAAGTCGATCGAAACAGCACACCAGGGAATAGAATTCGGTGACGAACGAATTCAGCTTTCCGCAGAAAGTACGGCGCGACTGAGCGCTTTCGCGCGCGAACATAAGCTTACTCTGAACACTCTCACGCAGGCTGCCTGGGCCCTATTGTTGAGCAAATATGCGCTAGAGAAAGACGTGCTTTTTGGGGTGACTGTGTCGGGTCGACCTACAACGCTTAGTGGCGTCGAATCGATGGTAGGGCTGTTCATAAACACACTGCCACTCCGAGTGCGGCTAACTCCCGACAGAAAAGTACTGGCCTGGTTAAAGAGTCTCCAGGAGCAACAGTTTGCTCTCCAGCAATACGAATACTGTTCGTTGCTGGACATTCAGGGCTGGGGAGAGATTCCGCGAGGTGCTCCGCTGTTTGAGAGCATTCTGGTGTTTGAAAATCTGCCGGTTGGCATCAGTTCTCGAACGGCAAACGGTAACTTGAAGGTGCAGAGTGATCGCAGTTATGGATCTGCTACCGGCTATCCATTGACTCTGCTGGCCATACCGGGAACCAGATTTGCCTTGCAGCTTATCTACGACCGCGCAAGATTCAACTCTGAGACTGTTTCGCGGATGCTGCTTCATCTTGAAACAGTCCTCGAGGAGATGGTGGCTGACCCAGCGCGGCGGCTCTCGGAGGTTCCATTAATTGGTCCAAAAGAAAAACAACGGTTGTTGTTTGATTTGAACGAGACTAAGAGCAATTACGAGAAAGATCTTTGTGTTCAGCACTTGTTTGAGCGACAAGTATCATTAAATTCATCCGCCATTGCAGCAACCTTTCAAGATCAACAACTGACATACGCGGAGTTGAACACTCGTGCAAATCAATTAGCCAGACACCTGCGCTCACTAGGTGTCGGGCCTGAGTCTCTGGTGGGGATCTTTACTGAGCGGTCTTTAGAAATGGTCGTCGGCTTGCTGGGGATATTAAAGGCTGGTGGAGCTTATGTTCCTTTGGATCCCGCGTTTCCCAAGGACCGATTGGCATTCATGATTGAGGATGGGGATCTTACAGTTCTGCTGACGCAAAAGAGCTTGCTCACTGAACTCCCATCGCCTCACGCCAAGGTGGTGGTGCTGGATGCTGATTGGGAGCTAATCCGCCAAAACAGCGAGGAGAATCTCGTTAATGAGGTTACTGCAGACAATCTTGCATATGTGATTTATACATCCGGGTCAACCGGAAAATCCAAAGGCGTGGCGGTTGGCCACCGAGCGCTAACAAACTTCCTCTTCTCAGTTCAGCGACAACCTGGCCTTGCTCCAGATGACGTATTGCTTGCGGTCACGACCCTCTCATTCGATATTGCCGGACTCGAGATTTATCTGCCGCTCATCACCGGGGCTCGCCTCGTGATTGTGGATGGTGAAGCTGCCGCCGACGGGATTCAATTAAGACAAAGAATCGCCGACTCAGCTGCTACCGTGATGCAAGCGACGCCCGCGACCTGGCAAATGTTAATTAATGTTGGCTGGCAGGGACAAACGGGTCTGAAGGTGCTATGCGGTGGTGAAGCGCTTTCGCGCGAACTTGCGAATGAGTTACTTGCGAGGGGTGTGACGCTTTGGAATATGTATGGGCCAACTGAGACCACGATTTGGTCAACCATATGCAAGCTCGAAGCTGGAGAAAATGCGATCACCATCGGCAGACCAATAGCGAATACTCAGATTTATCTGCTCGATGAACAGCAAAAACCCGTCCCGATAGGCATAGCGGGAGAGTTACATATTGGTGGTGATGGGTTGGCGCGCGGCTATCTGGATCGTCCGGAACTTACCGCCGAGAAGTTTGTTCCCGATCTTTTCAGTGACGATCCAAATGCTCGGCTATATAAGACCGGAGATCTCGGTCGCTACCTCGCAAACGGAGATATCGAATATCTCGGACGCATCGACGACCAGGTGAAGATTCGTGGTTTTCGGATTGAGCCTGGCGAAATTGAGTCTGTACTTCGTCAGCACGCATCGGTGCGCGAGAGCGTGGTTGTCGCTCGAGAAGATATGGTCGGCGAACGGCGTCTCGTGGCCTACGTCGTTCCGGATCGCCAGCACTCCGACGTTGAGATGAACCACACTTCACAAGCCGAACAGGTCAGCCTTTGGCACAACGTTTGGGATGGGACATACAGACAAACCGCTTCGCCACAGGATCCAACCTTTAACATAGCGGGTTGGAACAGCAGCTACACAGGCGAACCCATTCCTTCCGAAGAGATGCGCGAGTGGGTGGACCAAACAGTTGAGAGAATTCTTTCGTTGCGGCCAAAACGTGTTTTGGAAATCGGTTGTGGAACAGGTCTGCTGTTATTTCGGGTTGCGCCACACTGTTCTAATTACCACGGAACCGATCTCACAGCAGCCTCGATTGAGTATCTGGAACGTCAAATTGCAATGGCTGGAGGATCGTTTGGGAACGTCACAGTTTCCCAGCAGAGTGGCGACGACTTCACGGGTATCGATGCGGGAAGCTTTGATACCGTCATAATAAACTCGGTGGTTCAATATTTTCCCAGCCTGCAATACCTTCTGCGCGTCTTGACGGGAGCGATTGGAGCCGTCCGGCCGGGCGGCTCAGTATTCCTGGGAGATGTCCGTAGTCTCACGCTGCTGAAGGTTTTGCACGCCGCAGTGGAATTTCAGAACGCTCCTTCGTCACTCAGCTTAAGGGCATTATTGCAGCGAGTAGAAAGCCATACGGAGCATGAGAAAGAACTCCTGGTTGATCCGGCATTCTTCCTCTGCCTAAAAGATCAGCTTCCGCAGGTTAGCGACGTTGAGATCGAACTGAAGCGGGGGCACTACCACAACGAGCTGACGCGGTTTCGCTACGATGTAGTGCTTCATATAGGAAAGGAAAAGCCAGCGCTATGCGAAGGCCGCCGGCTTGATTGGAAGAACGATGGCGTCAGTCTTGTGGGCTTGCGCCGGTTGTTGAACGAAGCGGAGCCGCAATTTGTATTGGTCGCCGGCGTTCCAAACGCGCGCATTGCAACCGAGGTCACCGTACTTGAAACTCTCCACTCCGAAACGGGGCCAGAGACCGTAGGCGAGTTGCGCAGCGCTTTACAGTCAGAAGAGATAGCTCCTGCTGCTAAGGATCCGGAAGAATTCTGGGCGCTCGCTGACAACTCCGATTACACTGTCGCAGTGACTTGGTCTAAAGCTGGCACCATTGGTGAATATGACGTCCTGATCCGAAGACATGATGTCCCCCGCGTTCAAATACCGGAGCAAGCCGCCAAAGCCACGACAACCGATTGGCAAAGTTATGCAAATCGTCCTGTGCGGGAGACTATTTGGCCCAGCTTGGCGCCTGACCTCCGACGATATTTGCAGGGGCGTCTGCCCGAGTATATGGTGCCCGCAGTATACGTCGAGTTAAGCAAGCTGCCACTGACTCCCAATGGAAAAGTAGATCGGCGCGCATTGCCGGCACCAGACTACGATGCGCAAACGCACGACGAATTTATCGCTCCCCGCACTGACGTCGAAGAGTTGTTGGCGGGAATCTGGACTGAGGTATTAAAGGTTTCTCGAGTCGGCGTCCACGACAATTTCTTCGAATTGGGAGGCCACTCGTTACTCGCCGTTTCGATGATCTCGCGTGTACGCGATGCTATGGGTGTTGATCTAAAGGTTCGTAGTTTGTTCGAAGCACCAACGGTGGCAAGGCTGGCCCTTACGCTCCGCAAATTACACGGGAACGCATTGGTGCCACCGATCACGCGTGCCGAGCGCGGTGGCTATCCGCCTCTTTCGTTTGCCCAGGAGAGACTCTGGTTTCTCGACCAACTTGAGAGGGAAAGTCCTTTCTATAATATGCCGGCGGCTTTTCGGATGACCGGCTCACTGAACGTGGAAAACCTTCGCAGGGCGTTCGACGCCATTACTATGCGTCACGAGGCGTTAAGAACTACCTTTTCAGTTATTGACGGAAAGGCTGTGCAGGTGATTGCTCAAGCGCCCGCGGTGACGTTCACCTCCTGCGATTTACGTAGCCTGGGTCCAAACCTTCGCGAAGCGGAGATCCGGCGCCTCGGGGGCGAGGAGGCGCGGCAGCCCTTCGACTTGCAAAGTGGTCCGTTGCTGCGCGTGAAATTGCTGCGGTTAGCAGAAATCGAATACGTACTTTTGATCACCACGCACCACATTGTTAGCGATGGATGGTCGATCGGAATCTTGATACGAGAGCTGACAACACTGTACGAAGATCTTGCTTTGGGCAGGCCGTCTCGGCTATCCAAACTTCCAGTGCAATATATTGATTATGCGATTTGGCAGCGTGAATGGCTGCAAAGTGCCTTATTGGAGAAACAGATTTCTTATTGGAAACGGCAGTTGCAGGGAATACCTGAAGTGCTTGAATTGCCCAAGGACCGACCCCGGCCCGCCGTGCAGACATTTCAGGGGGCCCGCAAGTCCAAGCGGCTTTCGCAGAACCTAACGAAAGCACTTAATGATCTGAGCCAGCGCCAGGGTGCAACATTATTCATGACACTGCTGGCAGTTTACCAAACGCTTTTGTGGCGATACTCGGGCCAGAATGATCTTGTAGTTGGGACACCAGTTGCCGGACGTAATTCTGCCGAACTCGAAGAGTTGATTGGGTTCTTTGTCAACACACTCGTAATGCGCTCGGATCTGGCGGGAAATCCAAGTTTTCTACAATTGCTGGCTAAAGTCCGCGAGACAGCATTGGAGGCTTATGCGAATCAGGATCTGCCATTTGAACGACTTGTTGATGTAATGCAGCCGCAACGCAGCCTCAGCCACACACCTCTGTTTCAGGTAGCGCTTGTATTTCAGAATGCGCCTCGAGAGTGGTTTAACCTAAGTGGACTTAAGTTTGAGCGTATACCTGCCGAAAGCGGAACGTCAAAATTTGATTTGATGCTGTTTGCCACTGAGACTGCGGAAAGTTTGAATCTCGCTTTTGAATACAACACCGATCTTTTCGATGATGCGAGAATTGAGCGGATGCTGGAGCATCTGCAGACGCTTATGGAAAGGATCGTCCGAGAGCCGGAAACGCGGATTGGGGAGTTGGAGATTCTTCGTGAAGCAGAGCGAAAGCAGCTGCTGGTTGAATGGAACCAGACGGCAGCCGAGTATTGCGGCGACAGATGCGTCCATGAGTTGTTTGAAGAGCAGGCAGAAAGGACCACTGATAGGGTAGCGATAGTCTTTGAATCACAGCAGTTAAGTTATAGGGAGTTAAACCGGCGAGCGAATCAGTTGGCCCATTACCTGAAAAAGCGCGGCGTGGGACCGGAAGTACTAGTGGGGGTTTGCGTAGAGCGTTCCCTGGAGATGGTTGTAGGGTTGCTGGGAATACTGAAGGCGGGAGGTGCTTATGTTCCGCTGGACCCGGCCTATCCGGCAGAGCGGTTGCAGTTCATGCTGGAGGATGCGCGAGCGCGATTGCTGCTCACTCAAGAGCCGCTCTTGCAACTGCTACCGGAAAGCTCGGCTGAAGTGGTCTGCCTGGATCGCGATTGGCCGGAGATAAGCAAGGAGCGCGAGGAGAATCTCGCCAACAAACCCGCGGCTGAGAATCTCGCTTATGTGATTTACACGTCGGGGTCAACCGGCAAGCCAAAAGGAGTAGCCATTGAACATCGCAGCGCAGCAGCTCTGCTGGCCTGGGCAGGCGGGGTCTTTTCTCAAGAAGAGCTGAGCGGCGTGCTGGCGTCTACTTCCATCTGTTTTGACCTTTCTGTTTTTGAATTATTTGTGCCGCTGAGCTCCGGCGGTAAGGTAGTTCTGGCTGATGACGTCTTGCAGCTGCTGAGTTTGCCAGCGGCGAAAGAAGTGAAACTCATCAATACGGTTCCTTCGGCGATGGTTGAGTTATTGCGGCTGGATGGCCTTCCTGAAAGCGTGCAGACAGTAAATCTGGCGGGCGAACCACTACCAGCCAGCTTAGTGGATGAGCTTTACGAACGGCCGCAAATCAAGCGCGTGTTTGATCTCTACGGACCCTCTGAAGACACGACGTATTCAACCTTTACGCTACGACTTCCCGCTGGACCGATGACGATCGGACGGCCGGTCTCGAACACCCGGGTCTACCTGCTCGACGAAAACCTACAACCGGCGCCCATTGGAGTGCCCGGGGAGCTATACCTTGGCGGCGCCGGTTTAGCTCGCGGTTATCTGCACCGGCCGGAACTGACGGCGAAAGCGTTTGTCCCCGATCCATTCAACGCGGAGGCGACCGGTCGGCTTTACAGGACGGGGGACGTGGCTCGGTATCTGGCTGACGGGAACATCGAGTATTTGGGTCGTATTGATAATCAGGTGAAGATTCGTGGATTCCGGATCGAGCTGGGCGAGATCGAAGGCGTAGTCAAGAAGCATCCACAGGTGTCTGAAGCGATCGTGCTCGCTCGTGAAGATGAACCGGGTGACAAACGTCTCGTCGCCTACGTAGTTCCGAACCGAGACGTTTCGAATTCGGATCCCAAACAGAACTTTCAGGCGGAGCAAGTATCTGAATGGCAGGCCGTATGGAATGAGACCTACATTCCTCAGGCACAGGACCCCACATTTAATATTGTTGGTTGGAACAATAGCTACACGGGCCAGCCGATTCCCGGTGAAGAGATGCGTGAGTGGTTGGATCAGACGGTGGATAGGATACTTTCTCTAAGTCCTGGCCGGGTCCTGGAGATCGGTTGCGGCACCGGCTTGTTGTTGTTCCGCATTGCTCCTCACTGTGTCCATTATCACGGCACCGACCTGTCGAACACAGCTTTGGACTATCTTCGTCGGCAGTTGTCTGGTGCGCAACATGAGCTTCGGAACGTAACACTCACAGAGCAACCTGCTGACGAGTTTGCGGGCATCGATGCTGAGGCTTTCGATACCGTGATTCTTAACTCGGTTGTCCAATACTTTCCGACCGTCAATTACTTGGTACGAGTGCTTGAAGGCGCGATTAAATGTCTCAAGCCTGGAGGCACGATATTTCTCGGCGATTTGCGCAGCCTGCCATTATTGAGAGCACTTCATACTTCAGTGCAGGTGCACACGGCACCGTCGTCGTTGACAGTGAGCGAATTGCAACGCCGAGTGCAAAAGCGGATCGCGCAGGAGAAGGAGCTGGTGATCGATCCAGCTTTGTTTACTTTGTTGCGGCGTCATCTTCCACAAATCAGCCAGGTCAATATTCAACTTAAACGCGGCCAGTATCATAATGAACTGACTAAGTTTCGGTATGATGTGGCTCTTCGTGTGGGTGAACCTGTTCGGCGCGTCGAACAGCAGTGGTTAGACTGGCAGATCGATCAATTGCATCTTGACGAAATACAGGAGTTATTAACAAGAACAACGCAAGACATTTTGGCAATCAGAGGGGTGCCCGACGCTCGCCTGGCGTCAGATTTCAAAGCTCTGACATTACTCGGATCCGAAGCCAGCCTGCAAACTGCAGGAAAACTACGAGAAGCCCTGCAGAAAGACAATGTCCAGCAAGGCGTGGAGCCTGAGGAGTTTTGGGCGCTCGGCAAAGATCTGCCTTACGACGTGGAGTTAACGTGGGCCGGATTAGCCGGTGACGGCACTTTTGATGCAATTCTACGAAAACGGTCTTCACCCTACGTCGAAGTTATGCCTGAGCAAACCACGAAAGTTGAGGCCCGATGGGATAGATACGCCAACGATCCTCTGCTTGGCAAAGTAGCGCAGAGCCTGCAGCCGGAGCTCAGAAGAGTGCTGACTAAACAGTTGCCGGAATACATGACGCCATCGGACTTCATATTTTTAGATGCTTTCCCCCTTACACCTAACGGGAAGATTAACCGGGCCGCGTTGCCGGCGCCTGGTCAGTCTCGCCCGGAATTGGAGCAGCCTTATGTAGCGCCTCGAAACAGCATCGAAAAGAAATTAGTAAGTATTTGGGCCGAAGTACTCAGACGCGAAAGCGTCGGCATAAAGGATAACTTTTTCGAAATCGGCGGACATTCATTGCTCGCGACCCAGGTCATTTCGAGGATTCGGAAGCACTTCAAAATAGAGCTGCCCTTGCGTAGCATGTTTGAATCACCCACTGTCGCCACTTTGGCCACTTCAGTGGTTGAACTCCAGCAGAGAATCGAACCTGCTCCAGTCCCGGTAATTAGAAGACGACGAAGTGGTTCGGCAAAGATCGAACAACTTTCGCCCGAAGAGGTTGATTCCCTTCTTTCACAGGTTTTGTCCGAGGCAGATCTAAAGCAATGAGCAGGAATCTGGCAAAAGTCTCAGATCTATCGCTTAAGGAAAGGCGCGCTCTCCTTTCCAGGTTATTCCGCGAAGAGCGGGATAGCGCCGAGACCTTTCCTGTCTCTTTTGCCCAGCAGCGTCTTTGGTTTCTGGCCCAGCTCGAGCCGAACAATCATTCCTACAATGTTCCCCAGACCTTGCGACTAAAGGGCGTTCTGAACTTCAACGCTCTCGAACAAACGATCAACGCCATCATTGCGCGGCACGAATCGTTACGCACAACTTTCAAGGCAATAGATGGACAGCCAGTTCAGATTGTCTCCGGCGCGCACGAGATCAAACTGCTCTTTGCCGATCTCAAAGGACTGCCTGAGGCAGAACGGGAAGGCGAGGCACGACAGTTGGCGATTGCTGAGGCGCGTCGTCCTTTTGATCTTAGCCGCGACCATCCCCTGCGAGCGGTATTGGTGCGCATCGAGGACGACGATCACTGGCTGTTGCTGACAATGCATCACATCGTCAGCGACGGCTGGTCGATGGGCATACTGAGGAGGGAACTCTCAAGCATTTACGAAGCGATCGCGACAAACCAACGCATCGACCTGTCCGAACTACCAGTTCAGTACGCAGATTTTGCCGAATGGCAGCGTGAGTGGCTCCAGGGCAAAGTCCTCGAGGAGCAACTGGGTTATTGGCTGAAGAGTTTGGCGGGAGCGCCGTCAGTGCTTAAGCTTCCGACCGATCATCCTCGCCCTGCACGTCAATCATTCCAGGGTGCCAGCCTCTCTTTAAAACTTTCTCAGAAGTTGAGTCGGGCGCTTGGCGAGTTTAGCCAGCGCGAAGGCGTGACGCTTTTTATGACAACACTGGCCGCCTTCCAAACTTTGCTGTTTCGGTATACGGGCCAGGAAGACATTGTGGTGGGTACGCCCATTGCCGGGCGCAATCGAGTTGAAATCGAAAGTCTCATTGGCTTTTTCGTCAATACGCTGGCCTTGCGTACAAACGTCTCGGGTAACCCTACATTCCGCCAGCTGCTGGGACGTGTAAGAGAAGTTGCTCTGGGAGCGTATGCACATCAGGACTTGCCTTTTGAAAAACTGGTAGAGGAGTTGAATCCTGAGCGCGATGTTAGCCATTCGCCGGTCTTTCAGGTGATCTTCGGCATGCAGAATGCACCACGCGAGATGCCGACGCTGAGTGGGTTAACGATCACCCGCGTGGCACTGGCGAGTAGAACGGCAAAGTTTGATCTAACGCTATTCCTCAGCGAGACAGCCAGCGGGTTGAACTGCTGGCTTGAATACAACACGGATCTTTTTGAAGAAACCACGATTTCACGGATGCTCGGCCATTTCGAGAGATTGCTCGAAGGAATAGTGGCGGATCCCGAGCGGCCGATTTTGCAGTTACCGCTGCTAACCAACGCAGAGCGAACTCAGTTGTTAACTGAGCGGAATGGCACGCACGCTGATTTTCCCAGAGAACCCATTCACAAGGTGTTTGAGCGGCAGGTTGAGCTAACGCCGAACTCAATTGCCGTAGTGTCCGAGACCGGTCAGCTAAGTTATGTCGAGCTCGATCGCAGAGCAAACCAACTAGCCCATTATCTGCGCAAGCTCGGAGTGGGGCCAGACGACATAGTCGGCCTTTGCGTCGAACGTTCTCCCGAGATGCTCGTGGGACTGCTGGGGATCTTAAAGGCCGGCGGTGCGTATTTGCCGCTCGACCCGGCATATCCGGAGGACCGACTCTCATTCATGCTTGAAGATGGCGGAGCTAAAGTGCTGCTTACGCAGGAGCATCTTCAAGAGAGGCTGCCCGCTCACCACGCCGAGACGATCTTTATAGACAGAGATTGGGCAGCGATAGCGGGCGAACGCGAGGATAGCCCTGATAGCATCGGCACGGCTGAGAACCTGGCATATGTGATGTATACGTCCGGCTCCACTGGCAAGCCAAAGGCCGTCGGAATCACTCATCCAAGCGTGGTTCGGTTGGTGAAGAATACAAACTACATTCAGTTCGGGCCGCATGAAGTGTTCTTGCAGTTTGCGCCGCTCTCATTTGACGCATCAACGTTCGAGATCTGGGGTAGTCTGCTGAACGGTGGCCGGCTGGTGGTGATGCCGCCAGGGCTGGTGTCACTGGCGAACCTGGGCGAAGCCGTTAGGCAGCATGGCGTGACCACCCTGTGGCTGACATCCGGTCTGTTTCAACAGATGATTGAAACAGAGTTGGAAAGCTTGCGTGGCGTCCGGCAGCTGCTCGCCGGCGGAGACGCCCTTTCGGTCCCGCACGTAGAACAGGTGGCTCGAGAGTTGAAGGGCTGCCAGTTGATCAACGGCTATGGCCCAACCGAGAACACAACGTTCACCTGCTGTTATCGAGTGAAGCCCGGAGAGCGGTTTGCAGGCAGCATTCCGATAGGTTTCCCGATCTCAAACACTCAAGTGTACATACTCGACGCTCAGCTGGAGCCGGTGCCCATAGGAGTGGTAGGAGAGCTGTATGCCGGCGGCGCTGGTTTGGCCCTCGGTTATCTGAACGATTCGGCACTAACAGCCGAGCGGTTTGTACCTGATCCGTTGTCCCAGCACCTGGGGGCCCGGTTATATCGGACTGGAGACCTGGCACGCTATCGGGCTGATGGGAGCATTGAATTCCTGGGACGGATAGACCATCAGGTAAAACTGCGCGGCCACCGGATCGAACTCGGCGAGATTGAAACCGCATTGAGACAGTATCCCGCTGTGCAAGATGCGGTGGTGACTTTGCATCACGCGGCGAATGGAAACAAGCATTTGGTTGGCTATGTCGTTGCTGATTCAAATGACTCTGAGTTTCATATGGCGAGCGAACTTAAAGGTCTTTTGAAAAAGACGTTGCCGGATTACATGGTGCCCGCGTATTTTGTATTTCTTGAGAAGCTTCCACTTACGCCAAGCGGCAAGATTGATCGGCGTGCGCTACCTGCTCCCAGTGGCGCCAGGCCAGAGCTGGAAAAAGCTCATATAGCTCCGCGCGACGATCTGGAAAGACGACTAGCACACATTTGGGAGAGAATTCTGGGGGTGCAATCGGTCGGCATCCGGGACAACTTTTTCGATCTGGGAGGTCACTCGCTGCTGGCTGTCCGGCTGGTCGCAGAGATCGAGAAAGAACTCGGCCAGCGCCTTCCCCTCGTCAGTTTTTTCCAGGACCCCAGCATCGAGTATCTCGCCAGTCTTTTGCGTCAGGATGTTAGCTCCCTTTCCTGGCCCACGTTGGTCGAGATTCAGGCCGGTGGCCCAAATGTGCCGCCGCTTTTCTGCGTCTCCATGCCAAACGTAAACGCCCTGGGCTATCGTTCTCTGGCTCGGTATCTGGGCGCCAACCAGCCTGTATTTGGCTTGCAAGCCCAGTATCCTGAGGACCTGGAGGGCGAACACAGTCAGGCTGCCGTGAACCGTATAGCCACGGAATACTTGGAAGCGCTCCGCGCTGTGCGACCCATGGGGCCCTACCAGTTTATTGGACTTTGCCGAGGCGCGCACATTGCTTACGAGATGGCGCGCAGCCTGGAGAGGGAAGGTCAGGAGATTGCCTTACTGGGTGTCATCGATACCTGGGTGATGGAGAACACCTACAATTACTTTTACATTCTCTCATACTATGCCAGGCGCCTGGTTTGGCTGACGCTACTCGGCCTTAGAAAGCAATTTAGTTTCATTAAGAAAAAGGCCAAGGGCAAGCCGAACATTAGTGACAAAACCTCGACCTCTGTTCCCGAATACTCTGAGGAGCGCAAAGAGAAGCCTATCGAGGTCTATTTTCCAGGGCCAGACTTTGTGCCAACGACTTATGAGGGGCGCATAGCAGTTTTCCGGGCGCGGCGCCAGCCGCGTAATCGGGTCCGCGACCCGCACTTGGGATGGGGCAAACTCGCCAAGGGCGGCGTAGACATTCATTTCATTCCCGGCGATCATGATGATGTGTTGAAAGAACCGCACGTCCAGGGCTTGGCGGCGGAATTGAAAAAGTATCTGAGGCAGAAGTCTGAGCAAGCGTCGAGTTGAATTTACTTTGAACAGCTCTGCAATCAATGACAAAAGGTCAGTGGGTCGAAGTGGAGCGCGACCGATCTCTGAGATCCGGCCGCCTTCTCTTTCGGGAATCAATCTCCTTGCCAATCTATCGAAGCTGCCGCAATACAAAGACCTGATCTGGACACTTAGCGTTCACCGCATCAAGGTCAGATACAAACAGTCAGTGCTCGGCGTCTTCTGGGCGATTCTGCAGCCGCTTTCAATGATGCTGATCTTCACCTTCATCTTTTCGCATATAGCTAAAATACCCAGCGAAGGCGCACCCTATGCGATTTTTGCTTATACCGCGCTTCTTCCCTGGAACTACTTCTCAAGCGGCGTCTCGAACGCAACTAACAGCCTTGTAAGACACGCGCAGTTTGTAACGAAGGTCTATTTCCCGCGCGAGATTTTGCCGATCACTTACATTGTCGCAGCACTGTTCGATTTTGGCGTCGCGTCGACCCTTTTGGCGGGTTTAATGTTTTACTATCACATCCCGTTGAGCATTAATGCCCTTTACGCTGTGCCAATCATTCTGGTGCTGAGTTGTTTTGCCCTGGCAGTGTCTTTCTTCTTTTCAGCAACGCAGGTTCGTTTCCGGGACATCGGCGTGGCAGTGCCGCTGCTCTTGCAGGTTTGGTTGTTTGCAACACCGGTGATCTATCCGCTTAGCGCCGTGCCTGCGCGCTGGCGGTCGTTCTACTTACTGAATCCCATGGTCGGAATCATTGAAAGTTTTCGTCAAGTGATGCTCAAGGGCACTGCGCCCGAAACCGGTTCCCTGCTGCTATCGGCTGTTATCTCGGTCATCCTACTGATCGCCTCATATCTCTATTTCAAGCAGGTCGAGGCAACCATGGCCGACTTCGTCTAGCTCGATATGATTGATCTGAAATTCCAAAGCGTCTCAAAGAAATACCGCATTTACCAGGAATCAGAAGCGGAGGCATCTCCGAACAAACTGCGGCGTATAAGCCGGCGGCTGCGGGGAAACTGGAACGATTTCTGGGCCCTCCGCGATGTGAGTTTCGAAGTTAATCGTGGAGAAGCGTTGGGTATCATCGGCCAAAATGGAGCCGGCAAAAGTACGATACTAAAACTTCTCTACAACATCACTACACCAACAACCGGTCGCATTTCCATAAATGGTAGGCTGGCGGCGCTGATTGAAGTGGCTTCAGGTTTTCACCCCGATCTAACCGGGCGTGAAAATGTTTATCTGAACGGTTCACTTCTGGGAATGAAGCGGCGGGAAATCAGTAGCAAGTTGGATAGCATCGTTGACTTTGCGGGTGTGTCTGCGTTCATTGACACACCGGTCAAGCGTTATTCCTCCGGCATGTATTTGCGACTCGGGTTTTCGATCGCGGCGCATTTGGATCCGGACATCTTGCTGCTGGATGAAGTTTTGGCGGTTGGCGACGCGGAGTTTCAATCAAGGTGCATCGAGCGAATCAATCAACTGAGAAGGTCGGGGACGACTATTGTTTTCGTCTCTCACAATCTGGGTGCCGTCGAAAGTCTTTGCGATCGGGTCTTTTTGTTGCGGCAAGGTGAGATATCGTGTAGCGGCCCGCCCCGTTACGTGATCTCTGAATACGAGCACATGCTTACCAATATGCCGGCATGGACTCAGACTGGACTCAACGATCTGGCCGCGTTCCCCGCGGCTCAAATAACTTCTGTCGCTTTCTTTAATTCAGAGGGGCGCAAGACGACGACATTCGCCACCGGCGACGAGGCCAGGGTCGAGGTCGAATACGTTGCTCACGAGTCGCTCGAGGATGCGCTGATCGAAGTATACTTTTATTCGATATTCGGTAACCTTCATTCTCATTTTTCGACTGACGTAGATGGAAACAGACTGGATCTCAAACCGGGCCGAGGCACGGTCGAGTTCTTGTGTCCCCAGCTTCCATTTGAAGTGACTTCGTTCAAGATTGAGGCAAGTATCCGACGACGCGGATCATCCTTCAACGAGCACGTCGATTACAAACACGCGGCAGGAGTCAATATTATCAAAGGCAAAGCAGTGCATGGCGTATTTCACACGCCGCATACATGGAGAATGAAGCACGTGGCGTTTCATGAAAGCGACGATATGGAAGCGGTCTTAAGGAAAGATTGAACATTTCGCTGGTTTAAATCTAATCTCCGACTGCAAGATCAGACGGTACTGCCTCGGGAGGTCGGGAGCTGTCGCCGCCTCTTCGTTTTTGCGAGCGGCGCGAGCGGAAGAATGAAGTGCGGTCCAGAACCTTTTCCTGAAACTCTTCCAGATAGAGATAAATCACCGGAGTGATGTAGAGGGTGATGAATTGCGAAACCACCAGCCCGCCAACCACCACCAGCCCGAGCGGCCGGCGTGAAGAACCATCGGCCCCGTAACCCAGGGCGATCGGCACGGCGCCAAAAACTGCCGCCAGCGTAGTCATCAGAATGGGGCGGAAACGATCCATGCTGGCATCGTGAATCGCCTGCTCAGCAGACTCGCCCGCCTCAACCCGCTGGCGAGCAAAGTCAACAATCATAATCCCGTTCTTCTTGACGATTCCCATCAGCATGAACATGCCGACGAAGGCGTAGAGCGAGGCTTGCTGGCCAAACACCACCAGCGTCAACAGCCCACCCACCAGCGCCGTAGGAAGAGTTGAAAGGACTGTCAGCGGGTGCACGTAGCTCTCGTATAAGATCGCCAGAATCACATACATCACAAAGACGGCCAGGGCCATCAGGATCGTCAGGCTCGTCACAGTGTTGCTAAAAGTCTGCGCCTCGCCTTGCAACTCCGCGCGTACACCGGGCGGCACAACCTCAGACGCTGCTTTAGTGATGAAATTCGTCGCATCTCCCAAAGCCACGCCCGGCTTGAGATTAAAAAAGAGAGTCATGCTGGTGAACTGGTTCAGGTGATTCACCACCTGAGGTCCCAGGATCGATTTCGACGTGACCAACTCGTTGAGCGGAACCAAACGTTGACCATCATCGGACCTGATATAGAGCAGCGACAAGTCATCCGCATTCTCGCGCGCCGCGTCTTCGATCTCCAGAATAACCTGATACTGGTCCTCCGGTTTTTTGATCAGGTAAAGATAGTTCTGGGAGTAGGCGTTGCGAAGCAGGGTTAGAATTCGTGCCTCAGAGACACCGTAGGTCTTAGCCTGATCGCGGCGAATGTCTATGTTCAGGTTGGGGGTATTGTTGTAAAAGTCCGACGAGACCGTCAGGAAGCCCGGATACTGCATGAGCTTGCCCATCAGCTTTTGGCCCACGTCATAGACTTCATTGGGACTGGCGCCGGAGACCGTGAAAGCATACTGGCCTTGCTGCTGGCTGGTGACCCCGGTGCTGATCTCGAGCACTGGGAATGGGCGCAGGAATGTCATCACGCCGGGGATCGTGTTGAGTTTGCCCATCATCTCGGCCGTCACTTCGGCAATTGGTTTCCGTTCTGCCGGGGGCCTGATGAAGGTAAAGGTGATGCCCTGGTTCGCGGCGAGGAAGCCGGTGGCGCCGGTCATCGTAAAGTCGGTGATGACATTCGGATCCTGTTGCAAGCCTTCGGCAACACGATCCTGGAGGGCATGCATTTGTTTCGGCGACGATCCCTCCCGCGCGATAAATGCTCCAAAGATGACACTGCTGTCTCCCGGCGGAAGGAACGTTTTAGGCACCAACAAAAACAGCCAGATCGTCCCGGCGAGACAAATCACCCAAATCACCGGCGAGATCCAACGGCGACGCAAAAACCACCAAAGCGATCCCCCGTACATGGCGAGCACCCGCTTCTCGATCCCGCCGATCACACGCTCGACCCAGGTCTTCTTCGCACCCTTTCCGCGCTCCTTTAACAGTCGCGCGCACATCAAAGGTGTCAGCGTCAGCGACACCAGACCGGAAGCGAGGATCGCAATCACAATCGTGATCGCAAATTCGCGGAAGATTCGTCCGACCAGGCCGCTCATAAACACCAGCGGTATGAAAACGGCCGCGAGCGAGATGGTCATCGACATGATCGTGAAGCTGATTTCCCTGGCCCCGTTGATTGCCGCTTCGAAGGGTTGCTCGCCGCGCTCCATCCGGCGCACGGTATTTTCAAGAAAAACTATAGCGTCATCTACCAGAAACCCGATGGCCAGCGTCAAAGCCATTAAAGACAAGTTGTCGAGACTGTAGCCCAGCACCTTCATCGCCATGAACGTAATTAGCAACGAAAGCGGCAAGGCAACCACCGGAATGAGTGTGTCCGTTACGCGTCCGAGGAAAGCAAAGATCACCATCACTACCAGCACGAACGCGATGATCAGGGTCGTCTGCACGTCCGCGACCGAGTGGACGATGTTCAGCGAGCGATCGTAGATTGGCGTGACTCGAATCGAACCTGGCAATTCCGCACTGATCATCGGCAGGATCTCGTGAATACTCTTCGAGACCTCCACGACGTTGGCGCCGGCCCGGCGATTGACCGCCACAATCACAGTCGCTGAAGGCACCGGGTAGCCGCGCACCCAAAAACGCATGTTCACCCGCTCGTCCTGAACTGAGTCCTCAACCCTCGCAACATCGCGCAGATAAATGGGCGAGCGGCTGGTGCCGCCAACGATCAAATTGCTGTACTGTTCGGCGTTTTCCAGTTGGCCACGAGGACGGAGGATGGCGGTCCCGGAAGCGCTGTCCAGTTGTCCGGCGCCGGTGTAGCTGGTGCCGGCCTTGACGGCGGCGCTCAAATCGTCGATCGAAATTCCGCGGGCCCATAACGCTGAAGGGTTGGCCTTGATACGAATAGCCGATTTCGTCCCGTAAACATTTACCCGTGATACGCCCGGCAGAATGCTGATCCGCTGGCCCACCTGGGTGCTGGCGTAATCATAGAGTTGCCCGGGCGTAACCGAGTCGCTGGTCAGCGCGATGTACATGATCGGCTGGTCGTTGGGATTGCTTTTGGAATAGGTCGGCGGCGAAGGCAGGTCAGCCGGAAGACTGCCGATCGATTGTGAGATCGCCGTCTGCACGTCAGTCGCAGCTGCATCGATATCCTTATCGAGTGCAAACTGGAGTGTGAAGGTCGCTACTCCCTGCGTGCTCTTCGAGGTCACGACCTCCAGCCCGTTTATTTGCATAAACTGGCGTTCGAGCGGGGTGGCGATGTTGTTGGCGATCGTATCCGGACTTGCTCCCGGATAACCCACCTGCACCTGGATCACGGGGTAGTCCACCGCGGGCAGGTCGTTAACCGGAAGCTGGAAATAACTTAGCGCTCCAAAGAGGATGACTGAGAGAGTCAACACCGCAGTCATCACCGGCCGGCGGATGAAGGGTTCAGAAAGATTCATGATTTCGACCCGTCGCCGGCAACTGTGGCGGGGCTAACCGTGTTGCGTGGTTGTTCAATCAGGACCTTGCCGCCGGGAGTTACGCCAAGCTGGCCATTTGTCACTACTCGTTCGCCGGCTTCTACCCCCTGCTCGATAACGATTAGATCACCTTGTCGCTGACCTAATGATACCGGACGTTGCTCAGCGGTCGAGTCAAGCTTTACAACGTAGACGAATGATCCTTTGGCGGACATCTGCGGCGCGGAAGCAGGAACGAGTACTGCATCGTGAATCATGTTCAGCACTAGACGAACGTTTACAAATCGGCCTGGCCAAAATCGATGTGCGACATTGGGAATCGTCGCGCGAAGATTCACCTGACCGGTCGCATTCTGGACCGCATTATCCAGGAACGTGAGCTGACCAACGACCGGTTCATCCGCCGCATCGGGCAGCCGGACCTCGGCTCGTAATGTGCCGGCGCTCATCTGCTGCTGAACTGCCGTCAGGTTGCTTTGCGAGATCGTAAAGTCAGCATAGATTGGATCCAGCCGTTCGATCACCAGCAACGAATTGCTTGAAGTGCCATTGGCACTTTCGCTGGAATTCGAATTGTTTGAACCGCCGGGGCTGACAACATTACCGAGGTCAACGAGCCGCTGTCCGGCCCGGCCGTCGATGGGCGAGCGAATGTAGCAATAGCTGAGTTGCACCTTAGCGTTCTCAATAGCCGCTGCATCCACTTTGATCGTCTCGTCCGCGCTGCCCACATTTGCGCGAGCCGCTTCCACGTTCGCCCTGAGAGCATCATAGTTTGCCCGCAATTGCTCGTACTGTTCGCGGGGGACGACGCCCTGCTCGACCAACACTCGATAGCGTTCAACCTGGGCATATCCCCATTTCGCCTGTGCAACTTCTCTGACAAGATTGGCTTCCGCCTGTTTCTTGAGCGCTGCGTCCCGTGAAAGGTTGGCCTGGGTCTGTCTGAGATTGGCTTCGAACGGTCGCGTATCAACGGTAAAAAGCAAGTCACCCTTTTTCACATTCGCGCCGTCGGTGAAATGAATCTTAATTATGCGGCCTGAGACCTGGGGCTGAATCGAGACAACTTCACGAGCAACTGTCTTGCCAATCGCGTCCAGATAGGTAGCCACGTCCTGGCTGACAGCTACGGTTACCTGGACAGGAGCCGGAGGGCGCTCGAAGTTCTGCTGCGCCTTATTCAAGCAGCCTGCCAGCAATGTTGCCGACAGTCCGACTGCGAAAAGCGCAATTCTGAAACGATTATTCAAGACGTGCTCGTATTTCATATCTCTATGGTTCAAGGAAGATCTAACTAAATCGGGATTGCGGCAGCAGTGCTGCGAACGGTTAAGCGTTGGGTCCAGGATTCTGCGCTTCGCAGCAGCCATCTCTATGAACATTGAAAATTTAGTCCCCGGTTCCCCTCAAGTTTGGTACGATTTTCGGCGCTTTTTTGTTGCGGAGACCGCCGGAAGGGGAGAAGGGGGGACGCGGCGATGCAGCGATACCTGGCATACCCTCCGCGTTCCCATTTCCCCGGGTCCTCGCGTCTCCCCTTCCCCGCGTCCCCGCGTCTCCAAGGCGCCGCGGCAGTTAACCCCCGTGAGCTCCGGCCGCCAATCGTTTCTCAATTTCCTCCGGAGATACATCCTCTGTGTGAGTGGCAACGTTCCACACGTGGCCAAAAGGATCCTTCAAACATCCGGATCGATCTCCATAAAACTGGTCTTGCAGCGGCTTTTGTTCTTCGCCGCCGGCAGCGATGGCTTGTTTGAAGATCGTATCGACATCATCGACGTAAAGCATAATGCTTACCGGTGTGCCGCCCAGGGTTGTCGGACTTTTATAGCCCATTTCCAGCTGCTCGTCAGACAGCATAATCGGCGAGTCGCCAATCTTGATCTCGGCATGGCCGATTTTTCCTCCGTGTTCCATGCGAAACAACTCGGTGGCGCCAAACGCTTTCTTATAAAACTCGATTGCTTTGACGGCTCCGTTGATAATCAGATACGGCGTTACCGAATGATACCCTTCGGGAACGGGTTTTACATTTGCCATGACTTCTCTCCTCTCAATTACTTGTCGAAAGCTCTAGTATTCCTGTTGTGACTGACAATCTCAAGTGGTCTAGTCGCCAATTTGACGTTGCTCTTGAATTTTCAGCCTCGAAGGGGCTTGCACAAAGGTCCAAATCCCACCCACGGGCAGTGGGTGGATGCTTCAGATCGGTCTCTACAATGAGTCACGTGTACGCAGGTCTTAATCCCACACACGGAAGTGTGTGGATTGTTCAGATCCTGTTCTACAATGCGTCTCCTTAAAAACTGACGCGCTCCGCGCGCAAAAGTAAATGAAGCACTCTGGTGTAGAAGGGATCTGAACAATCCACCAACTTGCCGTTGGTGGGATTTAGCGAGTTCCCAGCGGTTCATCTCAGAGTAGAGACGATCTGAAGCATCCACCCACTGCCAGTCGGTGGATTGTTCAGATCCTATCTAAAATGCATCCCTCAAAGAGCCTACGCGCTGCGCGCGCCGTACTTGAGATTCATTTCTACATAGAAAGGATCTGAACCATCCACACACTACCGTGTGTGGGATTCGTTCCCCCGACTTTTGACACAGTCTCTGCCGTGGGTGGGATTTGGACTTTTTGTGCAAAGCCCCGCGAAGAAGTCCGTCGGAAAACAAGGTTCTTAGCCTTCCTCTTGCAGTGTTCGACGCACGAAATCACACGAAATGATTTTTCTACTTCGTATGATTTCGTGGATCATAGTCGCGCACTGCGTAAGCGTAGCGCATTACCGATTACTGAAACTGAACTCAGGCTCATGGCGGCGGCCGCAATCATCGGGTTTAATAACAGTCCGAAGAACGGATAAAGCACTCCCGCAGCCAGGGGAACGCCGAGCGAGTTATATATGAAAGCAAAAAAGAGATTCTGCCTGATGTTACGCATGGTTAACCGGCTCAGCAGTCGGGCGCGCACAATCCCTCGCAAGTCTCCTTTCACCAGCGTCACACCGGCACTCATCATCGCTACATCTGTGCCTGTGCCCATAGCGATTCCCACGTCAGCTTGAGCTAACGCAGGCGCATCGTTGATGCCGTCACCAGCCATGGCGACAACATGCCTTTGAGTCTGAAGCCGCTTTACTGCTTCCACTTTTTCATCGGGCAACAATCCGGCCAGCACCTTGTCGATGCCCAGCTTTTTTGCAACTGCATTTGCCGTCGTTTGGCTATCGCCTGTCACCATAACAATGTTCACGCCCTGTTCGCGAAGCTGCTTGATTGCCTCAGGCGTGTTTTCCTTAATCGGATCAGCAACTCCGATTAATCCCGCAGCCTGACCGTCGATGACAACGAACATGACCGTTTGCCCATCGGCTCGCAACTCTTCGGCTTTAGCGGCAAGCTCACCCGGATCGATTCCCAGCTCAGAAATTAGTCCGGGATTTCCCAGCGCAACTCGATGTCCCTCGACCTCGCCGGTGACTCCTTTACCCGTCACGGAGTTGAAGGAAGTGACTTTCGTTAGTTGCACGCTACGCTCCTGAGCACCAGCAACAATCGCGGCCGCCAATGGATGCTCGCTAGCTCTTTCAAGACTTGCCGCGAGCCTCAACATCATCGCTTCGTCCACTCCGTGCGCGGTTACAACGCTCGAGAGCTTGGGCTTTCCTGCCGTCAAGGTTCCTGTCTTATCAACAATCAGAATATCCACCTTGTGAAGCACTTCTATGGCTTCGGCATTCTTGAACAGCACACCGGCCTGGGCTCCTTTACCCATTGCCACCATGATGGACATTGGCGTCGCCAGACCCAACGCGCACGGACATGCAATAATCAGGACAGCGACTGCATTGACCAGCGCATGCGCCAGCCGCGGCTCTGGACCGACCGTGGCCCAAACAATAAACGTGACGATGGCGATGATGATTACCGCGGGCACGAAGTAAGCTGAAACGCGATCGGCAAGTCTTTGAATCGGAGCCCGACTGCGTCTTGCGTCGGCTACCATCTGCACAATTTGTGAGAGCAGAGTATCCGCGCCGACGCGCTCAGCTCGCATCACAAAACTTCCGGCGCCGTTTACCGTCCCTCCAATTATTCGTTCGCCGGATTGTTTCTCAACCGGTAGCGGCTCGCCTGTAACCATCGACTCGTCAATAGCGCTTGCTCCTTCAATGATCACTCCGTCGACGGGGATCTTCTCTCCGGGACGAACTCGCAGGAGATCGCCGACCTTCACCTGGTCCAGGGGTACGTCATGCTCATTGCCGTCCGGCGAAATTAGACGCGCGGTTTTGGGCGCCAGGCCGAGCAGCGATTTAATGGCGGAGCTGGTGTGGCTGCGCGCTTTAAGTTCCAGCACCTGGCCCAGCAACACCAGAGTGGTGATAACCGCGGCTGCCTCGAAGTAAACCGGAACGGTGTCGCCGTGGCTACGAAACGAGATTGCGAAGATATCCGGCGTCACTGTGGCCACAACGCTGTAACCGAACGCGACTCCCACGCCCAGCCCGATTAACGTAAACATGTTCAAGCTTCGGTTAACTACCGAGTGCCAGGCACGCACGAAAAAGGGCCACGCACCCCAAAGCACCACCGGTGAAGCCAGAATCAATTGGACCCATGACACAAGGGCCGGCGCCAAGACGCGCTGCAGTGGTGCTCCCGGGATTAGGTCGCTCATTCCAATCACGAAAACTGGAGCGGTCAACGCGACGCTTACCCAAAACCGCCGCTGCATGTCTTTTAGCTCGTGATTCTCTTCCTCACTGAGAGTGATCGTCCGCGGCTCCAGGGCCATTCCACAGATGGGACAACTACCCGGACCATCGCGCACAATCTGCGGGTGCATCGGACAGGTGTATTCGATCTTGGTTGTAGATTTTGGTTCACGTTGAATTGCGACCGGTTGCGACTGCATCGGTCCGGTCGACTTATTGAGAAACCGCTCCGGATCCTCGCGAAATTTGTGCAGGCAATGTGAACTGCAAAAGTAGTAGGTTTCTCCCTTGTAGTCATAGGAGCCGGCGGCCGAGCCTGGTTTAACCCTCATGCCGCAAACGGGATCCACCGCGGCCTGCAGCTGATCGTGCGAGGAAGTATTGGCCGGGGAGCGATTGATTTCCTTGACTAGTTTCATTTCCTTACTGATTTCATTTCCTTTGACATTGTAAACCCTGTAACGAAATACAGAGTCAAGCGTGGGCAATTCCGAGTTTCTTGTTTTCTTGAGCATTTTTGTGAGTAAACAGATCGATCCACGAAATAACACGAACTTGAATAAAGAACAGTTCGTGTTAGTTCGTGGATCGTCGTTCGGCTCACGTTGAAATACGATCTACGAACACACACTAAAGAAAAACCAAACAATAGCCTGCTCCTTTTACCCTTCGATGAGAGGCTTAGATAAGCCATTGAAACAAATATCCAAAACGCTCTACAAGTCTGATGATGTGCATGTTATCGTTCTTGAGGGAATTTTTCTCTTCAAGAGTCAGTTGATGATCCACAAGTAGGGGAGAGTTGTCTCGCGTGGAGGTCAACTTGAGTCACAGTACGAAACATATGTTAATCGAGATCCCGCAAAGCAAATCCCAACGTCAACATCCCGCACAGGCGCTGACGGTCGTAGTCCTGTTACTGACTTTCCTTGTCGCTGCAAAAGCACAAGAAGCAAGCAGTCAACAAGCATCTTCAACAGCGGACAACTCTGATGTGATTAGGGTTAGCACTGATCTGGTGCAAACCGGTATCAGCGTCTTCGACAAAAAGGGCAAGGTTCCGCCGAATCTTCGTCGGGAGGATTTCGAACTGCGAGTCGACGGACAATTACAAGCAGTCTCCTTCTTTGAACTGGTGACCGCCGGTAGTGCAAAGGACAAGCAAACTGCCGATAAGTCGCCATTAAGGACCGGCTCGGCGCCAACTTCAGAACCGGCGCGTGTCAGTGTAGGTCGCACCGTCATATTCCTGCTCGACGACTTTCATCTGTCACCCGAAAGTATTTCAAGGACACGGAGCATGCTCCTGAAATTCATCGACGAGATGGATACAAGAGATCAGGTGCTGATCGCCTCCACCAGTGGACAGATTGGATTTCTTCAGCAACTGACAAGCAATAAAGAGACTCTGCGAGCAGCGGTTGCGCGGCTTAAATTTCGTGCTACATCGATGTTTGATGGCGAGCGGCCGCAGATGAGTATCGAGCAGGCTTTTGCAATTGAAGGGAACGACCCTGACGTTCTGAATCATTTCGTGGCTATTTCAATGAGTACTCTTTTCGTGGGACTCGCGAAAACCAACATTAGCCGGGCCGCCATCGCAGCTGAACAATTGGTGCGGAGCCGGGCTCGCAGAATCGTCGCGCAAGCAGATTCTCTTACTACTTTTACTTTATCCGCACTCGAGAATATTGTGCGGTCAGCAGCGAATGTGAAGGGTCGCAAGCTCGCAATCTTCATCTCCGACGGCTTTCAATATGATGCTAATAACACCGATGCTCAGGTAAGGTTCGAACGCATAAGTGATGCCGCACTTAGAGCAGGCGTGGTCATCTATTCGATCGGCGCGGGCGGCTTGAGCACCAGCTTTCCCGATGCCTCGAGTGACGAAGCTTCTGTTTCCGGAACAGAAGCTGGTCGAGTCCTCGGCGGCGATGTGGCCCGACAGGCACCGTTGGTTTCTGCGGCTGCCGTCACCGGCGGGCGTGCCTTTTTGAACAGTAATGATCCACTGCGAGGCCTCAAACGCGCCTTGGGCGAAACTTCTGAATACTACTTGCTTGGCTGGCGGCCGGATCCATCTTTGCTGAAAACGAAAAAGTTTCACAAAGTGGCGGTGATTGTAAAGAATCATCCCGAATTAAGTGTTGCTGTGCAGCGTGGATTTTTTAGTGAAGATTTAGCTAAGGCGGACTCAGCACGGGCGAAGGCAATTGCAGATCCATCAGGGTTTCCTTTACAAGAATTGGTTTCCGCGATCCGAGACGCGTACAGCAGAACGCCGTTACCTACCTTTCTCACCGCTGGCTATTTTGACGATCCCAAACGCGGGCAAGTGCTCACCATTCTGGTTCAGATTCCAGTGGAAGATCTCACTGGGTCCTCCGACACAAAGGGACAGTCTCAGTTCATCGACATCGCTGGAGTCATTTTTACCGAAGGCGGAAAGCCTGAAGGCACTTTTCTGAATCGACTGCCGGTCGCAAACAGGTCGTCTGAAGCAAGACCAAACGATGCCCATCATGTTGTTTACCTCAACCAATTAGTGATTAAACCCGGACTTTATCAAGTGCGAGTTGCGGCCCGTGATAGAGCAGGCAAGATCGGCCGGGCTTCGCAGTGGATTGAAGTGCCAAAACTTTCGAAAGGACAGCTGGCGCTAAGCAGTCTGGTGATTGGCGAAAGTGGTTCCGGGAGCGAAACCGCGCGTCCGGGCGAGATGTTTGCCAAGGCCCAACTCAAAATTGATAACCGCTTCGAACGGCACTCGAAACTCCGTCTTTTCACCTATCTCTACAACGCAGCCTGGTCCACCGGGGAAAGCCCCGCTCCCGATATTGAGGTACAAACACAGATTCTCAATGACAATGACCAGTTGATCTCGAGCCATAACCAACGGCCGGCTATGGACGGTATTACTGACCCTAAACGGATTCCTTACGCCGAAGATATATCCCTGGCCCTCGCGCCTGGTCAGTATTTGTTGCGCGTGACTGCAACCGATCGCATCGCAAAGACAACGGCTTCTCAGGAAGTCCGGTTCCAGATTGAGTAAAAGGGCGCCTGATTCAATTATTGTTCGTGCGATTTCGTGGATGGTCTTTTTCGTGTAATTTCGTGGATCGTCTTTCCATTTGGCGCGCTGCGCGATCCACGAAATAACACGAAAACTACACTGGCGTTAAGGGTCCTTATCTCTTTATTTTCGATTTAAGGTTACCAAATCGTTCTGATCAAGATTCGGGCGGCCGGTAACCTCGGCAATTGAAAGCACGAGTTCAGATAATTCGACCGGCTTGGACAGGTGACTCTGGAATCCAGCCGCTAATGCTCGCTCGCGATCTTCGGCGTGGGCATACGCGGTGACTGCGATGGCTGGAATACCTCCATTTCGATCCAGCGCTCGCAGCTCACGTATGAACTCGTAACCATCAACGTCGGGCATCGAAATGTCGGAAACCACGACCTCAGGTTGCCACTCACCCACAAGTTTCAGCGCCTCAGCGGCAGACATTGCCGCTTTCACCTCTGCATTACAGGTCAATAGCATTTCGGTGAGTAAGTGGCGCGCATCAGGATGGTCTTCGACTATCAGAACCTTCAGACCAGCCAGTGCAAGTGTCGCATCAATGCTTGCCGGTCCGGTGGCCATCAGTAGCGGCCGGCGAAGAGTGCTATCCTCTCTAATGGACGGCAGCGACACCCGAAAAGTCGCGCCCCTACCCTCGCCTTCGCTGTCCGCTGTTACTGAGCCACCATGCAGCTCTACCAGATGCCGAACAATCGCGAGTCCCAGGCCGAGTCCTCCATGCTTTCTGGTGGTGCTGGAATCCGCCTGGCGAAAACGATCAAACACGTGAGGCAAAAACTCCGCGCTAATCCCCTGACCAGTATCCCGCACCACGATCTCAACCTCGTCACCTGCAGGCTGCAGCTGCACTGTTATCTCGCCTCCCGGCGGACTGAATTTGACGGCGTTCGAAAGAAGGTTCCAAACCACTTGTTGCAATCTGTTAGCATCGCCCGAAACAAGCGGCTCATGTTCAACGCCAGGCACCTGAAGGCTCATGTTCCTGGCGTCGGCCGCCGGCCTCATGGAATCAATAGCCGCCTCGATTACACTGGAAAGGTACAGCGGCCTCACGGTGAGTTGGAGTTTTCCCGAGACGATGCGCGAGACATCCAGCACACCCTCAATTAATTGACTCTGCACCCTCGCATTGCGCTCAATAATCTCAACTGCTCTCTTGGCATCATCTGAACCGAGCTTATCGTTTCGCAGCAGAGTGGACCATCCCAAAATCGCATTTAGAGGGGTTCGCAATTCATGAGAAAGCGTAGCCAGAAACTCATCCTTGACTCGATTTGCCTCCTCGGCTTCGGCCCGGGCTTCATGCTCACGCCTCAACAGCGCCTCGCGCTCTGCTTCAGCCCGCTTGCGATCGGTGATGTCTCTGGCAATTTTGGAACAGCCGATCACCTGACCGCTCGCATCCCGGATCGGCGAAACGGTTAGCGACACCTGAATAAGTTTGCCGTCCTTTGACATGCGGACAGTTTCATAGTGATCGACGCTTTCGCCGCGGCGGAGTCTTGACAGAATTTCAGGTTCTTCATCGGGCCGATCGGGCGGAATAAGGTTGGAGACAGGCGTGCCAATCATTTCCCCTGCTGTGTAGCCATAGAGTTTTTGAGATGCGGCATTCCAGCTGGTGACAATTCCATTCAGATCTTTCCCGATGATGACGTCGTCGGTAGTTTCCACAATTGAGGCCAGCTGCCGCAGGGCCTTGTCGGCGCGCAGCTGTTCGGTCACGTCACGCGTGAAACAACTTGTGTGTATGAATCTGCCATTCTCGAAGTAGGCGCTGGAGTTAATCAAGACATCGACGATCGATCCATCCTTTCGTCGCATTTGCGCCGGGCGCATTTGCAGCGTCTCGCCTGCGCTTAGACGTTCGAGGATGTCCGCGATTGTCTTCTGGTCCACGTGAAATTCCGTGATATTCCGGCCGATATACTCCTCTGCTGAATAACCTAGCATTTGCAATTCAGCTTGATTTGCCCGCAGGATCGTGCCGTCTTCACCGACCCAATTAATAGCTTCGGTGGCGTTTTCAAAAAACTCGATCAGTTTCTCTTCAGCACGCCGGCGCTCCATGAACTGGCCAATCTGATTTCCCACGCTGCCAAACATCGCCAGCAGAGCATTGTCGGGCTGGCGAATTTCTTCGCTGAAGAACTCCATCGCACCCAGAAACTTTTCACCGGCCAGGATTGGAAAAGCAAATCCCGAATGCAATCCTTCAGCGAGCGCTACGGGCGCACGCGGGAAATTGTCGTCCAGCGCGACGTCGGGAATCCAACAGGGAGACCGGTCACGCCATATGCGTCCCGGCAAACCAATGCCTGGTGCAAATGTCCGCTCAATGGTCAGGGATTCGAATCTATTCGCATTGGCCCCCGGGGCGCTCCAAATAGTCAGGCATCGTAACGCGTTGGCCTGATGGTCAAGCGTCCACATCGCGCCAATTTTCCAACCCAGAGTTTCCCCAATCGACTTGAGAATCCGCTGCATTGCATCGTTCAGTGCCGGGGATTCGGCCAGAATTCGGCTGATGGCGAGATTGGTGGCCAAACGTCTTTCATCCACACGCCGTGCTTCCTCAGCCAGCCTGCGTTCTTCTACGACAGCGGCAAGGAACAGGAAGGTGACGGCATTCGTCGCGATGAATAGTTGAAGAGTTATCAGCGAGTCGTTCGGAGTAGCTCCGATAAAGGGGCCGGCGCCGTTCACGGTTCCCCAGACAGCGACAGTCGACAATAAAGCGATAGCCAGCGTCACGCCGCGAGGACCGAGTCTGAAAGCTGCCCAAAGAAGGAAGGGTATGATCAGACGAGTCAATGGATAGTAGTGCAATGGCGCGGGCCAAGATCCGCCGAAAGCCACCAGCGCCGAAACTGAAAGCAGTAGTATCAGGAGCGCAGTTTCAACGTAACGTGCACCCGTCTCACGGCTTTCGGATCTTGCACTCCAGGTAAGCAACAATGGTGCTGCGGTAAGAGCGCCGGTCAGATCACCCAGCCACCAGGTCAACCAAAGCAAGCCAAACTGATCCCAGCGCGCAGCATCACTCAAACAGAGCGTGAGAGTGCCCATCGTGGCACTGACTGTGGTGCATAGGGATGCGGCGATTACAAACTTAAAGACATCGCGCGCTCGATCGAAGGAGATATGAAAAGCCAGGAAACGAAGGAGCAGAGCGGCCAGGACGGCTTCAAGGGTGTTTCCTAATGCAATCCCTGCGGCCGCCGGAAGACTCACGGGAGCTACAGCATTGGCGAGTAAGGCTCCCAGGAAAATCCCGGGCCAAACACGCTTGCCGAACAACAAAACGGCAGCGATCGCGATCCCCGTTGGCGGCCATACTGGTGAGACATTGGAATGAATAAAGGCGAATGCCAATCCCAGCCTGGCGGCAAGGAAATAGACGGCAGCTACTGCCAGTACGATCAAAACCTGGCCCAAATAGGATTCAAGCCGCTTTGCCTGAGTTGAGGTCGGCGCCGCTGTTTTGTTTGGTGAATGTATCAGACTGCTCCGTTTTGCGGTCGCATCCATAATAGAACGACGGCTCAATTGCAGTGACTAACAGAATCTCCCGGAGAAAGAACGGTTTTGAATAGGTCTTCTGACGACCTTTTTACAGGTCGGCGGGAACTCCAGAGTTTATCATGAAAGTGGAGTTATTAACCCCGAGGTTAGAAAGGCGCCGAAAAATAACTGGCAAGTTGGGGAGTGGGCAAGCGGAACAAGCGAAAACCATTTTCCATTTTCCATTTTCCATTTCTCATTCGCAAATTCAACATGGAAGTGCAACAACGATTAAATCACTTTAGAAGTTTTTCTGATTTGTCATTCCGTTTCTTTCTAATTGGTACTTATTACAAATTGGGACACAAATGGAAAATGGAAAATGCTTTTACACTTGTTTGCTAGCCCGCTTCGGACTTGCTAGTTACGTCCATCTGCTAACGCTTCAATGCCAAGGTCAGACCATCTCCTACGGTGAGCATAGAGAGCGTGATCCGCTCGTCGCGAAAAAGCTTTTCATTTAACCGGCGGATCGCCACCGTGTCATCATCCTGCTGGGCGCGATCAGCCACTTTGCCTGACCAGATCGTATTGTCGATGGCGATCAATCCACCAACGCGCAGCAACCGCAGGGCTCGTTCGTAATAATTCTCGTAGTTCGTCTTATCAGCATCGATGAAGGCAAAGTCGAACGTTTCGGCCTGACCACTCCTGACCAGTTCGTCCAATGTTTCGAGGGCGGGGCCGATTCTTAGCTCGATCTTTTTATCTACACCCGCTTCTTTCCAGTATCGTCGCGCAACTGAGGTGTACTCCTCACTGATATCGCAGGCGATGACACGACCATCACGCGGTAAGCCCATTGCCACCCACAGCGCGCTGTATCCGGTGAATACGCCCACCTCAATTGTTTTCTTCGCGCGCAAAAGCTGCACCAGCAACTGCATGAATTGACCCTGATCCGGGCCGATTTGCATCTGGGCGTTTTCCCGCTGCTGAGTCTCTTCGCGCAAACGCCGCGCTATCTCCGGCTCGCGGATAGAGGTCTCGAGAAGATAATTATAGGTCCGTTCATCAAATGCGAAATGACGTGACATTCGTGTATTCCCTTTCCTGTTTGCGCATCACACGAACGAATTCGTGTTATTTCGTGGATGACTAAGCGCGTTTTCTCGAGCGGCGCGCGACTACAGGTGTGACTCGATAGGCGCATCGCCGGTCGCCCGAGATGATGTGCTCCACGCGCTCGACCTTAACACCCGGACCAAGCACCGAGCGAAATAAATCAAGCTCGGTCGAGCAGAATCCCTGGCAGGCATTGGCGGCGGCACAGATTGGGCAGTGGCTCTCAATCAGCAGGTAGCTCCCATCCTGCTCCCGCCTCACGTCAGCCATGTAACCTTCCTCAGTGCGCAGGCGTGCCAGTTCCCTGAGCTTCTTTTCAAGAGGATCGCCGGCCCGAATTCGCCGAGCGTAGTCGGTCCGCTGACGCGCGCAGCGGGAAACGAGCACCCGGTTCAAGCCTTCAGCCCCAAACGTATCCTGCATGGCGTCGATGAGCGCGACGCTTAACTCGGCATACGCTTCCGGAAATAATCGATCCGCCTCTCGGGTAAGCTGCCAGAATTTCGCCGGTCGACCGAGCGGCACCGGACGCTCTTCCGCCATGACCAGGCTTTCGCTCTGTAGCGCGTAGAGATGCTGACGAACCGCCATGGCCGTCAACCCCAGCCGTTTTGCGAGCTGCGAGGAGTCGATCGGTCCCTCAGTTTTCAGCAGCTTCACAATCGCCCGTCGCGTCCTGCGCTCACCCGGCTGCTCTTTTTCAGTTCGCATAGATACTTTCTAAAGGAATCTCTTTACAAAGTCAAGATGCAGTGCTAGCCTGTGACTAAGTAAAGGGTTTCCTTTAGAAACTAAGGAGGTTGGCAATGGCAAATCCTTCCCCTAACACTGATGAAAGATCTAAGCAGACCAATAATCTGTTTGCGGGCCTGCGCGTCGCCATCACCGGCGGCACTTCGGGACTGGGGTTAGCCCTGGTCTACGAATTATCGAGGCGGGGAGCGCGAGTAGCATTCGTCGCACGGGGTCGCGACCGCGTCCAACTGGTGATGCGGGAGCACCCTGGAACTCATGGCATCGTCGGGGACGTCTCTTCTAAGGAAGACATCTACCCAATCGCATTACAGATCCTGGGGGAGCTCGGGGGATTGGACGTTCTCATTAATAATGCCTCTGATCTCGGTCCGGTTCCCCTGGCAATGCTTTCCGATACAGAGTGTGAGGACCTTGAGCGCGCCTTCACTACAAATGTTCTTGGTCCCTTTCGACTCACCAAAGCCTTGATGGGCGCGCTGGCAGCAGCGGCTCGGGAAGGCCGTGGGGCCGTTGTCCTGAACATTTCCAGCGATGCGGCCATCAATCCCTATCCCGGTTGGGGTTCGTACGGCGCAAGCAAGGCGGCCCTGCATCATCTCACTCGAATTTGGGGCGAAGAACATGTCGACGATGGCGTCTGCTTTCTTTCGCTCGATCCTAGCGATATGGATACGCCAATGCACGCCGCAGCCATACCCGATGCAGATCCATCGACTTTAAAGAATCCCGCCGTGGCCGCGGTTGAATTGCTGGCCGCCGTAGCAGCAGCGCTCCCAACGCCCGGCCAGGTCAGCACATCGCGAGACGCGGACCCTGCCTGTCGGGAGGTAGCTTGAATGATTGCCGCACATCACCCCATTCAGCGACCGCCGCAAGCCAAGTTGCTCGTGGTCGATTCAAACAGACATATCGGCCATGCCAGGCGCTCCGGCTTCGTCGATTTCCTGCGTCCGAATGATCTGGTCATCGCGAACGACGCGGCAACGCTTCCGGCGAGCCTACAGGGCTTTCACATTAGAACTGGCTTGCCTATCGAGGTGCGGCTTGCCGGCCGGCCTTCACTAAGGCCCGAAGATGTCAGACGCTTCAACGCTGTGGTCTTCGGCGAGGGAGATTTTCATATCCGGACCGAAGATCGGCGACCGCCACCAGAGTTGGCGGCCGGAGACGGGATCGTGCTCGGTCCACTCCGTGCCACCGTAGAACGGTTGTTGGGACACTCACGCCGGCTCTCTCTGTTGTTTGACGGATCAGCTGATGAGGTCTGGGCCGGATTGGCACATCACGGAAGACCGATTCAGTACGCGCACATCGACTCACCACTCGCGCTCTGGGACGTCTGGACGCGGATCGCCGGTCAACCAGTGGCGTTCGAGCCGCCATCGGCGGGGTTCATTCTCGACTGGCATCTATTCGCGGCGATGCGAAAACGGGGAGCGGATTTTGCGACGCTCACGCTTGCCGCGGGCATTTCTTCAACCGGTGACGCCGAGCTTGATAGACTTCTCCCCTTCGACGAACCGTATCGTATTCCAGCGACAACTGCGCTGAAGATCTGCCGGGCACGTGCAAAGGGCGGTCGTATCATTGCTGTCGGAACCAGTGTGGTGCGCGCGCTTGAGCACGCCGCCCGGGAAAACAACCAGGTGCGCGGCGGTGAAGGGTTAGCAACAGAGCATCTGGGGGCTCAAAGTAAGCTCAAGATTGTTGACGCGATCCTCTCGGGCACGCACGAGCCAGGCACGAGCCACTACCAGTTGCTGCGGGCATTCCTCGACGATGCAACGCTTTCTCGGGCCACGGATGAGCTGGACAAAGCCGGGTATTACACACACGAGTTTGGCGATTCGGTTCTGATCGAGCGCGTCAGACTGTAACTGTACGCGCAGGTGTGGGCGCCTAGTCGAAAAGCCTCCTCCGCATCAGGAATACGATCCACGAAATAACACGAATTCTTTCGTGTAATTTCGTGGATCTGTCTTTCTTCCGGATTAAAACAAAAACGCTCGTTACCGGCATTGATGCCCGCATCTTCTCAGCCGGTTTCTTCGTATGCTTATTTTCGATTAGACTAAGGCTCTCTTTGTTCCTCCGGTCATGAAACCCATCGCGGAAGAAACCATCGCGCACTACCGCATAGTCGAGCCGATAGGCGCCGGCGGTATGGGTGAGGTTTTCAAGGCATATGACAAAACACTTCACCGTGTAGTTGCGCTCAAGTTGCTGCCGCGCGAATACGTTTCACAACAAGATCGCCGTCGACGCTTTCTGCAAGAGGCTCGGGCCGCATCGGCCTTAAATCATCCGCACATTCTTACTGTTTATGAGGTCGGCGAAGACGATGGCCGTCCTTACATCGCAATGGAGTATGTCGAGGGAGAGACGCTGCGTCAGAAGATCAGGTCTCGCTCGTTGCAGCTCAAGGATGCTGTCGATATCGCCTTACAAATAGCCGAAGGTTTGGCTAAGGCCCATGAGGCCGGGATCATTCATCGCGACTTGAAACCTGAAAACCTGATGATCAGGCGCGACGGCTACGCAAAGATTCTGGACTTTGGCCTGGCAAAACTCGTCGCCCAACGCGAGAGGGCGCTGGCCGCCGATAGCGGTCAGAAAACCCTGCTCCGAGTCGAGACAGAGTCGGGCACGCTGCTGGGGACAGTCAATTACATGTCGCCGGAACAGCTTCTCGGCCAGCGGGTTGATCTCCGCTGTGACATCTTTTCTTTTGGTGTTGTCCTTTGCGAGATGCTGACCGGCAAGTGTCCGTTCGTGCACGAAAACCGGATCGACACAATGCACGCCATTCTCCACGAAGAGCCGAAGTTTCAGAGTTCGGGGCAAACGCCCCTGCCCTTCGATATTCAGAGACTGCTTGCCAGGGCGCTTCAGAAAACACCCAAGGAACGATACAAGTCGATTGCGGAACTGGCGGACGAGCTCAAAACGATCAAGCGCAATCTCGAATTGGGAAAAACAGCGCCCGCTCTTACCGGCAGGCTGGTGTTGAAACGCGCCGTAGTCGCCGGTCGTTCACCCGGCATAGATTACGAGCAGGAACTAAACGAAGCACAATTAAAGGCGGTAATGACCACCGAGGGCCCGCTGCTAATCGTTGCCGGAGCGGGCACGGGCAAGACGCGGACGCTGGTCTACCGTGTCGCCCGCTTAGTAGAGACAGGCGCGAAACCTGAGTCCGTTCTTTTGCTCACGTTCACCCGCCGCGCGGCAACGAGCATGCTCACGCGCGCAGCGGCCCTGGCCGACGCGCGTTGCCAACGGGTTTCGGGTGGGACCTTTCACTCGCTGGGCCACTCAGTGTTAAGGAGGTTTCCGGAAGCAGCGGGCGTCCAGCGTAACTTTACCGTACTCGATCAGAGCGACACGGAAGATTTGATTGACCTGTTGCGCCGCCAAATCCGTCTCAGCAAAGAGCGACGCTTCCCGCGCAAGCGCACCATCGCGGCAATTTTCAGCACGATGGTCAACAAAGTGAACTCGCTAAAGCAGGTGCTCAATCATAGTTATCCGCAATACATCGACGAGCGCACCGGCCTCGAAGAACTTTTCAAGTCGTTCGAGCAATTCAAGCGCACCCGTCACATGCTGACTTACGACGACCTGCTGGTGCGGTTCCGTGAGGCGCTCGAAGCAAGCGAGACCCTGCGCGAACAGATCTCAGACCAGTACCGTTACATCATGGTGGATGAATATCAGGACACCAACAAGCTACAGGCGCAGATCGTGCGGTTGATGACGGCGACACACGATAATGTTGCCGTAGTCGGTGACGAATTTCAGTCGATTTATTCGTTTCGCGGCGCCAGTCACCGGAACATGCTGGAGTTTCCCAAGCTCTTTCCATCGGCTCAGATAATCAAACTCGAAGAGAACTTTCGCAGCACGCAGCCAATTCTCGACGTGGCAAATGCGATTATCGCCGACGTCAAAGAGAGCTATAAAAAACGCTTGTTTTCACATATCGAAGGGGGCGAGTCGCCGGTAGTGGTGAGTGCTCACGACGAAAACGAGCAATCGCGTTTCGTGGCTGAGCGAATCGGAGAGCTGCGCGAGCAGGGAGTGCCACTCAGCGACATAGCTATACTCTTTCGCTCGAGCGCGCATTCCTTTGACCTCGAGATAGAACTGGCCCGGCACGGGATCCCGTTCCGGAAGTTTGGCGGCATAAAGTTCGCCGAATCCGCGCATATCAAAGATGCGCTGGCTTTCCTGCGTGTCGTCGTTAAGCCTTCGGACACGCTGTCATGGTTTCGCGCGCTTAAGCTGATTGAACATATCGGTGATGCCACCGTTTATCAAATACTCGATCACCTGGGTGTCGAGCGAAGGGAATTCCGATCCGGGCGAACCAAAGAGGCGCTCTTCAAGAAGCTGCATAGATTCCCCGCGCGCGCGAGTTATCAGGCCCAGCTAACGCGGCTGGCACGTGTGTTGACCGGGGTTGTAGAAGGCAAATCTCCGGGCGAACAACTCTCGACCGTGCTTCGTTTTTACCGGCCACTCTTGAAGAATAAGTATGACGACGCACAACGTCGCGGCCGTGATCTCGAACATCTCCAAACAATCGCGAAACGCTACAAGACTGTTGCCAGGTTGCTTGATGACGTGGCGCTTGACCCTTCAGACGCAACTCAAGGAAACAGTCCGAGACGCGGTGGCTTCGTTACATTGTCGACGGTCCATTCAGCGAAAGGGCTGGAGTGGGACACACTATTTGTGATCTGGATGACTGATGGTTGGTTTCCTTCAAACCGTTTCCAGGATGAGTTCGATGATTTGGAGGAAGAGCGGCGACTGCTTTATGTTGCGACCACCAGAGCCAAACGGAGTCTTCATTTTGTCTATCCGGTGAATGTTTATCGTGGTCCGGAAAGCGACTCGCTGCCGGCGCTATCACGCTTTCTCGAACCCATCCCGCCCGAAATACTGCCCCACGCGGCGCTGGCGGGAGAAGAGTGAGGACATTTTCCATTCGTCATTTTCCATTTTCCATTTTCCATTTTGTTTATTTTGTTTTTCTTTCGTGTGATTTAGTGGATTGTATTGGCTCACAAGAAGAAATACGATCCACGAAATTACACTAAAGAACAAAAAGAAAACGAATCTGCGAATGGAAAATGGGAAATGGAAAATGACGAATGGAAAATGTCCTACGTCTTTAAAGGCGGAGTGCCATTCAACAATCTCATTTAACGATGTTCCATAGATCGTTTGTACGAGTTACAATTGGCAAATGTCCCACTATCTCGATATAGAGACCTGGCCACGCCGTGATTTGTTTGAGTTCTATCGTAAGTTTGACAAGCCCTATTTTAACGTTTGCACCCGCGTCGACGTGACAGACCTTCTGGCGGCCCGCCAGCGCTATCCTGATTTCAGCGTCTCTCTGGCCTGCCACTATTTCGCGCTCCGCATTGCCAATGAGCTTGAACCTTTCCGCTACCGCCTGAGAGATAACAACGTGCTGGTCCATGATGTGATTAATGGTGGGACAACGGTGCTCCTGCCCAACGAAACTTTCACGCTGGTTTATTTTGATTATCTGGAGGACTTCGGAAAGTTCATCCAGGGTGCAAAACGCGCCGTAGCCGAGGTCCGCTCAGGGGATGGCGCGTTCAGGCCAAGACATGACGACGACGCGCGTGTTCATTTTACAACCTTGCCCTGGATATCATTTACCAGTTTTTCGCACGCCCGGAATTGGGGTCGCGAAGATTCGGTGCCGAAGATTGCTTTCGGCAAGTTCACGTCGGAGGGCCAGCGCACACTCTTGCCCATCTCGGTAGAGGTACATCATGCCTTGGTTGACGGACTGCACGTCGGACGCTATTTAACCTCGTTGGAAGAAGCCCTGTTGAAATGTGAAACTTACATCCGCAGTGATCAGTCTGAGCGCCTTTCAGCGGGCAACAAGTAGCTGGTAATAACCGGTAATCCCATTCAGGACATACTGCACAGCTAGTGCCGCAAGGATGATTCCCATTACCCGGGTGGCAATGTGCACTCCACCCTCCCCAACCAAGGCGATCAAGCGGGCACCGAGGTATAACGAAACAAACGAAACCGCAAACACGACCGCGATCGCAATCACTGCCGCCAACAACCTGCGCGGATCTCCGGTGGTTTGTGAGGTGAGCAGAAGAATAGTGGCAATAGCGCCGGGCCCTGAAAGGAGCGGAATTGCCAGGGGAAAGACAGAAATGTCTTGCCCGACTGAGCCGCGTTCCGTTGGTTCGGGCGCCTGTAGTCCGCCGCGCTGACCAAAAAGCATCGGCAAGGCTGCCAAAAAGAGCAGCACTCCGCCACTGATCGAGAAGGCCTGTACCGTTACGCCAAGATAGGAAAGCACCGCGCGGCCGGCGAGCAGGAAAAAGATCGCAACGCCGAAAGCAATCAACACCGCGCGCGTCAGAATTGCCCGCCGGCGCGAAGGCTGTTCATCCTTCGTCAGCGCCACAAAAGTAGGAACGACGCCAGGCGGGTCGACCACTACAAGCAGTGTGACGAACGCAGCCAGGCCGAATCTCCAGATTGCTTGGTCCATGCGTTTTGGCTGTTTGCGGGACCGGGTATCTCGCCCGCTGTTTCCCAGGATGGCGCGAGGCCTGATCCGCTCCCAGTTTTTAGTTGGCCCACTCGAGGAATGCGTCGTCCGGATAACAGTAGAGCCATGCCTCGCCGGGCTCGGCCGAGGCAATTACAGGATGACCGGTCGCTTTAGCATGCTTCGTCGCATGGCGGTTGGGTGAACTATCGCAACAGAGTGTTGCGCCACACAACTGGCACGTGCGCAGGTGGACCCACTGCGCGCCGATCTTGACACACTCTTCACACTCTCTGCGCTTTGGCAGCTTGATGGATGTAATGGCCTCAAGATGTGGACAGGGTTCCTCGGGCATGGCAGTTTCTCCTTTTGTTAGGCGCCTGGTGTCCCTTCTTCTTCTGAAAGTGTTTTCGATTCGACCGGCACGAATTCCGATCGGAACGAAGAGTACATGGCCACGACACCGACGATCAGATTGGCGACGATCAGCGGTAAAGAATGCACGAGTGCGCCGTAGGCAATCCAAGCCAGTGCCGCCAAGGCCTGAACTCGACGAAGGGTAACCGGACGCTTAAATAAATACGAGCCGGCGGAGAGGGCAGTGCCGAGCCAGCCCAGCCACTCAAACAAGTGACGCCCCCACCACCGCCAACTCATCTGAGCCGGCAACGGTCGCGTCTTCACGAATGGTTAGGAAGTCTGTTTGCACCTTGTCCCACTCCTGGATCACCAGGCCATTCGCCTCGAACAGTGCGCGAATGCGCGTGGCATCCCAGCCGGCAATTTCTTCAAGAATAGGGACGAGAATGCTCGAGGCATCGTCACTCAATACGGTGCGGCGGGCAATTGGCGCGATGTAGTTGGCCTCAGAAACTGCGATCGTAAAACCGTCGCGCCTGTTCACATGCAGCATTACATGCACATCAGAGCTGCCATCACCCACATAGATGACGCGGTCGTGGCTGATCTGAAGTGTTGATTGCAGCTCGTCAAGAACCGACACCTTTCCATATCCCGCCGGGACTCGGACGATCGATTGAATCTCGCCTGACGCGTCATCATAGCGGAAGCGGGTGCCAAAGATATGTTCCTGAGGAATGATGTTTTCCAGTGCCGACTGAATCACTTCTTCGGGAGCCGCCGAGATCACATAGAAAAGGAAGCGGTAGCCATCAACGCCTTCCTTGAGAAACCTGGACAGAAGTTGAATGTTCTGTTTCAGACGGATCCGTTTTCCGACTTCAAGCAAGTGCTCTTTCCTGACGCGTCGGAATTCGGGGTCGTGCAATAGCAGGTAAGCCAATTCTCCGCCTTGCTGGACCAGATTTATACGCGACAGGCCAGCAACCTTTTCTTCAAACCCAGGAATACCCAACAGCTCGCTGAGGGCGATCCCGGAATCGTTAAAACTCAAAGTCCGATCAAAGTCACTCGCAAACAGGTAACGCTTTTGAATATCTTCCTTGGTTATCACTGGTACTCCTTTATTACTGCATTAGCTTCGGATCTCAATTAAGCATGGACTGAGCGAAAAACAAGTGTCCTCGCCGCTGATACTAGCGTAACGCAAGCTGTTAGCTTGCGTCAGCGGTTGAATGGACTCAACCAACCCGCAAGCTAACAGCTTGCGTTACAAGATCAGGGTGAATCCTCGGCACGGTGCCTTCGGCCTTTGCTCATATCCTTTATATTCAGAAGGGGTTACTTTCAAGTTACCGGGCTGCGATCGAGCGAATCCACGAAATTACACGAAAGAAAAACAAAATGAATCCGCGAATGGGAAAAGGATCTTTTATTTTGACGGGGCGGCACTCAGGTTGTTCTCAGTTTGCCCGGTTTGGATCTCTTCAATGATTGATACGATCAAGAGACCCGCGCCAATGAGCCTGGTTCCCTTTTCGTGCATCCGCTTTAAGAGTTGCCGGCCGGTGGCATCAACGAACGAGACGCTGGACAGTTCAACCAGGATCTCTCCGGCGGCGGTAACGCGTTCCCAACATTTCTCAAGTTCAACCACGCATGGGCCTGCAAGCTTGCCCTCGACTACGAAACAGGTGGCATTGGAGTTTTCATGAGTTGTTATCCTGAGCACTGCCATTATCTCCCCGAACGGCGATGGCAAATGTCTGGCCACATCCAGAGAACCAGCCAAATCCAGGAAATGCAGTGATAATGGTGTGGACAACCGGGCGCGGCGGGCCGTGGAAGAGAGAAAGTGGCAACAATTCCCGGTCACGTGTTCGTATATCGTCAGCGTTGTTGATGTGATTTGAGGTGCTTAGTTGGCGTATTTCGTGTGTTTTTCGGGGATTTCAACCGACTTTGCTCCGCGAAATCACACGAAGGAGGATAGATCGGACTTATTATCAGCAGTTGCTCAAGCATATTCGGTCAAGTATTCTCAATACCAAACTTGCCAAAAATCGGGTATGCGAAACGGGCACACAGGCCTTCAGATTCGGGGAACAAGATGATTACTACCGGTCAAGTCGCTGTCGCTGACGAACAAACAAAGCAATACCTGACGCTGCTCGAGCTCTCGAAAGCTATCGCGTCACATCGCAATATGCCTGAGCTATTCCACGACATCGCTTGCCGTTTGCAGCATCTCTTCTCATTTCGCGCACTCGGTGTGATGCTCTACGACAAGTCTCGGAACGTGATGCGCTTTCATCTACTGGAAACGTGCGAGCCAACGCAATGGGAACCGCCGGCTGAAGTTCCGATGGAAGGATCAATCGCAGGCTGGGTCTGGCAAAAACAGGAGCCAGTTGTTATTGCCGATCTCACCCAGGAGGAACGCTTTCCATTTGCTAAGACGCTGCTGAAATATCCAGTCAAATCGGTTTGCAGCCTGCCCCTTAGTACAGCTCATCAGCAGCTGGGCGTCCTGAACTTCTGGAGCGAGGACGCCGACGCCTACCGCGAGCTCGATCTCGAATTTGCCAAACTGGTTGCCAGTCAGATTGCCGTTGCTATCGAGGCGCAGTGTCATCAACACAAGCTGGCGCACGAACGAGACCGTTCGCAATTACTGCTGGAAGTGAACAACACGCTGGTCTCGAACCTGAATTTTCGGGAACTGTTGTCCGCCATCTCGGTCTGCCTGCGACGCGTGATCCCGCATGATGTGGCCGGTCTGGCTCTGCTTGATCCCGCAATCAACAAGTTGCGAGTTACTGCCCTGGAGTTTCCCGCGGACGAGAGCGCCTTCATTGAGGATGAAATCATTGAGCTGGAGGGTACTCCGGCGGGGCTCGCCATTTCAACGCGGAAGCCTGTCATGAGCGGTCTGGATCACTTGGCAGATCCGGTCGGCATGCGTGCCGGCATAAAGTCAGGCTGCACTGTACCCCTCATATCTCATGACCGCACGCTGGGCATCCTCGGTGTGGCCAGCCTGAGCGAGAACGCCTTTACGGATGATGACGCCGAGTTGCTCAATCAAGTGGGCAAGCAGGTGGCAATCGCAGTCGAGAATGCGCTGGCCTTTCGCGAGATTGATGCGCTCAAGAACAAGCTGAAGGAAGAAAAGCTCTATCTCGAGGAAGAGATTCGCACTGAATATAACTTCGAGGAGATTGTAGGCAACAGTCCCGCCCTCAAGCGCGTGCTACAGGAGGTGCAGACAGTCGCGGCAACTGACTCGACGGTACTGATCTATGGTGAAACGGGCACGGGCAAAGAGCTCATTGCCCACGCAATCCATAATTTGAGCCAACGGCGTGAACGGACCCTGGTCAAGGTAAATTGCGCAGCGATTCCGACGGGTCTGCTCGAGAGCGAGTTCTTCGGTCACGAACGAGGCGCCTTCACTGGCGCGATTGACCGGCGTATCGGTCGCTTCGAACTGGCTGACAAGGGCACGATCTTCCTCGATGAGGTCGAAGACATACCGCTCGAGCTGCAATCAAAACTGCTCCGTGTGCTTCAGGAGCAGGAATTCGAACGACTTGGCAGTTCGCGAACTCTTCGCGTAGCAGTGCGGGTTGTGGCAGCCACTAACAGCGATCTGTCCCAGCTAGTAGCCGAAAAGAAGTTTCGCAACGATCTTTACTATCGACTGAATGTCTTTCCCATCAACGTGCCGCCGCTGCGCGAAAGGCCGGAAGATATTCCTCTACTGGTACATTCCTTTGCGCACAAGTTTGCCCAGCAGATGAAGAAACGAATAGAGACTGTGCCGAGAGAGACAATGGCGGCCCTGACCAGTTACCACTGGCCGGGCAACATTCGCGAGTTGCAGAATCTCGTGGAACGAGGCGTCATTCTGTCGCGCGGTTCCAGTCTTGAAATACCGCTCACGGAGTTGAAGGAATCAACCAAACCTTCAAATCATACGAACGGAGCGACCACCCTCGAAAACGTTGAACGCGATCATATTCTCCGCATTTTGAGCGAGTCGAGTTGGGTAATTGGCGGTCCGAAAGGCGCCGCCGCCCGGCTCGGCCTGAATCGCACGACCCTCAATCATCGTATGCGTAAGCTCGGTATCACACGTCCTCAGCCACAGTCCTCGTGACCACTGCTTGTCACTCTGGCTGAATATCGTCACCGTGTAACGCAAGCTATTAGCTTGCGTCCTCGCCAAAGCGCGTCGTCACTGGGGGACGAACCCGCTATTTCACGAATGTAAGCTCTTAGTAGCTCTTCAGGAACAGCGCAAGCTGACAGCTTGCGTTACATTGTGGCAAGGCAGTTGCTTTAGTAAAAAGGCATGAACTCTTGGCGCGGTGCGTTGCGACAAGAAGCTTGCAGTGCAAGCCTGGATCTTAGGGGGGCAGCCTTGCAGCATGAGTGGGCAGACTTAGAGGTGAACAAGGGGGTAGTGGCGAGAGTCTGCCCACTCTTTTGATCAGTGAGGTGATTAATTAATGAGTTCGATGATAAGAATCGTAAAGCCAGGCAGAAACAAAGTCATAAAGGACGCCCCTGAAAAGACCGTGCAGCAGAGCACGCGTGAAATCGCCAGCACAGTCAAATCATGGATTGCTGATCGCGAGAAGCGACAGCGGATTACAAAGTTTTGAAATCTCGCAAACTCACATAACACACCCACAAGCTGAGCCTTTAAAAAGTGACGATGAGATGCCACGTGACAGTATCTGGTCACATCTAATCACAAAAACATACCTTCAACCGGGCGATCTCTATCGCATTTCATCAAATCACAGCGGAAAACCGCTTTGGCCAGACTGTTGCTGGGACGGACAGCACCTAACAATGAAGTTCGCCTTTGGTTACGCGTTTTGGGTTTTGCCAAGGGGCCCTGGCGCAAAAGTGTGCATTGCTGAGACTGCGACTTTATGAACTGGGAATTTTGACACTACCTGTCCTTTCCAAAAGGACAACTAACGAGGTTTTCATGTTAAACGGGCTGAAGAGTGTTTTGGCTAGGCACAAGGTTTTGGTTTTCGCGATCGCTATTGGCATGGTTGTAATCATGGGTGCACTGATCGGCGTTGGCCGGTCGAACCGTCCAGCGCAGGCCGCGCCACCACCAACCGAAGTTGAGGTATTCCAGGTTGTACAGAAGGATGTCCCAATTTTCAGCGAATGGATCGGCACCACTGATGGAATGGTGAATGCCGAAATAAAGGCGCAGGTCACGGGCTACCTGCTAAGACAGGATTACAAAGAGGGCTCATTCGTTAACAAGGGCCAGCTGTTGTTCGAGATCGACCCACGGCCATTTCAGGCAGCGCTGGAGCAGGCCGACGGCCAGATCGCGCAGTTCCAGGGACAACTCGAGCAGGCCAACTCGCAAGTCACCCAGGCTGAAGCCCAACTTGCGCAAGCAAACAGCCAGCTGCTCCAGGCCCAGGCACAACTCTCTCAGGCGAGGGCAAACCAGGTTAAGACGCAACTCGATGTGAATAAGTACGCTCCCCTCGCGCAGCAGAAGGCGGTTACTCAACAGGATTATGACAACGCCGCGCAAACAAATGTTGTTGCCAAAGCTCAAGTCGAAGCGGCCGTCGCGGGAGTAGAAGCAGCTAAAGCGCAACTCCGTTCCGCGAACGCGCAGATCGGAACTGCCAAGGCAACTATCGCAACGGCAAAGGGACAAATCGACAACGCACGCGCGACCGCCAAGACAGCTCAGCTTAACCTGGGTTTTACCAAAATCATCGCGCCCATTAGTGGCATTGCCGGAATTGCGCAGGCACAAGTGGGTAACTTGATCAGTACCGCAAGCACGTTGACAACTGTGTCTACTCTGGATCCCATCAAGGTCTATTTCACACTCAGCGAACAGGATTATCTGAAGTATACAAAACGTAATTTGCTGGGAACTCAAGAGGGTGGAGAGGCCGGGCAGCTTGAGCTGGAGTTGATTCTGGCCGACGGCAGTGTTTTTCCGCACTCCGGGAGTTTCTATTTCGCAGATCGACAAGTGGACCAGAAAACCGGTTCAATCCGGCTCGCCGGTATCTTCCCTAACCCGGGGAATGTCCTGCGGCCCGGACAATACGGTCGAGTGCGCGCGGTGACCAGCACAAAAGAAAATGCGTTGCTGGTTCCGCAGCGGGCAGTTAGCGAGTTGCAGGGAAGTTACCAGGTCGCCGTTGTAGGAGCCGATAACAAGGTAATCCTTAGACCGGTAAAAGTGGGCGAACGAGTGGACACAATGTGGATTATCGAGAGTGGACTAAGTCCTGGCGAACGTGTCATTGCTGAAGGCACGCAGAAGATCAAACCGGGCGTTACAGTAAACCCCAAGCCATATTCGGGTAGGGCATAGATGATCTCAAAACTCTTTATTAACCGGCCGATTGTGGCAATGGTTATCGCCATCATCACGGTTATCGGTGGCCTTGTTGCAATGCGCGGACTGCCGGTGGCCCAGTTTCCCGAGATCATTCCACCGCAGATTATCGTCTCGACTACATATACAGGCGCAGATGCGGTGACGATCGAGCAGTCAGTGGCTACACCTCTCGAGCAGCAGATGAACGGTGTGGATGACATGCTTTACATGCAGTCCACCAATGCCAACGACGGCACGATGGCCCTCACCGTTACCTTCGATGTCGATACCAGTCCCAATGTGGACCAGGTCAATGTGCAGAACCGCGTGGCTCAGGCTCAGCCAAATCTGCCCACCGATGTCAGCCAATTTGGTTTGACATTGCGGAAATCGACCGGGCTGCCGATGCTTGTGATCTCGCTGTTCTCGCCCAATAAGACTTATGACTCTCTCTTTCTGGCAAATTACGCAAACATCAACATCAATGATGCGCTGTATCGAGTACCAGGCGTTGGCGAGGTGCGGCTCTTTGGCGCCAGTGACTACGCGATGCGAATCTGGGTCAAACCCGATGTTCTTGCCAAACTCGGCTTGACGGTCCCCGACCTGACTCGTGCAGTACAACAGCAAAGCACGGTCAACCCGGCCGGCCAATTGGGAGCTGAGCCGGCGCCCACGGGTAAGGAGAAGACTTACACCGTCCGTGCCCAGGGACGTTTGCAGACCCCGGAAGAGTTTGGACAAATCGTAGTGCGTTCGAATCCCGATGGCTCTGTAGTACGGATGAAAGATATAGCCCGCATCGATCTCGGCGCGCTGAACTATCAACAGTTCACCCGGTTCAATGGCCAGCCCGGTAGCATCATTGCAGTTTTCCAAACGCCCGGCTCAAACGCTCTCGCTGTAGCCGAGGGTGTTAAAAAGACGATCGCGGAGCTGAAACAGCGTTTTCCAAACGATCTCGACTACCAAATTTCACTCGACACCACGCTTCCCGTTACCGAAGGCATTCGTGAAATCGTCCAAACGCTGGTCATCGCAGTCATTCTGGTCCTGCTCGTGGTCTTTTTATTCCTGCAGAACTGGCGTGCGACGCTCATTCCAATGATTGCTGTCCCGGTGTCGTTAATCGGCACGTTTGCCGTTTTTCCGTTGCTGGGTTTCTCGATCAATACGCTTTCACTTTTCGGCCTGGTCCTGGCAATTGGCCTCGTTGTTGATGATGCGATCGTTGTAGTCGAGGCTGTCGAGCACCACATTGAAGAGGGGATGTCGCCTCGTGAAGCAACGCTGCTAGCAATGAAAGAGGTCTCAGGCCCGGTCATAAGTATCGCACTCATTCTCGCCTCGGTATTTATTCCGATCGCATTTGTAAGTGGGATTCAGGGCCGTTTGAATAAGCAGTTTGCGGTAACGATTGCGATCTCAGTAATCATCTCCGCCTTCAACGCTTTGACGCTGTCTCCGGCTCTGGCAGCAATGTTTCTCAGACCCCGCAAGGAGTCGAAGGGACCACTGGGTCGTTTCTTCGGCGCTTTTAATCGCTGGTTTATCCGAGCTACGCATGGCTATGTAAACTGGAGCCATTTTCTAATTCGTAAGGCCCTTGTGGGTGTCCTTGTCCTGGCCGGTTTCGCATTAATTGACGGGCTCGTCGTCCGGCGCTTGCCGACGAGCTTTCTACCGGAAGAGGACTACGGTTATTTATTCTTGAACCTGCAACTGCCGCCGGCAGCTTCGCTTGAGAGAACTGACGCGGCATCCAGGAAAGTTGAGGCCATCCTGGCGAAGACGGAAGGTGTTCAGTACTACAATACCATCGGCGGGTTCAGCCTTTTGAACCGAGTTTCTGCTAGCTATAACGGTTTCTTTTTTGTCGCCCTCAAACCTTGGGATGAACGAGGATCTTCAGAGCTTCAGGCGCGTGCAATTCTCGAGAAGTTGAATCGGGATTTCGCAAGCCAAGTACCTGAAGCGGCTGCCTTCGCGTTCATGCCGCCTTCCATACCGGGACTGGGTACTTCGGGCGGGTTTTCGTTCTGGCTCCAGGATCGAAGCGGCGGATCGATAGATTTTCTAGATCAAAATTTACAGAGATTCCTTGAGGCAGCCCGCAAGCGTCCCGAGCTAGCTGGCGTCAATTCGACGTTTTCGGCCTCTGTTCCCCAGGTCTTTGCCGACGTTGACCGCGACAAAGTCCTAAAGCAAGGCGTGGCCGTAGGAGATGTCTATCAAACGCTGCAAGCGTATCTGGGTGGTCTTTTTCTAAATCAGTTCAACCGCTTCGGCAGACAGTGGCGAGTGTTTCTCGAGGCCGAAGGGGAAGATCGACTTAACGAGCGGAGCATCGAACAATTCTTCGTTAGAAACAACGATCAGAACATGGTGCCTCTATCCGCGTTGGTAACCACGAGAAGAATCGCAGGCCCTGAATACACGAATCGTTTCAATGTCTATCGCGCGGCGCAGGTAATCGGGGCTGCGGCCCCGGGATATAGTTCTGGACAAGCAATGGCCGCTCTCGAGGAAGTGGCCAAACAAACACTGCCTCCGGAAATCGGCTATGACTGGGCGGATCTCTCTTACCAGGAAAGGAAAGCCTCGGGTACGGCTTTAAGCATCTTTGCCCTATCGCTTGTTTTTGTCTTCCTGATTCTGGCGGCACTTTACGAGAGTTGGTCTCTTCCCTTCTCTGTCTTGCTGACAGTGCCGATTGCAATTTTCGGTGCCTTCCTGGGCCTCTTGCTGCGGGGTTATGACCTGGACGTTTATGCCCAAATCGGTTTGATCGTATTGATCGGTCTCGCTGCCAAGAACGCGATCCTGATTGTTGAATTTGCCAAGGCGGAATTGGAACGGGGGCGCAACCTGATCGATGCCGCCCTGGAAGGCGCGCGACTGCGGCTGCGGCCGATCCTGATGACTTCCTTTGCCTTCATCCTGGGTTGCTTTCCGCTTTGGTTTGCGTCAGGCTCAGGCGCAGCGGCGCGCCGGATTTTGGGTACTGTGGTCATCGTCGGCATGCTGGCGGCAACTTTGATCGCGATCTTCATCATTCCGGTTTCTTTCTACATGGTGGAAAACCTCATGATGAGGTTCAGTAAGAAACCTGCGCCCGAGATCAATTCGCCGGCAGCGGGGCACGCCGCAGGAGATTGAAACGCGGTTTCGTGGTTGTGTGAGAGCAGAATGATGAGAAGAAACCTGGTAGCCGCGTTGTTGGTCAGCAGTTTGCTGGCCGGCAGCGTTACCGGTCAGAAAAAATATCAACGGCCGGACGTCAGTGCGCCGGACTCTTTTCGTGGCGCCGAAACAACTACGCCCAACCCGAATTCTATCGGCGACCTCAAATGGTTTGAGGTTTTCAAAGACGAAGAACTGCAAAAGCTCGTCAGGACCGCAATCATTCAAAACTACGATCTTCGCGCCGCCGTCGCGCGAATAAATGCAGAACGAGCGAACCTCGGGCTGGCACGTTCAAATCAATTTCCCCAGCTTGAAGCTGGAGCCGATCTTACGACGACACGTACATCTCGCAATGGTCAGTTTGGATTTAGCGGTCAGGGCGGGCAAGCACGAAGTTTTGGCAGCATTCTGCTGAATCTACTGACGTTTGAATTGGACATTTGGGGCCGGCTGCGGCAAGAGACGAAAGCTGCGCGCGCGGAATTGCGAGCTTCGGAAGAAGATCGTAAAGCCGTCATGACCACTGTTGTGAGCGATGTAGCGACCGGGTATTTCAGCCTGATCGAACTCGACAGTGAACTCGATATTGCCAAACGCACGCTCGCGACGCGAGAAGACTCACTTCGCCTCATCAAGATCCGCCAGCAAGGCGGTGTCGCGACCATGTTGGATGTGCGTCAGGGAGAGGAACTGGTTTATCAAGCCTCACAAATTATTCCCGATACTGAGCGCTTGATAGAACAAACCGAGAACCAGATTAGTCTGTTGCTCGGCAATAACCCGGGGCCGATTCCTCGGGGCCAATCGCTAAACAATCAGCAGGAACTGCCGGCAGTGCCAGCCGGCTTGCCGTCTTCATTGCTCGAACGCCGCCCCGACATTCGCGCGGCAGAAGAGAATCTGGTGGCCCAGAACGCTCTTATTTATGCTGCCAAGGCGGCCTATTTTCCGCGCATTAGTTTGACCGGAATGCTGGGATTTCAAAGCGATCAACTGTCCAGCCTGTTCCGGGGCGCCAGTAAAACCTGGAGTTTTGTGCCCCAGGTCACGCAGCCCATTTTCACCGCGGGCCGGCTCAAATCGAACGTGAAGTTTGCCCGAGCGCAGCGGGAGCTGGCCCTGGTCCAGTATCAGCAAACGATTCGAACAGCGTTCGGCGAAGTGTCGGACGCTCTGGTTCAATATCGCAGAGAGAAAGAGATCAGAACGCAACAGGAACTGCTGGTGACCACTCTGCAGGACCGTTCAAGGCTCGCGTATCTTAGGTACCAGGGCGGCGTCGATACACTGCTCAACGCGCTGGATGCTGATCGTGATCTTTTCAGTGCCGAGCTTAACCTGACTCAGACAAAACGCAATGAGTTATTATCGCTGGTCCAACTCTATAAAGCGCTCGGCGGCGGATGGCAATAAAAGCTCAAGATACGGAAATTGCAGGTTGGGACCTTCCCAACCTGCAATTTCCGTATCTTGAGTGGTAATCTCCAAGCGATTTCAATTTTTTCACAACTTCGGCAGTTGAATGAAGAATGAATCTGTTAACCGGCGAACAATAATCGGCATCGGAGAAGCATTATGGGACTTGCTGCCGGCCGGCAGGCACCTCGGCGGGGCGCCGCTCAACTTCACGTACATCTCATCCTTGTTGGGTCAACATGCGATAGCTTTAAGCCGAATAGGCAACGACAAGCCGGGTAAGGAATTGAAACAACAGCTCCAGGGAAAAGGGGTGGATACAACTTATATCCAAACTGATTCCCTGCTCCCAACTGGTACCGCCGCAGTGACAGTTGCTGCTGATGGGCAGGGAGAATTTGAGATCAGTCAACCTGCTGCCTGGGACGCGCTTGACCTGACAGCAGAATGGAAAGAGTTGGCGCGACAAGCAGACGCAGTTTGTTTTGGCACACTCGGTCAACGCTCGATGGCTTCGCGGACAACGATACAGGGTTTCCTGCGAGAAACTCGACAGGATTGCATCCGCGTATTTGACGTTAATCTCCGGGCGCCGTTCTACTCTCGCGAGGTGATCCTCGACTCTTTAGCACTGGCCACAATCGCAAAATTCAATGAAGCTGAGTTCGCGGAAGTTGTTTCGATAACTGGATTAGCCGAGACCACGGGTTCCAGCCTAAAGGCCTTTGCCGCCCGTTTCGATCTGGGATTGGTGTGTATAACTCGCGGAGCAAGGGGAAGCATACTGGCAACCCGCGATCGAGTCTTGGAACATGCGGGATTCGCTACGGACGTACGCGACACTGTGGGCGCCGGTGACGCCTTTACTGCTGCCCTCACGCATGCCTGGCTGCGAGGAGCGGACTTGAAAGAGATCAGTACCGTAGCCAATTGCTGGGCAGCCTGGGTAGCTTCCCAAACTGGAGCCATGCCTTTTTACAATGCGGAACCGAAGCGACGTGCCTGGTGATCAGCCGCTACTTCGCCACCACATCCACTTCACTGTAGAACGTGTTACCCCAATCGTCCGCAGTCTCAGTAACAAAACAATCAAATAGCAGATAGCGGTATTTCCCTAAACTTCCGCCTGGGTTCTCAATGCTGACACCATATTGTCCACCATCGTTTCCCTCTTTCGAACGTGTGTCGACAATCGTGATCAGCTTCCAGCCACAGGTGGTTGGATCGATGCTTCCCCTGGGTTCCGCATTAAACTTTGCATCGGTCCCATCGCTGGCCCAGAGCTTGTACACCTGCGGCCCGCGCGTGTTGGGATGCCAGGAATAGGTATTGACTTGAGCGATTTCGATCGGGCTGCCCAGGTCGATGCGAAAACGGCCTCCGCCGGTTCCGGCGTTAAAGAAAAGGTTTGCCGCAGGCTGATCTTCTTCCGTCGGCACAGCGCCATCGGTTAACGCGCTCAGGTCCGCTCCATTTGGATCAATCTCACCATCAAGCAGCGTTAACTTCGCCTTCGCAGCAGCGTCATCTTTGGATGGCGGAGGGACACTCTTGAACTTGAACGAGCGTGTCGCTGTGGTGTTGTTGTTATGCTCGGAAGTGACCTTTATCTGCGACTGTAGCGAAAACAAAAATAGTGTAGCGATCGTAAATGTGACTATTTTCATCATGCACTTTTTCCTCAGCTTTAAGCACTCAGCATAGAGAATTTGCAGGTCGGGAAGGGGGCAAGCGCACTCTCAACTATGGGACGCTCAAGATACGGCGCGCGCCCCCGCTCAAGGTGCGAAGTCATAGTCTCGGGTTTAATAAGGTCGATGTCATAGAGTAGGTCACTCCATCATGAGTGGCATTGGATCTTGAGCGGGGGCGCGCGCTATATCTTGAGCGTCCCGTAGTTGAGAATGCGCTTGCCCCCTTCCTGACTTGCAAATTCACTCTGCTTGAATGTTTGCTTCCAAAGTTTGTGCCTATTTACCTTGAGCGGGGGCGCGCGCTGTATCTTGAGCGTCCCATAGTTGAGAGTGCGCTTGCCCCCTTCCTGACTTGCAAATTCACTCTGCTTGAATGTTTGCTTCCAAAGTTTGTGCCCATTTTCCTTGAGCGGGGGCGCGCGCTGCAGATTGAGTGTGACCGTAGTTGAGAGTGCGCTTGCCCCCTTCCCGACCTGTAAATTTACCCGACTTGAATGCCCCGTTTCTGACTTGCAAATTCTCTCTGCTTGAATGCTTTTTCCTTCTGCTGGGATTTCGCTTTCTAATGCTCATTACGCTCGAGCGTGTCGTACAGCGGCTGGGCCGGCGTCACTACCCATGGCTGGTCGGCAACCGTCACCGCCAGGATACGAATTCTCTCGTTGTCCGGGACCACCAGCGTTCGCGCACCAGCCGGGACATCAAGCGCATAAGCAAACAGATATGAGTAGGCATATGGCTCAGCCCGGCCATCAGCAGCGCGGCGTTGTGAGGAATACCAGGCCACGTCCGCCCGTTTAATAAAACCGGGCCGCAGTCCCAGCATCTCGCCGTACGGATTGAGGCGGGTTCTCACCGGCGTTCCTGCCGGCGAGGCCGGCGCTCCCGGGCGCTGCTGAATTGTCTCTTCTGTCGTCTTCCAGATTCTGTTGTCCCACTGACCGATAAAGCCTGTCCATTCCTGAATCGTAAGATCTGTCGACTTGTCACCAATACGAAAAGTCCCCTTCTGATCGCCATTTATCGCTGCCGTCAGCAGGTAGAGACGGTTGTACTTGCCTGCTGGAAGGTTGATTGTTTGGCCGCGCGACAAGATCGCATTTGGTTTTGACGCAGCCGCAAGATTGAAACGAATGCCTGCGAAATCTATCTCGCGCGGCAACACTTCAGCGGGTAAAGCCCCACCTTGCGAGGCACCCTGATTGTTGGGCGTCCAATCGAAACTACCGTCAGCCGGCCTGCCTACTCTGGAAGCAACCGACAAATCGTAGTCGAGAGGCACGGGCAGCGACTGGAGGGAAGCGATTCTGCTGCGAGCCGGGGCAAGCTTCAGAGCGAAAGTGCGTGGTTGGTAATTCGCGAAGGACGCCACCAGCTCGCCATTTCTTACTGCTGCTGGTCCAACCGGTTGTTCCTGACCGTTAACCTCGCGGGCGGCACTGATTGGCGCGGAAAAGGCTATGCGGACGTTGTCTGCCCGGGTGTCATCCATTTCCACCAAACGAAGAATCACTTCGTCGCCGGCTTCCGCTTTTTTCAGCGCCAGGACCCGCACTCGATCATTGTTGACTTTGACAAGCGAGAAGCTCTTGCCGTATGGACCAGGATGCCGGGGACTCTGAAAAGCAATCAGCGGCTGATTGAGGCGATAAGCCTGCCAGTCAGTGTGCGACTGGCGCCAGCCGGCCGCATGTCCTGCGATCCCAAAAACGATCTCATGATGGCCCAGGTCCTGCGTTCCCTGGTCTGCATAACCGCCGCGCGTTCCCGGGGTTCGCACCAGGGTGAGCCGGATGCTGCGGTCGTCCGGCTTATCGGATCCGTTCTTGCAATCGGTTAAAACTGTCGCGCCGAAAGATCCACTTTCATCGGTGAGATCGATCCATTGGTGCGAGGCGACTTCGAATTGACGCTCCGCTGCGTTGGGTCTTTGGACGGTGCCAATGTCCCAGTTATAAGTAGCCAGCTTATTTGCCGCCGCCAGTGAGAAAACAGCTTTCAGGTTCGCCTGTTTCGTCCGCCAATCGATTAGATTACTAAACTGAATGCGATCGCCGGCGTCTCCGGCGGAGAGACTGATGGTTTGAATAAACCTGGAACCTTCCGCTTCACGATCTACCTCGACGGCTATGCGAACCGGTCCACTCTCGACAACCCGGATCTTTGCCGGCCCGCCGGCGAACGTTCGGGGTGCCCGCTGCTCGTCTTCAAAATCCATGTTCCACGCCGGCCATTGACGTGGATTATCAGTGGAGATTGCCAGCCGGATCGGCGCCGACAGCAACTCGCGATTGATCTTTCTATCAAAAATTCCGGATACATCTCCATTAGGGTCCAGGTTCACGCGGTATCGACTATTCTCCAGCGACGACTCGGTTACCTTGAAGGTCGAGGGGCCAGGTGTCTCGGCGGGCCGCACATCATAAACGCTGTAACCAACCGATGGCACTCGGGCCAGAAAAACTATCTTGCCATTCGCCAACTGCGCGGGAACCTCATTCCCGTCCGGTCCGGCGACCCGAACCGCCTTGGGAAGACCGTTGGGAAATGAAACCGCCGCCTCGACAATGTCCTCTCGCTCAATGGACAGCGGGTTATAGACCACGATAGCTGTTCCCTGCACCTGCGTATCGAGGCCTGCGGCGACTGCGTTGGTCGCACCGGTGAGAACGCCCGCGAACTGGTTCATGGCAATTACATCGTCGTTCCACGCGAATTCAAAAGCCTTCGGAGTGGCGGTGCCGGGCAGGAGGTCGTGAAACTGCCCACCCATCACCAAAGTCCAGGCATTGTTAAGCCGTTCGCGGGGATAAGGCGGGCCGCCAAACCATTCCGCAACCACCGAGGCTTTTTCCGCCGCGTCCGCCAGCAGTTCGTTCCTCCGCATCCAGCGTTTCTGATATGCCTGCGAGGTAAGCGACCCAGCCGAGTGATTGATCAACTCGAGATCGCCTTTGTAGCGCGGCAAGCGATTCGTGGCACAACAGTTCAGGATGTCCTGAAAGATCTGGTCGGCCCGCGACCAGACCACGTTGATTGGACCATCGCCAACCTGGACCACCGGTCCCGACAGAGACAGAGTGGGCTGGCCAAACTGAAAAGCCGGCGGCAGTCTTGTTTTGGTTTTTGCAGTTATGGCTTCCATCAACCTTACTGAGTTCTCGTTTGGTGATCCGCCAACGTCCCCCGTACCGACGTAATGATAGTCTGCGAATATTCCCGTCAACTCGCCATTGATTTGTATTCTCCTGGTCCAGTCTTCCTGGCCGCGAGAGCGGCTCTGATTCTGTTGCGCTGTGAGCCCGGGATCGGGACCCGGCGGAGGAGGAGGAGTCTTGCTCAGATCGTAGGTTACCTGGCTGCCATAGCTCAGTGGATTAAGCGCCGCGATAACTGACTGCCCATCGGGACCTTCCCAGATTCCCACGTTAAAAGGAATGCCTTCAGGAGTCTTCTCGGGTGAGTCAGGACCACCCACGTACGGCGCCGGCTGCCAGGCTGCCGACAGTTTCTGGGTAGAGAAACCTTTGATGCCCGAGTGCGCCAGGATGCTCGGCAGGGAGGCGGGGAACCCGAAACAATCCGGCAGCATGTACTCGTCGCTGGCGATGCCAAACTCTTTCCGGAACCAGTTGTTGCCATAGAGAATCTGGCGAATGATCGATTCCGCGCTGGGTGAATTGACGTCACCTTCCTCCATAGACGAGCCTGCCGGAAACCAACGACCGGCGGCTACATACTGTTTCAGCCTTTCAAAGTCTGACGGGTAGTACTCCTTCATCAATCGATATCGATTTGCGCCTGTGAAATTGAAGACGTAGTGCGGATACTTTTCGAACAGCGCAAAATTATTGCGCATGGTCTTTGTCAGGTATTCCTGGATGACCTGCGGATATTCCCAGCGCCATTCCGTATCCAGGTGTGCGTAACCTACGACATACAGTGTAGGTACCTTTGCGAGGTTCGGTCGCGGCAGTTTCGCTTTTGAGTCCCGGGTCAACGGCTCTCGAAGGGAGCCTCGAACGACTGGTTTCTGATGCTCAGTTTGCGATTTTGATCTCCGAATTTGGCTTGAGGCGGCACCGAGTGACAGCGGAATGATCAAAAGCATTAAGAGCAAAGGCCGGCAGGTTCGTCGCATGAAGACCTCTCGTGGTGTATTTTGAGTTCTATCCGTTCCGTTTCGTGTGATTTAGTGGATCGAGTCCCATCTCGGCCAGAATGAAGATCCAGTAGAGTAGGAGAGAAGGCGACAAAATGCGGCCCACTCTCCCCTCCTCGAACCGGACGTGCGGATTTCCCGC